>ERZ869909.127-NODE-127-length-115409-cov-8.358175_pt1 | contig 115409 bp, 101 predicted proteins | sample MGYA00520892_ERZ869909 | MGnify/ENA primary metagenome ERZ869909 (study PRJEB32215, sample SAMEA104723947) | bioreactor metagenome | biome: bioreactor; feature: anaerobic bioreactor; material: water | place: China | collected 2015-03-12 ... | reverse complement strand
ATCAGCTAGAAAAAACCCATGAGCGAAAACACGAATCAGGAATATGGCGCGGACAGCATCAAGGTCCTCAAGGGGCTCGATGCCGTCCGCAAACGTCCGGGCATGTATATCGGGGATACCGATGACGGTTCGGGCCTGCACCACATGGTCTATGAGGTGGTCGACAACGCCATTGACGAGGCGCTGGCGGGTCACTGCACCGAGGTGCGGGTAACCCTGCATGCGGACGGTTCGGCAAGCGTGCGCGATGACGGGCGCGGCGTGCCAACCGCCATCCATGAGGGCGAGGGCGTTTCAGCCGCCCAGGTCATCATGACCCAGCTGCATGCCGGCGGTAAGTTCGACCAGAATTCCTACAAGGTGTCCGGCGGCCTGCACGGCGTTGGCGTGTCGGTGGTCAATGCGCTGTCCGAATGGCTGGACCTGACCATCTGGCGCGATGGCAAGACGCATTACATGCGCTTTGTCCATGGCGAGCCGAAGGATGGCGAGGACCTCAAGGTCATCGGCGAGGCGCCTAGCCGTGCCAATGGCAAGCCGCTCACCGGCACCGAAGTGCGCTTCTTCCCGTCCGACAAGACCTTCTCCGAGATCGTGTTCGAGCGCGCGCGCCTGCATCACCGCCTGCGTGAGCTGGCTTTCCTCAATTCAGGCGTACGTATCGTCCTGCGCGATGAGCGCGAGGCGGAAGCCTTCGAGGAAATCCTGCAATACGATGGCGGTGTGGCCGCCTTCGTGAAGCATCTCGACCGCGCCAAATCCCCGATCTTCCCGGAACCGATCGTCATTATCGGCGATCGCGATGGCGTGACGGTAGAGGCTGCGCTGCAGTGGAATGACAGCTATCACGAGAACATGCTGTGCTTCACCAACAACATCCCGCAAAGGGATGGCGGCACGCACCTGGCCGGTTTCCGCGGCGCACTGACGCGCATCATCAACAATTATGCGGCTAGCTCCGGTCTCGCATCCAAGGCCAAGGTCGCCATTACCGGCGATGATGCCCGCGAGGGCTTGACCTGCGTGCTGTCGGTCAAGGTGCCGGACCCGAAATTTTCCAGCCAGACCAAGGACAAGCTGGTCTCATCCGAAGTGCGCCCGGCCGTTGAGGGCGCGGTGTTCGAACAGCTTTCCGAATGGTTTGAGGAACACCCGGCCGAGGCCAAGGGCATTGTCTCGAAGATCATCGAGGCGGCTGCGGCCCGCGAGGCCGCGCGCAAGGCCCGCGAGCTGACCCGGCGCAAGAGCGCGCTCGACATCACCTCGCTGCCCGGCAAGCTGGCGGACTGTCAGGAGAAGGATCCGGCCAAATCCGAGCTTTTCATCGTCGAGGGTGATTCCGCCGGCGGTTCGGCCAAGCAGGGCCGTAACCGCGAGAACCAGGCCGTGCTGCCGCTGCGCGGCAAGATCCTCAATGTGGAGCGGGCGCGCTTCGACAAGATGCTCTCATCCGATCAGGTCGGCACGCTGATTACCGCGCTCGGCACCGGCATTGGCCGCGACCAGATCGATTACAACAAGCTGCGCTACCACAAGGTCATCATCATGACCGACGCCGACGTGGACGGCGCGCATATCCGCACGCTGCTGCTGACCTTCTTCTACCGGCAGATGCCCGAGCTCATCGAGCGCGGCCACCTCTATATCGCCCAGCCGCCGCTCTACAAGGTGACGCGCGGGCGCTCCGAGCGCTACATGACCGACCAGCCGGAAATGGATGCCTCGCTTATCGAGGAGGGCTCGGCAGAGGCCAGCCTGAAGCTCAGCTCGGGCGAGACGATCACCGGCACCGATCTTGCCGAACGCGTGAAGGCCGCGCGGGGCGTCGTTCTGGCGACCGACAGGCTCACCGCACGCGCGCCCGCCTTCGCTCTGGAGGCTGCCGCGCTGGAAGGCGCGCTGAATCCGGACGTGACGCAGGAACTGGCCGAAAAGGTCGCCGTGCGCCTCAACCGCGCTGCTGACGAGGGCGAGGATGGCTGGATGGGGCTGGTGCCGCCTGAAGGCGGGCTGGTCCTCAAGCGCGAAGTGCGCGGCGTGACCGAGGCCGTGGTGCTGGACGATACGATCCTTGCCAGCCCCGATGCCCGCCGCCTCTCCGAGCGCGCGGCCGCCATCGCCGAGGACTATGCCGGGCCGCTCCTCTTCACCCGCAAGGGCGACGAGACGGTGATCCATGGCGCCTGGCAGCTCATGGACACGGTTATCAAGGCCGGGGCCAAGGGCATGAAGATCCAGCGCTACAAGGGTCTGGGCGAGATGAATCCCGGCCAGCTCTGGGAAACCACGCTTGATCCGAACGCGCGCTCCCTGCTTCGGGTTTCGGTGAAGGAAGCCGACACGGCCGATGATCTCTTCGCCAAGCTGATGGGCGATGTGGTGGAGCCCCGCCGCGAGTTCATCCAGGAGTTTGCCCTCGAAGCCGAGGTGGATGCTTAGGCTTCTCCGGTAGCTCAACCTTGTCCTCCCCCGTTTACGGGGGAGGTGTCAGCGCAGCTGACGGAGGGGGGCTTTTCTGGACAATCCCCCCTCGGCCCTTCGGGCCACTCCCCCCGCAGGCGGAGGGAGACATCCTTCGTGGCTGTCCCGCCTGCGCGGAAACGACGAAATTGTGGAAGCTACCCCCCCAGCTGCCTGAACGCCTCGTACTGGCTCAAATACACCTTGCCGGTGAGGTGATTGAGGAAGCCGGAGCGTTTGAGCCGGTCCATGACCGGGCCTTTCACCTCGGAAAGGTGGAAGGAGACCCCCGCCTCCTTCAGGCGTTGATTGATGACCTCGAGGCTTTCCAGCGCGCTGGCGTCGATCGCGTTCACCGCCGGGCACATCAGCACGAAATGCTTGGCGTCGGGCTGCGCGGCAACCAGTTCCAGCACGCGGTCTTCCAGATAGCGGGCATTTGGGAAATAGAGGCTTTCATCGACCCGCAGCGTGATCAGCGACGGCGAGGTGATAACGTCGTGGCGCTCCACATTGCGGAAATGCTCGCTGCCGGGGACGAGTCCCACGACGGCCGAGTGGGGCCGGCTGGTCTTGTAGAGATGCAGGCCGATGGAGAGCGCCACGCCGGTTAATATGCCCGCCTCCACACCCACCAGCAGCGTGGCCAGGATGGTGCCGATCATCGCCGAGCCATCGCTCTTGGAGTAGCGCCAGGTCCGCCGGATGATCGGGAAGTCGGCCAGTGACAGCACCGCCACGATAATGGTTGCGGCCAGCACGGCGACGGGCAGGTCGGCGAGCCAGGGCGTCAGGAACAGGCTGGCGAGGCCAATCCCGATGGCGGTGAACGCGCCGGCTGCGGGCGTCGCGGCGCCGGCATCGAAATTGACCACAGAGCGGGCAAAGCCCCCCGTCACGGGAAAGCCGCCGGAGAACCCTGCGCTGATATTCGCTGCGCCAAGCCCGATCAGTTCCTGATCCGGGTCGATGCGCTGGCGGCGCTTGGCGGCGAGCGTCTGCGCCACGGAGACCGATTCCACGAAACCGACCGCCGAGAGAAGAAGCGCCGGGCCGATCAGCGCCGAGATCAGCGCCGGATCAACGGACGGCAGCGTGAAGGGCGGCAGTCCGGCCGGAATATCACCGACCGTCGCCACGCCGCGCGCGGAAAGGTCGAACATCTTCACCGCCGCGATGGAGGCCGCCACCGCCAGCAAAGGCGAGGCCCGCGCGATGAGGCCCGCCGTGAAGGCCGGAACCCGCAATCGTCTCAGGAGTGGCTGCGCGCCCTTTCTGGCCCAGGCCAGGAAGGCAAGGGCAGGAATGGCAACGGCCAGCGTCCACAGGTTTGCCTCGCCAATGGTTGTCACCAGAGCGGCTACGATCTCCACGCCCGTATGCCCGCCCGCCTGCGTGCCGAGAATATGGCGCATCTGCCCGGCAGCGATGAGAAGCCCCGCCGCCGTGATGAAGCCGGAAATGACCGGGTGGGAGAGGAAATTGGCAACAAAACCCAGCCGGAACAGGCCCATCGCCACCAGTATCACGCCGGAGAGCACCGCGAGGGTGAGCGCGGCGGTGATATAGCCCATACTGCCTTCATCGGCGACACGGCCCACGGCCACCGCCGTCATCAGCGAGATGACCGCCACCGGCCCGACAGCCAGTGTGCGGCCCGTGCCGAAGATCGCGTAGAGCACCAGCGGAGCCATGGAGGCATAAAGCCCGGTCTCCGGCGGCATGCCCGCGAGCATCGCATAGGCCAGCGATTGCGGGATCAGCATGATGGTGACGATCACCGCCGCCATCAGATCGCTGACAAGCGTTTCGCGCCGGTATTCCCGGCCCCAGTCGAGTATCGGCAGATAGCGGGAGAGCTTCACCTCTGGCGGTCCTTACGCGTTGTTGCCGTGGCGCGCGGCGAGCGCCGGGGCCAGGCCGGAGAGGTCATAACCTGCACCCGCGCCCGCCTCGATCAGGCTTGCCGGCTCTTCCTTGCGCGCCTGCGACAGTGCCCACAGGCAGGTGGAGCGCGTGCCGGAGCGGCAATAGGCCATCACCTTGCCCGCCGCCCCGTCCAGCGCGTCGGCGAAAGCGGAGATGGCCTGCTCCGGGAAATGCCCGCCCGAAACAGGGATATGGTGAAAGGCGATACCTGCCTCCCGGGCCGCAGCCTGAAGTTCGGCCAGCGGCGGCTGGCCCGGCTCCTCACCATCGGGCCGGTTGCAGATCACATCCGTGAAGCCTTGCCCGGCAAGGTCGCGGATCGCGCCGGCGCTGAGCTGTCCGGCAACGGCGACTTTGGGGGTGAGGGTCTTGTAGGGCATGGGCGGGTCCTTTGAGGGTGAGTGGGGGTGCAGAGAGCTGGTTTCTCCCCCCGCTTGCGGGGGAGTGCCGCGAAGCGGCGAGGGGGGGTAATAAAAAATAACATCACCCCCTCCGGTCCTTCGGACCACCTCCCCCGTGAACGGGGGAGGAAAGAACGCCTAAAGCGCGTCCACCGGAATTTTCAGATATGTCATGCCATTATCCTCCGCTGGCGGCATATGACCGGCGCGCATGTTCACCTGCACGCTGGGCAGGATCAATGTCGGCATGGCTAGCTTGGCATCGCGCTCGGTGCGCATCTTCACGAACTCGGCCTCCGACACGCCATCATGGACGTGGATATTGGCGCGCTTCTGCTCGCCCACACTCGTTTCCCATTCGAACGTGTCGCGGCCCGGCGCCTTGTAGTCATGGCACAGGAACATGCGGGTCTCGTCCGGGAGGGCATAGATCTTCTGGATCGAGCGGTAGAGTGTGGATGCGCTGCCGCCGGGGAAATCACACCGGGCCGTGCCGTAGTCCGGCATGAACAGCGTATCGCCGACAAGGGCCGCATCGCCGATGACATAGGTCATGCAGGCCGGTGTATGGCCGGGCGTATGCAGGGCGAGCACATCAATTCCGCCCAGCTTGAACGTGTCGCCATCCTCGACCAGCCGGTCGAACTGGGAGCCATCGCGCTGGAACTCGGTGCCGGCATTGAAGATCTTGCCGAAAACATCCTGAACCGTGCGGATATGCGAGCCGATGGCGAGCGTGCCGCCCACCGTGTCCTTCAGGTAGGGGGCGGCGGAGAGGTGGTCGGCGTGGACGTGGGTCTCCAGAAGCCACTCCACCTCAAGCCCCTGTTCCCTCACATAGGCGATGATGGCATCGGCGCTGGCGCGCGAGGTGCGTCCCGATTTCGGGTCATAGTCCAGCACCGAATCGACGATGGCGGCTTTCTTCGTCGCCGGGTCCGACACGACATAGCTGACCGTGTTGGTCGGCTCGTCGAAAAAGGCTTTCACGTCAGGAATGCCGGTCATCACACATACTCCTTGCTTGAATCGTTGGCCGCATCCTGGGGCGGGGCGAACGCGTCACACAGCGCGCGCATGACCGCCATGATGCGGGGGTCGGTGAGAGAATAGAAAATCTGCTTGGACTGCCGGCGCGTGGAGACGATGCCTTCAGCGCGCAGCCGGGCGAGATCGCGGGACAGATTGGGCTGGGCAACGCCGGTGCGGGCCTCGATCTCGGAGACCGGCAGCTCGCCATCGGCCAGTTCACACATCACCAGCAGCCGGTTGGGGTGCGAGAGCAGCTTGAGCAGCCCCGACACTTCCTCGGCGCGCGCGCGCACCAACGTGAGATCCAGTCCTGCCTGCATGAGCGTATTTCCATTCGATCTTGCCCCGGCCGAAAAAATCGGCACGCCGGGGCTTGCATTGAGATCACATATATATCATTTTCGATAAATGACAAGTGTCGGCTGTCCGGCACAAACCAGAAGGACGATACATCATGGAGACGCCTACGGCATTCACGCCGCTGTCCGCCCTTATGGGCGGCGTTCTCATCGGCCTGTCAGCGGTGATGCTGATGGCATTGAATGGCCGCATAGCCGGGATCGCGGGCATTGTCGGCGGCTTGCTCGGCCCGGCACCGTTCTCCGGTCTGGACCGCTACTGGCGGCTGGCCTTTGTGGCCGGTCTGGTTGTCGCGCCCGGGATCTGGTTCGCCGCAACCGGCGCCATGCCGGCGGTCGCAGTCACCGATAGCTGGCCGCTCCTGCTGGTCGCCGGGCTGATTGTCGGTGTGGGCACACAGATCGGTTCGGGCTGCACGTCCGGGCACGGCGTATGCGGGCTTGCCCGTCTGTCTCCGCGTTCGCTGGCCGCAACCGCCGTCTTCATGGCGGCCGCGCTTGTGACCGTTTTCGTCACCCGCCACCTCGTCTAGGAGCCAGAACCCATGAAAGCTGTACTGTCCGCCCTGGTTGCCGGTCTGGTCTTCGGACTGGGCCTCATCGTCTCTGGCATGGTCAACCCGGCCAAGGTCCTGAACTTCCTTGATATTGCCGGGCAGTGGGACCCCAGCCTGGCCTTCGTGATGGCTGGCGCCGCGGGCACCGTGTTCATCGGTTACCGTTTCGTCCTGAAACGCCCCGCCCCGGTCTTTGCCGAGCGCTTCAACCTGCCGGCATCGACAAGACTGGATGCCCGGCTGGTCGGGGGTGCCGCGATGTTCGGCATAGGCTGGGGCCTTGTTGGCTTCTGCCCCGGTCCGGCCCTCACGGCGCTGGGCACCGGCGCTGCGCCGGCGCTGATCTTCGTGGCCGCCATGCTGGCGGGCATGGGCGGCTGGCGCTGGCTGGTGCGCGATTAATCATCCCCGCCTCTCGCCCTTCCCCGCGGCGCACGCTAGGTTTCAGTATACAAGCCAGCTTCGTCCGCGGGGAATTCCATGCCGCTTGCCCTGATCCTCATTGTCAATTTCCTCGTCGTTGCGGCGCTTTTCGCCGGATTATGGCTGTGGAGCCGGCGAATCAAGGATCCGAGCTTTGTCGATGCCTTCTGGGCTTTCGGCATGGTGATGCTGGCGCTGACAACCTTCCTGATGGCCGGTGAGGGCTGGCTGGAGCGCAAGCTGGTGCTCGCCGGCCTCACCATCGCCTGGGGCATGCGCCTGGGCCTGCATCTCTTCCACCGCTGGGGGCGTGAAGGGCCCGACAAGCGCTACAAGGCGCTCATTGGCCGGCTGCAGGACAAGCGCGGCTGGGATTACGACAAGGCAACCGCGCTGGCTGTCTTCGGGCCGCAGGCGGTACTGCTCTTCATTGTCTGCCTGCCGGTGCAGCTGGGTCAGATCGCCGCGGTTCCGGCCGGATTTGGCATTCTCGCCCTTCTGGGCTTTGCGCTCGCCATCTTCGGCATTGCCTATGAATCAATCGCCGACTGGCAGCTTTCGGTGTTCAGGGAGAACCCGGCCAACAAGGGCGAGGTGATGGATCAGGGTCTGTGGGCCTGGTCGCGCCATCCCAACTATTTCGGGGAGATCTGCACCTGGTGGGGTATCTGGCTGATCGCGGCGGAAACGGCGCCTGGCGTCTGGTCTTTCATCGGCCCGGCCTTCCTGACCTTCACGCTGCTGCGCTGGTCGGGCGTGCCGCTGCTGGAAAAGGGGATGAAAACCTCGCGGCCGGGCTATGCAGACTATGCCGCGCGTACCAGCGCCGTCTTCCCGTGGCCGCCGAAGGCGCACACAGCGCCAGACGAACCCGTCATTGATGATGACGACGACACGACCGAATATGACAGCGCCGTCTAGGGCGCGTTGCGTTCGTCCTCGCCCAGATCGGGCGCCTGTATGGTCAGCGCGGCCAGGATCACCTCGGTTCCCGCGCGCATGTCAGCGATTGTCTCGGCGTCTGGTGTTACGGACCGGGTAACGCTGTCTCGCAGGCTGGCCGGGCACACCACCCAGCTCGCGCCGATCAACGCAATGGCCAGAACACCGAAAATAAGACGCATGGCTGCCTCCCCAGACCCCATTCACCGGAGAGGCTAACATTACTTTGCCGTAATGTTGAAGGGAAAAATGGCCCTCAGGCCGCCTCGCGGCCAAAACCGTCTGCACGGGCCCGTCCGGCCGCACCCTGGCGCTCCAGCCCCTCGACGGCTTTCAGCAGCAGTTTCAGGCTCTCCTGCAGGCCGCTGGCGATCATGGCTGCCGACGCGTCGTTTCGCGTCAGGGCGAGTTCCAGGCGGTCGGCATCGGGCAGGCGCGCAGTAGCCAGCTCCAGCTTCTCGGCCGCGCCCTCCACCCGGCCCGCAGCGTCGGCGATACCGGTTTCGAGGCGTGTGGCAAGCTGGTCAAGATCGACGCGGAATGCGTTCAGGGCTCCGCCGACATCGCCCCCGTGCAGGCTGGCGGCAATGTCCTTCATGTCAGCCCGGAAGGCGGCCATCTCCTCCTGCAGCGACAGGCTGGGCGCAGCGGCCTCGGTGCCCGGAGCGGCTGCTTCGGGAGTGGCCGGAACATACTCGCCGGTGTCCTCCTCGACGGGAACTTCCACCAGCACGACCTGTCCGCGTGATTCGGCCGGTCCGGCGCCAAACAGCGTCAACTCCAGCTCCGCGCGCACGGCCTCCATCTCGGCCATTTTCTGCGAACGCGACACCAGCATCCACCGCAGGGCACCGGTGCGTGCCGCGCGGGTGGTGCGGGCATCGAACCGGGTAAGATAGAGGCGGACGAAGCTGTCAATATGCTCGCTGAGCGCGTCGTCCTGCCGGGTGTCGCGATGCGCTGGCAGGGACAGGCGCATGACATAGGCATGCTCCCCGGCGCGGGGTTCCAGTCGGTCGCGGCTGGTAATCAGCATGGCGGGCATCCTTCGGTCTGTGCCGCCATCAGGCGCTGATTGCGTTGATGACACGTTAACCTTTCGGTTCGCGCGCTGTTGCTGGCGCCCGGATACCGAAAAACAGCGCATACAGAACCGGCGCGGCAACCAGCGTCAGCACGGTGGCAAATGCCAGCCCGCCAATGATCGTCACCGCCATGCCCTGGAAGAAGGCATCGGCAATCAGTGGCATCATGCCGAGAATGGTCGTCGCCGAGGCCAGGAAGACCGGCCGCAGGCGGCTGACAGAACCCTCGCGTACCGCCTCGAACGGATCATGGCCCAGCGCAATGCGCTGATCGAGTTCATCCACCAGCACGATAGCGTTCTTGATGAGCATGCCCGATAGCGACAGGAAGCCCAGAAGCGCCGTGAAGGAGAAGGCGATATTGGTGATGAGAAGCCCTGCGGTGACCCCGCAAATGCTCATCGGCACGATGGCCCAGATGATCAGCGGCTGGCGCACCTTCTGGAACAGGAGGAAGCTCACCACCAGCATCACGATGAGGCTCAGGGGCAGCACCTGGCCCAGCGACTCGTTGGCCTCCTGGTTGGCCTCTATCTCGCCGCCCCATTCCACCGAATACCCGCGTGGAAGGTCGATGGCGTTGATGGCGGCGGAAAAGCGGCTGAATGCCGATGCCGCGGTCTCGCCTTCGGGCGGATTGGCCTGGACGGTGAGGGTGCGGACCCGGTCACGCCGCCGGATCAGCGTGTCGCGTGCCACCAGCTCGAACCGGTCAACCGCCTGGGTGATCGGCACATAGCCGTTCTGGGACGGACTCCAGATCAGCCGGTCTGCCAGTGCAGACGGGTTCTCGCGTTCAGCCAGCGGCGCGCGCGCAATGATGGGAATGAGCAAATCGCCTTCGCGATAGAGGCCGACGCGTGTGCCTTCGGTGGCAAAGTGCAACGCCTCGCCGATATCTTCGCGCGTGATGCCCGTGGCGCGGGCCCTGTCTGTGGAAATGACTGGTTCCAGCATCAGCTCCCGGTTGCGCCATGTATGACGGACATCGGTGAGCGTGGCGTTCTCGCTCAGGCGGGCAATGGCCTCTTCGCCCAGCATGCGCAGCACATCGGCGTCGGGACCGGAGAAGCGCGCTTCGAGACGCGCGCCGGCAGGCGGGCCGAAGACAATGCGCTCGCCGCGCACTTCCGCCTCGGGCTGCGTCTCGCGGATATGGGTCACGATACGGTCCGACAGCGCGGGAATGATGTCGGTCGACCGGGCCCGCACTACCAGCTGTCCGTAGGCGGCATTGGGCTGTTCTGAACTGTAGGTGAGCATGAAGCGCGTGCCGCCGCGCCCGACGAAGGTCGTGACCGCTTCCGTTTCCGGCTGGATCAGCGCGAAACCCGCCGCCTCGCGCACGGCCCTGTCGGTGGCCAGTATATCGGTGCCCTGGGGCAGTTCGATATTCACGTAGAAGAGCGGCGTGTCGGAATCGGGGAAGAACGAGGCTCGCACGAAGCCAAAACCCCAGAAGCTGGCGAGCGTGATGGTGACAAGTGCGCCAACCGTCAGCCAGCGGCGGCGCAGCGCCCCTGTCAGAATGGCCCGGTAGGCAGAGTAGGTCCGTCCTCCATAGGGATTGGGTTTCGACCCGCGCTCCGACTTGAACAGTGTGAACGCGATCATCGGCGACACGGTGATCGCAAGCAGCCAGGACAGGCCGAGCGAGATGCCGATCACGGCAAACATGGAGAACATGAACTCGCCGGTGGAATCCTGCGACAGGCCCATGCCTGAGAACGCCATGATGCCGATAATGGTCGCGCCGAGAAGCGGGAACTGGGTGGTCTTGACAGCCCGCTCTGCGGCGATCTGCCGGCGCACGCCGCGCTGGACGTCGATCTGCATGCTCTCGGTCACCACGATGGCGTTATCCACCAGCATGCCCATCGCGATGATGAGCGCGCCCAGCGAGATGCGCTGCATGGTGATGTCGAAGACCGACATGAAGAACAGCGTGCCAAGGACGGTCAGGAGCAGGGTTGCGCCCACCGTCACACCGGCCCGCCAGCCCATGAACACGCACAGCATCACGATCACGATGCCCAGCGACATGCCCAAATTCACCAGAAATCCATTGATGGACTCGGCGACCACCACGTGCTGCTCATAGATGGGTTCGAGCACCACCCCGACAGGCAGGTCGGCTTCCAGCTGGCGCAGCCTGTCCTCCACCCGGCGGCCTACCTCCACGATGTTCTCGTCAGGCAGCGCCGCAATCCCGAGCGTGAAGACACGCTCGCCATTGTGGTAGGCATAGAAGCTCTCGCGCTCCAGCGGGGCGCGGCTCACGGTTGCGATGTCGGACAGGCGCAGCACGCCGCCCGCACTGCGCGGATTGATCAGGATGTTCTCCAGCGCCTCCACGCCATCAACCCTTTGGGGGACGGTCACCCGCAGGAGCCGGTCGCCTGCGGGCGTCTCTCCGGCCTGTACCACGGCGTTTTCATTGCTGACGGCCTGCAGTACGGCGTCGAAAGGCAGGCCCAGCCTGGCCAGCTGTTCCTGGGCGATCTCGATATAGATGCGTTCGTCGGGAAGACCGGCGACTTCCACGCGTGATACGCCCTGAACCACCAGCAGTTCGCGGCGCAGATTGCGCGCCATGTCGCGCCATTCACGATCGGAATAGCCCGGCGCCGTCACGGCGTAGAGAATCCCGTACACATCCGCAAAATCGTCCACCACCTGCGGTTCGGCCACGCCCGGCGGCAAGCCCGCGGACGCGTCGCGCACCCGCTTTCTCAGCTCGTCCCAGACCTGGGGCAGCTGGTGGCCCAGAATGTCGTCCCGGATCGAGACCTGGATTTCCGACATGCCCGGCATGGACTTGGAGGTCACGCGCTCCAGCTGGCCCATCTGCTGGATGGCGGCTTCGAGAAGCTCTGTTACCTCCGCTTCCACCTCCTCGGCGGTGGCGCCGGGATAGGCGGTGAAGATGATGGCTTCCTTGATCGTGAAGTCAGGGTCTTCGAGCTGGCCGACCGTGTTGAAACCCCACAGGCCACCCAGCAGGCAGGCCAGGATGATCAGCCAGCTTATGACCGGCTTTTCGATGGAGATGCGCGCCAGGTTGAACGCATCATCTGTGCGCGCGGGCTCCCCCTGCGCGGGCGTGGACGTGTCGGTCATCTCGGGACTCCCGCCTGTGAGGGTCTAGCGTGCCGTGCGGCTGTTGCGGGCCATGGCGCCCGGACTGGTCATCGGCCGCACGCGCATGCCTTCGCGCAGCGCGTTCACGCCGGCCGTGACGATCTGCTCGCCGGTATCGATACCGTCCAGCACCAGTGCGCTGCCGCCGTCAATGCCGCCTGTGCGGACCGGCCTTGCCGATACGGCGCCGGTTTCCGGATTGAAGACCCAGACCTGGAAGCCGCCATCCGGCAGGGCCGACAGGGCCGTCACCGGCACCCGTACGGCGTTGCCGCCGGGCAGGGCATCCTGATCGAGCTGGACGCGCACATTCACCGTCATGCCGGGCAGAATGTTGCCAGGCAGTCCGGCCGGCAGCGCGAACATCACCTTGTAGGTTTGCGAGGCCATGTCGGCCTCGGCGATCAGCTCACGGAATTCCAGCGGGAAATCCCGCTCCGGCATGAAGGGAAAACGCGCGCTGATGGTATAGCTGTCAGGCCGCTCCAGCGTCGCGATCAGGCTTTCCGGAACCGCAATCGCGACACGCAGCTCGGACAGGTCCTGCAGCCGCGCAACCGGCTGTCCGGCGCTGAGCGTGGTGAAATTATCCACCAGGCGCCGGCTCATCAGGCCGGTGAAGGGTGCCTCGATCGTGGCGTAGGAGAGGTTCTGGCGCATCGTGTCGAGTGCCACCACGCGCAATTCGTAGGCCGTGCGGGCATCTTCCAGCGCCGCATCAGAGGCAATGCCGCGCTCGTGCAGGGTTTGCTGGCGCTCAAGATGGGTGCGGGCCTGCTGAAGCTGCACGCGCGCCTCGCGCAGGGCGCGCTCATAGTCCTGGTCTTCCAGCCGCGCGATCAGCGTGCCTTCCTCGATCATCTGGCCCTCGGGCACGGCAAATTCGGCCAGCCGTCCGGAGACCTGGAAGGCCAGATCGACGCTGTAGCGTGCCTCGACACGGCCGACGAACTCGCGCCGGGCAAGGCCGGTCGGTGCGGCCACCGTCTCTATGCGTGCGGTGCGCAGCGTTTCTTCAGGCGTGGCGGCGACATCGGAGCACGCTGCCAGCACGGCAGTGGCCAGTATCGCGGCTGCGGGGAGGAGGAAGCGCGTCATGATGCCTTGGGCTCCGAAATGAGATCGACCAGCCGGGCCTCTACGCGGGCCCGTTCATCGGGGGAAAGAAAGTCCATGCCGAGCAGATCGGCAAAATGCAGCCCGTCCACGGCCAGAAATACGATGCGGGCAAGGTCCGGGTCGGCGGCGCTGGCCAGAAGATCGTCGCGCATCTGCGTCATCAGCCCGCGCACCGGATCCAGCAATTCGGGGTGCTCGGCGGCAGCTGCCAGCAGGCCCATCAGGAATTTCTGGCTGTGGGGCTCTTTCTCGCAGGCCGTGCGGATCAGCGCGGACAGTTCTGACTGTCCCTGCTCGCGCGCGTCCTTGCGGGCCAGTTCAACATCGCAGTGCACCGCGTCGACGATGCGTGCCACCATGCCCTTGATGAGGTCCAGCTTGGAGGGGAAGTTGTAGAGCACCCCGCCCTTGGAAAACCCGCTTTCCCGCACGACAGCGTCAATGGTGAGCCTGCCGGCACCGTCGCGTTCCACGACGCGCTCCGCCGCATCCAGAATGACGTCGCGGGCTGAACCACGGGGCGCTTTGACTTCGACTTTGGACATACCACACTCGCTGCGGGCCGGGGATTGCGGCCCGTCCAGACGGAATGGTGCAGTGCAACGAGGCCGGGGGAGCTTATTGTGCAGCGCATCTATACCGTCTGGACGGTTTTTATCAGATAGCGGGCCGGGAAAGTTTGCGCAATGGGCACAGGCAGATTTTCTGCCATGCCGTGTTTCGTGACACTTCCATGAAGAATCAGCGCCCGAAACGTGATTCCGGCCGGATTTCTTTGCACTGACGAACGACTTCCTGTAAGGGCCAGCGCGAACAGGTTTGAGTCCCACGAAGGGTCTTTGTGCATGGATATGGCTATTCTCGGCGTGCCGCTTCTCGCGCTCGTCGGATTCCTGTTCGCGTCCTATGCGATCGTTGCCAACGATGTCATCCAGACCCTGGGCACCTTCCTGTCTTCGAACTCGAAGCGGCCTTGGGTGCTGCTGTGGGCCTTTGCGTCAACGATCATCATCGCGGTCATGGTCTATGGCTGGTTGGCCTATGACGGCGATATCGCGTTTGGCCGGCTGAACCGCATCCCCTTCCCGGAAACCGGCGTGCAATGGTGGCATGTCCTGCCGCCGCTGGTTCTTCTGGTCCTGACCCGGTTCGGCATCCCGGTATCGACAACATTCCTTGTGCTGACGATTTTCACCCTTTCCGGCGGAGCAGCTACCGAGGGCGTCCTCGGCGACATGCTGCTGAAGAGCTTCATGGGCTATGTCGTCGCCTTTGCGGCCGGCGCCGTTGTTTTCCTGGTCATAGCGCGCTTTTTCGAGCGCTGGGTGGCGCGGACGCGCGGCCAGCCGATCTCGCCGTTCTGGTTCGTTGCGCAATGGTGCTCCACGGCCTTCCTGTGGGCGCAGTGGCTGATGCAGGACCTGGCCAACATCTTCATCTTCCTGCCGCGCGAAACCACCGTGCTCGCCGACGGCTCGGTCCAGGTCAGCTTCTCGCTGGGACTCGTGGTCTTTGCCACCCTGCTGATGATCGCCCTGCACGGCATCATCTTTGCCGCGCGCGGCGGCGAGATCCAGAAAATCGTCCTTACAAAGACGAATACGGTGGATCCGCGCTCTGCCACCTTTGTCGACCTTATCTACGCTTTCATCCTGCTGTATTTCAAGGAACTCAATGACGTGCCGATGAGCACGACCTGGGTGTTCCTGGGCCTGCTGGCTGGCCGAGAGATCGCGATTACCTATGTGGCGTCGCTGCGATCCAGGGGAGAGGCGATGTTCGACGTGGCCACCGATATCGGCCGGGCCGGCATCGGGCTGGCGGTGTCCGTGACGATGGCGATTGCCCTGCCTTTCGTCGCGACCGGCTCCCTGCCCGACATCCGCCAGCAGATTTTCGGCAGCACGCAGTCCGCGCCGCATGCCGAAGAGATCCGTTCAGCCTCGCCCGACGTAAACCGGGACAGCGCAGGCCTGGGCAGCTAGACTGGCGGCCTGCTGTGGCGATGGTGCCAAGGAGGCCAGAATGTTCAAGACCCTTTCCAGACTGCTCCCGGCCTTTCTGACGCTGGGCGCGGCGGGCTGCGATTCCACTGTCGCGGTGCAGCCCGAGGACTCAGCCGAGCGTGCAGAAGCGGTCAGCGAGGCAGTCGCCCGCCACCGCGAGCGTTTCGACCAGGCACCCGCACCGTTCGGTGACGGCGCCTACCAGTTCGTGTTCGACGGCCTCTCCACGCCGACCTTGCCGTTGAGTGCCTTCGAGGGTGAGGTCATCATGGTGGTCAACACCGCCTCGCGCTGCGGCCTGACACCCCAGTATGAAGGCCTGCAGGCCTTGCAGGAAACCTATCAGGACCAGGGCTTTTCCGTGATCGGCGTTCCGTCCGGAGACTTCATGAATCAGGAACTGGCAACCTCTGAGGAGATTGCCGAGTTCTGCACGATCAATTTCGGCGTGACCTTCCCGATGGCCGCCCGCAACCGGGTCACCGGCTCCCAGGCGCACCCGTTCTACCAGTGGGCGCGCAATACCATCGGCGATGACGCGATTCCGCGCTGGAACTTCCACAAGCTGCTGATTGGCCGCGATGGACGCCTGATTGCGGCGTTCGGCTCGCGCACCGATCCGCAAGCCGAAGAGGTGCGTGCCGCCATCGAGGCGGCCCTGCGCGGCTAGTCGTATTCACGCCGCCACGTCAGGGCAATGCCGGCATCTCCATCCGGGGCGATCCGCGACAGCAAGGTGAGGTTCTGCGTGAGCGCCCACTCGATCCGGGTGGATGTTCCCGCAGAGCCGCTGCCGCTTTCGATTTCCATGTAGACATCCTCGGTCAGGTAACGGCCGCCGGACACGACCGTATCGCCTGTCCGGCTGGATCCGACCGAAAGCTGATCGAGGCCGAGGCCGGACCGCAGCGCCCCGAACGGATCAAACCCGCCACCCGATGACAGGCTGGCGACCGCTCCTGCCAGCTGCGCTGCCTGCAGGCCGCTCAGCTGACCGGCGCCCTGATCGAACAGCAGCCGCGAGGCGATCTCGTCCTGGGGCAGGCTCGGGGTCGATGCCAGCGTGATCTCCGGAGCGCGCACCACGCCGCCGACCCTGATCTCGGCCGTAATGTCGCGTGCCTGGCGCGCAGCAACGAGGCGGATGGCCGCGCTCATCGGGTCACCATTGAACACGATCGAACCGGAGCGCATCTCGAACGGCCGCCCCAGCAGGTCGGCACGGCCCCGCAGCAGGGTCGCCCGGCCATTGAGGCGCACGGCGTCGGTCGGACCCCGCGCGGTGACATCCATGGACCATTCGGAATCAAATTGCGGCCCGCGCACGAATATCCGTCCCGGCGCATGGATGCGGTAATCCAGCACCACGTTCGGCCCGCGGCGCAGGGGCGCCATCTCCGACCGCGCACCCGCGGCATTCACATGGGTCACCTCGACGAGCGCGATGGCTGGCCGGCTGGCTTCAGGGGGCCGCACCTCCGCGCGCGAAAGCCGCGTCTCGCCGCCAATTCCGATCCGGTCTGCGCCGATATCAAACGTGACATGGCCCGTGCCAGCTGCCGTCAGGTCGGGCCGTTCGATGATCAGGAAGTTGCGGAAATCCACCTGCGCCTGGCCGCCGATTCGCGCTTCGGCAAAGCTCAGCCTGCCAGTGCCTGTCAGTTCACCACCCTCGGCGCTGCTTGCGTGCAGCGATGTGATCTCCAGCCCGTCCTCGGCGAACATGGCAGCCAGGCTGAGCTCCCGTACCGAAATGCCCAGCGCCGTATCTTCAAACCGTGCACCCTGCAGCGTGGCTTCGCCGTCAAGATCCGGCGCGCCGACGGTGCCCGCCAGGATGGCATTGATCCGGGCTGTGCCGGACAGGCTCTGGCCTTCGGCCAGCCTGAACGCGGCCAGCGTGCGGATATCGCCATTGACCTCCGCGTGCCCGTCCAGCCGGGTATCGGCGGCAGTCAGGCTGTCTGTGCCGGTAACCGGCCCGGAAAGCCATCGCAGGCTGGCGCGTGCGCGCAGGCCCGACCCCGCCGCGCTGGCCTCGAGGCGCGCGCCGGCCTCGTCGACGGTCAGGGACGCGGTCCCGCTGACGGCGATGGCCGCGTCGTCAGGTGTCTGGCCCTCAGGGGGTGAGATGTCCTCGGCCTGCACGCTGGCCGTGCCCGACCATATGTCACCGGCCCGCAACAGCCGCATCTCGCCTGACAGCGCACCGCCAATCGGCTCGCGGCCCGAGGGATAGCTGAGCAGCATGGCCGGGATCTGCGCAGCATCAAGGCTTATCCGCAAACCGTCATCTGCAGAGCTCACCAGGGCATCAAGCGTGCCCTGGTTCAGCCCCAGCGCCAGACTTGCTTCAAATCCCTCCCCGCCAAAGCGCGCTCGTGCCCGCTCCCGCGTGGCAAAGCGAACCCCGCCATACCGGCCAATGAGGCCGAGATCGAGCAGCGCGCTGTCGTCTCCGGCCGTATAGCGCCCGTCGAGCGACAGCATGACCCGCGCCCCATATGCGCCTTCGGCTTCCAGCGAGAAACGTATGTCGTCGACCGGGCCTGCAGCGTCGAACACCAGCCGGTCGAGATAGGTCAGGTCCTCGCCCACCATGTCCTCCGCGTGGACACGTGCGGAGACACGCCCCTCGGCAATCTCGAACGCGATCTGCGCGGAGCCGAACCCGTTGACCGGGGTGGCGTTCAGCGTGCCGCTTGTCCGGCTGCCTTCGGCCTGCAATCCGCCCGTGAAGCGAAATCCGCCGAACCGGCCGTCAATACCGGTCAGGTCCGCCCGCTCGCCAGTACGCGACGCCCCCCCGCCTATGTCGACCGGGCCGGCGCCAGTGGTGCCCGTGAGCCGCCACGCCCCCTCGAAGGCGTCCGGCGGCCCGGCCCCCTCAAGGCGCAGGCGCGCATCGTTGACAATCACAGGACCGGCGCCGGCGCGGGGCGCGGATGCCTCTGCCCGGATGCGCAAGCTGTCGCTGCGGTCACTGGCTTCAAAGGCCAGATGGGCTGTGCCCTCCAGCACCAGGGCGGCAAGGGGCGCTCCGCCCGACCATGCTGCCTGCCCCGCAACGTCCCAGCCCTGCGCATCGGTGCTGCCTTGCGCTTCGGCCACAAGGTTGGGCGCGTCGATGTCCAGTGCCTGCAGGGCCAGCGTACCGTCACTGCGCCGCTCGCCAGCAGCGGAGAAGCGCGCCTCTCCGCCTATGCGGCTGCCCAGCTCCCGCCCCAGCCGCTGTCCGCGCCCTTCGGCGGTGAACGCGCCCGAACCGTCAAAACCGAAGGCCAGACGGGCCGTGCCGGACGCGCTGCCCGACAGCAATTCGGTCAGCCTCTCGATGGCGAGCCCCTCATAGCCCAGGGCCAGGACGATTCGCTCGCTCGCAGTATCGACGCTTCCGTCACCGCGCAGGGACAGGCCGGCCTCGCCCTGAAGACGGGCAGAGATGATGTCCAGCCTTCGCGCCTCATTGTCCCAGATCAGTTCGCTGTCGAGCGAGGGCGCGCTGCCGGCCAGGGTCTGGAGGATTTCGGGGTCCAGCGCGACGCCGCGGGTCTGCAGCGCAGACATGATGGTGATCCGGTCCAGCGGGCCTTCAACGCGTACCGGCCCGGTCGCCCGCTCGATGGAGCCGATGGGCAAGGCCACGCCATCGGCGCCGATCCGGCCCTCGAACACCAGCGGGCTGTCCGCACTGGCCGGGACGACCATCCCTTCGGCGGCCAGCGAGGCGAACTGCGTGGTTTCCGGCAGGAGCGCGTTGACGAGGCCGGCCGCCTCACGCACCTGCAGCGCGATCCCGCCGGTCTGGCGTGTGGCGGCGAGCGACAGGCGCGGCGCGCGGATTTCGCCCGTCAGGGCGTCCAGACGGGGTGATGTGACCCCTGCCTCGCCAAGCGGCACCGTGATGGCAAAGTTGATGTCGCCGCCGACCAGAGAGTCGATCTGCTGGAAGTCCTCCCAGGCCCGGGCGCTGAACGCACCCTGCATCCGCAGCGCGCCGTCCGACCAGACAAGCGTGCTCGTCCCGGCGCGCATGTCGCCGATGAACAGGACAAGATCGCCGCCGCCCGCGTCCGGTGTGCCATTGACCGCCAGACGTGCCGTCAGCCCCTCCTGCGGCGCGCGCAGCAGGGTGGCCAGCGGGCCCTCCGGCGCGGCATCGATATCGGCCCGCAGCTGAATGTCCTGCCGGGTGGTCAGCACCAGCGACACACGGTCGCCGGGCGCGTCGATCCGGTCGGCATCAAGCCGCGCATTCCATGACGTGCCGCGCCCCTCGGCGTGTCCGGTAACGGCAATGAGGGCAGGGGGCCCGGCCACCCCTTCGGCGAGCGAGAGCGCGTTGATCTCCAACCGCGCCAGTCTGACCGCCAGGTCGGGCGGCCCGCCGCCGCCGTCGCCGGTGTCCTCGCGCACCGGCAGGCGCAGCACATTGGCCCGCTGCACGGACAGCTCCGCAATGTCGAGCGTGTTGGTGATAAGCGCGGCAGGTGTCCATTCAAACACCGCCTCCTCCAGTTCCAGCCACACCCCGTTCTCGTCACTGAGCGTGATGCGTTCGGCAGTGAGTCTGTCGAAGGGATTGCCTGCAAGGCCCGAGATGGAGAGCCGGCCATAGCCGGCCACCTGGCGTCCGTCGGCGAGCCGCACGATCAGGTCGCGCCCGGTCTGGCCGGTGAGCGTCACCACGGTGATGCCCGCCGTCACGACGCTGAGCAGCAACACAATGCCGAGCGTCCAGGCCAGGACCAGCGCAATCAGGCGGATGCGGTGTGACGACAGCGCCTCCATCAGAAGGCCTGCCCGATGCTGATATAAAGGTGTATCGCGGCATCGCCGGAACGGCGGTTGAGCGGGGTTGCGATGTCCACCCGCAACGGGCCGAATCCCGGATAGTAGCGCACGCCCACGCCGGCCCCGTAGCGCATGTCGCCCAGATCGGGCTCCAGCGCTCCGGCAGCCACCCCGCCATCGATGAACCCGACAAAGCCCAGCCTCTGCGAATGGCGCCAGCGTGCCTCGATGCTGGTCTCCACCAGCGAGCGCCCGCCAAACGGCTCCAGCTCGCCGGTATTGATGCTGACGACGCGGGGCGAGAGGGCCTGATAGCCATAGCCGCGGACCGATCCGCCCCCGCCTGCATAAAAGCGCAAGTCCGCCGGAACAGATGCGGCGTCGACCCCGAGCAGCGCCCCGGCCCGGCCCTGCACGGCGATCACCAGCCGTTCGCTGACGGCGAAATAGGTCCGCGCAGCCAGCACGGCGCGCACATACTGGGCGTCGCTGTCGCCAAACGTGTATCCCGGTTGCAGCCGCAGCTCGACCCCGATGCCCGATTGCGGATCAAGCGCATCGTCGCGGTCGTCATACGCAAGGCTCAAGGGCAGGGTGAGCGAATTGAGCTGACGCTCGCCTGCGGCGTCCTCGATCTGCGCAATCTGGGCTTCCACCCCGCCTGAAAAGAACAGCTGGTCGGTTACCGGGCGCGACAGTGTGGCGCGCGCAAAAACCGAGTCCTGATTGTAGGCATCGGTGCTTTCCAGCGTGATGCCGCCGCCCAGTTCCAGTGTCTGCGCAAAGCGCCGCCAGTGGGGCAGGCGCAGGCGCGCCTCGGCGCCGGTATTGAGTTCGGAGGCGCGTGTGATGACGGTCAGGGCCTCGTCGCGCCTGAACAGGTTCCGGCGCATCCACTCCGCCTCCGCGCCGGCCCCTTCCGTGGTGGCGTAGCGCGCAGACAGCTGCAGGCGGTGGCGCGGTGTCGGCTCCATGCGCACGTCAACATTGCGCGTGCCGTTCACACTGTCATCATCGGCCGGCGCCAGGCGCGCTTCAGCCAGGGCGACGCTGTCCAGAGCCTGCAGGCGCTGGGTGTAGACGTTGAGCTGGCGGACGCTCACCGGCTCGCCGGGTGTAAACGGGGCGAGCCTTGCCACATAGGACTCGCGCAGATCGGCAAGACCGCCCGCCAGCTGCGGCTCCCCGAAGTGCAGGAACGGCCCGGTGACGAACCGCATCTCCACCGTGACGGAGGCATCAAGATGATCCGCCGTGATCGTGTGCTCGCCGCCGCGTGCCAGCGGCCATCCATTATTGCGCAGCGCATCGACCACCGCGCGCTCGGTCTCGATCACGTCCGGTGAACGCAAGGGCTGGCCTGCCCGCAGGCGCGACGCCGCGAGGATGTCCTGGCCGGGCTGCTCACCGCCCTGGGGCGTTTCAAAACGGATATCAAGGCTGCCGATCGTGAACTGCTCACCGGGACGCACCCGCACCAGCGGCCGCTGGTCATCGTCCAGGCGCGGGTCGATGAGCGCGGCAAAATACCCCTCGGAGTCGAGATAGCGCCGTATCTGTTCGCCGGCATCGCGCGCGCGCTCCCGGTTGCGCCAGCGATTATCGGTGTGGGACGGCGCCTCGCCGACAATGCGGGCCAGCTCGGCGTGGAGCTGTGGGTCTTCCACCCCCTCCACACGCGCCAGGGGAACGCCATGGGCAGACGCGCCAGCCAGTGCAAGAACGCTGGCCGCCAGAAGGATACGCTGGCGGATCGAGGAAGCCGGTATCAACTGCTCATCCCGTCTCGTACTGCCCCCACCCTTTTACCATAGGGCCGCCGCGGGTAATCGCCACAACCGGTTGCAGACTAGCGGGACCGGCGGGTCCCGCACAGCAGCTATCGGAAATTTAAGCTGGATGCGGCGCCACGCCCACTGTGCAAATGCGGCAAAAGCGCTAGTTTAGCCCGCGCTGACAAGGACGGGCGATAATGGCAGTGGGTGAAGACGAGGGCATGCGCAGCGAACGGGACTGGCTGGGCTGGATCCAGCTGGGCATCGTGGGCGCCATCATCGTGGCCTCGCTGGCCCTGACCGGCTGGCTGGCAGCCAGTTCTGCCCGTTCATCGGTCAGCCCGGCGGGCACGCAGCCCGCTGCCGCGCCCGTTGAGATCGTCCGGCCGCGCGCCGCGGGCCACACAGTGCGTGTTGAAACGACCGGGACGGTGCGTGCCCGGGCGCTGGTCGCCCTGACGCCCGAGGTGAGCGGTCAGGTTGTCGAGATGGCCGAAGCGGTGCGCACGGGCGGCCGCTTCGAGGCTGGCGAAACCCTCGCGGTTGTGGATCCGCGCAATTACCGGCTGGCCGTTGACCGGGCCGGCGCTGCCTTTGCTGACGCGCAAAGCGGTCTTCAGCGGCTCGAGGCCGAAGCCGCTCTGGCGCGCGAGGAGTGGGCGTCTCTCTATCCCGGCGAGCCGATTGCCCCTCTCACCGCGCTGGAGCCACAGCTGGAAGCCGCAAGGGCCCGGGTGGTGTCCACGCGCGCCGATCTGGAGCAGGCCCGTCTCAATCTCGACCGTACTCGCCTGCGCCTGCCCTTCGACGGACGTGTTGCCGAAGCGCGTATAGAGCTCGGCCAGATGCTGGGCGCTGGCCAGCCCTATGGCGAGGTCTACGCGATTGATGCCCTGGAAGTCGCTGTGCCCCTCAGCCCGGAAGAGCTCGCCCGCATCGCCCCGGCCCAGGGCCGGCGGGTGCAGCTAAGCTTTGAAGGCGGCGCAGCGCCCGCCATGGGCGGCCGGATCGTGCGCGAAGGCGCACGGGTGGATGACCGCTCCCGCCTCGTCACCGTATTCGTGCTGCCGGATGACCAGGCCGCCTTGCGGCCGGGCCTGTTCGCCAGTGTCGAGATCGAAGCCGGGCGGATGGAGGATACGTTCAGCCTGCCCGCGTCCGCCCTTGCTGGCCTCGGCCAGGTGCGGACCGTACGTGAAGGCCGCATCGTTCCGGTGGAAGTGGAGGTGCTGGACCGTACTGGCGGCCGCGTCATCACCGCGCGTTTTGACGCGGGCGAAGGCGTGATCGTCTCGCCCTTGCCTGAATCGGTACTGGCGGGGCCTGTCACGATAACGGCGGAGCGGGAGAATTGAGCGGCGCCAGACCCTCCGGTTCGCCGGATACGCCGGCTGATCAGGGCCTGCCCGGTGCCGGCCTGATCCGCTGGTTTGCCGATAATCCGGTCGCGGCCAACCTGCTCATGATCCTTCTGCTCCTGAGCGGCGCGATCAGCGCGGCAACCATGCGCACAGAGGTGTTTCCGACCTTCACCCCGCGCACCATCGTCGTCTCCGTGCTCTATCCCGGCGCCACGCCGGAGGATGTCGAGCAGTCCATCACCCGCCGTATCGAAGAGGCGGTGATCGGCCTTGACGGTGTCCGTGAGGTGCGTGCCACGGCCTCGGAGAATGTCGGCACCATCACCATCGAGATCAGCGAGTTCGCCAATCCGCGCGTGGTGCGCGATGACGTGCAGACCGCTGTCGATTCGCTGGTCAGCTTTCCGCCTGCCGATGCCGAGCAGCCCCAGATACGCATTCCCCAGCCGACCACGAACGTGCTGACGCTGGTGCTGAGCGGGGCTGTCGACGAAGGCGTGCTCCGCCAGGCGGCCGAGCAGGTGGAGCGTGACCTCCTGGCCGTCAATGGCATCTCCACGGTGCGGCTGCGCGGCGTACGCCCCTACGAGATCGCGATATCGGTGTCTGAAGAGGCCCTGCGTGCCTATGGGCTGACCTTCACCGACGTGTCCCAGGCCTTGCGCGCCGCATCCATTGACCTGTCGGGTGGACAGATACGCACCGAGGCGGGCGAATTTCTCCTGCGGACCAATGCGCGCGCCGAGACCGGCGCCGCGTTCGAGGAGATCGTGCTGCGCGCGGCGCCGGACGGCTCCAGGGTCCGTCTGCGCGACATCGCCACGGTCACCGACAGTTTTGCCGAGGAACCGCTGATCAGCCTGTTCAATGGCCGTCCCTCCGCGTTTGTGGATGTGCAGTTGCGGGGCAATGAGGATTTGCTGCGTGTACGGGCCCGGGCCATGGCCTATGCCGCGGGGGCCGTTCTGCCCGAAGGCATCTCGCTGAGCATTGCCAGCGATCAGAGTCAGGTATTTCGCGAGCGCATATCGCTGCTCGCACGCAATGCCATTCTCGGCTTCACGCTGGTCTTCGTGCTTCTGGTCCTGATGCTCGACCTGCGGCTGGCCTTCTGGGTTGCGCTGGGTGTGCCGATCGCCTTTCTGGGCGGTTTCACCCTGTTCGGCGCCGCAGGCGTGACGCTCAACTTCATCACCTCGTTCGGCCTCATCATCGTGCTCGGCATTGTTGTCGATGCCGCCATCGTGGTCGGCGAAAACACTGACCGTGAACGCATGAAGGGGCGCTCCAACAAGGACGCCGCCATTGCCGGTATAACCGGTGTGGCCGCGCCTGTGCTGGTAGGCGTGCTGACGACGGTAGCAGCCTTTGCGCCCCTGGTCTTCATCACCGGCACTTTCGGCGAGATCACACGGCCCATCCCGATACTCGTCATCTCCATCCTCATCGTGTCGCTGGTGGTCGCCTTCTTCATCCTGCCGACCCAGCTCTCGGGCGGTTCGACCTGGTCGCGCGGGCCGATGCGCGCCATCCAGGCCCGCGTGGACGGAGCGGTTGCAGGCATGGCTGACAACTGGCTGCGGGGCTGGACGCGCTTTGCAGGCCGCATGCGCTATCTGGTGGCGCTGGCCGGGTTTTGCGTGCTGATCGCATGCTTCACCCTGCTGGGCACCGGCACCGTCCGCTTCGTCTTCTTTCCCAATATCGAGTCTGATTCCATCACGGCGAGCCTCGCCCTGCCCACCGGTTCGCCCTTCGAGGCGACGCGCGCGGCTGCCACGCGCATGCTGGACGAGGCGGAGGCCATGCAGCGTGAGTATGCCGAGCGGGGCGAACCGGTATTTGAATCGGTATCCGCCGTGATTGGCGGGCGCAGCAGCCTGTTCGGCGGACCGGGCTCGATCAGTTCCACCTCCATCGCCTCCCATCTCGCCCAGATCGAGATACGCCTCGTTCCCTCTTCGCAGCGCCGCCTGTCCTCAACCCAGCTCGAGCGCGAATGGCGCAGCCGCATCGGCCAGCTTGCGGGTGTGGAGCGCCTCACCTTCACCGCGTCCGCCGGGCCCCAAAGCCCGGACATCGCCTACCAGCTGTCCCATCCCGACAATGTCCAGCTTGAGCATGCGGTGAACCGGCTCGTGGCCGGCTTGCGTGATATCGAGGCGCTCAGCGGGATCGACAGCGGATACGAGCTGGGCAAGCGCCAGCTCGACTTCTCCCTGACGCCGGCCGGCGATGCCGCCGGCCTGCGCGCTGCCGACATTGCCCGTCAGGCCCGCCAGGCCTTCTTTGGCGAGGAAATCCAGCGCATCCAGCGTGGCGGCGAGGAGGTGCGGGTGTTCGTGCGCTATCCGCAAAGCGAGCGCGCCAGCCTCGATGACCTTGCCCGGTTCAGGGTCCGCACCGCGGACGGCACGGCCATTCCCTTGAGCGTGGCCGCCGACATTACCGAAACCCGCTCGCTGACCGCGATCAATTCGGTCGACGGGCGCCGCGTCATCGAGGTCACGGCCAATGTGGACCGCTCCATCCTGACCCCGGATGACGCGCGGTCGATGGTGGAAAACCGCCTCCTGGCAGATCTCGTCTCGCAGTTTCCCCAACTGCGCTGGGAGCTGTCGGGAGCGGGGCGCGACCAGGCCGAGGATTTTGCTTCGATCGGGCAGGGCTTCCTGTTCGCCATCATCATCATGTACGCCCTGCTGGCGACGCAGCTGGGCAGTTATGTCCAGCCCCTGGTCATCCTGATTGCCATCCCCTTCGGTATTGGCGGGGCCATATTCGGCCATTTCATCATGGGCTATGATGTCTCCTTCCCGTCGCTCTTCGGGATGGTCGCGCTGTCGGGCGTGGTGGTGAACGCATCCATCGTCCTCATGGACCGCTATAATCTCAATGTGGCGCGCGGCTACACGCCGGCCGAGGCCATTTCCGAGGCGACGGCCCGCCGCTTCCGGCCCATCCTCATCACCACGCTGACCACCGCCTTCGGCCTGCTCCCGATCATGCTGGAGACCAGCCCGCAGGCCCAATTCCTCGTGCCGATGACGATTTCGCTGGGCATCGGGCTGTTGTTCGCCTCGGCGCTGATCCTGCTGCTCCTGCCCGCCTATGTGCTGATCGTGGAGGATCTGCGCGGGGTAAAAGTGCGCGCGGTCCAGCCCCGCGCCGAACCGGCCGAATAGGCTGCGCACACTGCCCGGCTTGACCCGTGGCCTCTCGAGGCTCACTTATCCCGGCCATGAGCGCCCCCGGCCCCGATAACACCACCCTCGAGCCTGCCGATCCGGCAGCGCCCGCCCGCGAGGGCGGAGCCGGAGGCGTGGAGATTGTCACCTTTGGCTGCCGCCTCAACGCCTGGGAGAGCGAGGTCATGCGCGATCACGCACGCGAGGCAGGGCTGTCCGGTGCCATCATCATCAATACCTGCGCGGTGACGAACGAGGCCGTGCGCCAGGCCCGCCAGACCATTCGCCGCATGAAGCGCGCCAACCCGTCAGCCCAGATGATCGTGACGGGCTGCGCCGCCCAGATCGATCCCGAGCGCTTTGCCGCCATGCCGGAGGTGGACCGGGTCATCGGCAACGCCGAAAAGCTCAAAAGCGACACCTTCCGCTCTACGGCCATCTCAGGTGGCGAGACCGTCTCCGTCGGCGACATCATGGCCGTGACAGAGATTGCGGGCCATCTCGTGGACGGGCTGGAGGGCCGCGCGCGCGCCTATGTGCAGGTGCAGACGGGGTGCGACCATCGCTGCACCTTCTGCATCATCCCTTACGGCCGCGGCAATGCCCGCTCGGCCCCGGTGGGCGATGTGGTCGACCAGGTGCGCCGCCTTGTGGAAACCGGTCATACCGAACTGGTCCTCACCGGCGTTGACATGACCAGCTGGGGCAATGATCTGCCGGGCACGCCAAGGCTCGGACGCCTGGTCAAGGCGGTTCTCAAACTGGTGCCGGACCTGAAACGCCTGCGCCTGTCCTCCATCGACGCCATCGAGATTGATGACGATCTGATGGACGTCATCGCCAGCGAGGAGCGTTTCTGCCCCTATCTGCACCTGTCCCTGCAGGCGGGCGATGACATGATCCTCAAACGCATGAAGCGCCGCCATTTGCGCGCCGATGCCATCGCGCTGACGGACAGGCTGAAATCCCTCCGCCCCGATATCGCTTTCGGGGCAGACCTGATCGCCGGTTTCCCCACCGAGACCGACGAGATGTTTGAAAACTCGCTGCGTCTCGTGGACGAGTGCCAGCTGGCCTACCTGCACGTCTTTCCCTACTCGCCCCGCCCCGGCACGCCGGCCGCGCGCATGCCGCAGGTCGATGGCACCATCATCAAGGAACGCGCGCGCATCCTTCGCGAGAAGGGCGAGGCCGCGCTGGCCGCGCATCTCGCCGCCATGGTGGGCCGCGAAGAGGTGTTGCTGGTGGAAAAGGACGGTCTGGCGCGCGCGGGCAATTTCGCCCCCGCCCGCATGGAAAGCCCCGCCCGGCCCGGCGCGCTGGTGCGCGCGGCCATTACGGGTCATGACGGCACCCATCTCACCGCACTGGCACTGGAGGCGGTATGAACTGGTTCGGCTTTGGCAAGAAGAAGAGCAAGCCCGAGGCGGAAACGCCTGTCGAGGCCGCTCCCGTGCAGTCTGACGCGCCAGCCCCCGCCCCTGTCCACGACACCCCTGCGCCTGTTGCCGGTCCGGTTCAGGGTGATGCGCTGACGCCAGTGCCCGATCCCGCCATGGAGCCAGCGCCAGCACCTGAACCCGAAGCGCCGCCTGCCGCGCCCGTTCCGGCAAAACCTGAAGGTTTCTTCAAACGGCTCTCGTCGGGTCTCGCCAAATCCTCCGCCCAGCTTTCCGGCGTCTTTACAAAGCGCAAGCTCGACAGCGAGGCGCTGGATGAGCTGGAGGAATTGCTGATCGCGGCCGATCTCGGTGCCGCGACAGCCGCCAAGGTCATTGACCGCCTCTCGCGCGACCGCTTCGACAAGGATGTCACCGACACCGAAATCCGCCAGGCACTGGCAGACGTCATCACCGAGACGCTTCAGCCCTTTCAGGCCCCGCTCGATATTTCCGGCCCCGCCCCGCAAGTCGTGCTCTTTGTCGGCGTCAATGGCTCCGGCAAGACGACCACGCTCGGCAAGCTGGCGGTGAAGATGACGCGCGAGGGCGCCCATATCATCACCGCAGCGGGCGACACATTCCGCGCGGCAGCGGTTGAACAGCTGGAAGTCTGGTCAAGGCGCGCAGGCGCGCACTTCCTCTCACGCCCCCACGGCGCCGATGCGGCGGGCCTCGCCTATGACGCGGTGCAGGAGGGCAAGCGCAGGGGCAGCGATGCCGTCCTCATCGACACGGCAGGCCGCCTGCAAAACAAGGCCGAGCTGATGGAGGAGCTGCGCAAGATCCTGCGCGTGATCGCCAAGATGGACGAGGCCGCGCCCCACCATGTCGTGCTGGTGCTCGACGGCACGGTCGGCTCCAACGCCATCTCGCAGGCCGAAGCCTTCATGGAAGCGGCGAAAGTCACGGGGCTCGTGATGACCAAGCTCGACGGCACGGCAAAAGGCGGCGCGCTGGTGCAGGTGGCCGAAAAGTTTGGCCTGCCCATCCATTTCATCGGTGTTGGCGAGGGCGAGGACGATCTCCAGCCCTTCGTCGCGCGTGATTTCGCGAGGGCGCTGGCGGGGCTCGACGCCTGATGGAGCCAACAGCGCTGGCCGCGCTCGCCATGATCGGCTCGGCCATGGCGCATTCGGTGATGACGCTGTTCACCAAGCAGGCGAAGGACACGCTCGTCTTCCGCGCGGTGACGATATTGCTGTGCGTGCCGGTCTGCCTGCCGCTCGCGATTATCCTGCCCTTTCCCGAATGGGAGGTGTGGCGCTTCCTGCTGCTCGGCGCCGCCATCATCTGGGCGTTCAACATGTTCCTCATCGCTGCCTTCCAGCGTGGCGAGATGAATCTCGTCTATCCGGTGATGCGCGGTGCTGCGCCCGCCATGGCGGGGCTGTTTGCCTTTTTCTTCCTAGATGAAACGCTGAGCCTCATTGCCATTATCGGTCTTGCCACGGCGTCTGGCGCCATCGTCGCTTTTGCCTGGCCGGAGAAGAATGGCGTGCCCAAGGCCGCCGCGCTGGGCTTTGCGCTCTCGGCGGCCGTGATGACGGCAGGCTATACGGTGGTGGACGCATCGGGCGTACGCGCCGCCGGAGACCCGATCCTCTATGCCGTCTGGTTCTTCCTGCTCTCGGCGGTGACGATGTCGGTGACGGCCGTCGCACGGCGTGGACGGCGGCTTCTCACTGCTGCGCTGCAGGAACTGCCCGGCTCGGCCAAGAGCGCCGGCTTCAATCTCGCCACCTACACGCTCGCGCTCTACGCCTATTCCGTCGCGCCCGTTGCGCCGATGGCGGCGCTGCGCGAAACCTCCATCGTGTTCGGGGCGGTCCTGGCCGCTCTGGTGCTGAAAGAGCCCTTCGGCCTGCGCCGGGGCGTGCTGGCCCTGATCCTCGCCGGTGGTCTGGCGCTCCTGCAGCTGGGCTAGCTACTCCGGGGTGGATGCTTTGGTCTTTTGGATGGCATCGCTGAAGGCTGACGCGAGAATGCCAGCAGGCAGCGCGACCAGACCGATGCCGGCAATTGCTGAAAAGGCTGCGAACAACTTCCCCGTAACAGTGACCGGCACAACGTCGCCGTAGCCAACGGTGGTCAGCGTTGCGATTGACCACCACATGGCACGGGGAATGGATCCGAATGCCTCAGGCTGGGCCTCTCCCTCCACTGCATATAAAATAAGTGAACTCACCAGCAGCAGCGCGAGTGCAATGCTTGCGCTAACCAGCAGCTCGAAGCGCCGCGCCGCAAGCGCGTCAACCACACTACGTAGCGCTACGGAATAGCGCCCTAAACGCGCTAGCAGGATCAACCGGCCAAGACGGGCAACACGGAGCAACAAACTCTCAGCGCCAAAGACCGTGGTGGCCAATAGGATCAAGGCAAGCAGGTCAATCACGGAGACCGGCTTCAGCGCGTACTCAAGGGGGCTTTGTATTCGGGGGTTCTCTGTCGATGACCAGATTCTCAGCGCGTATTCTGTGCCAAACGCAACCAGCAAAGCCCATTCGATCAGGCGTACCGAGTGCCGGTGAAGCACCATGAAGGTGTCTTCGGTCTGGAGTACGCCCAGAACAACAGACCCGATTATTGCGGCAAGAATGACGCGGTTCGTTACGGACAGTGATGAGCCGTCATGCAACTCCGGGTCAAGTTGCTCTGCGATCTTTCTCTTGAGTGTCCGCAATGTCCGGCCCCCAGCTCTACTTCCAGCGTGGCGACTGGCCGGGTAGGCGTCAATTGGAGATTAGTGGACGTTTCCCCGGCGTGGGGCCGGGGTCCAGAAGGGCTGGGTCCGGCTTGCGCCGGAATGACGATGACAGGACGGCTCGGCCCTCCCACTACCAATCCGGCTGGCCAAGGCCTGCGTAATCAGGCAAGGCTGCGCCGAGCAGATAAAGACGCCCCGGAGGCAAGGATATCCATGAGCACCAACGGCAAGACACTCTCCCAAGGGTCCAGACTGCTGGTTGATGTCGGCCCGGCTGCGGTCTTCATGATCAGCTATAATATCGCCAACCGGGTGCTGGACGAGGGTGCGATCTATTGGTCGACCGGCCTGTTCATGGCCGCGACCGCCATCGCGCTCGCCTATGCCGCGATCTCCCAGAAGCGCTTCCCGCCCATGCTGGTCGTCACCTTCGTGATCGTCACGCTCTTTGGTGCGATGACGATCTACCTGCAGGATCCGATCTTCATCTTCATCAAGCCGACCATCATCAACCTCTTGTTTGCGTTCACGATTCTGATCAGCTTCGCCTTCGGCTTCAATGTGTGGAAGGCGCTGTTCTCCACCGTCTTCGAGATGCCCGAGCGGATCTGGACGATCCTCGCCATACGCTGGGCGCTGTTCTTCATCTTCCTGGCGGCGGTGAACGAAGTGCTCTGGCGCCATATCACCGACAGCGTGGTGGTGGATTCCGCGCGCATGTTCGACTGGCTGGAGCTGTCGGAAGCCTTCTGGGTCAATTTCCGCCTTCTCGGTACCTATCCGATCTTCGCGGTCTTCGTGGCCCTCAACATCCCGATCACGCTGAAATGGGCCCGCACCCCCGGCGAGGGCGATGATGACGGCGGCGAGGGTGAGCCTGCCGGCGATGCGGACTCCGCAGACGCCGGAGCCGGCGAGCCCGCGCGCTAACGGTTGCGCCATCATCCAGCTCTCGCGTCAGCGCACTTGACTATGGTCACGGCGAGTTGATTGTGCAGGAAAGACTCTCGCGCATTACAGTTCGTTCATGATGTTGACCCCGATCCTTCTCGCCCTGTCGCTCTCCGTGATGGATGGCCATTACCCGGCCGGCATGGGCGAAACGCCCAATCCGGATCATTCCGAGGACCGGCCTGTCGTGGTGGAGCTGTTTACCAGCCAGGGCTGCCCGCCTTGCGTGGAGGCAAACCGGCGCTTTGGCGAGCTGGCCGCGCGCGAGGGTGTGATCGCGCTCTCCTACGGGGTCGATTACTGGGACATGTTCGGCTGGGAAGACCAGTTCGCCCAGCCGGGTTTCGCCGACCGTCAGAAGGATTATATCCGCGCAGGCGAGGCCAGCCGGGTGTTCACGCCCCATTTTGTCATCAATGGCGGGCCGGAGCGCCTGCGCTTCACCCGCGATGACGTTCCGGGCCGCGTCGCCTCCAGCCTGCCCCTGACGGGTAATATCACGCTCGGCCGCCTGCCCGGTGGCCGCGCCCATCTCGGGCTTGACGGCCCGCGCCGGGACAACCCGGCTGAGGTTTGGGCTGTCACCTACCGCCCAGGAATGATCGTGGTTCCGATCGATGGCGGGCGTAATGCCGGCGCGCAGATGGAGCACCACAACACCGTGGCATCACTCGAACGCCTCGATGACTGGCATGGCGGCTCCTACCAGCTCGAGTTTGAAGGGCCGTCGGAGGATTTCGGTCTCGCCGTGCTGGTCCAGGACGGGCCGGGCGGCCGGCTGCTGGCAGCCGCGCGCCTGCGGCCCTAGGGCCTGTACTCATAAAGGGTTCCGGCGTGACGCGTAGCGGATTTGGCTCCTGACAAGGAGAGACGCTCGCCGTGGAGCGTCCCTCCACAAGGGCGGCTCGACGCGGTCAGGGGTGAAATTCGCCGCGCCTCCAAGAGGTATGGCGAAAATCGCCCACTCTTGCGTCGCAGTCCCTCGAAAGGGGGAAACCCTTCCATCGGGCCTGCTCCTGATAGTGAACCATTTTCGCGCATATCACGCTCCAAACCCTTTATGAGTACAGGCCCTAGGGCCTGACCGGGCTGACGGACCGGGTCGCGGCCTGCTCGAGCGGGCGGGCCATGCGCTCGAACGCGTCCGCGCTCACTTCGAACCAGTAACCCTCAACCGCCGCGCGCAGGACAGAGGCTTCATCCATCGTGTCATGGTTGGCCGCCTCGACGCTGACATAGGCCCGGATGGTGCCCTCCACGCGGAAAAACCGGTATTCATAGGTCAGCCCGTCAAACGTCACCGCCCGGTGCAGCGCAGCCGGCCGCCCAGCTGGCACAGAGCCCTGTCCGACATCGCGGAACCGCACGCGGGTGCCGGCATGGGCCACCCCGTTGGCCGCCCCTGCGGTGATCAGTTGCCAGGTGCGCGGGCTGACAAGGTCGAAATTGCGCGTGGCCGGCGCATCGCGCTCGAGAATGTAGGCAGGACCGGTCTCGGGCACGATGAAGGCGCGCGCGATGCGGGACGGATCGATATTGAAGAAGTCCAGTCCCAGCCACCGGCCGGGATCACCGAGATCCGGCAGGCGGCCCTGGACGGCATGGGCCCGGGCATCGGACGTGCGCCGTATGTAGAGCCCGTCCTCCCCGCGCTCCCCCCCAATGATCAGGGATGCCAGCAGCATGTCGCGGCCATCCACGATCGTCAGCCGGGTGCCGCTGCCGCCTTCGACCGGGTCGCCTACCCCGAGCCGGTCATACCGGCCCGGATCGCGTGTCAGCGCGCCGGCATAGGTCAGCGCGGCCAGACCCGCGTCCAGCTCGGCGAGATATTCGGCCCGCACCGGGTAATGTCCGCGCGAGGGCATGGTCCAGCCGCTTTCGCCGCGCTCCAGCCTGAACATGGTGTCAGGCGTGATGACCTCGATCCCGCTGGCATTGCCCGCCGCCTCGCGCCAGCCCGGCAGCACCGGGCCGGACACGTCGGGCCGCGCGCTGCGGCTGGCGTCGATGACGAGCGCCGTCACGCCGGCCAGCAACAGGCCCACCCCGAAAGCGGCGATGGAAAGGGCGCGCCGCGCGCGCCGTCCGAACAGCCGGTAACGGATCATGAATGGCGCCTCCTGCGCAGGAAGGTGGTGATCCCGGCGAGCAGGATGACACCCAGGGGCGGCATCCAGAGGGTCCAGAACTGCAGCCCGCTTTCCAGCGCGTCGATCTCGCGGCGGAACCCGCGCTCGACATCGCGCAAGGCAGCGCGCGCGGCCACGATGCGCTCCCGCAGGGCCTCGGCGCGGGCAGCGTTGGCGGCGCCGGCACCGCCCAGCGTGGACGCCTCGCCGGCGGCACTCAGGCGGGCCAGCGAGCCTTCTGCATCGGCCAGCTCGGCGCGCAATTCGTCCTGCAGCTCGCGAAAGCGCGTCTCCGCTTCGGCACGCAGGGCCTCGACCCGCAGCATCGGGCGCGCTGATCCGGCACGCGAGCGCAGGTTCACCAGCGCCGGGTCGCCGGCCAGCGCATCGGCAAGGTTCAGCGCCAGCGCCAGGTTGTCGGCGACGATTTCCGCCGTGCCGGACGCGTCGGTCCGCACATAGAAGGCCGGATCCAGCCAGTCGGCATCTGCGATGACGATGATCTCGGCCTCGGCAGGCCCGTCGAGATGGGCCGAGGGTTCAAACCGGATGTCGCCCACCGGCGGCCCGTCGGCAAATGCGGTCGTGACCGGGCCGGACAGGCGCGCCGCCAGCACCAGCGGCGCTTGGGGGTCGGGGGTGTAATTGCGTTGCAGATCATCCGGCGAGGGTGAGGTTCCGGCAATGTCGGCATCTACGCGCGCGCCCTCCCGGCCGGTCGTCAAGAGCGCGGTGAAGCCTTCAGCTCGCCCCAGCGGCTCCAGTATTCCCGGCGACCCCAGATTGACCCCTTGCGACAGGGCGGCGGTGGCCGGCATGTCGCCGGAGAGACCGGAGGGCGGAACAGCAAACCATAGCGGGTAGGCGCGCATGCGCGTGCGCGCCGCCTCGCTGACCTGTACAGGCAGGCCGTGCTCGCGGTCCATGGCGACATAGCTCGGATCAAAGCCGGCGCCCCAGCGCGTGAGCAAGCGCGGCAGGCGCGATGTGCGCAGCGCATTGACCGGCGGCAGGCCGTCCGGGCCGGTACGCAGGGCCAGATGGGCCAGCGGATCGATCGCCACCAGCACCCGGCCCCGGCGCAGCACATGCTGGTCGACCAGATAGAGCTGCTCCTCGGAAAGGTTGGGCGGGTGCAGCAGGAACAGGGCATCGGCATCGGGGATGGCGGTGAAGCGCTCGCCCAGCCAGCGCACCTCATAGGCCTGTGCCAGCGCGTCAATGACGGGATTGGCCGAGCGCCCATCCGGTCCCGGCGCAAACGGCAGGGAGGAGATGATGGCAATGACCGGCGTCTGGGCGCGCTCCAGCTCGGCAATCACCCGCACGATCTCGTATTCCAGCCGGGCTTCCTCGGCCGGATCGAAGAAGGCGATCACGCGCTGGCCATCCACGGTGTTGGTGCCGGCGAGGCCGAAGAAGAGCTGGCCGCCATCCTCGGTCTGCACCGCCTCGATACCGGCGGCAATCGCTGCATCTTCCGCTTCGGAAAACGGCTGGGGATCAACCTCGGCAAGCTGGATGCGCCCGCCCGAGCGCGCGGCCAGCCCGCGCAGCAATTCGCGCACACGCGCGCCATAGGCCCGCAGCGCCGGATAGCGCGCGGCCGCACCCCGCGAGTAGTAGAAGGTCAGCGTGACCGGCTCTTCCAGCCGGTTCACCACCTCTATCGTGCCGGGGCTGAGGCGGTAGAGGCGTCCTTCGGTCAGGTCCAGCCTTACCCCGTCGGCGAGCACGCTCGCCAGCAGGTTCACTCCGAGAAATCCCGCCACCAGGCCGGCGCAGACAAGGGCAAGCAGGCGCGCCGGGTTCATCGTCCGCCTCCGCGCCGCGTGTCGACCAGTGCCATCGCAAGGCCGAGGCCCATGCCAATGAGCGAGATGAAATAGACGAGGTCGGCAAGGCTGATGACACCGCGCCGCAGCGAGTCAAAACGCGACAGCGCCGACAGGCCTGCCAGCGCCTCGGCAAACACGCCCGGCAGGCTGGCAGCCACCGCATCGAGGACCAGCGGCAGGCCGGCGGCGGTCAGGATCAGGCACGCCCCGGTAGCCAGCACGAAGGCGATCACCTGGTTGGCGGTGGTGGCCGACAGGGCCTGCGCGATGGCCAGATACCCGCCAGCCAGCAGCGCGGCCCCGAAATAGGCTGTCGCGATCGCGGCATTGTCCGGATTGCCGAGATAATTCATCGCGATCCATAGCGGGAAGGTCAGCACCAGGGCCAGCCCGGCAATCGTCCACGCGGCCAGAAACTTGGCGAGCGCAGCCGCCCACAACGGAATCGGCGCGGCCAGCAGCATTTCCAGCGTGCCGGTCTCGCGCTCCTCTGCCCAGGCGCGCATGGCAAGGGCAGGCATCAGCACCATCAGCAGCCAGGGCAGATAATCAAAGAGCGGCGCCAGATCCGCGCGCCCGGTCTCGAACAGCCGTCCGACATGCCAGGCAAAGCTGGGGGCGGCTATCGCAAAGGCGGTCAGGAATACCCACGCCAGAGGTGTTTCGAAATAGGCGGCAAGTTCGCGCCGGTAGACGGCCCACAAAGCGGTCATGCTGGCCTCTTGCGGTTGCGCCGGGGCTTGGCGGTTGCCTGCTCGGCACTGTGCCCGGTCAGCAGGCGGAACGCCCCGGCCAGGCTCTGGTCGGGCGCCTTCGCCACCAGGCTCGCCGGCGTCGTGTCGCTGACGATGCGCCCGCCGGTGATGACGATGGCGCGCGTGCAGATGGCTTCCACCTCGTCGAGCAGGTGGGTGGAGATGAGGATCGTCTTCTCCGGCGCCATCATGCGGATGAGGTCGCGCACCCCGTCCTTCTGGTTGGGATCAAGCCCGTCGGTCGGCTCATCCAGGATCAGCACGGCGGGGTCATGGGCGATGGCCGCGGCCAGCGCCGCGCGCCGCTTGAAGCCTTTGGACAGCATGCCGATGGGGCGGCTAGCCGCCTCGCCCATGCGCGCCCGCTCCAGGGCGAGCTCTGCCGCATCCAGCAGGGCCCGGCCCTTGAACCCGCGTACGCGCAGGTGGAAACGGGTAAAGGCGCGCGGCGTCATGGCAGGATAGGCCGGGGCGCCTTCGGGCAGGTAGCCGAGGGCGTTCTGGGCCGCACGGCGTGCCCGCACGGCGTCGTGGCCGGCAATGGAGGCCACACCGGAATCCGGCTCCAGGCAGCCCGTCAGCATGCGCATGGTTGTCGACTTGCCGGCACCGTTCGGGCCGAGCAGGGCGACAACCTCGCCCTTCTGGGCAGAAAAGCTGATGCCGTCGACCGCGCGGGTCGGGCCGAAATGCTTCACGAGGTCATGCGCGTCGATCATGGGCGGGCAGGAACCAGGTCGCAGGAAAAAAGGGACAGGTCCCAGCCATAGCGCGCCTTGCGGCTGGCGGCTAGCGGGGTCGTGTAGCTTGCGGCCCGGTGGCGGGGGCAGAGCAGATGTGGGGAGAAGTACCGGCCAGCCCGGAAGCCCGGATCCGGGGGGCTGGGGGGGCTGAAATCCAGATCAGGCTGTTTGCCCGGAACCGGCCGGCAGGCACAAAGTGCTGACGCCGTGCGGCGGTCCGGCGGCGGGAATAAGGCCGGACTGTGGCAGAGCATGAAATCTTTGTAAGTCCGTGCGAATTCGCGCAGGCTGTCACGCTCCGCAATCCGGGTACGCCAAATGACCCCACTGGACGCGCAGACGCAGACCCCCAGAGTGATGTTTGATCGCCGGGAGCTGGACACCATCCTGCGGGTATACGGGATGATGGTGGCGGCGGGAGAGTGGCGCGACTATGCCATCGACGGTCTCAAGGACCGCGCTGAATTTTCCGTCTTCCGGCACGCAGCCGAGTTCCCCCTCTACCGCATCGTCAAGACACCGGCCGATGCCCGCAAGCAGGGCGCGTGGAAGGTGGTGACTGCCACCGGCGCCATATTGAAGCGCGGACACGAGCCCGCCCAGGTGCTGAAAATTTTCGACAAGGCGCGGCTGCGCCTCGCCTGAGGGCGATGGGAAAACAAAAAACGCCCCGGCCAGATGACCGGGGCGCCTTCTGTTTGAACGGCTGTGCAGCCTAGTCGCGATTGCCCAGCAGCATCAGGATCACCTGGAACATGTTCACGAACGCGATGTAGAGGTTCAGCGCGCCGTAATTGGTCATCACCGCCATGGAGCGCTGATCACCGGCAATGCTGGCATAGGTCAGCTTCAGGTTCTGCGTCTGCCAGGCGGTCACGCCTGCCATCAGCACCAGAATGGCCAGCTGGATCAGCATTTCCATGCCGCTCGACTGGATGAAGAAGCTGTTGATGATGCCGATCGCCAGCACACCCAGCACGCCCATGAAGAGGAAGACCCGGATGGGCTGCAGGTTGGTCTTCGTGGTGTAGCCGTAGAGCGACAGGCCGAGGAAGGCCGCGGCCGTGATGGCGAAGGCCTGGGCAATGGTGCCGAACGTGATGTTCAGCGTGGTGCCCGACATGGTTTCGCCGGTTACGCCGCTCATCGCCAGCGCGACCCAGATCGACAGGCCCGAGCCGATCAGGGCGACGATCGCCCAGTACAGCACGGCCGACCCGATGGGGGACGGATTGCGCATGAAGAACATCGAGCCGAAGAGCAGCACGATGGGACCGAACTGGATCACGAAGATCAGCGGCGGCGTCAGCACGGCCTGCGTCAGGGCCGGAATGGCCGCGCTGCCGATCAGGAAAGCCAGAGCGCCGGACACAAGAAGGCCGAGGGCCATCTTGTTGTAGACGCCCAGCATGAAGCTGCGAAGGCCGGCATCGACGGACGTGTCGAGCGTGCCCGCGCCATAGGCGGGTCTGGAAAACTGGTTCATGGGTGTCTCACTAACCTCATTGCAAACAGGGGCAGCGGACGGGTGCGAAGGCACCCACGCTTGGACCTATATATCAGGCGGAAACACGGCCGATTCAAGGGAAACCGGCCTGACAAGCTGTGTCAGCGGGCCATCCATGCCTGAGGGTGGGGATAAAGGCGCTGGGGGGAGGGTCAGGCGGCTTTGCGTTCGAAATCCATGAACACCGGCTCGATATCGCCCAGATGCTTGGACTGATAGCGCGTGGTGATGTGGTCATCTGGCGGCACGCGCCAGTCATCGGCCCGGTCTGCACGCCAGTCCAGCCCCGGCGTGTCGAGCAATAGCGGCAGTGCCCAGTCGGCATAGACGCGCACATCCGTCGCCACGCGAAGCTGGCCACCGGGTTTCAGGATACGCGCAAGCTCAGCTGCAGTATCGGCCTGCACGAAGCGGCGGAAGGCATGGCGTTTTTTCGGCCAGGGATCGGGAAACAGCAGGAAGACGCGGTCAAAGCTGGCATCGGGCATGCGCTCGATCTCGCCGCGCGCATCGGCCCGCTTCACGCGCACATTGGCAAGCCCCTGCTCCTGGATGCCGGTCAGCGCCTTGGCAACCCCGTTGAGGAAGGGTTCGATGCCGATAAAGCCGGTACCGGGTGCGCGGGCGGCCTGGCCGATCAGGTGCTCGGACGCGCCAAAGCCGATCTCCAGCACATGGGCCTTGAAGCCCGGCAGCAGGACTTCCGGGTCCACCACGCCCTCATCCGGCCAGCTGGAAGCGGGCAACATGGCATCGACCAGCGCCCGCTGGCGCGCGGTCAGGGCATGGCCCTTGGCCCGCCCGTACAGGCGGCGGGCCTGGGGATGGGGCGTTTCACTCATCCGTCTCAGGCCAGGCCCTTGAGCTGGTCGACAAGGTCGGTCTTCTCCCAGGAGAAACCGCCATCGGCATCCGGCGTGCGCCCGAAATGGCCATAGGCGGCCGTGCGCGCATAGATCGGCCGGTTCAGCTGCAGATGGGTGCGGATGCCGCGCGGGGAGAGATTCATCAGCTGGGGCAGGACCTGTTCCAGTTTTGCCTCGTCAATCTGACCGGTGCCGTGCAGGTCCACATAGACCGCCAGCGGCTTGGCCACGCCGATCGCGTAGGCGAGCTGGATGGTGCACTTGGCCGCGAGCCCGGCCGCTACCACGTTCTTGGCGAGGTAACGCGCCGCATAGGCCGCAGACCTGTCCACCTTGGTCGGATCCTTGCCGGAGAACGCGCCGCCGCCATGCGGGGCTGCGCCGCCATAGGTGTCCACGATGATCTTGCGGCCCGTCAGGCCTGCATCGCCATCCGGCCCGCCAATGACGAACTTGCCGGTCGGGTTGACGTAGAACTCGTCCTCGGGCGGGAACCAGCCCTCGGGCAGGACCGATGCCACAACCGGGCGGACCAGCTCGCGCACCTCCTCCAGCGTGGTCTCGGCCGTGTGCTGGGTGGAGACCACCACCGAGGTCACACCGACCGGCCGGCCGTTCTCGTAGCGCAGAGAGACCTGTGACTTGGCGTCCGGCTCGAACTGCTTCACCGCGCCGGATTTGCGCAACTCCGCCATGCGCTTGAGGATCTGGTGCGAATAGAGGATCGGGGCCGGCATCAACTCGGGCGTCTCGTTCGTGGCAAAGCCGAACATGATGCCCTGATCGCCTGCGCCTTCCTCGGTGAACGATCCGGTGCCTTCGTCCACGCCCTGCGCAATGTCGGCAGACTGCTCGTGCAGGTAGTTGGAGAAGGCGGCCGTCTCCCAGTGAAAGCCGCCCTGTTCGTAGCCGATATCCTTCACCGCAGCGCGTACGGCAGCCTCGATCTCGTCCCCGGAAATATCGTGGGCGCAACGCACCTCGCCAGCCAGCACGATCCGGTTGGTCGTGGTCAGCGTCTCGCAGGCGACCCGTGCCACCGGATCGCGTCCGAGAAACAGGTCGACCACCGTATCGGAGATGCGGTCGCACACCTTGTCCGGGTGGCCCTCTGACACGCTTTCGCTGGTGAATATATAGGATGAACGCGCCACGAGTGACCTCATATAAAGCTTGCTTTATGTGAGGGCTTAAAGACTATCTGCGAGGCGATGGCAAGCCCGGATTACGGGCCGGGCCGAGTCTCAGCCCTGCTCGCTGGCTGCCAGTGACCGGACCAGCTCCAGCACCCGGCGGCGCACCTTGGCATCGGTGATTTTGGAAAACGCCTGCGCCAGCGCGACGCCGTCCGGCGATTGCAGAAAGTCATTGACGATCGGCGTCTGGTCGCCGGCCGCAAACCCGCCCGGTTGCTGGGCTGCCGCGTTCACGCCGTCGTAAAAGAAGGTCACGGGCACTTCGAGTACCCGGGCCAGATGCCAGAGCCGCCCGGCGCCGATGCGGTTGGCGCCGCGCTCGTATTTCTGGACCTGCTGGAATGTGACGCCCAGCTCGTCGCCGAGCTTTTCCTGGCTCATATCCATCATCTGGCGGCGCAACCTCACGCGCGAACCGACATGGCGGTCGATCGGGTTGGGCTCACGCGGGTTCGTCGACATGGCACTCCATCCTCGAAATGCCCGCCTGGAAGTTCCTGACAACAATAGCTTACCAGGATGCACGTATAGTCGATGCAATCTCCGGTTCTATTGTCGGCGGTTTCTGGCCGAGCCAATGAATACGGCAAGTTGCAGGATTCCAAGTATGACAATCCCGCCCACAATCCACGGGAAATTTCCATGAATCGAGTATGTCACCGGTTGGAGCGCTGAACTGAGGTTTATGTCAAGAGCCTCGTTCATTTCAGGATCAAGTAATTGAACGGCGCGGCCATATGCGTCGATTAGTCCCGAAGCCCCTAGCGAGGCAGAACGCACCACCGGAAGGCCCTCCTCTATTGCCCGGTAGCGCGCCTGGTTGAGATGCTGGCGCGGGCCTGCCGAATTGCCGTACCAGGCGTCGTTGGACACGTTGAGGAGAAATTGCGGGCGGTCCGCCCCGCGCGGCGCAAAGCGCGCAAAGATGACCTCATAGCAGATCAGCGGCGCAAAGGGCGGCAAGCCGGCCACGGACAGGGTGCGGGCTCCCGGACCTGGCGTGTAGAAGGGAGCATTGGCCGAGAGGGTCTGGAATCCGAACAGGCCCGTCACCGCCATCAGCGGATTGCCTTCCCCGAAGGGAACAAGGCGCACCTTGTCGTAGACCGCCTCAAGCTGCGTCTCGCCGCCCGTCATCCGCATCGCGGCGAAGGCGTTGTAATAATACTCCCCTTCCGGCTGTCGTTCCCGGCGTGTGACCCCTGCCCATAGCCGCGTGCCATCCGGAAGGACGCTTTCAATGCGGGAGAGGACCGCGCCATCTTCCAGCATAACGGTGGGGATGGCGCCTTCAGGCCAGATCACCGCATCCACCGTATCAAGCCCGGGGCGCGTGCTCAGCTCCAGATAGGTATCCAGAATGTTCAGCCGGTTGGCGAAGCGCTTTTCGCGCTGGTCGACACTGACCTGCACCACCCGCAGGCGGGTGTCCGTCACGCTGTCGTCAGCATTGTCCAGCCGGTGCGCGCCCCAGCTCCAGAAGCCCGCCAGCAGGAGGACACTCATGCCCAGGGGTGCGGCCCGCACCAGCCAGTGACCGCGCCCCTGCAGCGCGGCCGGGCTGGCGAAGGTGAAGAGCACGGCGGCAGAAAGACCCAGCGCTCCGATCACGCTGGCAATCTGGCTGACCGGTGTGCCGGCCTCGAAAATGTGCCCCGGCAGGTTCCATGGAAAGCCTGACAGCAGCACCGAGCGCAGAAACTCTGCCAGCGTGAACAGGGCGGCGAAGACCCCGATCCGCATCGGTCCGTCAGGCGCGAAGCGTGTGTACGCACTGGCGGCCGCGCCCCAGAACAGGGCCAGGCCCGCCGGCAGCACGACAAGCGGCGCCCAAATCAGCCAGGCGTGATCCTCGGCGCTGACCAGAAATGCATTGGCGACCCACCAGGTGCTGCCCAGGAAGTACCCGCAGGCGAAGGTCCATCCGCGCCAGAAGCCGCCACGCCAGCGCCGGTCGCGCGTCCGGGCGGCATCAAGCGCGAATACCAGAAGCACCAGGGCGACAATGAAGGCGGGGGCCGAATGAAAGGGCGCATGCGCCAGCGTGGACAGGAGACCAAGCCCGAACAGGGCAAGGCCGGCCTGCCAGCCGCGCGCGTGCTGCCACCAGTGCAGCAGCTTGCCCCCTGCGAGCGCGCCGCGCATCGCCATGTCGCGAATGTGCATTACTGCCGGTTCCCGCTCTCTGCCGTGGCGTCGCGCGGCGAGCGGATGCGCACCCGCCGGATGCGGCGCGGGTCGGAATCGAGAATTTCAAACTCGAGACCGGTGGAATGGGCAATCACCTCGCCGCGCTCGGGCACACGTCCGGTCAGCATGAAGACGAGGCCTCCGAGCGTGTCGGCGTCCTCCATCTCCTCTTCGGTCGCAACCGGCCGGCCCAGCGCCTCGGCCAGCTCGTCGAGCGAGATCCGTGCATCAGCCTCCCAGATGTTCGGCCCGCGTGCGCGGATCAGCGGGCCCTCGGCCTCGTCATGCTCGTCATCGATCTCGCCGACGATGGGCTCCAGCAGGTCTTCCAGCGTTACAAGCCCGTCCGTGCCGCCGAACTCGTCGACGACCAGTGCCATGTGCATCCGGCGCGACTTCATCCGCACCAGAAGGTCTGCGGCCCGCATGGAGGGCGGCACGTACAGCAGAGGGCGGCGCACCTGCGGCAGAATCCGTGCCGATGCCCAGTCCTCGGCACGCTGACCGTCAGGATTGCCGGCGAGGTGCGCGATCAGGTCCTTGATGTGGACCACGCCGACAGGGTCATCCAGCGTTTCGCGATAGACGGGCAGGCGCGAATGGGAGGCTTCGGCAAACAGCCGCGCCGCATCGCCGAGCGCGGTGTCGATCTCCATGGCCACGATATCGGCGCGCGGCACCATCACATCGGCGACCCGCAAGGCATCGAGCGCGTTGACGTTGAAAGAGAGCTCCCGCTCGCTGGCGGGGGCAGCCGGCGGGCCGTTCGACAGCCGGCCGTCAGCGGGCATGCTGGCCGTCGGCGGGGGGGGCGGGCGCCGGTAGATGGCGCCTTTCAGCCGGGCGACCAGACTGCGTCTTGGCGGATCGTCACTCAATACGCTCATCAGCGTTCACTATAGGGATTCGCGATGCCCAGCCGGGCCAGCGCCGCGATCTCCACTGCCTCCATTTCTTCTGCGCCGGCTTCCTCCTTGTGGTCGAAGCCATTGAGGTGAAGCACGCCGTGCACCGCAAGATGGGCTGCATGGTCCACAAGCGCAATGCCACGCCGGTTCGCCTCGCTCTGGCATGTCTCGAAGGCGAGGGCGACATCACCGGGATAGTTTTCCGATTCCGGCGCCGGAAAGGACAGCACGTTGGTGGGCTTGTCCTTGCCCCGGAAGCGCTGGTTCAGCGATTGCAGTGTCTCATCGCCTGCAAGCAGCACGACGGCGCTGCCGGCGCGCGCGCGCTCCACCAGCGACAGGGCGGCGTGTATCGCCTCCAGGCAGCGCGCCTCGACACCGGCTATGGCATCCCAGCCTTCGTGCTCGATGATGATTTCGGCAACGGGATCAGCCGCCATGCTTGGCATCCGCCCGTTCATAGGCATCGACGATCATGCCCACCAGGTCGTGGCGGACCACATCCGCGCGCGTAAAGCGGGTCACCGCAATGCGGGGCACACCGGACAGGATGTCGAGCGCATCGGCCAGACCGGAGGGTTCGCGCGGGCCCAGATCGACCTGTGACGGATCGCCGGTAATGGCCATGCGTGAGCCCTGGCCCAGGCGGGTCAGCATCATGCGCATCTGCGCGCGGGTCGTGTTCTGGGCTTCGTCGCAGACAATGAAGGCCTTGTTGAGTGTCCGTCCGCGCATGAAGGCCAGCGGGGCCACCTCGATGCGGCGTTCCTCGCGCATCTTGTCGACAACCTTCTGCGTCAGCGCATCCCGCAAGGAATCCCAGATCGGCAGGAGATAAGGGTCGATCTTCTCGTTGAGGTCGCCCGGCAGGAAGCCAAGACGTTCGCCCGCCTCCACGGCGGGCCGGGTGATGACCAGCCGGTCGATCTCGCCGCGCGCGAGCTTGGCCGCACCCCACGCCACAGCGAGCAGGGTCTTGCCGGTGCCGGCCGGGCCGACGCCGAAGATCATGTCGTAGCGCTTCTCATCCTTGAGCGCGCGTACATATTCGCCCTGACCGGCTGTCCGGGCGGCGAAACTGACCCCGCGCGGCACCCGGATGAGGGTATCCTCGCCGGAACTTTCCGAAGCGTCGTCCATGCGGCAGGCCGCCCGTACCGTTTCAGGATCGATCACCAGGCCGGATTCAGCGCGCGCATAAAGGGCGTGAATGACGCGGCTGGCATCGATGCGCGCGCGCTTCTCCCCGCCAGAGAGCAATATCTGACCGCCACCTGGCACCTCCGCATGCACGCCCAGTTCGGTTTCGAGGGCGATCAGATTGGCATGACCGGGGCCGGCCAGCGCACGCACATGGCCGGCATCGTCAAAATGCAGCGTCTCGGCAGGTGCGCGCTCGGGGCGCTTGGGTCGCGGTGTCCGGCTCACGCGGCGCAGCTCTCCCCATGCACAAGGCGGGCAGACAGCGCGTTCCTGGAGGCGGCGAGCACCTCCACCTCGGCGAGCTGGCCGATAAGGTGCGCCGGGCCATCGCAATGCACCGCCTGCAGGTACGGGCTGCGCCCGCCGAGCTGGCCGGGATTGCGCCCCTCGCGCTCGAACAGGACCGGCAGGCGCCGGCCGATCATCGAGGTGTTGAAGGCCTGTTGCTGGGTATCAAGCAAGGCCTGCAGCCGGGCAAGGCGTTCGGCCTTCACCGCTTCATCCACCTGTCCGGCCATCGCCGCGCCCGGCGTGCCGGGACGGCGCGAATACTTGAACGAGAAGGCGGACGCGTAGCCCACCGCCTCGACCAGCTTCATCGTATCGGCAAAATCGCTTTCCTGTTCGCCGGGAAAGCCCACGATGAAATCACCAGACAGGGCGATATCGGGGCGCAGCGCGCGCAGGCGCTCGATCAGCGCCACATACTGCGCCGCCGTGTGCTTGCGGTTCATGGCTTTCAGGATGCGGTCGGAGCCTGACTGTACCGGCAGGTGCAGATAGGGCATCAGCTTCGCTTCTGACGCGAAAGCCTGGATGAGGTCCTCATCCATGTCATTGGGGTGGGAGGTGGTGAAGCGGATACGGTCGATCCCGCCAATCATCGCCAGGTGCCGGATCAGGCGCGCCAGCCCCCAGCGCCCGCCTGCTTCCTCGCCGGACGGTGCCTCGCCCGAATAGGCGTTGACGTTCTGGCCGAGCAGGGTGATCTCGCGCACGCCCTGTGCCGCGAGCGCGCGCACTTCGGCGGTGATCTGGGCGGCAGGACGGGAGTACTCGGCGCCGCGCGTATAGGGCACCACACAGAAGGAGCAGAACTTGTCGCAGCCCTCCTGCACGGTCACGAAGGCGCTGTAGCCGTCGACATGACGCTTGGGCGCCGCGAGCGCGTCGAACTTCTCCTCGACCTCGAACTCCGTTTCCAGCGCCTCGCCCCGCTCGCGGTGGACACGGGCGATCAGCTCGGGCAGGCGGTGATAGGTCTGCGGGCCCACCACCAGATCAACCACTGGCGCGCGGCGCTGGATCTCCGCGCCTTCGGCCTGCGCCACGCAGCCCGCGACCGTGATGGTCATCTGGCCGCCTGCGGCTTCCTTCTCGGCCTTGAGCGGCTTTAGCCGCCCCAGCTCGGAATAGACCTTCTCGGCGGCCTTCTCGCGGATATGGCAGGTATTGAGAATGACCAGATCCGCGCCTTCCGGCACGTCGGCAGGCTCATAGCCCAGCGGGACGAGCAGGTCGCGCATGCGCTCTGAATCATACACGTTCATCTGGCACCCATAGGTGCGGATGAAGAGGCGCTTGCGGGCCGTGGTTTCAGTCAGTTTGGCGGTCATCGGTAGGGGCGATTATCCTTTGTCGCCGTCTTTCAGTTTCACCGCGTAAAGCTCCAGCCGGTGATCGACGAGACGATAGCCGAGCCGGCGGGCAATGGCTTCCTTCATCTTCTCGATCTCTTCGTCGTAGAACTCGACGATATCACCCGACTTCAGATCGATCAGGTGATCGTGGTGCTCTTCGGTGGCTTCCTCGTAGCGCGAGCGGCCGTCGCGGAAATCATGGCGCTCGATGATCCCGGCATCCTCGAACAGGCGTACCGTGCGATAGACCGTGGCGAGCGAAATGCGGCTGTCGACGCCGGAGGCCCGGCGATGGACTTCCTCGGCATCGGGATGGTCTTCCGCCTCCGAGAGCACGCGCGCAATAACACGGCGCTGGTCGGTCATGCGCAGACCTTTTTCGATGCACATCTGTTCAATGCGATCCGACATGATCAGCCTCCTTGACCGCGGACGTACGCGGGCCGTTACGGGCAGTCCTTAGCGGCGCAGGCCAAATCTGTCCATTCCCGCTAGAGGGCGCGCGACAGGACGAGCGCATCCGAACCATCGCGATAATAGCGCGTACGGTGACCGGCCGCATCCCACCCTGTGGAGCGATATAGGGCGAGGGCACCGGCATTGCCTGTCGAGACCTCGAGGAAGGCGCGGACGGCACCACGCCGGCGCGCCGCGTCAAGGCCTGCCTCGACAAGCATCCTGCCAATCCCCGAGCGCCGGGCCGAGGCCAGCACCGCAAGTGTGAGCATTTCGGCTTCATCGGCGATTGTGCGCATGAGGACGAAACCGGCGGGCGCCTCGCCCAGGCGCGCGACGAGCGCATCCATACCGGCTCCGGCCAGCAATGCGGTAAAGGCGGTCTCGTTCCAGACCTCCCCGTCCTCAAACGCCTTGGCGTGCAGCGCGGCCAGCAGGTCTGCCGCTTCAGGTCCTGCCGCAGCTATGCAGGGGATCGTCACGGCATGATCCCGCCAGGCAGGGCCGCATCGGGCGGGCGGGCATAGTGCGGGCTGGGCAAGGGCGCGTCCCGGCCTGCCTCGCCACACAGCGCCAGCAAGGCGTGAAGGGGTGCGTGGTCGCGCCAGTCTGCCGGTCCGCCCAGTAGCGGTGCGCCTGAACCGGTCACCCGCGCCGCGCCGCTTCCTGCCAGCGCATCACGGGCCCCGTCCACATCCGAGCGCGTGGGTTCGCCCAGCGCCACGCCGCGCTCAAACACCTGCCAGACCAGCTCGCCGCGCCGCGCGTCATGGGCGGCAAAAAGCGTGGCGGTCCCTTCAGGATCGGCTTCGCGCGCCAGCGCGGCGAGGCTGGATATACCGATCGCCCTTGCCCCTGTAGCCACGGCCAGTCCCCGGGCAAAGGCGGTGCCGGCGCGGGTACCCGCAAAACTGCCAGGGCCGGTGGCCACCCCTATGCGACCAAGCGCGCGGGCTTCCAGATCCGCCTCCGCCAGCAGCTCCGCTACCAGCGGGGCCAGCCGCTCGGCCTGACCACGCTCCATTGCCTCGTCGCGCTGGAACACCTGTCCGTCGCCGGAGCGTAGCGCCGCCGCGCACCATCGCCCGGTCGTGTCGATGACCAGTACCGGGCGAGGGAGGGGATCATTTGCCATGAAGGGCCTATTTCAGAATGCGCGCGGCCTCGTCAAACGACAGCCGCGGCAGGCGCGGGAACAGCTTCTCGTCCGTTCCATAGCCGATATTGACCAGGAAATTCGAGCGCCAGTGCTTCATTTTCGGGTCGCTGGCGAAGAATTCGGCGTCCACCTTGGCATTGTCGAACCCGCTCATCGGGCCGCAATCAAGGCCCAGCGCGCGCGCGGCTAGGATCAGATACGCGCCCTGCAGCGTGCCATTGCGCACGCCATTGGCCTTGCGGGCGTCGTCGGAGGCAAACCACTCCTTGGCGCCGGGATCATGCGGGAAAAGCTGGGGCACTTTTTCGTGGAACTCCCAGTCCCACGCGACGATGGCAGTCACCGGCGCGGTCATCGTCTTGTTGACATTGGACGGGATCAGAAATGGCTTGAGCCGCTCCTTGGCCGCGCCCTTGAGGAAGACGAAGCGGGCGGGCGAGTTGTTGGCGCTGGTCGGGCCGTATTTGAGAAGGTCGTAGAGCGCCTGTATCGTGGTGTCGGAAACGTCGCGATCCTCCCACGTGTAGAAGGTGCGGGCACCCCGGAAGAGCTGGTCAAGCGCATGGTCGCTCAGCGCCTTGTGCCGGTTTTCAAGTGCAAGCTCGCTCATCGTACGGTTTCCTTTTTCCGATCGTTCCTTGCCGGAACATCTCCGGCCAGTATAACGCCCACTCCCCAGCTAGGGTGCCGTTGGCATCGCTGCCACCGCCGGGTCGGAAAAACCGTTGTGCCCGCCCGTCAACCCGGCGGACTAGACCACCGCTTCCACGCCCAGAACCTCCGGCACGTAATGTTTGAGCAGGTTCTCGATACCGTTCTTCAGCGTCATCGTGGATGACGGGCAGCCCGCGCACGCGCCGCGCATGTGCAGGCTGACAATGCCGGTTGTCTCGTCATAGGCATGAAACACGATGTCGCCGCCATCCTGCGCCACAGCCGGGCGCACGCGCGTGTCGATGACCTCGCGGATCTCCTTCACGATCGCTGCCGTCTCGCCTTCATAGACCGTCTCGTTCCGCTCGTCCGCCGCGCCCAGAAGAGGCTTGCCCGACTGCAGGACATCCATGATCGCGCCCAGCACGGAGGGCTTGATGTGGGCCCACTCCACGCCTTCCGCCTTGGTGACGGAGACAAAGTCCGACCCGGCAAAAACCCGAACCACGCCCTCGACGGCGAACAGCTCGCGGGCCAGCAGCGAGGCTTGACCCTCTTCCGGCGTGGCAAAGTCACGCGGCGTCTCTGGCGCAATTTCCTGACCGGGCAGGAATTTCAGCGTGTCGGGATTCGGGGTGGCTTCAGTCTGGATGAACATCGGGTCTAGCCTTTGCATATACCGCGGCGCGGCTGCCTCTCACTTGGCCTCGAAGCGCACACGGTTCAACCCTGCACGGCATTACTGGCGCGGTTCAGGTCAGTGCCGCGATCGTCTCCCGGGATATGTCGCCCGGAACGACGGTTACCGGAATGGCGCGCTCGCCGAACAGGCTTCGTCCGCGAGACAGGGCGGTAACAAGCGGCCCCGGTCCATCCCCGTTGACGGCAGCCCCCAGCACGAGGATGGAAATGCTCTCATCCTCCTCCACCAGCTTGCGGATGCACTGGATGGCCTCGCCTTCGCGCACCAGCAACTCGGGCCGTGAGCCGGTGATGCCTTCTATGTCCTCGGCCAGGCTCTCCAGTGCCGCTTCCGCCGCTTCGCGTGCTTCGCGGCGCATGGTTTCGCCCACGCCGAGCCAGGGCTCCACACTCATCTGCTCGATGACAGCCAGCACCGCCACCTTGCCGCCCGTATTGTTGGCCCTGTGGGCAGCATACAGCGCCGCAGTAGCGGACTCCTCGCTGCCGTCGCCGATCAGAAGGAATTTTCTCGTGTTTGCCATGGTCCGACCGTGACGCTTTCTTGACGCGGCGGCAAGAGGGCGTCATCTGCGCTGTTATGGCAAGAACCCGCAAATCCCAGCCTGCGTCCCCGAAACCGCTCGATACGCTCGCGGACTGCCGGTCCGTGGCGTCGCCGGAACGTCGAATCGCGCTCTGGCCGGACCGGCTGGAAGAAAGTGCGGACGGCACGCTCGTCACCCGGCTCGCGCTGGACGCGGTGCGCGAGGTGCGCCTGAGCGTCGAGCCGTCGGGAATCGGCGCGAAGGATCCTGCCCAGATCATCTGCCGGGTCAGTGGCGCGGGGCGCACGGTCAGCTTTTCGTCGCTTCGCTCCACGGGCATCCTCAAATGGGAAAACCAGGCCGACAGGTTTGCGCTCTTCCTGCGGGCCCTGCATGGCGTGCTGAAGACGCAGGACGGCGTGGCCTATGTCGAGGGCGCACCCCTGCCGGCAAAACTCAAGGCGTTTGTGCCGGCACTCGCCGTCGGTCTGGCCGGCACGGCCCTCGCCTTGTGGGCTTTCACCGTCGGTCAGGTCATCACCGGCCTTATCGGCCTGGTGCTGGCGGTCACGGGCGGGTACTCGGCGTGGATTTTCCGCCCAACCGGGGAAAAGCCCTACGATCCGGGGAAATTTGGCTAGCCCAGAAGCCGTGTCAGGCCGCTGGCGAACAGCGCGCCGCATCGCGCCGCGTCGCGCGGATAGTAGTAGGGCTCGATCAGCTCGATTTCCATCAGCTTCAGTGCGCCATCGCTGCCGCGCACCATATCCACGCGGGCATAGAGCAGCGTATCTGCCCCGCAATGGGTGCAGGCCGCCTCAAGGCATTGCCGCGCCAGCGCAATGTCGGAATGCGAGGGCTGATAGGGCGTATCGACCCCGCCATACATGCCCTGGATGCGGTAATCGCCCTTCGCCGCGCGCTTGATGACCGCGTGGGAAAACTCGCCGCCAAAAAAGAGCAGGGAATACTCGCCCTCGTCCTGGATGGCAGGCATGAAGGCCTGGATCATCGCCCGTCCCGGTGGCAGTTGTGCGGGCTCGGGCAAGGCCTCGCCGCGCCTGACGCGGGCCTGACGCCAGGCGCCGGCACCCACCACGGGCTTGATCACCAGATCATCGCTGCGAAGCGTGGCGAATGCCGCGCTGATAACCTCGGGGGTTGCCAGCTCCGCCCAGACGGTCTCGATCACCGGGGCGTGCAGGCGCGCCAGGTCTCGCAGATAGGTCTTGTCCATGTTCCATCGGATGACGTTCAGCGGGTTCAGGAGCGGCCGGACGGCAGCGGCAGACGCAAGGACGTCCAGGAACCGGCCGGTCTTGTCCCAGTAATCCCAGGTCGGCCCGATGATGACGGCGTCATAGGCTTCAGCATCAAAGCCCTCGTCCCAGACCACCGGCTCCAGCGCGAAGCCCGCCTTGCGGCAAGGCGGTTCGATCGCTGCAAACTGTTCGGTGAATTCATGCGCATCCGAGCGCGCTTCGCGCCGGTGGGCCAGCACATTGGCGGAAACCAGATAGGCGATTGCGCGCATGCGGCCGTCTCCCTCAAGGGCGGTTTATGCCCGGCTCTAGCCCACAGGACCGGCACGTCAAGCGCCTGCGCGCGGACCGGAATGACCGGCCGCGGGCTTGAGTGTGCGCGTCAGTGCGTCTATGCCCACGCCCGCACCGCAAACCCGGAGGAATCTTCTCAATGGCCGCTACCCGCTTTGATGTGATCGGCGTCGGCAATGCCATCGTCGATGTGATCGCGACGGCAGACGATGCTTTTCTCGGCCGGCATGGCATCGAGAAGGGTGCGATGACCCTTATTGACGAAGCGCGCGCCAAGACCCTCTACGAAGCCATGGGGCCGGGCCAGGAAGTGTCGGGCGGCTCTGCAGCCAATACCCTGGCAGGCGTCGCCAGCCTCGGGGGCCGCGCCGCCTATATCGGCAAGGTGGCCGATGACCAGCTCGGCGAGATCTTTGCGCACGATTTGCGCGCCACCGGTGTGGATTATTCCACCGCCCCGCTGACGGGCGGCCCGGCTACAGCGCGCTGCCTGATTCTGGTGACGCAGGACGCACAGCGCTCGATGAACACGTTTCTGGGCGCGTCCACGCTGTTCTCCGAAGGCGATGTCGATGCGCAGCGCATAAGCGCGGCAGAGATCACCTATCTGGAGGGGTATCTGTTTGACCGTGACGAGGCCAAGACCGCCTTCGTGGCCGCGGCCGAAATCGCCCGCAAGGCGGGCCGCAAGGTGGCTCTGACCCTCTCCGACCCGTTCTGCGTCGACCGCCATCGCCAGAGCTTCCGGGAACTGATCGCGGGCCATATCGACGTGGTCTTCGCCAACGAGGTGGAACTCAAATCGCTGTACCAGACCGCAGATTTCGATGCCGCGCTGGCCAGCGTGCGCGCCGAAACCCGGATCGCCGCGGTGACGCGTTCGGAAAAGGGAGCCGTCATCGTCTCGGGCGAGCAGAGCGTCTCGGTGCCCGCCGACAGGATCGAGAAACTGGTGGACACCACAGGGGCGGGCGATCTGTTTGCTGCCGGCTTCCTTCTGGGACTGGCGCGCGGAACGGATCTTGAAACCTGCGGGCGGCTGGGCGTGCTGGCCGCGGCCGAAGTGATCTCCCATGTCGGCGCCCGCCCGCTGGTCCGCCTGTCTGAGCTGGCGGCCGCACGCGGCATATCCATCCCGTCACCGGCATAAGTCCGGACGCCATCATCGGGCCACCGGTTACCTGAAACGGTTTCAACCGGTTAACAGTGTCTATTCGGGTGCTTAACGTGATTTTCAGCAAGCTCTGAAAATCTGCCTCTCCCTGCCGCGCCGTCCGGTCCGTCAACACGGATGCGTGCGGCCTTGCCCCGAGAGGACTGATGGCCCCGCTTCGCCACGCCCTGTCACGCATGATGCGCTCGCTGGTGATGAAGTTCACCGTGCTTTGCGGTGTCGTGCTCATCGCAGCTACCCTCGTCATGACGGGTATCGGCTATGTATCGAAAGCCGGTGACAACCGGGACACGGCGCTCGCTCATGCCGGGCTGATTTCGCAGCTGCTCGCCGTCTATATCGCTGAAGAGACGTCCTCGCGTGATGCGCGACGCCTGACCGTTACCCTCACCAGCTTCGGCGAGCGCGCCGATGTGCGCGGCGTGTACGTTGCCGACACGCTGCGCGATGTCATGGTGTCCGCGGGCCAGGCCCAGTTCTCTCCCGGCGAGCGCAGCACCGAGCCGCTGGTGCACGGGGCGCTGGGATCTGTCGATGCGCGTGTGCAGACGATTGACGATGTCATCCGGGTCGCGCACCCGGTCATGTATCATGGCCGTCTGGCGGGGGTGGTCGTCATCGACGTTCCGATCGCGGCCGTTTCGCGGCCGGCTGCGGAGATATTCCAGCGCCAGATTCTGGTCGGCCTTCTCGCCCTGCTGATTTTCCTGCCCATCGTGGCGCTGGTGGTCCGCACGGCGCTTGGCCCCGTCCACAAGCTTACCGAGGCGGCCAGGCTGGCCTCCTCGCGCAAGCTCGACATGCGCATTGACGTGCGCACGGGCGACGAGCTGGAAGTGCTCGCCAATGCGTTCAACCGCATGTTCGCCCGCCTCGATGCCTCGATGAAGCGCATTCACCGCCTGGCCTATGTCGACATGGTCACCGAGCTGCCCAACCGCGAGCGCTTCCGCAAGGAGGTCGAACGTGTGACCCGGCGCGCCGAGGATACCGGCACGGCCGGCGCCGTACTGTTTCTCGATCTCGACCGTTTCAAGCGGGTCAACGACTCCCTCGGCCTCGGCGAAGGTGACCGCCTGCTGGAGGCTGTCGCCCGCCGTCTGCGCGAAACTGCGCGGGGCTGGGACCTGTCCCAGGGTGACGAGGGCTCCGAACCGTCCCTGGTGGCGCGTCTGGGCGGTGACGAGTTCACCGTTCTCCTGCCGTCCTTGCGTGACCCTGCGGATGCGGCACGCGTCGCCCGGCACATCATTGACGCGGTACGCCGCCCGTTCGAGATCTCCGGTCACCGCGTCTTCCTTGGCGTCTCGGTCGGTATCGCGGTCTTCCCGCGCGACGGCGCCGATCCCGAAACTCTGCTGCGCCATGCCGACCTTGCCATGGCGTCCGCCAAGAACACGGGCGGCAATGCCTTCGAGTTCTTCGAATCGAGAATGAACCAGACCGCGTTCGAGCGCCTTGTGCTGGAAGGTGAACTGCGCGAGGCGGTGCGCGATGATCAGCTGGTCGTCTACTACCAGCCCAAGATATCGATCATGGACGGCTCCATTGCCGGCGTGGAAGCGCTGGTGCGCTGGAACCACCCCACGGCGGGCCTCCTGTCGCCGGGCACCTTCATCCAGGCGGCCGAGGAGTGCGGCCTCATCGGCGATATCGGCGACTGGGTGATGCGCCATGCCTGCACGGAAATGGCCGAGCTGAACCGCCGCGGCCTCAAGCTCCCGGTTGCGGTCAACGTCTCGGCGGTGCAGTTCGAGGATGAGGGCTTCGCTGACAGCGTGCTTGAAACACTGCGGGAAACCGGCCTGCCGGCTTCACTGCTCGAGCTGGAACTCACCGAGTCGGTGGCAATGCGTCAGCCCGAGCGCGTGCTCGAGCAGATTGAACCGCTGCGCAAGCGCGGCGTCGGATTTGCCATTGACGATTTCGGGACTGGCCACTCCAGCCTGTCCTACCTGACGCGCATGCCGTTTGATGTCTTCAAGATCGACCAGAGCTTCGTACGCGACATGTCGTCCGACCCTCATGCCCGGATCGTCGTCGAGACCATCCTGGCGATGGCGCGGGCGCTGAAACTGCAGACCGTCGCTGAAGGCGTGGAGACCAGCGAGCAGCTGGCCTTCCTGCGTGAGCAGGGCGCAACCCTTGCGCAAGGCTACCTGTTCGCGCGGCCAATGCCGCTGGCCGATCTGGTGCGGTTTACAGAAGTTGGTACGCCCAGGCCGCGCGCCGCCAGCGCCTGAAGCAGCTTTCTCCCCCTGAGCGAGGGCGTTGGAAGTTGTGGCTTAATCGCAACGCACAACACCTTTCTACAATTTAATTGAACAATGCGCCCCACTTGTGGCATAAATACACATGCGGGCCGCAAGCACTCTGACCCGCTCACTCTGGCACGGCGTCGTCCCCCGCAAACCGTCCAGGGTCAGGCCAGTACCGGTTGATCCCCTCCCGGTGCAGCATGTGGCAGTCAAGCGGTCCCGATCGGCGCCCGATGGTCCCCTCACCATCGGGCGCCATAGTTTTTGCGGCTATGGCCTGTTCCAGGGCCGATCAGCGCGCTAGACAGCGTGCATGACCAGGTCCGGCCCTTCCGATTCCAGCGACGATGTGATCGCCCGCCTGCTGGAGGAGATTCCCCTCCTCTACAAGGCGCGTGCCTTCGCCGAGAGCGTCACGGATCCCGCCTTCTTCTCCCGTCTGGGCGAACGGCTGGACCCGCGCGAAAAGTCCCTTGCCCGCGCCTATCTCGACGGGCTGGGCTTTCCCGACGCCGAGCCGGCGCCGCTGGGCAGCTGGGAGGATGCAGCGGTCGCCGCTGAAAGCCTCGATACCGATCCGCTGGCCTGGGAGGCAGAGGAGATGCTGCGCGCCGGTCTTGTGGAGCGCGCCCTGGAACGACTCGATCCCGAAGGGCTGGAGGCCGCGCTGATGCTTGTGTCGTCCGCTATCGGGGAACTTGCGCGCGAAGCTGCCGAAGCCGCAGCTTCGATGGACGATGTCTATGACGAGACGGTGGTCAACATTGCGGCCGGCGGACTGATACAGGCTGCGAATGGCGCGGTGCTGGTGCTGCTGGCCGAAGCCGAGGACGAAGAGCCGACCCATCCCTTCCTGGCCCGCTGGCGCCTCTATGTGCGTGGCCGCTGGCCGGTCGGTGTGGCCGGTTCGACCTATAACATTCTCTAGCGTGTCGACTGCCCGAAGGATTCACGATGCCTGCCCTTACCCTTGCCACGTGGAACATCAACTCCGTCCGCCTGCGCATCGCCCAGGTCGCGCGCTTTGCATCGATGGCAAAGCCTGACGTGATCTGCCTGCAGGAAATCAAGTGCATGGAGGACCAGTTTCCCGCCAAGGCCTTCCGGGAAATGGGCTATCCCCATGTCCACGTGTCCGGACAGAAGGGCATGCATGGCGTGGCCACGGTGTCGCGTGCGCCCATCGAGGTGCTGGAGGATTGTTCGGTCTGTCCCAAGGGCGAGGCCCGCCATCACGTGGTGCGCGTGGACGGGGTGGAGATCCAGAACTACTACATTCCCGCCGGCGGCGATGAGCCTGACGTGGAGATCAATCCGCGCTTTGCGCACAAGCTCGATTTCCTCGCACGCTTCGGCAAGTATCTTGAAAACCGGGGCAGGAATGGCGGCGACGTGGTGCTGGTGGGCGATCTCAACATCGCCCCGCGCGAGCACGATGTCTGGTCGCACAAGCAGCTCCTGAACGTCATCTCCCACACGCCGGTGGAAACCGAAGGCCTGGAAGCGGCCCGCAACGCGGCGGGCTATCTGGACGTGGCGCGCGAGCTCATCGCCGAGCCGGAGAAGGTCTACACCTGGTGGAGCTATCGCAACCGTGACTGGCGCAAATCCAATCGGGGCCGCCGGCTGGACCATATCTGGGTCTCGCCCGCCCTGCAGGCCGCCGCCACCGCGCATGGCCGCGAAGGCTTCACCATCTGGCAGGAAACCCGCGACTGGGAAAAACCCTCCGACCACGTGCCGGTGACCCTGAAGCTGGGGTAGTCATCCCTTCAGTGCGATGATCCCGCACTGGCCACCAAACTGGCCCGCGTGCCCGTCGCGCGCGGCCCGTCTGGACGAGAAAAAGCGGTCCTCATCGGCAAAGGTGCAGGCGCGGATGCGGCTGATATGATCTTGCGGCACACCCGCTGACAGGAGCTGGCGGTAAACCGCCTCCGATACGTCCAGCCCGGCCCCGCCTTCGGCATCCTTCGGTCCGGTCAGCCGGTCATCCAGTGTCCCGAACAATCCTTCGAATGCCTCCAGCACCTCCGGCCCGACGCGGTAGTGGGCCTTGGAGATGGCAGGACCGATAGCGGCCCGGAGACTTTCCGGCCGGCTGCCATAGGCTTCGCCCATCGCCTCGATCGCGCGCGCACTGATAGCCTTCACCGTACTGCGCCAGCCTGAATGGATGGCGGCGATGGCGTGATTGACGGGATCATGCAGCAGCACCGGCACGCAGTCGGCGACCTGCGTGCAGAGCGCAAAGCCGCGCTGGTTTGTGATCAGCGCATCGCCCTCGCCCACCGACCAGCCTTCAGGCGGGCCATCGGCGCGCAGCACCGTGTCGCCATGGACCTGGTTGGCAAAGACCAGCCGGGTCACACCCAGCGTCCGGGCAACCCGTGCACGGTTCTCGGCCACATGATCCTTGTTGTCGCCGCGCGACCAGGTGAGGTTGAGGCTCGCATACGGGCCTTCGCTGACCCCGCCCGTGCGCGTTGTGAATGCATGCACAACACCTTCACCCAAGCTGTCAGCAAACAGGAATTCAAGCTGGCTCATCGTGCTGCCCCGTCCAGAAACCCGCTGCGGCCACTTCCCAGATCGTAGGCTTCACGGGCGTCCGCGACCCGGCCGAGCAGCGCATGGAGCGCGGACCAGTCATCATCCTGCGCAATCGGTGCCCAGGCTGCTTCCATCGTCTCGAACACCATGTCGGCAGGTTCTGGCCGGCCGAAATAGGCGTGTGACAGGCGTTCAGGCCGCACCGCTTCGCGCGCCCCCAACCCTTCCAGAACGGTTTCAAACTCTTTCGACCGGTAGTGCGCCGCGCGCGGACCAGCAAAAGCGCGGTCCCGGGAGGCCTCGCCGCCAAACCAGTCAAACATCACGCCTTCAAAGGGCAGCTGGGTGTGATGCATGAAACGCAGAAGAGACGTCAGGAACGCGCCGTCCGCCTCGCCGCCGAGCGGGGTCAGCGCGAGACGGTGGTGCCAGGCCTCGTAAAGTGCTGTGCGGTAATGCTCCGGGAAAGTCATCAGCGCCTTGATGAGGCTGTCTTCCTCGCCGACGAGTGTCAGCGCACCGGCCAGCTGCTCCAGTGCCCACAGAACCGATTCCGGCTGGCGGCCATAGGCGTAGAGCCCGCCCTCGTCGAAATAGGCTGCCGTGAAGCCGGGTTCGAACGAGGGTAGGAAGCGCCAGGGACCGTAATCGAAGCTCTCGCCGGTCACGACCAGATTGTCGGTGTTGAGAACGCCGTGAACAAACCCCGCCGCCAACCATTGCGCGGCCAGCCGCGCCAGCGCGGCCGTGGCACGCTCCAGGAAGGCGGCTGCGCGCGCCGGGGTGTCGCCCCCTGCCGCTTCGGGGTGGAAATGCGTGATGGCATAATCCATGAGCGCTTCCACCAGATCCGGCCGGTTGAAATAGGCATGGCGCTGGAACATGCCGATGCGCACATGGGAATGCGACAGCCGGGTCAGCACGGCAGAGCGGGTGGGACTGGGTTCGTCGCCCCGGTGCAGCTGCTCGCCGGTCTCGAAAATGGCGAAGGTCTTCGACGTGTAGACGCCAAGCGCCTCGAGCATTTCCGCCGCCAGCAGTTCGCGTACCGCGCCCTTCAGTGTCAGGCGGCCATCCCCGGACCGGGAATATGGCGTCTGGCCAGACCCCTTGGTGCCGAGATCGAGAAGCCGGCCCTCGCCATCGCGAACCTGGGCGAAGAGAAAGCCCCGCCCGTCCCCGATCTGCGGGTTATAGGTACGGAACTGATGACCATGATAGCGCAGCGCCAGCGGATTGGCCTGGTTGCCGGGCAGCGGTTCGAAGCGGTGAAAATGCGCGGCGCGGGCATCTGCGGTCAATTCTCCCAGCCCCACCGCCCCGGCCCAGCGCGTGTTCCACCAGCGCTCGATGCCTTCAGGGAAGGCTGCAGGCTCCACCGCATCGGCAAACTCCGCGCCCAGCGCGGCAAATTGCGGATCCGGCCGGTAGGCATCATCCATCAGCGCAGGCCCTTTTCGAGCGCCCTTGCCGCCCGGCCGATCGCTTCGACGGCCTGCGGCAGGATACGGGTCATGTTGAGAAAGCCGTGCGGCATGGTCGCGAACACCACTCTCTCGGCAGGGACGCCAAAGGCAGCCAGCCGGTCGGCATAGGCTGCCCCTTCATTGACCAGCGGGTCGAGTTCGGCAGCGAGGATGAAGGCTGGTGCAACACCTTTGAGGTCATCCGCCAGCAGAGGCGACACCCGGACGTCACGCGCATCATCAAGGCTGCGCAGATAGCTCTGCTGGACGCGCTTCAGCACCTCGCGTGACAATAGCGGCCCTTCCTGCCAGGGCTGGCGGGACCGCTTGATTTCCACCAGCTGCAAGAGCGGATAGAGCAGCAGCTGGAAGGCCACCTGTCCGCGCCGGTGCTGGGCGGTGACGGCAGCCAGATTGCCGCCCGCCGAATCGCCACCCACGGCCAGCCGGTCAGGCAAAAAACCGTGATGGGCAAGCGCACCGGCATGAACGGCATCAAAGGCCGCCAGCGCATCATCTATCGCCGCCGGAAAGGCATGCTCGGGCGCCTTGCGGTAATTCACCGACACGACACGTACGCCTGATGCCGCCGCCAGACGCTGGCAAAGCGCGGCATGGGTCTCGATATCCCCGACAACAAATCCGCCGCCATGAAAATAGACAAGGCCGGCCCCGTTCTCCGCTGCATCGAATGGGCGCCAGACCCGCGCGGGGATGGGCTCCGACGGGCCGGGCAGCGTGAGGTCCTCAACCGCCTCAACGCCGGGAGGTTCCAGCTCGGCTATCGGCACCAGACGGCGCAGCGCTTCGCGCATGCCCGGCGCGGTGCGCTCCGGCGCGAAACGGGCGGCGATATCCGCCAGGGCTTTTTCAGGGGTCAGCATGCAAGGGCATAGTTCGGGGCGGACCGGCCGTATGGCAAGCACCAAAGCGGCGCGGTACGCACAGTCTAGTGCAGTTGCACCGGGCTGTGCGCATCGATGCGCCCGGTCAGGGCGTCCTCGATCTCGCTCTTCAGGGCCCGCCAGGCGGCCGCGCTTTCCGCCTCGCCCTTGTCCTCCATCTCCGCGATGGCCTCACACGCATAGCCGAGCGCGCGTGCGCCGTGACGGTCCACCAGGGTGAAGGCGATCTGTCGGATATCAGCCGGTGTGATGCGCGAGCGGCGTGTCGATGCAGTCAGCAAGGGGAATGTCCTTAACGGCAAGGGGCGGATGTCTGCCGCTCCCATGGCAAAGGCCGGGCCAAATTGAATGCCGCTCAGACCATTGAAATATATCATGAAGTTATTGGAAGGTACCGGGGACGGATGCCCGTGTGCGCCTACCGGCCAATCTTGCCGGGCACTCTTGTCCGCTGCTGCCGCAGCCGTACACGCTTCGGCCCCCTTGCCTTGCCTGCCCGGCCCATTGGGGGCATTAGCAGGCAGGAAACTCTGACGGAGGGATGGTCCCATGCGCGTCGCAATGATCGGTACTGGCTATGTCGGCCTGGTGTCTGGAGCCTGCTTTGCCGATTTCGGCCATCAGGTGACCTGCATCGACAAGGATGAAGAGAAGATCGCCTTGTTGCGTGCCGGCGGTGTGCCGATCTACGAGCCGGGTCTGGACCAGCTGGTGCAACGCAATGTGCGCGAAGGGCGGCTGGACTTCGCGACCGACCTGACCGAGGCGGTGCGCGCTGCCGATGTCGTCTTCATTGCCGTGGGCACGCCGTCGCGCCGCGGCGATGGCCATGCAGACCTGACCTACGTCCACGCCGCCGCCAGGGAAATCGGACAGGTCATGGACGGCTTCACGGTGGTGGTGAACAAGTCGACTGTGCCGGTGGGGACAGGCGATTCGGTCGAGGCGCTGATCCGCCAGGTGCGTCCTGACGGCGATTTCGCCGTTGTCTCCAACCCGGAATTCCTGCGCGAGGGTGCGGCGATTGACGATTTCAAGCGTCCGGACCGCGTGGTGGTGGGAACCGAGGACGCGCGTGCACGCGACGTGATGCGCGAGCTCTACCGCCCTCTTTTTCTCAACGAGACGCCCATTGTCTTCACCGCGAGGCGTACGTCCGAACTGATCAAATACGCCGCCAACGCCTTCCTCGCCATGAAGATCACCTTCATCAACGAGATCGCCGATCTGTGCGAGGCTCTGGGCGCCGACGTGCAGGAGGTCTCCAGAGGCATCGGCCTTGACGGCCGGATCGGCGCAAAATTCCTCCACGCCGGCCCCGGCTATGGCGGGTCCTGCTTTCCCAAGGATACGCTTGCGCTGGTGCGCACGGCGCAGGAAGCCGATGCGCCCCTGCAGCTTGTGGAGGCGACGGTGCGCGTCAATGCCGCCCGCAAGAAGGCGATGGCCGACAAGGTCATCGCGGCGTGCGGCGGGGATGTGTCGGGCAAGACGGTTGCGGTGCTGGGGCTGACCTTCAAGCCCAATACCGATGACATGCGCGAGGCGCCGAGCCTCGACATCATTCCCGCTCTGCAGGCTGCGGGCGCACGCATCCAGGCCTACGACCCGGCCGGTATCGAGGAAGCGGAGAAGCTCCTGAAAGACGTGGACTACGCGACCGGACCCTACCTGGCTCTGGAAGGGGCCGATGCGCTTGTCATCATAACGGAGTGGAACGAGTTCAGGGCGCTCGATATGGACCGGGTCAAGGCTGCGCTGAGATCGCCCGTCATCATCGATCTGCGCAATATCTATGACCCCGCCGAGATGGCCGAGGCGGGTATCGCCTATACCAGTATCGGCCGGCCCTAGCCGGGCTTCGGCCCGGCCAGAGGGCCGATAGCGGTCATCACGTGGTAGAGCATGCTGGCGGGGATATCGGTGGCGAGCGGACGGCCCGCGCCGTCATAGGCATCCATCCACCCGCCTGCGCAGGCATCGGCAAAATAGCTGGCGCGCAGCGTGTCAAGCAGACGTCCCGCCTCGCCCGGCGCAGCTGTTCCCGGATGACGTACCCGTGCCCGCAGCATTTCCAGTTGCGGCCAAAGGCGGCGGGAGCGATCGATAACTCCGCCGTCCGTGTCGACGCCGTTGAATGCAAGCCCGGTATCGGCCGCGCAGCCCTTGCGGTCGGCAAACGCCATCAGCCTGCGCCGCCAGCTGATAAGGTCGTGTCCGGTGCGGGCTTCGTATTCCGCGAGCAGCCACGCCCATTCGTGACAATGACCAGGCTCGGTGCGCCAGGGGCCGGGGCCACGCGTCCAGTCTGCACGCAGCTCTTCGATCACGGCTCCGCTGGCCGGATGGAAGAAGCACTCCTCGAACAGCCGGACACACAGATCGGCCTGTTCGAGTGCGCCGGCAGAGCCACTCGCCGCTTCCAGGACGAGGCAGGCTTCCAGCAGGTGCATGTGGGGATTCGCGGCGCGTACGTCCGGCCCCATTTCGGGGTCAAAGAAGCCCTCACCTGCCGGGTCGGCCATCAGGGTGGTGACGATGTCGAGCGCCTCCAGAGCGATGTCCAGCGCGCGGGGCTCGGCGAATGCCTGATAGGCTGACGCGCCGGCCAGGATGACGAAGGCGTGGTCATAGAGCCCGCGCCGGGGGTCGACATGTCCGCCAGACCGGTCCAGCCGGTGGACCCAGCCGCCTCTGGGCGAGCGCGCGGGACCATCAAGATATTCCAGGCCCGCCATGGTAATGCGCCGCGCTTCGGCGGGTTCCCAGCCGAGCCGGGCAGCCCGTGAAAAGGCAAAAATCTGACGGGGAATGACGCGCATGCGCCGCTCGCGCTCGGGCAGCGGTTCGCCGGCCAGCGTCAGCGCTTCGACAAACCCGCCCTTTTGCGCGTCCCACGCTGTCCGCGCCCATAAGGGCAGGCTGTCCGTCATCAGCCAGCGCCGCGCCCAGGCGAGCCCCTCGGCGGGTACATCCATCGCGTTGCCCGCCTGATTTACGACCGACTTGATCTCCGCCGATGATGATAGCGGGGTCACGATAACGGCATCGCGGGTTGCGGCGACGGCAAGGCCCGACACGCCTTTGAGCGCAATCACCGGCCCCTCGGAACGCACATAGCTGCCTGTGACACCATCGAGTGAGACCGGTCCCTGGGTCGCGTTCCCGGCTTCATCGCGCGGCGCCAGTTCATGCAGGGCGGCGTAGTCGCCCACATCGCTCCAGCCCATCTCCACGGGAACGACACTGGCCAGCGCGGTTTTCTCCATCACGGCATAGTCGATGCTGATCGCAGGTGCGCCGGCAAAGGCGGAGCGTGCGACAATGCGGGCGTTCACGCCCTCTTCGCGCGCCGCCTGCGCCAATGCTTCGCGTGCCGCTGCCAGCACGGCCGGGGCATGCTGACCGAGCTCATCCAGCATTGTGCGGGCGGAGAAGAGGAAAATGCCGGCATTCCAGAAATAGTCGCCGGTGGCGAGATAGGCTTTCGCCGTGGCGAGGTCGGGCTTCTCGACAAAGGCGTCCACAGGCCGCACTGCCCCGTCGCCCCCGGCGCGGATATAGCCATATCCGGTTGCCGGATGTCCGGGCACGATGCCGAAGGTTACGATGCGCCCGGCAGCCGCGGCCCGAGCGCCGGTGGCAAGGGCATCGATAAAGGCGCCCGGCCGGGCGATGTGATGGTCGGCCGGCAGGATCAGAACCAGCTCGCCAGCCTCCGCCGACAACGCTGCCAGGGCAACCGCCGGGGCGGAATCGCGCGCCACGGGTTCAAGGATCAGCTCGGCCTCCGGCAGATGCTGGCGCAGGGCACTGCCATGCCGGGTGGAGCCGATCGCCGCCACAGGGGCGAACCTGATCTCCGGATGCCCGGTCACGCGCGTGCGCTGCGCGGTCTCGGCCAGCATGGATGCATCGCCAGCAAGGCTCAAAAACGGCTTGGGATGGGCGCGCGTCGATAGCGGCCATAGCCGCGTACCCGCACCCCCGCACAGGATGAAAGGCCTGATGGTGTGCAGGCTCATATGCTGGTTCGTGTCCCTCGCCGCGTCGTGTCAATTCTGTCAGCCATGCCGCCCGTCAGCAAGGCTTTAGAGTTGCTTGCCAGTAGAGGTTACCCGTCTGCCGCGATGGCCGGGTCTGCAGTGCGAACAGGGCCGCGCACATGCCCCGCCAAGGCCTTCAGGCCGTACGGCAGGACCGTCAGGGGGCGGTGGCGAACCAGATGACATGTGTCGGCCCCTTGCCGTTTTCCCGCGCACGCACATTCACCTCCTCGACACCGAATCCGGCCTCGACCAGCCGGCGAGTGAATGCCCGGTCCGGCCCCGCGGACCAGACGGCGAGAATCCCGCCCCTGCGCAGGGCTGCGCGGGCTCTTGCAAGGCCCTGCGCACTGTAAAGACCGTCATTGGCCGGCCGGGTCAGCCCGTCCGGGCCATTGTCGACATCCAGCAGGATGGCATCGAAGCCTCCCTTGCTGGCGCCGATCACTGCGCCGACATCCTCAATTGTGACCGCGACCCGTGGATCATCCAGACAGCCTTGCGTCATCGCCTGCATGGGCCCGCGCGCCCAGTCGATGATGGCAGGAACCAGCTCGGCAACTTCGATCCGGGCCTCGGGGCCGAGCTCGGCCAGCACCGCCCTCAGGGTGAAGCCCATGCCGTATCCGCCGATGAGCAGCCTTGGCGCAGGGCGCGCGGCCAGGCGCTGGCAGGTCATTACGCCGAGGGCCTTTTCAGAACCGCTCATCCGGCTGCTCATCAGCTCATTGCGTTCGAGCATGATGATAAAGCTGGTGTCGTGACGGATCAGCCGGAGTGGAGGGCCGCCAGGGACCTCTGCCTCGGCGATCAGTTCACGCGGCTTCACCGCTGCCGCGCCTTGCGTGCGGCGTACCGGGCATCACGCGCGGCTTTGAGCTCGGCTTCGGTCCGCACAGGTGTGTCGGCTTTCGCTGCCTTCGCGCGTGCCGCCTCGGCCCGCCGGGCTTTTGCCTCTTCAGCGGCAGCCTTCTTGGCCGCCAGCCGTTCCTCGCGTGCGGCGTGAGCTGCCTGGCGTGCCGCGATAACAGCAGGATCTGGGGCGGGCTTGTTGCGCAACCGTTCGACGGCTGCCTGCCTGGCAGCGCGTGCCGCAGCCGCCCGCTCGTTGAAGTCGGGTGATTTGAAGCCTGCCATGGTCAATCCAGTATGTTGAAGCGGGGCCGGAGGGGAGCGGATGGTTCAGGAAGGGGCACCGTTACAAACCACCCCTGCCGTGTCCGGACTTCCGAAGATGAATGGCGCACCCGACAAGATTCGAACTTGTGACCTCTGCCTTCGGAGCTGGTCCAGGCGGGTTTTCGCCAACCTATGATTGTTTACTCCAAAGCACGCTAGAGTGCTGATTTGGAAAAGAAAAATGGCGAAGAAAGGTCGCCGCCTCTACGCTCTCTAACGCTGGTTTTTCCTTCCTGCTGCTTCCGTGGTGCTTCCGCGGAATCGGCCCAAAAAGATGGGATTCGGCGTATGACGAAGCTGACTAAAAGAGTTGTCGAAGCGGCGCAAACGAAGAGCGCGGACTATTTCATTTGGGACGATGAGCTGCCCGGTTATGGACTGCGCGTGTTCGCGTCCGGCAGGCGCAGCTACCTCATTCAATATCGTGCGAAGGGGCGCACGCGCCGCTACACGATAGGCCTTCATGGTCCGTGGACAGCCGAGATGGCGCGCAAGGAAGCGATGTCGCAGCTTGGGTGTGTCGCACGCGGCGAAGATCCGGCTGAGGACCGTCTGCGCAATCACAAGGCGATGACCGTCAAGCAATTGGGCCAACGCTACATCGAGGATATGGAGAAAGGGCTGGTCCTGGGACGGAGCGGCCGTCCGAAGACACCGAAGACTGTCGACGCCGACATCGGCCGGATCAATCGCCACATCATTCCCCTGCTAGGCACGCGCAAGGTCCAGGACATCACCAACGCCGACGTCGTGCGCATGATGAAGAGCATCATGGCCGGCGAGACGCGCACCAACGTGAAAACGGAGAAGCTGCGCGGGCGTGCGATCGTCACGGGGGGCGCTGGCACGGCCTCCCGAGCCGTGGGCCTGCTCGGCGGCATGTTTACCTACGCCAAGGAAGACCTCGGCATCGAGCTACCCTGCAATCCGGCGCACGGCATCAAGCGGCCAAAGGACAATGTCCGGCGGCGCCGATTGAGCCACAAGGAATACCGTGCGTTCGGCCGGATCATCGCCGAGTACGAGCGGCATCCGGACTTCTGCAAGACGGCCAGGATCGCGCGGCTTCTCGCCCTGACCGGATGCCGGCGCGGCGAGATCATCACGCTCCAGCGCCACGATCCCGACCCTGAGCATAGCTGCGTGCTGCTGCGCAACACCAAGACCGGCGACTCCATCCGGCCGCTGGGCCTGCCTGCGCTGGAGCTCATGGAGCAGCTCGTCGAGGAGAGCGACAGCGAGTGGCTGTTCTCGGGCGCGCGCAGGGACGGTGTGTTCGGCGGCTTCCCGCACCAGTGGAACCGGATGCTGGCGGGCACCGAGCTCGAAGGGGTAACGCCCCATGTGCTGCGCCACAGCTTTGCGAGCCTCGCCAACGATCTCGGTTTCACCGAAGTGACGATCGCGGCGATGCTCGGCCACGCGCACAAGTCGATCACCTCGCGCTACATCCACTCGACCGATACGGTGCTGGTGATGGCCGCTGACGCGGTGTCCGGGATGATCGACGCGCTGCTCGATGACCGCAAGATCGCGCATACCAGCTACGCGCTCGACCGCGACTCACGCCGCGCGGCGATGGATCGTCTGCTCTGCCCGGTGAACAACAACGAGGCGCCGGAAGCGCAACTGGCGGCGTGAGCGCGGGGCGCTGGCTCGATCTAGGCCAAGTCGATCAAGCCAGCGTGAACACCTCTAGCACAATCGCGCGGGCGGCTCGACCGTTCGCGCGATTGTCGCAAATGACGCGGGTTTTGACTTACCGATCGCGTGCTGGGTGTTTCGGTATAACAGAACATTGCGCGGCAGAGGCGAAGGTCGACTGTATAACATCGCTTCAGTGTTTTTTCCCGGCGCGTGCATTTACTATTCGTCAGCGCTCGGCTGCTAGTCTATAGGGGCGCCAGCTTACGCCGCCGCACCCCAGGAAGCCCGATCCGATGGTTTCGAACGTGCAGATCAATCGTCCGATGACCGTCGCTTCGACGGCCGGGCGGCTGCGCGCTTTCTCCAGGCTCCTGATCCTCGTCATCGCCGTGCTCTTCGTGGCGGCGCCTATCGCCGACGCGGCAGCGTGCGGTTTCGAGACCGAAGCCTCGCACGCATTGGCGGCAGATAGCGATTCCGATCGCGGCAAGGATGACGGCGCGCGCGATCACGGCGTTTGCGCGCATGGCCATTGCCATCACATCGCCGGCGAGCCCGCCAAATCGTCGGTCGAGCTCCTGATGAGCAGCACCGTGGTTTGCGTGATGCCGGCCGACGATCACCTCATCGCCTACAATGGCGACGGATTGAAGCGACCGCCCAAAGCCTGACGCAGCCGCCGCGCTTCGCGCGCCGAGCCCTTGCGTCAACTCTTTGGGATTTTCGCCATGCCTAGATTTTCAGGCTGGCCGCCTCGCGCGGTCGGCTACGCGGCGGCCGCCATTGCGGCCGTGCTCGCCGCGCCCGCGTGGGCGCAGACCGCGCCTCCTTATGAAACGCTGGTCGAGCGCCTCGACGACACGCCCGCGGCGCAGGAAGCCGAAGCGCTGAACGATGCCGCGCAGGCGCGCGTGCGCCAGGCGCGCGCGCTGCCCAACCCGGAGATCTCGGCCGAGGTCGAGAACGTCAATGGTCAGGGGCCGTACCGAGGCTTCGGCGCCGCCGAGACGACCTACTCGATCAACCAGCCGCTCGAGCTCTTCGGTCAGCGCGGCAGCCGCATCAACGCAGCGCGCGCCGAAGCCGGCGCGGCGGGCCTGCGCCGAGATCGCGCCCGCATCGACGCCGCCGCCCGTCTTGCGCTCGCCTATGCCGAGGCTGAAGCGGCCGCCCGGCGCGCCGAGATCGCCGAGGAAGCGCTCTCGCTCGTCACCGCTGAACGCCGGGCCGCCGATGCCCTAGTCGCGTCGGGCCGCGAGCCGGCCCTGCGCGCAATCCAGGCGGAAAGCGAAGAGGCGGCGGCGAGCGCAAGGCTTGCGGAAGCCCGCGCCGAACGCGACGCGGCCTTCGCCTATCTCTCGGCAATCGCCCTGCTCCCGGCGCCGGTCGATGCAATCGCGGCGAGCCTGCTCGAACGCGAGCCGCCGGCTGTGGGCCTGCACGACGGCCGCGACGCGCCAGGCGTGCGCCTTGCCGAAGCAGAGAGCGTCGCAAGTCAGCGGCTCGTTTCGGTCGAGCGCGCGCGCGGCCGACCCGACCTCAGTGCTTCGGTCGGGGTACGGCGGTTTGAGGAGATCGACACCGAGGCGATGACGTTCGGGGTCACGTTGCGCGTGCCGCTGTTCGATCGCAACGGCGGCGCCGTCGCCGCAGCCGAAGCGGAAAGCCGCGCCGCGCGCGCCCGCGCGGCCGCCGCCCGCCTCGAGGCCGAAGCCTCCGAGCGAGGACTGCACGCACGCCGCGACGCCGCGACCGAGCGCGCGGTCGCCGCCGAGCGCGCCCGCGATGCGGCGGCCGAAGCCTATCGGCTGACCCTCACCGGCTACGAAGCGGGCCGGGTGAGCCAGCTCGAGCTGCGGAGCACCCGTATCGCCCTGCTCGACGCTCACAATGCTCTCCTGGACGCGCGCCTCGCGCGGGTCAGGGCCGAAGTCGAACTCGCGCGCCTGGAAGGCCGCATCCCGTTTGGAGAAGCGCAATGACGCTCAAGATGAAGATCATGGGCGGCGTTGCGCTGCTCGCTGCATTGGGCGCGGGCATCGGCATCGCCGAGCTCTCGCATGGACCGACCAACGCGACCGCGGAGGACGGTCATGGCGCCGAGGACAATCACGACGAACACGGCGACGAACATGGCGGCGAAGAAGACGCGAACGTCGTCGAGCTGACCGCGCGCCAGATCGAGGCGTCGGGCATCACCGTCGTTACTGTCGGTCACGGCGGCGGCGCCGAAGAGCGTCTGTCGGGCCGCGTCTCGCCGACCATCGATGCGCGTGCGGTCGTCAACGCCAGCATCGGCGGTCGGATAGAGCGCGTCCTCGTAGCCCCAGGCACGCGTGTGCGTGCCGGCCAGGGCATCGCGGTGATCGTCAGCGGCGAAGGCGCGACTTTCCGCGCCGAAGCCGATGCAGCGGCCGCCGAAGCCGAAGCGGCGCGTCTCGCCTATCAGCGCGACGCCGACCTTGGCGCACAGGGCATCGTCGCGCGCCAGGACGTCGAGGCCGCACGCGCCCGTTCGCTGGCGGCCGAAGCGGGGGCGCGCGCCGCCCGTGCGCGCGCCGCTGCAAGCGGCAATCCCAATGCGGGCGGCCGGATCACCATCACCGCACCGATCGCGGGCGTGGTCGGGGCGGTGCAGGTCGCGCCGGGCGGCTTCGTCGCCCAGGGCGGCCCAATCGCTGAGCTCTCCGATCCCGCGCGTCTCGAGTTGGTGTTCAACGCGCCGGCGGCAATCGCCGCGAGCTTGCGGCCCGGCATGACGATGCGCGTCGAAGCGCCGTCCGGCGCGTTCGAGGCCGAGATCGTCGGTGTCGGCACGGATGCGGGCAATCTCGGCGCCGCGACGGTGCGGGCGCGCAGCAGCGACGCCGCGATGCCGCCCGCCGGGGTCGCGGTCGCCGGCATCGTCGTGCGCGATGGCGCCGAAGGCGGTCTCTCCGTTCCGGCCGACGCGGTGCAGACGGTCGAGGGCCAAACGGTGGTGTTCGTCGCGGTCGATCACGGCTTCCGGGTCACGCCGGTGCTGGTCGGCCGTCAGGCCGGCGGGCGCGTCGAGATCCTTCGTGGCCTCAATGGCGACGAGCGCGTCGCGGCGGCGGGCGCCTTCCTGCTGAAGTCCGAGCTCGCCAAGGGCGAAGCCGGGCACGCCCACTAGGAGGCGCCCGCGATGTTCAAACTCCTCATCGAAGCGTCGATCCGCTTCCGCTGGTTCGTCGTGCTCTTGGCGGCGGTGCTCGCCGGCTACGGGCTCTACCAGCTCACCCGCCTGCCGATCGACGCGGTGCCCGACATCACCAATCGTCAGGTGCAGATCAACACGATCGCGCCGGCGCTGGCGCCCGAGCAGATCGAGCGCCAGGTCACGTATCCGCTGGAAACGGCGCTCGCCGGCATTCCCGGCCTGACACACACCCGTTCGCTCTCGCGCAACGGCTTCTCCCAGATCACCGCCGTCTTCACCGATCAGACCGACATCTATTTCGCGCGCCAGCAGGTCGCCGAACGGATACGCGAGGCCGAGGACGATTTGCCCGAGGGCGCCTCGCCCTCGATGTCGCCGGTCACGACGGGCCTCGGCGAAGTGCTGATGTGGACGGTCGACTACACGCCGTTCGATCGCGAGAACGCCGCCGCGGCGGGCCAACCCGGATGGCAACCGGACGGCAGCTATCGCACGCCCGAAGGCGAGGTGCTGACCACGCCGGAGGCGCGCGCCACCTATCTGCGCACGGTGCAGGACTGGATCGTGGCCCCGCAAATGCGCGGCACGCCGAACCTCGCCGGCGTCGATACGCTCGGCGGCTATGTGAAGGAATATGCGGTCCATCCCGACCCGGCGCGCCTCGCGCTCTACGGGATCGGCCTCAATGAGCTCGCCGCCGCGCTGGAGCGCGCCAACGTGCAGGCCGGCGCGGGCTTCATCCGGCGCGCCGGCGAAAGCCTGATCGTGCGCGCCGACGCGCTGGCCGAGACGGTCGAGGATCTGTCGCAGGCGCCTGTGGTCAATCGCGATGGCCTGGTCGTGCGCGTCGCCGATGTGGCCACAGTCGAGATCGGCCGCGCGCCGCGCCTCGGCGGGGCGACCCGCGACGGGCACGAAACCGTGGTCGGCGTCGCGCTGATGATCGCGGGCGGCAACAGCCGCACCGCCGCGCAGGCCGCCGCCGAGCGCCTGGAAGCGGTTGGCCGTTCGCTGCCGCCGCATATCGTCGCCGAGCCGGTTCTCGACCGCAGCGCGCTGGTCAACGCCACCATCAAGACGGTCGCGACCAATCTGAGCGAAGGCGCGCTCTTGGTGATCGTGGTGCTGTTCCTGCTGCTCGGCAATTTCCGGGCGGCGGCGATCACCGCGCTCGTCATCCCGCTCTCCTTCCTGTTCGCCGTCATCGGCATGAATCGCTTCGGCATCAGCGGCAATTTGATGAGCCTCGGCGCGCTCGATTTCGGCATCCTCGTCGATGGCGCCGTGATCGTGGTCGAAGCCACGCTCCTCCTGCTGGCGCAGAAACGCGCCGAACTCGGGCGCGCCCTGACCGTGCAGGAGCGGCTCGACGCGGCCGCGACGGCGGCGCGGCGCATGGTGCGCCCGGCGGCGTTCGGCCAGCTCATCATCTTCCTGGTGTTCGCGCCGATCCTGGTGCTCGAAGGAGTGGAGGGTAAGACGTTTCAACCGATGGCCGCGACGTTCATGCTCGCGCTCGCCGGTGCGTTCATCCTCTCCTTCACCCTGGTCCCGGCGCTGGCGGCGCTGTTCGTGCGCGAGCCCAAAGGCGAACATGCCGGCGACGTCGAGCACGAGACGCGCCCGATCCGGTTCGCGCGGAAACGGATCGAACCGGCGATCCAGGCGGCGGTCGCACGGCCGCGGACCGTGCTCGTCTCGGCGCTCGTCGCCGTAGCGATCGGCGCGGCCGCCTTCCTGTCGCTCGGGCGCGAGTTCACGCCGACGCTCGACGAAGGCGACATCGCCATGCAGACGGTGCGCGCGCCGTCTGCCTCGCTCGAGCAATCGCTCGCCATGCAGATGTCGCTCGAACGGGCGATCACGGCCCTGCCCGAAGTCGAGACTATGTTCTCGCGCACCGGCACGGCCGAAGCAGCGGTCGATCCGATGCCGCCGAACATCTCGGACGCGGTGATCGTGCTGAGGGATCGTCGCGACTGGCCCGACCGCTCGTTGACCAAGGAAGGCTTGATCGAGCGCATCGAAGCCATTGCGAGCGAGCAGATCGGTAACGCCTCGGAGTTCAGCCAGCCCATCGAGCTCCGCTTCAACGAGCTGATCTCGGGCGTGCGCAGCGATCTTGCCGTGATGGTGATTGGGGAGGACTTCGCGACGCTCGAACCGCTGGCGGCGCAGATCGAAAGCCGCTTGCGCGCCGTCGAAGGCGCGGCGGACGTGCGCACCGAGCAGGTCTCGGGCCTGCCGACGCTCACCGTGCGCGTCGATCGCGTGGCGGCGGCCGCCTACGGCCTCTCCGCCGCCGATGTGAGCGAAGCGCTCTCGATCGGCATTGGCGGCGTCGCCGCCGGGCGCGTGTTCGAGAACGACCGGCGCTTCGATGTGGTCGTGCGCCTGTCCGATGCGGCGCGCGACGATCCGGCGACGCTTGCCGCCTTGCCGGTGATGACGCCGAGCGGCAGTGTCGTACCGCTCTCGTCGGTCGCGCGCATCGAGATCCGCGAAGGGCCCAATCAGATCAGCCGCGAGAATGGCGCACGGCGGATGGTGGTGCAGGCCAATGTGCGCGGGCGCGATCTCGGCGGCTTCGTCTCGGAGGCGCAGCGTTCGGTGGAGGAGATCGCTCTCCCGCCCGGCGTGCGCCTCGATTGGGGCGGGCAGTTCGAGAACCTCCAGCGCGCCGAGCAAAGACTGAGCGTGGTGGTGCCGATCGTCTTCGCCATGATCGGCGTGCTGCTGTTCATGGCCCTGGGATCGGCGCGACACGCGGCGCTTGTCTTCACCTGCGTCCCGCTGGCCCTGGTCGGAGGCGCGCTCGCGCTCTTGCTGCGCGGGATGCCGTTCTCGGTCTCGGCGGCGGTCGGCTTCATCGCCGTGTCCGGCGTCGCGACGCTCAACGGGCTGGTGCTGATGCAGGCCATCCGGGAACGGATCGCGGCCGGGGCGACGCAGACCGAAGCCGCGATCGGCGGCGCGTCGAGCCGCTTGCGCGCGGTGCTGACCACGGCGGCCGTCGCCATCGTCGGGTTCATCCCGATGGCGATCGCGAGCGGCGCCGGCGCGGAAGTGCAAAAGCCGCTCGCCACCGTGGTGATCGGCGGGCTCATCACCGCGACCGCGCTGACGCTGCTGGTGCTGCCGACCGCCTATGCGGCGCTCGGTGGGGGTCGGCGTCGCGAGATTGAGGAGCCAGACAGCGCGCCGCTTGCCGACGATAGCGGTACGGTGACGGCGTGAGCCGCTCGCCTTCCCCTGTGCGTTCGATCAAAGCCGGGTGGCGCGGAGCTGTCGTAAGAGAGAAAGGAGAGAGATGACCAGCACGCTCCAACTCGACATTCCGGTGCTGCTGCCGGATGTGGCCGACGAATCCGACGCCTGCGTCGGCCGGCTGATAGCGGACCTCGAAGGCCGTCCGGGCGTCGCGCAGGTGCATGTCGTGCGCGGCGATGACGGGTCCGGAGCGAAGCTGTGCGTCCACTATGACGCCGATCGCCTGTCGCTCTCGCGGCTGCGCGAGATCGTCGAAGCGGCCGGAGCGGCGATCAGCAGCCGCTTCGGACACGCGCTCTGGCAGGTCGACGGCATCGGCCACGAACGCCGGGCGCGCACGGTGGCGAGCCGACTGCGCGCCTTGCCGGGCGTGATGGAGGCGGAAGCGGACGCGGGCGGCAGCGTGCGCGTCGAGTTCGACCGCGAACGGGGCTCGGAGCGGGCCATCCTCGATGCGCTCGTGGCGATGCGCGTGACGCCGCGCGCCGCTCCCGCCGCGGCCGAGCCGCACGCCCACAAGGACGGGCATGAGGGCCACGATCATGCGCATGGCGGCATATTCGGGCCGAGAACGGAGCTCATCTTCGCGCTGATCTGCGGTGGGTTGCTCGCCGCCGGCTTCGCCATCGAGAAGCTGGTCGCGGGCGCGCCCGGCTGGCTGCCGACCGCGATGTACGTCGCGGCCTATTTCTTCGGCGGCTTCTACACGCTGCGCGAAGCGATCGACAATCTGCGCCTCAAGCGCTTCGAGATCGACACGCTGATGCTGGTGGCGGCCGCCGGCGCCGCCGCGCTCGGCGCCTGGGCCGAAGGCGCGCTGCTGCTGTTCCTGTTCAGCCTCGGCCATGCGCTCGAAGGCTATGCGATGGGCCGGGCCAAGCAGGCGATCGAGGCGCTCGCCGGGCTGGCGCCGCGCACCGCGCGCGTGCGCCGGGACGGCGAGATCGTCGAGATCCCGGTCGAAGAGCTGGCGGTCGGCGACGTGGTGATCGTGCGCCCCAACGAACGGCTCCCGGCCGACGGCTTCGTTTCCAAGGGCGAGTCGAGCGTCAACCAGGCGCCCGTCACCGGCGAGAGCATTCCGGTCGACAAGCAGGCGGTCGCGGACGTCGCGGCGGCGCGGGCGCGCCCTGATGCGGTGGACGCCGCTTCGCGCGTGTTCGCCGGCACCATCAACGGCGCGGGCGCGATCGAGATCGAGGTCACGCGCCGCTCGGCCGATTCCACGCTGGCGCGCGTCGTGCGCATGGTGAGCGAGGCCGAGACGCGCAAATCGCCGACGCAGCGTTTCACCGAAAGGTTCGAGCGCATTTTCGTGCCCGCGGTGCTGTGTCTCGCCGTGTTGCTGCTGTTCGCCTGGGTGGTGGTGGACGAGCCGTTCGCCGACAGCTTCTACCGCGCGATGGCGGTGCTGGTCGCGGCCAGCCCCTGTGCGCTCGCCATCGCCACGCCGAGCGCGGTGCTCTCGGGCGTCGCGCGCGCGGCGCGCGGCGGCGTGCTGGTCAAGGGCGGCGCGCCGCTCGAGGATCTCGGCTCGCTCTCAGCCATCGCCTTCGACAAGACCGGCACCCTGACCGAAGGCAAGCCGCGCATCACCGATGTGGTCACGGCCCCCGGCGTGAGCGAAGAGGAACTGCTCACCGTCGCGGTCGCGGTGGAATCGCTCAGCGACCATCCGCTCGCCGCGGCCATCGCCCGCGACGGGCGCGAGCGCCTCGGCGGACGCGACATCGTGCAGGCGAGCGATCTCAAGAGCCTCACCGGACAGGGCGTCACCGCGACGCTCGACGGAGCGCCGGTGTGGATCGGCAAGGCCGAGATGTTCGGCGCCGGCGGCGTGCCTGCTCTTGGCGAGGCGACCGTGCGGGCCAACGCCGATTTGCGCGAAGGCGGGCGCACGACGATGGCTGTGCGTGTCGGCGCGCGTGACCTCGGCGCCATCGGTCTTATGGACACCCCGCGCGCCGCCGCGCGCAAGGCGCTCGAGGAACTGCGCGCGCTCGGCATCACGCGCATGATCATGATCTCGGGCGACCATCAGAAGGTCGCCGACGCGATCGCCAAGGAGGTGGGCCTCGACGAAGCCTGGGGCGATCTGATGCCCGAGGACAAGGTCGAGGCGATCCGCAAGCTGCGCGCCGAGGCCAAGGTCGCGATGGTGGGGGACGGCGTGAACGACGCCCCGGCGATGGCGAGCGCCACGGTGGGCATCGCGATGGGCGCGGCCGGCTCCGACGTCGCGCTGGAGACCGCGGACGTGGCGCTGATGGCCGACGACCTCGCGCACCTGCCCTTCGCGGTGGGCCTCAGCCGCCGCACCCGCCGGATCATCCGGCAGAACGTGATCGTCAGTCTCGGTGTCGTCGCGATCCTCGTGCCGGCCACGATTTTCGGGCTCGGCATCGGCCCGGCCGTTGCGATGCACGAAGGCTCGACGCTGTTGGTGGTGGCCAACGCGCTGCGGCTATTGGGGCGTTAAGATTGCCGCGTTGTCAGCGACGCGAGTTTCGTCGTTTGCGCGTGTTTCTCAATCTGATCCGGGAGAGGCTCGATGGTTGAAGAGCGCGCAACGCTGAAGCCGCCGACGGACCTCAAACAGGAGCAAGGGTGCATCCTTCGCAACAGCACATTCGGGCTGGTCTTCTGCGTGCTGGTGCTGGCCGCCCATCGGCTCGTTCCGCTGTTCTTCCGCCTGCCGGGCGACGACATCGCAAGCCTCCTCGCATTTTGGTCGGGCAGCGCGCTGCTGACCGTGCTGTGGGTCTTGGTCGGGTTCTCGATGGTGTCGCGCGGTCGGCGCCGCTCACTCGACGACATCCGCGGCAGCGCCTTCGCGCCGCCAAGCCCGCGCATCGCCATCCACGTCGCCTTCCTTCAGAACACGGTCGAGCAGGCACTGATGGCCGTGATCGTCCAGATCGCCGTGCTGCTGCTGGCGGGTGCGTGGACCGCGCCGCTTGTCGCCGGCCAGGTGCTGCTCTTCGCGGTCGGGCGGGTGACGTTCCTCGCCGGCTATCCCAAAGGCGCGGGCGGACGCGCGTTCGGCCTCGCGGTCACGGCCCTGCCGACGCTGGCGGGTTTCGTTCTTGCGCTTTGGGCGCTGGTCAGCAGCGTGGCGGCAAGCCTCGCCTAATCGCCGTCAGTTCGCCAGCAGCCAGTTGAGATCGCGCGCCGCGAGGAGCTCCTGCGTCACGCCGCCGAAGATCCGCTCCTTCCAGCGTCCCCGCGAGCGGGCGCCGGCGACGATCAGTTGGCATCCCTCGCGGCGCGCGATGGCCGCAAGCATCGAGGCCGGTGCGCCTGCGTCGTCCTCGACGCTCATCACCTCCACCTGGAGCCCGCAGCCGGCCAGATAATCCCGCACGGCTGAAAGAGCAGCAACGGCCGCCTCGTCCCCGACGCCAACGAGCACGATGCGCTCGGCCTGGTGCAGGATCGGCAACGCCGCGCGCAGCGCGCAGCGGGCTTCGCGCCGCGCCTTCCAGCCAATCAGCACGTTTGCGAACGGCGCCGTCGCGGCCGAAGCTCCCAGCCTCAGCACCGGCGCCCCCGAGCGGCCCGCCAGCTCCACCGGATCGACATGCGCCTCGCCGGCGGCATCGGGCGCGCCCAGGATCACGAGGTCGGCGAGCAAGGCGTGGTCATGGAGTGCGACCGCAGGATCGGCGATGCTTGCGCACCACTCCGTATTGACCGCCGAGTCCTTGGTCAGCCGGTCGAACACCAACTTCGCCGATGCGATGCTGTTGCGCAGCTCCTGTTCCTTGGCGTGCGAGCCGAGAGGCGTGTGCGTGATCACCTCGGAAAGCGTGATCCCACCGGGCCAGGCTGAACAGACCGCCAGCAGGTCGCCGCCATAGGCGGCGGCGACCTGCAACGCCAAGCGCAGGCGCCACTCGAGATCGCGATCCGGGGTCGCATCGACGACCAGGTTGGACAGTGTCGGAGGGCTCGCCATGTTCTTCCTCCGATGATCCCAATCGTGTCCCGTTTCTCTATCCGACGCGACAAGCCCGGTCGAGGTTGCGCGCCGCGCGGAAGTTTATCGTGCTGAGCGCCGGGCGCTCCTGCGTGTGCCGACGGGCGGCGGCGGTGCGTGGTCATGCGCGCACAGGTGATGGTCGGCGAGCGCTTCGATCACGCCGCATTGCGCGGCCTTACCGCCAGCACAGGCGGCAGCGATCCGCGTGAGCTCCTTCTTCAGCTTGCGCAATTGCGCGATGCGGGCGTCGACATCGGCCAGATGGCGCTGAGCTAGCTCGTCGGCCTCGGTGCATGTCTGATCGGGCTGGTCCGCGAGCTTCAGAAGCGAGCGCACGTCGTCGAGTTCGAAACCAAGCGCGCGGGCGTGGCGGATGAACGCGAGCCGGCGAACGTCTCCATCGGAATAGAGTCGCCGGCCGCTGGCCGTGCGCGGCACTGCTGTCAGCAGCGCCTCCTCTTCATAGAAGCGGATCGTCGGAATCTTGAGGCCGGTCTTCCGGGCCGCTTCACCGATGGCGTACATGGGCCTTGATCCTCCAGTGACTAGAGAATGTAGAGGTGTCCTCAGGAGAAATCGAGCGATTCGCCATGCCCCCTGCCTGGATACCCCTGGCCGCCCTCGGCCTCATCGTCTCCGCCTCGGCGTTGCGCGTACGCGCGGTGGAGCGCCGCTACAACGTCAGGGCATTCAGCTTCGGCCGACACGCGCCCATCCAGGCGCTTGCCGAGCGCACATGGAAATTCGCGGTCGCCATCGCCTTCGCGATGGCGGCGGTCGCCTGGTTAGCGCCGGATTGGGAGATCCTGCTTGGCCGTCCCGCATGGGGCGCCGAGCCGGCGTTGCGCTGGATGGCGGCGCTCCTCTTCGCCGGTTCGGCGGGGCTCATCATCACCGCGCAAGTCCAGATGGGCGCCTCGTGGCGCGTCGGCGTGCCGAGTGAAGGGCCTGGCGCGCTGGTCACGCACGGCCTCTTCGCCTGGTCGCGCAATCCGATCTTCGTCGGCTTGCTGGGCGCGGTGCTCGCGCTTTTCCTGTGGTCGCCGCATTTGGTGACGGCCGCGCTCCTCGCCGCCACCTGGACGCTCACGCTGATCCAGGTGCGCATCGAGGAGGAGGCGCTGCGCGAAGCGCATGGCGACGCCTATGAACATTACGCCGCGCATGTCGGACGGTGGTTTGGTCGGCGCTCGATCCATCGTTGCTGAGCCGATGGCGCGCGATTTCACACCTGCCCTCGGCCATGCGTCGCTGACTCCGCTCTATGACGCGGCGATCGCGCTGATGACGCGCGAGCGGCGCTGGCGCGCCGCGCTGCTGCGCCAGGTCGCGCCCCAAGACGGTGAGACCATCCTCGATGTCGGCTGCGGGACGGGCAGTTTCCCCTTGCTGCTGAAGCGGGCTGCGCCGGGCGCGCAGGTCATCGGCCTCGATCCTGATACAGACGTGCTCGTGCGCGCGGTCGCCAAAGCCAAGCGAGAAGGCGTGGCGATCGAGTTCAAAGAGGGATACGCGCGGGATGCCGCCGATGTGCTCCCTCTCCCGGCCGACAAGATCGTCTCCAGCCTGGTCTTTCATCAGGTTCCGATGAGCGAGAAGCGCGCCGGGCTCGCCGCGATGGCCGCGGCGCTCCGGCCGGGCGGCCAATTGCACATCGCCGACTATGGCCTCCAGCGCACGCCGCTGATGCGCGCCTTGTTCACGCAGATTCAAAGGCTCGACGGCAAGGACAACACGACGCCCAACGCGCGCGGCGTCCTTGCGGAGCTGATGCGAGAAGCCGGGTTCGACGCTGTTGAAGAACGCGAAGTGATCCCCACGCCCACCGGCTCGATCTCGCTTTACGCCGCCCGCATCCCGTCCCCGCCCGCATGAGCGGCGATCATGCGGCAGGCGCCACGCCGTCCTTGCGCAAGGTGCGCACCTCGAGCGCGCCCTTGGGCGGCGCGCGCAAGAGTTCGTCTTGCGGCGCGGAGAGGTCGAGCCACGCAAGCCCTTCAAGCGGGCGCAACACGACGATCTGCCGGTCGTGATAGGGTTTCACGTCGGGTCCGGGGGCGGTGGTGAGCATGGTGAAAGCGGCATCGCGCACGATCCCGGCGATCCAGAACCAGTCCTCGCCCGCCATCGTGAACAGGTGCCGGTCCTTCAGCTTCACCTTGGGGTTTTCGGGCGCTGTGTATTCGTAGAAGCCGGTCGCGAGGATCAGCACTCGGTCGGAATCGCTGAAGTCGCGTCCTTCCGAGACGAAATTGAACACCGGCTTGCCGTTGCGCGCAGGCCAGGCCCAGGTGGTCATCGCCCCGACGAGCTTGTCATTCGCGTGGCGCACGACGAGCGCGCTGTCGCGGATCTTGATGCTGTCCTTGGGGTCGAGGTCGTTGGGGATGCGCCCGCCGGTCCATTCGAACAGGGGCAGCGACTTCTCGCGCATCGCCTCGCGCAGCTTGTTGAGCGCAATCTGGCGGGCGATCTCATTGCACATTGCCGTCTCGACCTCGCAAATCCCTACCGCGGTGCATCCTCGCCAAGCCTCGCATGTCTCCGACGCCAGGCGATCGCTTCCTGCTCCAACGCGGCGATGAGGGGCTCCTTTCCCTCCTGATATGCCTGCCGCGATGGCGAGACGCCGGCCAGGACCGTCTTGGCCTCCGAGTAGAGCGCCGCCTTGCCGGGATGGGCGATCAGGAAATCCCGGAACGCGAGGTGGCGCTCGATGTGGGGCGAGCCCGTCTCGAAAACATGCAGGTGATGGGTTCGGTTTCCGCGCTGGTCCGACTTGCGGAAATAGCGCCGGCCCGGGATGCCGTTCTCGCCTTTGGCGTCATAGCCGAGCGTGTGCATCCGTTCGGCGGCCTGGTCGGTCGCCGCGAGCGAGGACACGACACCCAGGATGTCGATGATGGGCTTGGCGAGGATGCCGGGGATCGCGGTGCTGCCGATATGATGGATGTCGATCGCCGCAGCGCCCAGCGCGATGCGAAGCGCCTTGGCCTCGTCGGCGAAGACGCTGCTCCAGTGCGGATCGTGCGGAACTATCGAGACGGCCATAGTGGCGACCTAGCGGCTAGCCATGAGCCGGCGCAACGTCCGCGCCTGGACGGCGGACGCCCTGGCCATGCCCGATCCTATTGACTCCGAGACGAGTAGGGAAGAACAAATTAGGAACACTCGGCCCGAGTCCTGAGTTTGAGGAGTTCCATGCCCGCCAATCCCGCCCTGGACCAGCTCAGGCAGCGCATCCGCCGCATCGAGGCGGGCGCGCGGCCCTCGCGCGGCGGGCTCGCTTTCGGGCTGGACGTGCTCGATCGGCGTCTGCCCGCCGGGGGCTTGCAGCTCGGCGCGCTGCATGAAGTGGCGGGTGGCGGCAATGGCGCGGTTCACGGCGCGGCCGCCGCCTTGTTCGCCGCGGGGATTATGGCCCGCACCCAGGGGCCGGTCTTGTGGTGCGTGACGCGCCGCGACCTGTTCGCGCCGGCGCTGGCGCAAGCGGGCTTGCATCCGGATCGGATCATCTTCGCCGAAGTGGGCGACGAGAAGACGGTGCTCGCCTGCTTCGAGGAGGGATTGCGCCACGGCGGGCTCGGCGGGGTGGTGGGCGAGGTGGCGAAGCTCTCGATCACGGCCTCGCGCCGCTTGCAGCTCGCCGCCGAAGGATCGGGCGCGCTCGGCATCGCCATCCGGCGCTGGCGGCGCGCGACCGAAGCGGCCGATTTCGGGCAGCCGACCGCGAGCGCGACGCGCTGGCGGATCTCCGCCTTGCCCTCGGCGCCGCTCCCCGTGCCCGGCGTCGGACGCGCGCGTTGGCTGGTTGAGCTCATTCGCGCGCGCGCCGCCGCCTGACGCGCCGCTGATCCTCGCCGGCCGGGAAGGACGCCGCCGCGTCGTGCTCGCACGCGACGATGCCGCCGCGCGTCTCGGCCTGGCGCCGGGCCTGCCGGTCTCCAAGGCACAAGCGATGGTGAAGGGCCTGATCGTGATCGAGGGCGACCCCGCGGCCGATGCGCAGGCGCTCGATCGCCTGGCGATTTGGGCGCAGCGCCGCTACGCGCCGCTGGTCGCGCCCGACCCGCCGGACGGTCTGATGATCGAGGTCGCGGGTTCGGCACATCTGTTCGGCGGCGAGGAAGCGCTGATGTGCGATCTCGCCGAACGGCTGGCGGCGGCCGGTTTTGCGGCCCGCATCGCCATCGCGCCGAGCTATGGCGCGGCCCATGCGCTCGCCCGGTTCGGGCCGCCGCCGGCGGTTGCCATCGGCCCGAAAGGGCTGGCGCCGGCCCTTTCCCCCCTCCCGGTCGCTTCCCTGCGCTTGCCCGTCGACATGGTCGCCGCGCTCAGCCGGCTCGGCTTCGACACGGTCGGCGAGCTCGCGGCCGCGCCGCGCGGGAGCCTCGCGCATCGTTTCGGCGATCTCGTCCTCACCCGGCTCGACCAGGCGTTCGCGCGCGTGGCCGAGCCGTTCGAGCCGGTCGAGGCGCCCGAGCGACTCGCGGTCAGGCGCAATTTCGCCGAGCCGATCGGCGCGCCGGAGACGCTGGCGCGCTATACGGGCAAGCTGGTCGAGGCGCTGTGCGCCGAGCTCGATGCGCGTAGCCTCGGCGCGCGCCGGCTCGATCTCTTCTTCCATCGCGTCGACAACCGCATCGAGGCGGTGCGTATCGGCACCGCCAAGCCGGTGCGCGAGGTCAAGCGGCTCACCCGTTTGCTGGTCGAGCGCATCGAGCGCGTCGATCCGGGCTTCGGCATCGAGAAGATGGTGCTCGCCGCGTCCGTCGCCGAACCGCTCGGTTATCGCGCGCTCACCTCGCTGCTCGACGTGCAGGCGCCGGACGTCTCCGATCTGATCGACACGCTCGCCAACAGGATCGGGCGCGCAGGCCAGGTCTATCGCCCGGCCGCGACCGTGAGCGAATTGCCGGAGCGCGCAGTCGCGCGCATCGCGCCACTGGCGCCGGCGACGGCGAAGAGCTGGCCGACCGAATGGCCGCGCCCGTCGCGCCTGCTCGACCCGCCCGAGCGGATCGAGACGATGGCGCTGCTGCCCGATCATCCGCCGGCTTTCTTCACCTGGCGCGGCGTGCGCCGGCGCGTGGCGCGCGCCGACGGCCCCGAGCGCCTGTTCGGCGAGTGGTGGCGAAGCGATGCGGAGATGGAGGCGGTGCGCGACTATTTCTGCGTCGAGGACGATGGGGGCGAGCGCTTCTGGCTCTACCGGGCCGGCGACGGCGAAGATCCGGCGAGCGGCGCGCAGGACTGGTTCATCCACGGAATCTTCGGATGAGCGCTTATGTCGAACTCCAGTGCGCCAGCCATTTCTCGTTCCTGCGCGGGGCGAGCAGCGCCGAGGAGCTGTTCGAGACGGCCGCCGCGCACGGCATGGAAGCGCTCGCCATTACCGACCTCAATTCGCTGGCCGGCATCGTGCGCGCCCATGAGGCGGCGAAGCAGACCGGCGTGCGCCTGATCGTCGGCGCGCGCATGATCCTCGCCGATGGGATGGAGCTGCTGCTCTATCCGACCGACCGGCCCGCTTATGCACGTCTCACCCGCTTGCTCAGTCTTGGAAAAGGGCGCGCCGGCAAGGCCAAGTGCGAGCTCCACTGGTCCGACGTGGCGCAATGGAACGAGGGGCTGATCGCCATCCTCGTCCCCGACCAGGCCGATCCGCACACGGCCAAGCAGCTCGCCCGGCTCGCCCAGGTCTTCGGCGAGCGCGGCTATCTCGCGCTCAGCTTGCGCCGCCGGCCGCGCGATCTGGAGCGCCTCCACGCGCTCGCCAATCTCGCCGGGCAGGCCCGCATCGCCACCGTCGCCACCAATGACGTGCTTTATCACGCGAAGGCGCGGCGCATTTTGCAGGACGTGGTGACGTGCATCCGCGAGCGGGTGACGATCGACGAGGCGGGCTTTTTGAAGGAGCGCCATGCCGACCGCTATCTGAAGAGCCCGAAGGAGATGGCGCGCCTGTTCCGGCTATGGCCGGAGGCGGTCGCGCGCAGCGCCGAGATCGCGGCGCGCTGCACATTCAGTCTCGATGAGCTGCGCTATCAATATCCGCACGAAGTCACGCTGGGCCTTTCGGCGCAGGCCGCGCTCGACAGGCTGACCTGGGAGGGCGCGGCGGCGCGCTATCCCGAGGGCCTGCCCGCGGACGTGGCGAAGGCGCTGCGCCACGAGCTCGGCCTGATCGAGTCGCTCGGCTACGCGCCCTATTTCCTCACCGTCGATGCGATCGTGCGCTTCGCGCGCTCGAAGGGCATCTTGTGCCAGGGGCGCGGCTCGGCCGCCAACAGCGCCGTGTGCTATGTGCTCGGCATCACCTCGATCGACCCCGGACGCAACGACCTGCTGTTCGAACGGTTCGTGTCGGCCGAGCGGCAGGAGCCGCCCGACATCGACGTCGATTTCGAGCACGAGCGGCGCGAGGAAGTGATCCAGTGGGTCTATGAGACCTATGGCCGGCACCGCGCCGCCCTGTGCTCGACGGTGATCCGCTATCGCGCCAAGGGCGCGCTGCGCGATGTCGGCAAGGCGCTCGGCCTGTCGCAGGACGTGATCGCGCTTCTCTCCAAACAGGTGTGGGGCTGGGGCGGCGACGGGGTCGAGGACAAGGACGCCGAGGCGCTCAACCTCAATCTCGAAGACCGGCGCCTGCGCCTCACGCTCGACCTCGCCCGCGCGCTGATCGGCGCGCCGCGCCATCTCTCGCAGCATCCGGGCGGCTTCGTGCTGACCGAGGACCGGCTCGATGAGCTGGTCCCGATCGAGCCGGCGTCGATGGAGGATCGCCAGGTGATCGAGTGGGACAAGGATGATGTCGATGCGCTGAAATTCATGAAGGTCGATGTGCTGGGCCTCGGCATGCTGTCGTGCATGCGCGGCGCGTTCGACCTCATGCGCGCGCACAAGGGCGTCGACCTCGATCTCGCGACCATCCCCGCCGAAGATCCGCGCACCTATGCGATGATCCGCAAGGCCGACACGCTTGGCGTCTTCCAGATCGAGAGCCGCGCGCAGATGGCGATGCTGCCGCGCATCAAGCCGCGCACCTTCTACGACCTGGTGATCGAGGTGGCGATCGTGCGCCCCGGCCCGATCCAGGGCGACATGGTGCATCCGTATCTGCGGCGCCGGGAAGGCAAGGAGCCGGTCGATTACCCGACGCCCGAGCTGGAGCGCGTGCTCGGCAAGACGCTCGGTGTGCCGCTGTTTCAGGAACAGGCGATGAAAGTGGCGATGGTCTGCGCCGGCTTCACGCCCGGCGAAGCCGACCAGCTCCGCCGCGCGATGGCGACCTTCAATCATACCGGCGGCGTCAGCAAGTTCGGCAAGCGCCTGATCGAAGGCATGGTCGCGCGCGGCTATAGCGAGGAATTCGCCACGCGCACCTTCAGCCAGCTCGAAGGCTTCGGCTCCTACGGCTTTCCGGAATCGCACGCCGCGAGCTTCGCTTTGCTCGCTTATGCGAGCTCATGGATCAAATGCTGGCACCCGGACGTGTTCTGCTGCGCGCTGCTCAATGCGCAGCCGATGGGCTTCTACGCCCCGGCGCAGATCGTGCGCGACGCGCGCGAACATGGCGTCGAAGTGCGCGCGATCTGCGTCAACGCCTCACGCTGGGACTGCACGCTGGAGCCGGCCGAAGGCGGGCGGTTCGCGGTGCGCCTTGGTCTCGGAATGGCCAGCGGGCTCGCCAATGACGACGGCGCGCGTCTCGTCGCAGCCCGCGCGCCCGGCCCGTTCGCCGATGTCGCGGACCTGTGGCGGCGCGCCGGCCTGGGGCCGGGGGCGCTGGAGCGGCTGGCGGAGGCTGACGCGTTCCGGCCCGGACTCGGTCTCGCGAGGCGCGATGCCTTGTGGGCGATCAAGGCGCTGAAAGCCGATCCGCTCCCGTTGTTCGCCGCCGCCAAAGACGAGGAGGGACGCCCTCTTCCCGAAGTGAGCGAGACGGCCATGCGCTTGAAGGCGATGAGCGAGGGGCGCGAAGTGGTCGAGGACTATACTCATGTCGGCCTGACGCTGCGCCGCCATCCGGTTGCGCTGATGCGTGGGCAACTCGACGATATGGGCTATACGCCGTGCGCGGCGATTGCCGAGCTGAAGGACGGAAGGCGTATCAAGACGGCCGGGCTCGTACTGGTGCGCCAGAAACCGGCAAGCGCCAAGGGCGTCATGTTTCTCACCATCGAAGACGAAACCGGGATCGCCAATCTCGTCGTGTGGCCCGACCTCTACGAGCGCCAGCGGCCTGTCGTGCTCGGCTCGGGCCTGCTCGGCGTCGAGGGGCGCATCCAGCGCGAGGGCGACGTGATCCATGTGATCAGCCAGCGCCTCGCCAATCTGAGCGATCTGCTCGCCAGCCTCGGCGATGCGCCCGAAGCGGACGAGGCGACGCTTCCGGTGCGGTCGCGCAGCTTCCGCTAAGCCGAAGGTTCGTCGCGCGCGCGTTCCAGCGCGCATAGGAGACCGTGCAAGCGATCGACCTCGCCGGAGGCGCGCTCGAAGTCGGGATCATGCACGCCGAGCTTCAGTCCGATCGGCAGCATCGCCTGAAAGATGCCGGCATAGACCCCGCGCAACTCCGCGATGCGGTCATTATCCATGTCGCTCATCGTCGCTTTTGCCTTTCGCGCCGGGGTTTCGTGAAAACGGCCGGGAGATTGTGCAAGGCGCGCCTCGCACGCGAAAGCTGCGGCTAAACTGAACGATGGGCGCAGGCGACTCGTCGCGATGCGTGGACCCGCCGCGACCGGGCGCCTGCGCGATGCGAGGGCCATGCGCATGTCGACGCTATCGGTGCTGCGATCACTGCTGCGGCTGATGTCGGGCCGGGCGCTCGGCGCGCGCCTCGACGTGGCCGGCGCGGTGGGCTGGGAAGTGATCGGCATCGCGCTCGGCGTCGCGGGGCCATTCTTCCTCAAGCTCGTGGTTGATGCGCTCAGCGAAGGACAAGCCGACCCGGCCTTGCTCGCCACGCTCATCATCGCCTTCGTCGTGGCCTGGTCGGGCACGAGCATCATCACCTCGTTCAAGTACGTGCATACGACGCGCATCATCAACAAACTCGCGCGTCATCTGCTCGGCCAGGCGGTGCGCGCGCAGCTCCCGGTGATTGCGCGCGAGCGCAGCGGCGACACCGGCCGGGTGCTCGGCCTGTTCGAACGCCTGCCGCAAAGTCTCCAGATCGTGATCGACGGGCTGCTGTGGCGCGCCGCCCCGCTGGTGATCCAGGTCGCGATTTCGCTCGCGGTGATCAGCGCGCTGGTCCCGTTCCAATATGTGCTGATGATGGCGGCGGTGCTGGCCGCGTACCTTGTCGCTGCCAATTTGGGCGCGGCCCGCTTCGCCGCGCGGGCGCGGACGGCCAACGACGCCGCGGGCGCCCTGTCGCAATCGGTCGGCGACGTGCTGCGCAATGCCCGGCGCATCGTGTTCAACGGCAATCTCGACAGCGAAGTCGAGATGGTGCGCACACAGGCGAGCGCCAAGCTCGACGCCAACGACAAGACCGCCTGGGCGCTGGTGCGCCTCTCGGCGCTCCAATATGGCGTGGTCGGCTTCGGACTCACCATCCTGCTCGTGCTCGGCGGGGCCGACGTGATCGCGGGCCGGCTGACGGTGGGCGATTTCGTGTTGCTGCAAGCCTATGCGTTCCGCCTCGCCTTGCCGATCAGCGGCTTTGGCTATGTGCTGCGCCAGGCGGGCGTGTCGATCGCCAACATCGCCGACGCGCTCGACCTCGCGGCCGCCGAGGAGCGCGACACGCCTTCGGCCGCCGCCTATTGGGGCGCAGCGCCGGTCGCGCTCGAACGGATCGGCTTTCGCTATGGCGGCGGGCCGTGGGCGCTGCGCGATGTGAGCGCGAGGATTCCGGCGGGGGCGTTCGTGGCGATCGTCGGCCCGAACGGCTCGGGCAAATCCACGCTCGCCCAGTTGATCGCCGGCCATCTCGATCCGAACGAAGGCACGGTGCGGATCGACGATGCCGACCTTGCCGCCGTGCCGCGCGCGCTGCGTCACCGGCTGGTGCTCTACGTCCCGCAATACATCGGCCTGTTCAACCGCTCGCTGCGCTCGAACGCGCTCTATCCCCCGAGCGAGCTTACGGTGGATGAGCTGACCGATCTGCTCAATGCCTGGGGCTTCTATGACGGGCGCCGTCCCGTCGATGTCGACCTGCTCGTCGGCGAGCAAGGCGAGCGCCTCTCGGGCGGTCAGATCCAGAAGCTCGAACTGGCCCGGCTCGCCGGGGTGCGCGCGCCGGTGATGATCCTGGATGAGAGCACCTCGCAGCTCGACGGGCCGAGCGAGGCCAGCGCCATCGCCACCTTGCGCGAGCGGTTCCGGGGCGACACCACGCTCCTGCTCGTCACCCACCGCCAGCGCCTGGTCGAGACCGCGGACCTCGTGCTCTTCGTCCAGAATGGCCGGCTTGCGGGCGCCGGCAAGCACGGCGAACTCGCCGCCCAGGTTCCTGCATATGCTCGGCTATGGGCGCCGAGCCCGGGAAGCGAGCGCGTCGATGCCGCAATGGGCTGACCCGCCCGGCATCGACTCCGGATGAGGACAAGGCCCTGGATTCCGTAGGGTCTTGGGATAGATTGGTCGTCCCTTGGCTCATGCGGGCGGTCCTGTGACCGTCTCGGGGCCTGGAGCTGCGTGTACTGTTTGGCAGGCCCACTCCCCAAATCGACGACCTGCGTGCGCAGCTCGACGACCGCTTTCGCCGGCCGCTGATGAGCTATTTCCTCCGCCACGACCGCACGCGCGAGGAGGCCGAGGATCTGACGCAGGACGTGTTCGTCAGGATCGTTCTGCGCGCTGACCGCGAACGGATCGACGATCCCGAGGCGCTCGTCTTCGTCACGGCCGCCAATGTCCTCAAGACCCATATCCGCGACGGTCGGCGGCGCCCGGCGGTGTCGATCGACGGCCTGCCGGCCGGACCTGTGCCCGACGTTTTCATTGAGGATCGCACGCCCGAGAGAGTCTTACTCGGCAAGGAGCGGGCTGAAGCGATGCTCGCCGCCTTGAACAAGCTCGGGCCGAGGACGCGAGACATCTATATCCTGTTCCGCGTCGAGGGCCTCAAGCAGCAGGACATTGCGGCGCAGTTCGGGATCACCCGGAGCATGGTGGAGAAGGAAGTGAAGAAAGCCGCCGTCTATCTCGCCCGGCGCTTCGGACGCAAAGGCCCGTGAACGCTGGCGAGACCATCGGTGAGGAGGATTCGCGGCGTCTCGATGAGGCGGCGGACTGGCGCGTGCGCCTGAGCGAGGCGGGTCTCGAAAGCACGGTCGAGTTCGAGGAATGGCTCGCCGACCCTGACAATGCCGCCGCATGGGCGCAATTGGACGGGCCTTGGCAGGAGGTCGGGGCGCTCGCCGCGACGCCGGAGTTCATGGCGGCGCGCGTCAATGCGCTGCGCAATGCCGGGCGCGGCGGATCGCGCTGGTCCTTCTCGCCGTTCGTCAGGCGGCTCGCCGCCGCGCTCGGGCTGATCGTGCTCGCCGGCGCCGGCGTCGGCGCCTTCCATTGGGCGACCGCGCCCGACGTCTATCGCACCAATTTCGCGGAGCGGCGGGTGATCGAGCTGGCCGACGGCTCCACGGTCTCGCTCGATTCCGGCACCGAGCTGCGCGTGCGCTACACCGAGGCCGAGCGCCGGCTCGAGCTGCGCTCCGGCCAGGCCCGATTCCAGGTCGCACGCGATGCCGCCCGCCCGTTCACCGTGACCGCCCGCGACCAACGGATCATCGCGACCGGCACCGCCTTCAACGTCGATCTGCTCGGCCCATCGGTGCTGGTGACGCTGATCGAAGGGCGGGTGACGGTGCTCGGTGGTCCTCCGGCGAGCGCCCCCGACGCCATTCCGGCGGAGGCCGTGGTGCTCTCGCCCGGCGAACAGCTCCACGTCACCGAAAGCGCGACGCCGACCCTTATCCCGGTCAGCATCACCCGCGCGACGGCATGGGAAACGGGCCAGCTCATCTTCGAGGATGAGCCGCTCGCCGCCGCTGCCGCCCGGGTCAGCCGCTACGCGCGCCGGACCATCCGAACGGATGCCGAAGCGGGCGAATTTCGGGTTTCAGGCGTCTTCCGCACCGGCGACGACGCCACCTTCATCGAGGCGGTTAGCAGCTTCCTGCCCGTCGAGGCCCGCTCCGAACCCGACGGCGCCGTTGTGCTCCAGGCGGTGTCGCGGGACCGTCAGTAAGATTTCGTTGAGGATTTGCGACAGCCGGGAGTCTTCCTCTGCCGACGCTGGCGTTGGGCCGGTGGATTTCCGGGGGAATAGTCCATGCCTAAGTCTCAGGCGGCAGGGCGACGTGGTCGCCACCTGCTTCGCTCATCCATGCTCGCGCTCGGCCTCGCGCTCGGCTGTAGCATCGGCGCGGGCCCGGCGGCGGCGCAGGAAGCCGTGGCGAGCTACGACATCGAGGGGCGCAGCCTCGCCGACGCGCTGCGTGACTTCGGCCGGATCTCCAATACGCAGATCATTTTCGACGAAGCGCTGGTGCGCGGGCGCACCGCCCCGACGCTGCGCGGCGACTATCCCGCCTCGCAAGCGCTGGACATCCTGCTCGCCGGCTCCGGCCTGCGCGCCGAACGCACTCGCAATGGCGCGACCATGATCGTGGACGGGAGTTGGCGCCCCCAGGGCCGCGCCGACGCCGCGCCCTTCAGTGACGGTTTGGGGTCGGAGACGATCATCGTGACAGGCACGCGCATCCGCAATGCGTCTCCCGCCTCGCCGGTGCGTGTCGTCGGTCGCGAGGAGATTGACAGGACCGGCTACTCCCAACTCAGCGACGTCATGCGCAGTCTCCCGGAGAACTACTCCGGCGGCTCCAATCCCGGCGTGTTGGGAAACTCCAATGTGACCAATGCCTCAATGATCAATCTGCGCGGGATTGGCCCGGACGCCTCCCTCGCACTCGTGAACGGTCGTCGTCTTGCGGCCGACGTCCTCTACAATGCGTCCGACATTTCTGGGATTCCGCTCAGCGCCATTCGTCGCATCGAGGTCGTGACCGATGGCTCGTCGGCTGTGTATGGTTCCGACGCAATCGCTGGCGTCGCCAATTTCATCCTCGTGGACGACTTCGACGGCGTGGAGGTTGCTGGTCGCGTCGGTACGACGACCGAAGGCGGTGGAACGGAGCAGACCTACTCGGTGTTGGGCGGGTTGTCGCGCCCGAACTGGCACCTGCTGTTGAGCGGAGAATACTCACGGCAGGAGGGGATCGAAGCGGGCCAGCGGGACTTCACGTCCGCCGCCGCATCGCATGTCACCTTGGTGCGGCCGCAGGAGCGCACGTCGTTCTTCTTGAGTGGTGGTGTCGACCTGACCGAAGGCGTGCGTCTCAGTCTCGATGCACTGGCGAGCGAGCGGTCGGCAAGCCACACGACACAATCCGGCGGGCCGACCACTCGATTCGATCTCACCGGCACAACGCCTGCTCATAGCATTGCCATCGGTCTCGATTTCGCACTTTCCGATCGTTGGCAGCTCAATCTCTCCGCTGTGAACTCTCGCAGCGAGTTCGATGGCACGGCGCGTTCGACCACAACCTTCTCGCGCACTCAGTCGGAAAACGAGATCACCTATGCCGAAGGGGCGATCGAAGGTTCGCTCTTTGCGCTTCCCTCGGGCGCCGTCCGTGTTGCAGTTGGAGGCGGGCATCGTCGCGAGGAGTATCGTCGCGACGACGGAGTCGTCGTCGCTGGAAGCCGCGACGTGAACTACGCCTTCGGTGAGCTGCAAGTGCCCCTCGTGACGGAATCGTCGAGCCGCGCGGGACTCCACGCGCTCGATCTCAACATTTCAGGCCGATATGAGGACTATAGCGACTTCGGCTCCACGGCCACGCCCAAGGTCGGCTTGCGCTACGTTCCGGCCGAAGGCCTGACGCTGCGGACCACATGGGGCGAGTCCTTCAAGGCGCCGACCTTCCAACAAGCACTCAGTTCTCAAACCGTGGCGCTCTATCCCGGCTCGATCTTCGCGCTGCCGGCCGGTCAGACAGTTCTCTATCGCACAGGTGGCAACCCCGACCTGGAGCCGGAGCGGGCGACATCTTGGACGTTAGGAGTCGACTACGCGCCGCCCGCTATCAGCGGTCTCCGGCTCTCGGCGACTTACTTCAACATCGATTATCGCGATCGCGTCGTTCAACCCATTCTCTCACCGCTCCAAGCATTGAGCGAGTCGATCTACAGTTCTTTTGTCGTGAACAACCCATCGTCGACGCTTCAGGCTGACGTGGTTTCGAACGCCCAGTTCTTTAATGTGTCGGGTGGTCCCTACGATCCCGCAGCGGTGGCCGCGCTCATCAACAACCAAGATGCCAACGCCGCCGCAATGGCGGCGAGCGGAGTGGACTTAGGCTATCGGCAACGCTTCGCGTTCGGCGCGGGAGAGCTGGATCTGTTCGCCAATGCCACCTGGATCGACGTGTCGCAGCAACTGCTGGCCGGACTCCCGGAAATTGGCGTTTCGGGGAATATCGGCAACATCCCGGAGTTTCGTGCCCGCGTGGGAGGAACTTGGGTCGTGGGCGCGTTTAGTGCCACCGGCGTTGTCAACTATGTCGATGAATTTTCGGACACTGGCATGACGCCGAACCGGCCGATCAACTCGTGGACGACCGTGGACGCCAACTTCGCCTATTCGTTCGGGCGTACGCCGGGATCGGACAATGGCGTGCTGATCAGCCTCGCGATTGCCAACCTGTTCGATGAAGAGCCGCCATTCGCTGCCAGCCCGGGACTGTTCAACCAAGGGCTCAGCTACGACAGCACCAACGCTTCGCCCATCGGCCGCTTCGTCAGCCTCGGGCTGCGCAAGCGCTTCTGACGGCCCGTGGCGACGCCAAGGCGCACATCAAGGTTCTTGAATGATCCGTTCTTTCGTCATGAGCGCGTTGGCGTGGACGTGCTGTGGGCAGGCAGTCGCCGACACCGCAGTCGCACCCACACCTCGCCAACTTATCGAGATCGTCGACATCACCGGAATCGCGATGTCGCCAGATGGTCGCCACGTCGCCTATCGGACGGAACGCGCGGCGATTGAGCGCAATGCGTATCTTACGACCTGGTTCGTTCAGGGTCTCCACGCCGGTGCCCTACCAACGGCTGTTGGCGATGGTGGCGCGCCTGCTCGCGACATTGGCGGAAACAGCACGGAGGAGCGCCCTGTATGGTCCCCGGATGGGCGCTGGATCTACTTCAAGGCGCTTGTCGAGGGCACCGTGCAGGTGTGGCGCGCCGCATCGGACGGCAGCGGTTCGCAGCAAGTTACGAGCGACCCTTCGGACGTCCGAGAGTTTGGCCTCGCCCTGGATGGCCAGCATGTGCGCTATCTCGTCGGGGCGACGCGTGATGAAATCGAGCAGGCTGAGCTCGCTGAATACTATGCCGGTATCAGGATCGACGGGACCGTGCCTATCGGCCAGGGGCTGTTCCGCTCGGGCTTGCTGAACGACCGTCCCATCACGCAGCGTTTCACCGACCAGTGGATGATGCGCGTCGGACTTCTTGCTGACGCACCGACGCGCTGGAGAATCATCGACGTCACCTCGCGCGAGGCGCGCGACGAACGGCCAAGCGACGCGCGACGCTTCAACGCGCCACCCCGTCGCGCGCTTCCCGAAGGTGCTGACCCGGTGTCGGCGCGCTGGAGCGTTCAAGGCGCGGCGTTCGTCAGCGGTGAGCCGCGAGCGCGAACCTTGCAGGTCCGCTTGCACGGACAACGAGTGCGCGCTTGCGCGCGTGAGCCATGCGCGTCGGCAGCGGTCGATGCGCTCGCATGGCGACCTGGCAGTACGGAGATCGTGTTCACGCGGCGCAGTTTCGATCGCGGCATTTCGCAGGATCTCTGGGCGTGGAACTATAGCACTGGCGCGACGCGACGGATCGTTTCGGCCGATGGCCTGATGACAGGTGATCCTCTTGGCCGTCACTCGCACTGTGCGGTTGCCAGCAACCATGCCGCCTGCGTGTTCGCTGGTCCGGATCAGCCGCCGAGGCTCGAACGGATCGATCTTGAATCCGGCGCCCGCTTGGTCCTGTTCAACCCGAATGCCGAACTTGCCGAAGCCGACGGCGCATCGCCGGAGATCATCGAGTGGGAAGATGCGCAAGGGCGGCGGTTCGCCGGCGTGCTGTTCCTGCCGGACCTGGCGGCCGATCTTCCTGCCCCTCTCTTTATCACCTACTACGCCTGTCCCGGCTACTTGCGCGGCGGGCTCGGCGAGGAATGGCCACTGCGCACCTTCGCGAGCGCCGGCATCGCGGCCTTGTGCATCAACATGCCTCCCTCGCAGCCGGGGACGATCGACGCCGTCGACGACTATGTCGTCGCGCAAGGCGCAATCGAGGCGGTTGTGCGCGTTCTCGATGGGCGGGGCGTCATCGACAGCCGCCGCGTGGGCATGGGGGGACTCAGCTTCGGGAGCGAAGTCGTGCTCTGGATGAGTGCGCACACTGAAGTTCTCGCGGCGGGTTCGGTGACATCCAATGGTGTCTCTCCCGCCTACTACTGGTTCAATGCGCTGCGCCCCAGCTTCCGGGACGGGCTTCGCCAAGCGTGGGCGCTAGGTGCGCCGGAGGAGACGCCGGAGCGATGGGCCGAACTCTCGCCTGTCCATCAGGTCGATCGGATCAGGGCGGCGTTGCTGATGCAAATGCCAGAGCAGGAGTATCTTGCTGCCGTCGAGTACTTCAGTCGTCTCGCCGTGATGGGCAGGCCGGTCGAACTCTACGCCTATCCCCACGCCCCCCACATCAAGTTTCAGCCGCGCCAACGGCTGAGCGCCAATGAGCGAAATCTCGACTGGTTCCGCTTTTGGTTGCAGGGCCATGTCGATCCCGCGCCCGAAAAGGCAGAGCAATATCGGCGCTGGACCGCGATGCGCGACGCACAGCCGACGCGATAGCGTTCAGCGAAGCGATGCGACGGCGGAAGGTGCATCCTCTCGAAGCTGGTGGGGTTGTCCGGCGTCGCCGAGCGCGCGCACCCAATGCTCCGCTGATGCGAGTTTCAGTATCTCGGCGAAGCCTGCCTCCATCATCGGCCTGTCAGGCGCCAGGTAGGACCGAATCGCGTCGAGATCGAGCAGGCCGTGACCGTCGAGCTCTCCTCCTTCCAGCGTCTTGAGGAGCAGCGCACGATTGCGGCCGAAGACGTCGGCATTGAAGCCCGAGAAATCGCCCTTGGTGCGGCGATTGAGAATCTCCTTCGGAAGATCGTGGCCAAAGGCATCGCGTGCAACGGCGCGGTTTCGTCCGCCGGCGATCGACATCCAGCTCGGTATCGTGAGGCATAGTTCGATCATCGGTTGCGCGGTGAGAGGCTGGCGCGTCGGCGCGTGAACCGCGCGGCCGCGCGCGTCGAGGTTCTCGTAGCCTGCGGCAATCGCAATGATTTGCTCCACCTTGCCGGGCCACGCTCCGTCGGGCGGCGGAAACCAGGGATGCAGGTCCGGCTCAGTGGCGATTGCCGCCCGGGATAGAAATCTCGACGGAGATGCAGGCGACGGGTGAACGCCGCGCCACGCCTTGACGAGCGCTAGCCTGCCCGCCTTCCAGATTGTGCAACGATAGAGCGCGGCAAGATCGACAACGGCCTGCCTGAAGGTCCGCCCGGGACCATGCGCGCGGAGCGCATCCGCGGCCGGGGCCGATGTGCCGAGGTAGCACAATACATAGTCACCCCCGCCGCCACCGAAATATCCCTTCACATCAAGCGCGCGTCCATAGTGCTCGAACAGCTCATCGGCGATCCGCGACAAGATATGTCCGGCTGGCCTGGCAGAGAGGGAGCGGCCGGGAAGCGTGGGATCGTCTTCCGGGGGCAGGAGCGCGGCGGCGTGAAGTGGTGCGCCAATCGCATCCGCGAGGAGTTGGGCATAGCGCCGTTCGTCCGCGCCAGGATCTAGCGTCACCAGCGTGAGGCACTCAACGGATCGACCAGCATGATGGAGACTAAGGCCGACGAGTGATGAGTCGAGGCCGCCCGAAAGCTCGAGCAGCGTTGGCCCGTCAGCGTGCGAAAGGGCGCGAGCTGTACGCAACAACTCGGCTCGCATGAGTTCGACCGCAACGCCGCGATCGCGGATTTGTGCTTTGGGGTCAGCGAAGCGCCAAGGGTTCCATGCCGTATCGTGTGTCAGCCCTCCCTCTGCGACGCGGCAGTGCGTGCCGGGCAAGACTTCGCGCACTTCGCTCAGGCAGGTTCGTGATGTGTGAAAGGTGCCGTGAGCAAGATGCTGACTGACACCGATCCAATCGACGACGGGTGCCAGGAGTCCAGTTTCGAACGCGAGTTGCGCGGACGAAAAGAACGTGCGCAGCCGGCCCCAGGGGGATGTGTAGCAGGCTATGCCGCCACCCGGGTCGCGCAAGAGGGCAATGGGTTGATCTGGCTGATCCAGGAAAGCGAGGTAGTCGCCCCACAGATCAGTTAGCAGGCTCGCGCCGCTGGTCCGCTTCGCGCGTTCGACGATCCCAGGCGAAATGGCGTCGACCGGCGCCGCGTTGTCGTCCCGCGTGAAGACCTCGCCGATGATGACACCGGCCTTGCCGATTGCCAGATACTGCTGTTGCCGATGGACGAGGACGATCAGGCGATCGGTTTCCAACGCCGCGACCAAATGATGGCGGTGCCGGAGATTGGTAGCGAACTGCTCTCCCTCGTGGCGGCCGAACTCGTCGTGCCATGCCAGTGCAATGTAGCCGGCCATTTCAAATGATCCTGATCGGCTGGTAGCGAGCGGCTATGTCAGTTGTCTCATTGAGCAGAATATCCTCGGTTTGCACCCAGCAATGCGCTCCGAACGGATTGAGCCGGACGCCAATCACCAGGTTGGCGCTAACCCGGTGCCGAGCAAGGAATGACATCAGCGCCATCGAGTCCGGCAGGCAGACGGGCGTAACCGGCACTCTAGCGCGCGCTCGATAAAACCCTTTCGCGAGGGAGCACGCATGGTCGGGATCGACTGCGTACCTGGCGCTCTTCAAGTTCCGCATACCGTCGAGAAGGGCCTGAAAAGGTTTCGTTCGCTTGCGCCACAACATCCGCGCGAGCGATGTGGCAACAGAACGGGTGGACGCGGACGCGGCGGCAGAACCGCAACCTTCGAGGATGCTAGCGGCTGCGAGTTGGCCGCTCGTTTCGCGCAGCGCCTCGCCGCCCTGAAAGCCGGCCTGAGCGACGCCCCGCACAATCAACCGTTCCATTTCGTCCGGCTTGAGCGTGCCGCCACCAGCCGCATGTACGAACAGCTCGCGCTCGGTCGGCTTGAGCAGGAAGTATCGGTTGCGCACCTCGTCGAGAAAAACTGGCTCACCTTCATATCGACAAAATGCGATGTGGTTCGGTTGCGAGAGGAGCATAGACCCCCCGTTGGAATGGGTGGCGCGCGAAGCGAGCCTCGCGCGCCGTGCCGTCCTACTCGGTGAGCGACTCGACCGGGAAGCGGCCACCCTGGAGCTCCTGGTTCGGCAGCTCGGGGATGCCCTTGGTCTCGTCGCTGGCCGCGCCGAGCTCGATGACGTCGAATGCAAGATCCTTCACGATAGCCTCCATTGCCAAAGTTTACGGCATTGTGCCGCCTGCCGATCTTATCATGGAGGCATTGATCTCAGACCGAATATAACGAGATCATAGGATCGCTATATATGTTGGGAGTCTCGTTGCTTGTTGCCGCGATGCTGCGGTGCGCAACATTATATTCGGAATCGAGTACCGAAATGCGCGCGCGATACATATCGGCATAGCCGTTCCCGCCGCAGCGAGTCGTTCATTCCGTGCATGTTTGAAAAATAGCGTCCGGCGTGCGTATAACCGCCTCCCGATGGGCGACCGGAGGTTCTCGACTGCACAGGCTGCAAGCGGCGATGAACTGATCGCAACGGCCGCGCTCGACACTCTCTACCGACGCCATTGGAGTGAGCTGTGCCGCTACTTGCGCCGTCTCGTCGGTCAGGGCCCGCCGGAGCCCGAAGACATCGCGCAGACGGCTTTCATACGGTTCGCGCAGCAAAGCTCCCATCAGGATGTGCGCAATCCGCGCGCCTTCCTCTTCCGCACGGCCCGTAACCTTGTGGTCGATGCGAAGCGGCGCGAACGACGTTTCACCGGGATTGCGAGCGACGTCGGGATTCTTGAGCAGGACCGTCGCGATTCAGGGGCCGAGAGCGTCATAGCATCGCGGCAGGATGTCGAACGGATCGACGCGATCATCCAGACGCTCCCACCGAACGACAGGATCGCCATGCGTATGTATATTGTCGATGAGCTCTCGTTTGCGGAGATCGCGCGACAGCTCGAGGTCTCACCGGCCGGCGCCCGCAAGTTCGTGCTGCGCGCCCTCGCCGCGTGCATGGACGCGCTCGAAGGGGAGTGAGCGCGCCGTGACACCCGATCTCAATTGTCGGCGCTCAGCCGAGAGCGCAATTAAGGCGAAGGCCGGCGAATGGCTCCTCGACTTGGAAGAGGCAGGCGCCGACTTCGACCGGCTCGAGGCCGCGTGCCGGGACTGGCGCGCAGAAGACCCGCGCCATGACGATGCCTTCCGACTAGCCGAACGCGCCTGGTCCGCGCTCCGCCAATCCGAGGCGGCGCGCTCGGAGGAACAGTTGCTGGCCGTCGTCGCGGACGAAGGGCCGGCGGTTGTTGCGCCGTGGCGCGAGAGCCGGTGGGCGAAGGCGCTTGTCCCGACCGCCATCGCCGCGTCAATCGCCGGCGCGTTGGTGCTTGTCCGCACCGATCCGGAGCCCCCGCTGAGGATCGAGACCCCTACGGCGGAAGTGCGCACCGTCGCGCTCGAAGACCAATCCGAAGTCACGGTGGGCGCTCGCTCTGCGATCGACGTGCAGTTCACGCGCAGCGAACGGCGCGTCGTGCTTGCCGACGGTCAAGCCTTTTTCACCGTGAGTCCCGACCGGGATCGGCCATTTGTTGTCGAGGCGGGCGATACAGAGGTCGTCGTCACCGGCACCAAGTTCGATGTGTGGCGAAGCGGCGAACGTGTGCGCGTCTCGGTGCTGGAAGGCTCGGTCGTAGTGCGCCCGCGCGAGAATTCGTCCCTGCCCCGGAGCATACGAGAGCAGAGACTCGCTCCCGGCCAGGTCGCCGAACGGGACGATGGCGGCCTGCACGCACGCAACGTCGAAGCGGACGAGCCAGGAAGCTGGCGCACCGGCCGACTATACTATGAGAATGCAGCGCTCGCGGACGTGATTGCGGACGCCAATCGCTACAGCCAAGCGCCGATCCGGCTCGCCGATACGCGCGTGGGCGCGCTGCGCGTTACAACCTCGTTCCGCACCAACGCGCTCGATGACTTTTTGGCCTCGCTGGAAGCGACGCTTCCGGTTACGATAGACCGCGCGTCCAATGGTGCAGTCGTCGTCGCCCAGCGCTGAGAGTCACAAATATTTAATAGCGCCGTTTCGATTGCGTAGCCCCGTTCGTCAGAACCCCGGAAGGCCAGCAAGGTGCGCGGTCGATGCGTGACCGTGTGCCCGGCCTGACCTACGGGGGGACGACAATGAGCATAACGAGCGAGGGACATTGTAGCAGGTCGGCGCGCTGGATGATCGGCGTTGCCGCGAGCGTCATGGCGATCGGCGGGTTGCCCGCTTTGGCGAACGCTCAATCCAACGCGATCACGATCGAGATTTCCGCCCAACGCCTCGATCGCGCGCTTCTTCAGCTCTCTCGACAAGCCGACGTCGACATCACGGCGCCCGGCGAGCTCACCCGCGGTCGCGCAGCGCCGGCGGTGCGTGGCAGTCTTACGATCGAGGACGCCTTGTCTCGACTGCTTGCGGGTTCGGGACTGACCGCGCGCCGCACCGGGGATCGAACCTACTCAATTGCGCGCGCGAACACGTCGGCGGAGCTAGTCAGCCCAGCCGAAATCGGTGAAGGCGGCGGCTCGAGCGAGGCGATCACCGTCACCGGAACTCGGATTCGCGGCGCTCCCCCAGCCGCGCCGGTGATCACCATCACGTCCGAGGACATTCGCAACGCCGGGCAAAGCGACCTCGGGGAGGTCGTCCGCAGCCTCCCACAGAACTTCGGAGGCGGAACAAACCCGGCTATCATCTCAGGCGCTGAGCAATTCGGCCAACAGCGAGGAAACGGAACCTCGGCCCTCAATCTGCGTGGTCTGGGGCCCGCCGCTACGTTGACCCTCCTGAACGGGCGACGACTTGCCTATGACGTCGTCAACAATGCGGTTGACATATCGGCCATTCCGCTTGCCGCGGTCGAGCGCATCGAGATCGTCGCAGACGGCGCGAGCGCACTCTACGGGTCCGACGCGGTGGGCGGGGTCGCGAACGTCATCATCCGCGACAACTTCGATGGCCTCTCCCTTACCGGAAGGGCCGGATCATCCACCGAGGGCGGCTATAGTTCGCGGTTGTTGAGCGCCACAGCGGGCCACACGTGGCGAAGCGGGAGGATTCTCGTCGGCGGCGATTTCAGGCAGACCTCTGAGATATTTGCAGGTCAACGGCCATATTCAAGCGGTCTCCACCCAACTGCGCCGCTGTACCCATTCCTCCGTAACTGGTCGGGTATCGCAAGCGGTCGGCAAGAGATTGTTGCGGATCTGATATTGAGGGTTGACGGCCTATACAGCCGCCGACGTTATGACCTGACGATTCCAACCACCCTTCTGCGAGACTATCTTGGCCAAGGTGTGGCCGATAGCGCGCTTACCGAGATGGTGCTGATTGCACCAACATTAGATGTACGGCTGCCAAATGATTGGCGCGCTTCATTCGGTGCCTCGTACAGTCGTGAGCTTTCCATTGCGGACCGAACGAATTTCTCAAACGGTGCGGCCACAGCCTTCTCGAGCACGCGATTTCGCAACATCGCGCAAGTGGTAGAGGCCACGGCCGAGGGGCCCGTAGCGCTCTGGCCGGGAAATCCGATCAGAGCCGCGGTGGGTGTCGGCTATCGGCGTGTTGGGCTCCTCCGGGTTCCCAGCGTGAACGGCGTCGAGACGGCGCGAGGCTCGTGGTCGCGAGACGCATACTTCGCTTACGGGGAGCTGTTCGTGCCACTCGTTGATTCCGATCAGGGAGTGCGCGGCGTCCACCGTCTGTCGTTCAATGGGTCTTTGCGATACGAGAACTACATTGACGATACCGAAGTAGTCACTCCTAAGATTGGCGTCATTTACGCTCCTCTGGAGGGCCTGACCCTCAGCGCGACGTGGGGACGCTCGTTCAAGACGCCCACACTTTTCGAACTCAATCGAGATCGGCAAACGATCGCCAACAACCCTGCGGCCTACGGAGGCACCGGCTTTCCACCAAACTCGACCGTTCTACTACTGGCCGGCGGAAACGACGAGTTGCGACCGGAGCGCTCAACGAATTGGACCGCCACTATCGCAGTACATCCTGCGGCGCTGCATGGCGCAAGGATCGAGGTCAGCTACTACGATGTCCGCTACACGGATCGGATACTGTCGCCGATCAGTCCGACAAACCAGGCACTTACCAATCCCATCTTTGCGCCGTTCGTAAATCTCTCGCCGAGCGCTGCTGAAATCGCGGCTGCTGTCGCGTCTGCAACAGTCCCGATCAACAATCTTACTGGCCGACCGTTCGACCCATCCACCGTCGTTGCCATTGCGAGCAATCGACTCACAAATGTGACCCGCGAAGATGCTCATGGCGTCGACGTGCGCGCGCGCTACGCGCATAGTCTCGGGTCGTCGAGCGAGTTGGCCGCGTCCGCAAACGTGACTTACTTGCGCCTTCGCCGGCAGCTTCTGTTTGACCTCCCGATGGTAGAGGAGACGGGACAGATATTCAGGCCGTCGCGTTGGCGAGGGCGTGGCGGCGTCACGTTCGCCGGGGGCGCGTTCGTCGCCAGCGCCCACGCAAACTATATCGGCCCTTTGACGGACACGCGGCCGATCGCTGTCGTCCCCCGGCTCGACGCGCAATGGACATTCGATGCGTCCGCGATCTATCGGATTGAGACGCCCCGTTACCTCGATGGCCTAGAGTTCCAGGTCAGCGCAAACAACATTCTCAACGCCACACCTCAGCCGCTACCCACGCCGACGGCCACAAGCGCCTCGTACGACTTTACGAACTACTCCGCGTTAGGTCGCGTGGTATCCTTCGCGATTACAGCTCGGTGGTAAGGCGAAAGTTCGCGCGATACGTCCTGCTTCCGGCGGCGGTGTCCACTGCCTCCGTTGCCAACGCGGAAGACGCGTGCCTCGGCATCAAGCCGCGGCACGCTAACGAAGCCAACGCGCCGCGTCCGATCTCCGCTGACGATCTGATCCGGCTGCGCGACTTCGGCGCGCCGGTATCCGTGTTTGCACCAAGGGAGCGGCCGTTCAGCGTGTCGCCTGACGGCACTCGAGCCGCGCTCGTCCTGTTTCGCGCCGCCCCGTCGATCAACGCAATTTGCGTCGCTGTCGTGGTCGTTCCACTCTTTGGGGTGGAGGGCGCGCTTCTTGTCGATACCTCCGTACTTGTCGGGCCAAGAGCATTCAGCGACCGCTATGCGCGCCGCGTCCGCTCCCAGTTCCCGCCCGGCTTCGCCGGTTCGCATGTGCCGCAATGGTCGCCTGACGGAGCGTGGCTCGCCTTCCTGAAGCGAGACATCGGCACAAGCATCCTTTGGCGGGCGCGAGCGGACGGATCTCGCTCGGAGGCTCTGACCGATGCGACCGGCGATGTGATGGAGTTCACCTGGTCGTCGGACGGTCGCTCCATCATTTATGCGAGCCAGCGGAGCCCCGAGGCCGAACAGGGTGAGATCGACGCCGAAGGGCGACAGGGCTTTCTCTATGATGAGCGCGTTGACCCCTCGGACGGGCCGACACCACAAATCCCCACTCCACCACCTCAGAGGTTCGCTATTGACACTCTGACGGGCGAGCATCGCGACGCTACGCCAGAACAAGTCGAGGCTCTCGTGGAGTGGAACGGCGAGGGCCGGCGGCGCCGATCCGCGCTCATCGCCGCGTCGAACCGGGGAGACGTCGCCGAGATCGTCAGCGATCCACAGTTTGCTCTTGCTCCGACAGGGCTCTCGGTCAGACGTGATCGGACTGGCGAGGAGTTGGACTGCGCGGACGAGAGATGCAACGAGCTCGTCGGCGTCTGGTGGTTGGATGACGATGTTCTCTTCGTTCGGCGTGAAGGATGGGGACAAAGCCAACTGGCCATGTACCGCTGGACGCCCGGAGGAGCCCGACCCGTCCGTCTGTTCGTGACGGACGATCTGCTCTTCGGTTGCGAGGCGATGGGACGCGAGTTGCTGTGCGCTCGCGAAGCGTCAAACAGCCCCCGGCGTCTCGTTCTATTGGAGCCCGCGAGCGGCCGGATGCGGGACGCTTTCGACCCCAATCCCGAGACGGCGAGCTGGCGCTTTGGTGGGGTACAACGTCTGTACTGGCGCAGCGAGCTTGGTGCCGAGAGCTTTGGCGATCTCGTCTTGCCGCCTGGGCATGAGCCGGGCACCCGCGTCCCTTTGATCGTCGTCGGCTACCGAAGTCGCGGATTCCTTCGTGGCGGCACGGGCGACGAGTATCCGATCCAGCCATTTGCCGCGCGTGGCTATGGCGTGCTGGTCTATGACCGGCCGAGTATTCCCGAACGCTTGATCGGCGCTCGCTCCTTCACGGAGGTCAACCGCCGAAACCGACAAGGCTTCGTGGACCGACGCTATGTGCATGGGGCGCTCGCGAGCGGCGTTCAGCGCCTGATCGACGAGGGAATCGCCGATCCGCGCCGCATTGGCCTCACCGGCTTCAGCGACGGTGCCAGCACGGCGCGGTGGGCGCTCATTCACAGCGACCTGTTCGCGGCTGCCTCAATCACCAGCTGCTGCGACAGCGCCGTCGGGACGATGGCTCTCGGCGGCTTCCGGCTGGCGGAGCGCTGGCGTTCCTACGGCTATCCAGGGCTCACCGATGGGCAGCCAGAATTCTGGCAACCGCTTTCCTTCGAACTCAATCTGGACAGCATGAGGACGCCGTTGCTAATCCAGGCAGCGTCCAACGAGTATCTGCTTGCGGTCCCAGCGGTCGCAGCCCGCGCGCGAACGGAGTGCGCCGGTCGAGATGTACGTGTTTCCCGACGAAGGGCACGTCAAATGGCAGCCTGCGCATCGCCTCGCGATTTATATGCGCAATCTCGACTGGTTCGACTTCTGGCTACTAGGGGAACAAGCCAGTCGTATCACCGATCAGGCAACGTATGACAGGTGGAGCGCCTGGCGCGCTGCCCTCGACTAGCTCACTGCCGAGCGAGACATCACTCCTGTCAACTCCCGTCGCCGCGACAACCAACCGGATGTCCAAGCCTCAGCGTCGGCGAGCTGCATGATCCGAGAATGCGAGGTATCTCTTACAGGTCCGCGCTGTTCAAAGAACTTCTCGATCGCTCTCGCGTCGCAGATCCCTTCTCGAACCAATGAGCCATCAAGCAGAAGATCCCGAATCGCCTTTCGGTGCGCTTCGAACACCTGCGTTGCGAAGCCGCTTGGGCTACCCTTCTGTCTTCGGTTCACGGTCTCGGTCGGAAGACTAGTGGCGAAGGCGGCCCGCGCGACGGCGCGATTGCACCCGCCCTCCGTCCACCACCAGGTCGAAATACCGAGGCAAAGCTCAATCAAAGGCTGCGAGAGCAAAGGCGAGATATTGTCTGGGCCGCCAAGGCTTCGATCTTGTTCAATGTAGTTGTGCGCCCGAGCGATGGACGTAGCATGGGCAATCCTGCCAGGCAGCGCGCATCCCACGGCGTCGAGCCAAGGGTGGCTAGCTCCCCGCGGGGCCGTCGGAAGGGCATCCTTGCTAATAAACCTATCGTCGCGCAGCCATCTATGTCTTCGCGGGGAACATGCGAGGCGGACGCCTTCTACCACCACGTCGGAAATCGTGCTGCTAGTGAGAGCGCTCACATCGCCAACTGCCGACCACACTTGCCGGTTCACGCCAAAGGAGAGGAGTGCGTCTGCGACCGGAAGCGCGGATCTCATTGAGCAGAACAGGTGATCTCCGCCACCGCCATCGAAAACAACGTCTGCGTTCTTCTCGTTTGAAACCTCGTCGATGATACGAAAGACGCTATGTGCGAAGGCTTTGCCGTCTGGCCTCGGCAGATGGGCGGAAACGCTTCTGTTCACATCGACGTGTTGGAGTTCGAACCGGGCCTCAACTAGCTCCGAGCCTGTCGCGCTTGCGATGCGCCGTGCGTGCTTGCGCTCATCTCCTATGGGATCATCCGTTACAAGTGTGAGGCAAGTGAACGGTGTCGATTGCTTTGCGAGGCAATCAGCAATGATCGACGAATCCAAGCCGCCGGAGACGCGGACTAGGACGTGCTCGCCGATCGCCGCCCATGACCGCACGACATCCGAGACAGCATCGCGGAAATGTTCAAGGTCCGGTCGACCGCTTGCTGCTGCGCTGGTGAACGCCCAGGGAGACCAGGCTGCACTGACAACCTGCGACCCCCTGTCGATTGTCAGGCGCAACCCCCGAGGAAGCTCACACACGCTCTCGAGGCAGGTGCGGTCGCTCCAATAGCCCGGCGTCGAGAGATGCCAAGCGAGGTAGGGCCAGTCGATGTCGGGCAATATCGCACCGGCCCGCACCAGCATTCCCGCATCGGAGGCAAGTAACGTAAGGTGCGGTCGGCGAACGTAGTAACATGGCATCCGCGCCGACGGATCGCGCACGACGATGATCTTTCTGTTCGCGTTCGTCAGGAACGCTACGAACCCGCCCCAACATTGTTCGAGTAGGACGCCGCCCGCTGACGCTTCAAGACCTCTAGCCGAGTCGACGTCCATATCGAGGATACGCCTACTCGGTCTTTGACGAGTGAAGACATGGCCAAGAGCGATCCCGACGTCACCGAGATGGCACATGTCGGCGGCTGGTGACGCGAGGATGATCAAGCCGTTCCGGCGAAACACAGCGGCTAGCTCCGTCAGGCGGGAGGCAACGTGCGCTGCAATCGTGTCGCCCTCACTATCCACGGAAGCGATGGCAAGATACCGGGCGCGCATTTCACACGACCAGGATCGGGGTGAACATCTCCACTTCCCCGGGATCGTCCACAAGTGTCGAGCCGTTCGCACGCACCCACGCGTGCGTCTTGAACGGGTCTAGTTGAACTCCCACGACAAACTCGGCATCGACTCCATTCTGAACTAGCTGCCACGCGAGCGCGATTGAACGGACCAGACATTGATCAGTAGCGCGAAGATAGCGGGCGAGCTCAACATATGTCTGGGCGACTGCGCTCGGTGTGGCCGTTTTCGAGCGAGCGCGGCGACGGAGCTTGTGCGCTCGGAATTCACCAACCACTTGCGCCAGGGAGCGGGTCGATAGTCTCAGCTTAGCCGCACTCAGCGATATGAGCGCACGTAGAAGCAGTTGCAGTCTCGATTGCTTGACCGTTGGCGCCGGTTGGCTTTTCGATTCCAAGGCGGGGGTAGTCGCTTGCGGACAAGCGAGATCGCTATCGGCCTCAACAAGAAGTCCTGCTGCGACCAGTTTCGAAAGTTGCCGCCGGTCGGCGGTATGCCCCGGAAACTCCACCACCAATGAGCGAAAGGCGCGATCTGCGCTTTGGCCAAGGCAGTGGAAGCGATTTCCGATGAGGTCGAAGAATATGGTTCTCCGCCCGACGAAACAAAACGTCACGCCCTGTCTCAACGCGTATCCCACGACGCCGCTGCTCCGGATTCGACATGGGCGTGATCCCAAACGAACGCATTCGCCGAGGATCACGCCTGTCAGACGGAGGGCTCGATGCCCCCGCGCCTAGATGAAATAGTCCGTCACGTCGTCTTCACGACCGTCCGGCTCGAGGCCCTTGATTTGGCTGGAGGCTTCGCCGAGGTCGATGACGGCTTCTTCGGGGACTTCTTGTTCGTGGTTCATAACGAACTCCATTTGCTGCAAGCCACGCTGAACCGTGGCGGGCACAAGTATCGGAGGAGGTCACGGGAAGCGCGAATCTATACGTATTTCATAAGCCGCAAATATTCGTCGGGGCCGCAAGACGTTGCGATTGATCACGGAAATTTAATCAGAGCGATGGCGTGCGCACGCCGTTGCTGCGCATCGTCCGGCACTGATTGTAGTGAGAGTCGGGCCACCTCACGAGCACTCCCCGAAGATCGCGCGACCGCTCATCGCCTACGTTGCCACTTCATCCGGCTCCGCGAACGCAAGCACGACGCCCGACGATTCGACCTCATCCATGCCGCCCGGCGGGAAACCATGATGCGCCGCCATCGTCAGCAACCCGGCGATGTCCGCGGCGACGTCGCGCCGCGCGCGATGATAGTCCTCCAGCATCGTCTCGGCGCCGTCGAGACCGCTGCGCGCCAAACTCCATGCAAATCCGCGCAGATCCTCGCTGCCCGGTGCGATCATCAGGGGTTCAAACCGTCGCACTAAGCGCAACTCCGCGTTCGCCTGCTCGATCGCCAGGTAGCAGCGTGTGTTACCGGAGAGCTGTGCGATGCCGAGGCAGACGCGCTCGGTCGCGGCGATCATGTCGCGCTCGAACATTGCCGCGCTCGGCCAGAGTCCATCCTCGACGCGCGCCAATCGTGTCTTCGGCGCCAGGCGCAGACCGGCGATGAGCTGCTGACAGGTCCAGTCATAGAGCGCGCGCAGCTCGCCTTCAGTGAGCAGCGGCACCTTAAAGCCCTGATGCGTCTGCATCTCCAGCAAGCGTTCGCCGGCGAGCTTGTTCATCGCCTCGCGGATCGGCGTGATGCTGGCGCCGTGCTCGCGCGCGACAATCGCCGCATCGAGCCGTTCGCCCGGGCGATAGATGCCAGCAAGTAGATTGGCGCGAATGCTTGCATAGGCGCGTTCTGCGATTGAAGGGCCGGCGTCCATGCCTCGTCCTCCTGTGAATCCTTCAGGCCAGGGCGGGCGTTTGTGGTTAACAGCACTTTTATCTGTTCGGCAGTCCGTCGCCCGCATCCACCTGGCAGGCAAAGGAATATACGCCGATTACGAGAGTTTCGCTTTCAAGAACAACCGGAGAATGTTACAAAACCCCGGAATCGCACTCAGAAGCTGCATTTTTTTGGCGATCTGCGGAGAGGCGCTCGAACCTCTAAGGCGGGGATCGAAGCAACCAGCAGCGAGAAACAGACCCGCATGTCGCGTTAGCGGGGGCGCACAATCCTGCGCCAGCGGTCGTTGGGATGTCCGAGTGGGCAGTTGTTCAGCAGTTCATCGAGGGCGCAAGGCGGCTCTCGGCGCCCCACGCGCTGCGCACACTGCTCGGCGACGTCACGGTCGAGATGGGCTACGACTATTTCGCGCTGCTGCATCATGTTGACCTGTCGAGATACACGCGTGCGCTGTCACACATGGAGGGCGGCGAGTTCGTCGCCGTCAGCACCTATCCCGAGGATTGGATAGACATCTACATCCGTGACGAGATCGTCACGCGCGACCCGGTGCTGCTCGCCAGTCACCGCACCAATATCGGCTTCTTCTGGGACGAGATGGACAAGCTCATCCCGATCACCACGGCGCATCGCGACGTGCGCGCCGCCACCGAGCGCGCCGGGATCGGCAACGGCTTCACCGTGCCGGCCCATGTGCCGGGCCTCGCCAACGGCTCGTGCAACTTTGCGATGGCGGTCGGCAGGGACGCGCCGCGCGCGTCGCGGTTCATGGCGCAGATGGTCGGCGCCTTCGCGTTCAACGCCGCCCGCGCGATGGTCGAGAATGCGATCGGGGCGCCGGCTCCGGACGTGCCGCGGCTGTCGCCGCGTCTGCTCGAGTGCATCGTGCTCGCCGCGCGCGGCAAGTCCACCTGGGAGATCGCGCGGATACTCGGCATCTCGGCCGCCACGGTGAAGCGGCATTTCGAGATCGCCCGCGAACATTACGATGTCGCCACTCGCGAACAGGTCATCATGCGCGCCCTGTTCGAGGGCCAATTCGCGCTGCGCGACGTCATCCGCTAGAGGGCCGTCAATGGGCAAGGTAGCCCAATGACAGCCTGGACCACTCTCGCCATCGTTCGCCCCGACAGGACGGGAGGCGACGATGCTTCGGCTCATCACCGCGAAGAACCGCGACGCGCATTGCGAGCTGCTCCATGCCATGCACCGGGACCGCAAGCGCCTGTTTGTCGACCTATTGCGCTGGAAGCTCGACGTCGCCGACGGCGAGGAACGCGACGGATGGGACGACGACCATGCCGAGTATCTCGTGCTCGAGGGCGCAACGCCGGGCGAGCACCTGGCGTCGCTTCGGCTGCTGCCAACCGACCGGCCGCACATGCTCGACACGCTCTTCCCGCAGCTCTGCCAATGCGCGATCCCCTGCGGGGGCCAGGTGCGCGAGATCACGCGGCTGTGCCTGCCCTTGCGCCGGCGCGCGCCTGAGCGGATCGCGGCGCGCAACATCCTCGCACGCGCGATCATCGACTACGCGCTGGTGCGCCGTGTGAGCACCTACACGGCCGTGTGCAACATGGCCTTCCTGAGCGAACTGCTCTCGGCCGGCTGGCGCTGCGACCCGCTCGGCCTGCCGCAGGAGCTCGACGGCGCGGTGGCTGGCGCACTCGCCATCCAGATCTGTCCGCAGACCTGCGAGCTCCTCACACCCGCGTGGCGCTGCGATCCGAACGCGCCGCGCATCCTCACTTTCACCGCCGGCGGGGTTTCGCTCGCCGCGTAGCGCAAGGAAGACTGCCATGCTTGCCCAAGCCATCGCGCCGCCGCCCACCACGCAATCCGGCCAGATTGACCGCATCTCCGCTGCGCTGATGCGCGATGGCTATGTTACGCTGCCCGATGTTCTGGAGCCCTCCGCCCTCGCGCGCATCCACGCGGAGCTCGATCCGCATTTCGCTGCGGCCCCGTTCGGGAAAGGGGACTTCTACGGCGAGAACACCAAGCGCTTCGGCGCCGTGCTTCGGCGTTCGGCCGAGGCGCAGCGCCTGGCGCTCGACCCCGTCATCCTCGGCGTCGTCGAGTCGATCCTGGCGCCCTGGTGCGAGTGCGTGCGTCTCAATCTCACGCAGGCGATCGAGATTCATCCCGGTGCGGAGGTTCAGGTGCCGCACAGGGACCAGGACATGTGGGGCGGACCCAAGGGCGCCACGCAATATATGATCAACGTGATGTGTGCGCTCGACGATTTCACCGTCGAGAACGGCGCAACCCGCCTCTGGCCGGGCAGCCACCTCGCCGCCCAGGGCGAGATGCTGCCCGAGGAGGACGCAATCCCGGCGGTCATGCCGGCCGGCTCGGCGACGCTCTTCCTCGGCTCGACGCTCCATTCCGGCGGCGCCAACCGCTCGGCGTGTCCGCGGCGCGGTCTCATCATCAGCTATTGCCTCGGCTGGGTGCGCAGTTGGGAGAACCAGTTTCTCGCCTATCCGCCGCACGTTGCGCGCGCGTTCCCGCCCGAGCTCGCCGCGCTGGTCGGCTATCGTCAGCACCTTCCGAGCCTCGGCAACCATGAGGGCAATTGTCCCTCGGTCCTGCTCAAGGGCGACGTGTCCGGCCCGCTCGCCTTCACCGACGCGCTCCGGCCCGACCAGGTCGAGCTGATGCGCCAGTACTACGAGAGCATCGCGCCGAAAGGCGGCGGCGCGACCGACACTGAGCGGGGCCATGCAATCGCCAGCTAGCGTCATCGACTTTACGTCTGACCGTCCGTCGGCGTGGTTCACGCCGACGGACACGCTACGCTGCAACACGGTCCATGTGGCGCGGGGCATCATCGCGCCCAATCCCGGCGTCGACATCGCCACGACCCAGCTCGTCGTCGCGATCCACGAGAGCGCCCGGCTCGACGTCACGTGGCGCGCACCGGGCGCGGAGCGCACCAGGCGTACGCGTGTCGGCGCCGGCGACGTCCATATCACGCCCGGCAACCGCCCCTTCTATATCCGCTGGAGCGATCAGACCGCGATGCTGGTCATTTCGTTCAAGGACCGGCTGGTCGAGCGCGTGGGCGAACATTTCGGCAAGCGCCGGGCCGCCGATCTCGACACGATCATCGGCGTGCGCGACATGGACATCGAGGCAGTCTCGCGCCGCCTGCGCCGCGAAATGAACGAAGGCGGCGTCTCCGGGCCGATGTTCCTCGAAAGCCTCGCCGTCATCGTGCTGACGCGCCTGTTTCGCGCCTATGCGAGCGGCGTCCAGCCGCCCGAGGTCAAGGGCGGGCTCGGCGCAATCCGCTTCCAGCGCATCATCGACTATATCGACGGGCATCTCGGCGAGCCGATCACGCTCGAAGAGCTCGCCCGCGTCGCAGGGCTCAGTATGCACCATTTCTCCGACGCTTTCCGCGCCTCGGCCGGCATCGCGCCGCACCGCTTCATTCTCGAGCGCCGGGTCGAGCGCGCCCGCGATCTGCTCATGCGCACCGACGCACCGATCACGGCGATCGCCACCATGCTCGGCTTCGCCAGTCACGGCCATTTCAGCACGCAATTCCGCAAAATCACCGGCACGACGCCCACAAAATACAGAAGCGCCAACGAATAGGGCGCGCAATCCCGAGAGAGGATCGTGTGATGCAGCACCTCCCGCCTGAAGCGCGGAGCGGGCCTTGCCCGTAGAGCTCCGGCAATTGCGCCTCATCGTCGCCGCCGCCAATCATCGGAGCCTGCGCCAGGCCGCCGAGACCTTGCGCGTCAAACAATCCACGGTCAGCCGGACCATCCGCCGGGTCGAGAGTCGGCTCGGCATACAGCTCTTCGAGCGCACCAATGCCGGCACGCGCACGACGCGGGCGGGCGCGGCCTTTGTCGATGGCGCGCGGATCGTGGTCGAGACAGCCGATGCGATCGTCCAGCGCGCCCAGGCCGAGGCTGGCGGTCGGGGCGGGCGTCTCTTCCTTGGTGCGCATAGCTCCCTGTCGGCCGGGCACCTGCGCGCGACGCTGTCGGCCCTCCTCGAAAAGGCGCCCGAGGTGGACGTGCGGCTGCTGGAAGGCTCGCGCGAACGGCTGCTGGTGCAGGTTCGCGCCGGGCTGATCGACCTCGCCATCGTCGCGGGCGAACGCAGCATCTCCGATCTGGATGGCGTGCCGGTGTGGTCCGACAAGATCGTCGCGGCGGTTCCGCGCGGGCATCCGCTTGCCGAGCGCGACACGATCTACTGGACCGATCTCGCAGCCGAGACGCTGATCCTGACCTCGCGCGATCCGGGCCCGCAGCTCGAGGGGCATTTGCTGGCGAAGCTCGCTTCGCCCGATGCGATGCCGCGCGTCGTCCGCCACAACGTCACCCATGCGACGCTGGCGCAGCTCGCCGGCGCCGGCATGGGCGTTGCGCTGTTGTGCGAGACAAGCGCCGAGTTCGGCCCGCATATCCGCATCAAGGAGGTGCGCGATGCGGCCGGGCCGAGCGGTCTCGTCCATACGGCCTATCTGCGCCGTGGTCAGCGTTCGCCGACGCTGCTGGCGCTGCTGCGCCTGTTGCGCGAGCGCTATCCGTCGCGCTTTTGGGCGACGTGAGCGCCGCGCTTTGCGCGGAACGCGCGGTCTGTCGCCATGAAGCGTTCGATCATCGGCGCGATCAGCTTCTCGGGCGATGGCGAAGGGCCGCCCGTTTCGGCGGCGAGGATCGCGGCATAGGCGACAAGATCGCGATGGACGGGGGCCGGCAGCTCGACATTGAGCTTCACCGGCCGGTCGTCGATCAGCGCGCCGAGCTTCAGCTTGGTCATTGCCCTGCTCCAGTCGGGGCGAGGACGAGATCGCGGGTGACGATGACGCGCACCGGATGGCCCGGACGGATGTTGAGGGTGGGGCGAATGGCGAGCTCACGCTCGACGATCCGCTGCCCCGCCTGGTTGATCGTGTCCTGCGTGCCGCGGCGCAACGCCCGGATGAGCGCATCCTCGTCGTCGGCGGCCAGCTCGGCGCCGACACCGAGCAAGGTCGAGACCAGCGCCGCGCGCATCAACCGGCCCCAATGGTTGTTCACCCGATCCTCAAGGCCGGCATACCCGGCTCCATCGGCGCCGGGCTCGCGTAAAAGCATGATCGAGCGTCCATCGGGGAAAATGAGCCGGTCCCAGGCGAGCAGCACGCGCTGCTGGCCGAACGACACGTCGGCATCATATTCGCCGATCAAGCGGGAGCCCTGGGGTATCAGCAGTAGGCGCCCGGTCGGACTGTCATAGACCGGCTGCGTCACCTGCGCGGTGATCTGTCCGGGCAGGTCCGAACGGATGCCGGTGATCAACGCCGCCGGGATCACCGCGCCGGCCTGCACTATATAAGGAGAGACCGGCGGCGTGATCCGCTCGGCGCTCACCGCCTGTCGGGTCGCGTCCGGGCGCAGGAAATCGCGCTGCGGCGAAGACGGCCGCTGCGCGCCGGCGTCTGCGCCGGGCAAGCCCGACTGAAGCAGCGCGAGCGGATCGAGCGCGCCCCCGGGCGCCGCTTCGCCCCGCCGCGTCGAACTGGCGGCCATGAAGAGCTGGCTCGTGCGCGCCGCCTCGCGTTCCTGCTCGGCCCGATCGGGGCCGGCATTGGGATTGCCGCCCGAAGTCGGCCCCATCGGCGGCGTCGGCACGTTTCCCCCACGTTGCTGCGCGTCGAGGATGGGCGCGCCAAGATCGCCGGGGAGCGGTGGTCCAAGGCGCGGCACCTGGCTGTAGTCACGCGGGGCGTCGGCGAGCGCGCCGGCGCCGGCACGGCCCTCGGGCGCGTAGAGCTCCTGGTCGGCGCGCGGCGTGATCGGTTGCAGCGCATAGATGAGGATGCCGCCGATCACGACGCCTGCGCCGGCGCCAATCACGGCGAGCGCCTTGCGCGACAGGCGCACGACGCGCGGGGATTTGGCCCGCAAGCGCAGATCGGGCGCGGTCGTGTTGGGGTCGTGACTTCCCGGCGTGGGCGTGGGTGTCGGCGCTTGCTCGGCCGAGGCATTCGGATCGTTCGTCACCGCCGACCTCCTCTGCGCTGGAATTCTTCACGCGTGATGCGCACGCGCTGCTCGCCGCGGCGGTCGCCGAGGCGCAGCTCGGCGCTCTCGAACAGGCGGTCGACGATCATGTGCCGGCCGGAGACTCGATAGTTGACGAGTTCAACGCCGCCGGCGCCGGTGACGAAGAGCGGCGGCATCTCATCGGTTTCGATGCCGGCCGGAAATTCGATGAACACCTGCCGGCCATCGTCCATCACGCGAACCGGCCGCCAGGGCGCGCGGTCGCCTTCGATGCGATAGCGAAAGTTGAGCGCGGCGAGGTCGATGCCGGTGGCGATCGGCTGCGCCGCCGCTTCGGCGCCGCGCGCCGCGCGCCGCGCGATCAGCGCATCATGCGGATAGGTCCACGAGACCGACGCCATATAGGTCGAGGGCGTCGCGCGCAGTTCGACATGATAGGTGCGCCGGTCTGTGTTGATGACGAGATTGGTGATGAGCCCGGCGCGCGTGGGCTTGACGAGGATATGCACGCGCTCGGCTGCGCCGGCGCCCGACAACGTGTCACCGATGATCCAGCGTGCTGTGTCGCCGGCGGCGATCGGGCCGGGGCCGACCAGGCGCTCGCCTTCCTCGAGCGCGATGTCGGTGATCTGTCCGGGCGCGGTGTAGATCTGATAGAGCGCGCCGCTCGTATAGGGATAGACCTGCATTGCGTTGATGAAGCTGTCGCGCACGGGCTGCACGCGCGCGGCGGCATTGGCGTCGCCGATGCGGCGGCGTGGATCGGCCGGCTCGGGCGGCGCGCTTGTCTCTTCGATCGGCATCAACTGGCCAGGCAGTGGCAACGGCTCCGGCACGACCACGATCTCGGGCGGCGCCAGCTCGATCATGCGCGTGGCGGCGATCTCGATCGGCGCGCTTTCGGGCGGCGCGGCCTGGCCGAGCGTCGCGCAACCGCCGACAAGGCAGGCCGCGGCGAAGAGCGGCGCGAAACGGTGGGCGCGCGCCGGCGCCCGCTTCAGGATAGCGGTCATTGATGTAGTTCCCTCGACCAGGAAATGGCGTTGACGAAGACGCCGAGCGGATTGCGCCGCAGCGCATCGGGCGTGCGCTGCGGGCGGATCACCACGGTCAGGATCGCAGTCCAGCGCGATGTCTCGGCGAGGCTGCCGTCCTGATAGCGGCGCTCGGTCCAGGCGACGCGGAACGAGTCCGGCGAGGCGCGGATGACGCTCGACACGTCGACCGCGACTTGAACCCGCCCGACATTGGCGAACGGATCGTTGTTGCGCGCATGGTCGTTGAGCGCGGCCGCCCCGCTCTGCGTGGTGAAGTCATAGGCGCGCAGCCAGTTCTGGCGCACCACGATCGGGTCCGCGGGCAGCGCGCGCACCTGCTCGATGAAGCGGGCGAGCTGGAACGCGACCTGCGGATCGGTTGGCCGATAGCCGGCGACGGCGGGAGCGACGGTCTGCGCTTCGCCGAGCTTGTCGACCTCGACAACCCACGGGACGATCGTGCCGCGCGCGTTCTGCCAGGTGACGACGCCGATCAATCCCGCGACCAATGCGAGACAGGCGAACGCCATCATGCGCCAGCTATGGGCTTGCACGCGCGCCGCGCCGATGCGGTCATCCCATTCCTGACGGGCGCGTTGGTAGGGCGTTTCGGGCTCTCCCGTTACGCCATAGCGAAAGCTCGGACGTCGAAACATCGCTCCTATTCCTTGTTCTTGACGTCGACGGAGGCGCCTGGCCCGCGGCTGTCGCCGGAGCGCAGCGTGTGAGCGGCGAGGGTCGCGCCGTGGGCGAGCGCCTGGCCTTGGCGCATACGCTTGGCCCACGCGGGCTGACCGTCGCTGGCGTTGGCGGCGGTCGACGCGCCACCTTTGATCGTGCCGCCGGTGGCGGAGACGGCGGCGCGGGCGCCGGCGCGGTGACTTTCAGCGAGCGCGCCGGCCGCCTTGCGCAGCGGCGACATCGCCGCGCCAGCCGCCGCCGCGCCGACACCTTTGAGCCCACCGCCGACGACGGCCAACGCCGCCCGCGGTGGAACACCACCTTCTCCGCCTTCGCCGATCACTGGGGCTTCACCCCGCGGC
>ERZ869909.126-NODE-126-length-116390-cov-6.182972_pt1 | contig 116390 bp, 88 predicted proteins | sample MGYA00520892_ERZ869909 | MGnify/ENA primary metagenome ERZ869909 (study PRJEB32215, sample SAMEA104723947) | bioreactor metagenome | biome: bioreactor; feature: anaerobic bioreactor; material: water | place: China | collected 2015-03-12 ... | reverse complement strand
GCAGAAGCCCAGTCCCAGGGGTGGCCCGTCATGCGCCATCCTTGGCTCGTAGAGCCTGACATCGCAGACTACTGGACGGCGCGTGACTATCACTACTTTCTCGGCGATGACCTGTTGATCGCACCCGTCCTCGACGCAGGGTCCACCGAGCGAGATGTACTGCTGCCATCACCGGGCTGGTGGCCGCTTTTCGGCCAAGCTCCGCTGGCGAGCCCGAGCCCTTCTCCCCACCGCGTCACATGGCCCACCCCAGTCACCGAAGTCCCGGTCTTCGTGCGCCCCGGGACGGTCCTCCCTCTGCTAGGGCGAGTGGTGGACAGCTTCTACGGCGTGACTGGACAAGAGCTAAGCGACCTGCGAGCCGTCGAGCGTTGGCAACGCATGATCCTGTACCCGGACCCGAGCGGGAACGTCCGTAGCCGGGAGTCTGCAGAGGTACGCGTTCACGGTGCCCTGAGCGACCACAGGGCGTGGCCTTCGGAAGGCATCCAGGTCAACGGTGTCACCGTGCCCACCTGCCCCGCCGGCGTGGACCGCGATGCGCCGACCTGTCTCATGCCCGACGCTCTACTGCTGCAGCTTCGAGGGAGCACCACCTTCGTCGTCCGAGGACAAGGGATCGCGCTGGACGTGGAGGTCGCAGAAGGGCTCCCCTGGCATATCGACTTGGCCATCGGGGGAGGCGGCTGGCAGGAGTGGACCCTACCGGCGCCCTTCTCGCCCACACCCGACGCGGCGACATTCCGCCCCAGCTGCCCGGCGTCCACCGCGGGTGACCCGACTGAGCCATGACGACGCCAGGCACGCGCTTCTCCAAGGACGACGCAGGGAGCGCACTCCCAGCGCCCTATAACCTGGGCTCCGCGGTGCTGACACGCTGGATCGGTGCAACCGTGATCGGTGCCATGAGCCTCCTGCTCTGGTGGGCTCTCCGGGCCCCTCCCCCACCCGAGGACCGTGTCCTGTCAGCCCTTTGCTTCGCGTGGGGCGGAGCGGACGATGAAGCGTGGGAACGCGTGCAAACGGAAGCACGCCGCCACCTCCAGCGGCACCCGAGATCCGCGGAGGTGTACCTTCTCATCGAGCTGGCCCGCGAGGCCCGCGGGCAGCCGAACGGGCTTAGCGCACCCGAACGCACATGGTTTCGTCAACAACCACAGCGGGATGAGGCCCTTCTCTCGGAAGTCCATCCCACGCGACGGAGCCACTGGCTGCGGTGGGAAGCCGAGATGCGCGCCCGACGTCAAGACGACCCACCCTGTCGCCCCTAAGTGCCACTGCCCGTGCAAGCGAGCGCGTCACCCGCTTAGGCCGGTGCTCAGAAGCGGACGTACTGCGGCAGGATGAAGTGTACCTTCCCAGGCGCATACGTGACCTCGACCGTCTGGGACCGGGGCACCATGCGCTTGGAGACGTAACAGGTCACCAGCTCTTCATCGCGCGCGGCGGTCTCCTCGGGCACCTGCGAACCAGCGGTCTTCTTGGAATCGTCACTCATATTGGCTCTCCTCATAAAACGAAGGGTGCCCTCGCGGCATGCAGGGCAGGTGTGGGAAGTTGTCGCACTGCGGTCCTATACCGCTTCAGGGTACCAGGCGTCGGTTCTGGTAGGCCGCACCATTGTAGTACTCCGTGTCGGCGAGCGCAGCCGTTCCCGACCAGCCGCCCACGATGAGATGGAGAAAGCTAGACAGCTCCATCGCGCTCATGAAGGCCCGTGGCTGGCCCAAGCCTCCACCGATGGCCTCGATCTCCACTTCGCCATTGCGCGACACGGCCAGCGTAGCGGCCTCTCGACGAACCCCGCCGTCAGCGCCGATACCGCCTGCGTAGAGGAACCCCCCAGCCAAGGACAGGGGAAGCAGCGCGCCGAAGCCTGAGCGATGCGCCTCCGGCAAATCTACGCGCTCAAGAAATTCGATCTCGAAGCCGGCGTCCAGGAACACCCCGATGGTGTCGACGGTGGCTGCCGTCTGACCCGCAGCGAAGAGCGTGCCCCCTTCGCCGAAACCTGAGAAACCACCGGCGACGACAAGCGTCGGAAGCGCGCCTGGACGGGCACCGATCAGCGGGCGAAAAAGCTGGCTGCCATGTCCGTATCGGCGAACTCGCACATCCCCAGAGGGCTCCTCGAAGGCACCTTCGTCGATCAGCGTCCAGTCTCCCGTGTCCTCATAGAGACTCAACACGCGCTCTTCGAAGGTCAGCGCGTTCCCGGAACGGCTCAACCCGCCGACGAGGATGACGCCGAGCTGCCTCTCCGGAACAAAGTGGGCGCTGTGCAGAAAGCGGGGGAAGGTGAGGTTAAGGTCGGTCTCCTCCACTTCGAGTCCGGCGTTTGCACGCACAGGGATGCGGATCTCTTCGACGCGACGAACGGAGTCAGGTGTCAAAGAAGCGCCGTCAGCCGTCAGCCGACCGCCCGCGCCACCGACGAAGAGCAGACGCGTCCGATTCGCGGGACGAGAGGCGTCCGCCATGAGCGTCGCCGTGTGAAAGGCGCGTGGCCTGAAGAGACCCTCCTCCAGCTCGACCAGGGTCGCGCAGAAGCGATCCCGGCTGTCGAAGGTCAACACCTCCACCGAATCCGTGGCCTCCCACTGGCCGCCGCGCACGGCAAAGCCCCCCGCGATCACCAAACGTCCATCGGGAAGGGCGGTTGTCGTATGGAAAATTCGTGGCGTGAACAGCCGCAGAGGCTCGCGTGCGCCGCAGTCTGGACCCTCATAGATCGGTACCATGTCGCCAAACTCGGCATCGTGCATCTCGACCACGTCCACCGCAGCCGAGAAGGGTGTACCGCCAAGGCCGGCGGAGGCTCCCGATGCCGCCGCTCCACCTACGACCACATAGGCCGCCCCCCCATGCACCGGGGTCATCGTCGCCGCTGCGCGGGCAACACCAAGCCGAAGAGGCTGCCGATCAAACTCATCCTCCGCAAAGAACCCGCGGGTGAAGACACCCTGCTCCAGAATCGGCAGGTTGACGATGCTCAACGGACTGCTGCTCGTAAGGCTCAGGCGAGGTGTGGCACCGGACGCTAGCGTCGTGTTGCCACGGCGCGCCTCGACGATCAGCTGGATGTCCTCGCCGAAGGGCAGCTTCGGCAACTTGAGCGAGGCCGGGTTGCCGGTGTAACGTTCGGTGCGCGTCCACAGGATGTCAGCCCCGCGAAAGGCCGTGATGGCCACGGCGTTCATCTCGTCCTCTACCCGGCTGGGAAAGGCGAGATCGTTGTCTACGCTTACCAACTGGATGCGAACCTGCCGAACCGGCTCATCGCCTCCACAAGCCGCGGCGCTCCAGGCGAGCAAGCCCGCGACCAGCACCACAAGACGTCTCTCCATGCGAACCCTCCTACCCGAAAGAAACGCAGCGCACACCCTCCACAGGTGAGGCGCGCCTTCTCCCCACTTCTTGGCATTCACGCGACCGGTCGTCACCACACGATGGTCGGGACAGTCCCGCCGTCCTCTCCGCCGCTTAACGACACGACCAGAATCGTCACCACCGCCGCCGCAGCTACTGAGCCAACACCGATCCAGAACGCCGGTCGCTCGACCAATCTCCGTCCCTCGCGCTGAGGCCTAACGCGGTCCTCCACGCCCGGCGTCGGCGAGGGGGCAGGCTGTCCACCACCCCAACTTCCCCCCGTGGCGGGAGGCGCGCTGCCCCACCCTGTCGCCGCAGGCTGCTGCGCAGGTGAGCCCCAAGCCGGTGCAGGGGCCGTCGTGCCCCACACCGCCGCAGGTTGCTGTGCGGGAGCCGGTGCAGGCGCTGCGGGGGGTGCACCCCAGGCAGGAGCAGGTGCCGGGGTTCCCCAGGCAGGAGCAGGAGCAGGTGCAGGTGCAGGCGCCGGAGCGGGTGCACCCCACACCGGCGCGGCCGGTGCAGGTGCAGGTGCAGGTTCCGCGGGCGCACCCCACACGGGGGCTGCGGGAGCGGGTGCGGGTGCGGGTGCGGGTGCGGGTGCGGGTGCGGGAGCAGGTGCAGGCTCCGCGGGCCCACCCCATACGGGGGCAGCGGGCGCGGGCGCCGGCGCGGGAGCAGGAGCAGGAGCAGGAGCAGGAGCAGGCACGGGCGCAGGTGCCGGCTCCGGAGCCGGAGCGTCACCCCAGCGAGATCCGGTGCGCGGCGCTGCGCCGGGCACTGGTGCGGCGACCACGAGGGTCGGAGCGGCCGGTGCAGGCGCTGCAGCCGCGGGGGCAGGTGCTGCGACGGGGACAGGCACGAGGATCGGCGCCCCCGTCACGAGGTCGTTCTCGGGGAAGGTTCGGATGGCCGCCGCGACGGAGGACGCCAGTTGGTATCCGTGCACGGAGACCGAGGACAGCTCGAGGTCGAAGGCCTGCGGAGGCACGTTGGCGAAGAGGCCGTCCGACGCGCGATAGAGGAAGGTCAGGGCCTCGTAAAACCCATCCCGCCGGACGACGACGCCGACCAGCACGAAGCCGACGCCCTGTCGTGACGCGAGCTCGCGCATGGCAGGAATCATGCTGTCATTGACATTCCCCCGCGCCACCTCGTTTCGAAGGGTGACGAGATATCGCGGGTCACCTCCTGATCCGCCGCGGCTCGCGGCTGCGCGGGCCACGTCGACTTGGACCGTAGCGGTGGCTCCTCTGCTGACGGTGACACGCTGCCCTGCCATGGTCCCGTCGGGCGAGCGCACCTGAACGAAGTGCTCTCCGACGGGCAGGTCATTGACGAGGGCGGGCGCAGCACCGGCGTCTTGGCCGTTCACGACCACGGCAAGACCGGGGGGCACGGACTCAACGGCTAGGTTGCCCCGCCCCATGCGACGGAGACCATCCCGGTGCACTTCGGCGAAGCGGGCGAAAGCCTGACCCACCTGGTCGGCTTCAAGCGCAGTATCGAAGCGCAGGGCGAGGGCTCGGTGCAGCACGACACGGGCCATCTCCTCGTTGCCGCTCTTGAAGTAACTCTCAGCGAGCTTGAAAAGCGCGTCTGGCAGGCCTCGAAAGTCCTCTACGTCGCCGATGTTGCGCGACCAACCGTTCGCGGCGTTCTCGAAAGCCTCTCGCGCCGCTGCATAATCACCGGCGACATAGAGGCTGAGTCCCCGCTGGTACTCTCCTCGTGCTTCGCGGACTGCCGCATTGCCGGTGCCTCCGGCGTCGGTGCGAATCTCAGTTCGCGCGTTGACACGAGTCCTCCGCAGCTGGTTCTGAAACTCTTGAAAGACGCGCCGAGAGACCGTCTGGTTGACCCCCTCCCCGAGGGGCGCGAACTCCAGAATGAAGACCTCTTGGTTGCTGGGCTGAGCGCTCGCGGAGCGAGGAGAGAGGACACTGTGCAGCCCGACGAGCAAGGACACTCCCAGCCACAGCCGGGCTCTTCCCCAGGATTGCCTTCGCTTCATCACCACTTCCTTCCTCGCAGAGAGTCGATCCCAGCGCTGCCCCAGGCGACGCCCGAAACAAAAAGCCGCCATACCGTACCAGAGGTGCAGGAGCGTCGTCAATCCGCTGTCATAGTAGACGCTGCCCGCCTGAAGGTGCTACGTTGTCGACGTGCTATCTATTCCGGCGGTGGCGTCGCGGGCCGCCGGGTTTTGCGTTCTGGGTGCCATGCCGCAGAGGGACGACAGAGTGGTGGAGGAGCGCTGGCTGAGCTGGTGTGGGCATCCCGACCACGAACCGACCCAGGCTGCCTTAAGGGCGGCCTTCAGGGAGGGTCTGGGCGCGGACCGCCTCCTCGAGCGCTTGGCCGGGAACCAGACGACGCCGTGGACGGACGCAGCATCGGCGCTTGCCATCGACGTCCTTCGGCATGACCTGGGCGGACCGGAGGAGGCGCACCGTTGCCTGGTCGACCTGGTTCGAAAGCAGGCGCTGGAGCCACTCCACGCGGCGCGGCTCGCTCAAGGCGCACTCGATCCGCAGCGTGCTGTGCTGGTATGGGAGGAGATCGCGCAGCAGACCGCGCAGCCCGTCGAGCGGGCGACCCTCTACGCGGACATTAGCACGCTCTACGAGGAGACGCTTGGCCAACCGGGTCCCGCAATCGAGGCTGCGCTCGTGTCCTTCATGGCCCATGAAGTCGATGGTGTACCCTTTCGAAGGCTTGTCGCCCACTACGAAGCTCGGACGCGTTGGCGTGACGTGCTCGGCCTCTACGACGTGCTCTTGCACGGGCGGGATCCGGCGGGCCCCGCGGGCGACGACCACAGAGCCCTGCTCCTGGTGGAGAAGGCGCGTGTCGAGGAAGAGAGAATGCAGGCGCCCGATCGCGCAGCCCGAACCCTCCTTGAGGCGCTGCATCTGCAGCCTGGCAATGCCGCTCTACTGTCGCTCTTGCGCGACCGTGTCGCGCCCAGGATCGCAGACGATGATCTCAGGGCCTTCGTTGTGCATCGGTGCCACGCGCTGGTCCAGGCCTAAAGCACCGCCTACCCGCGCACTACGATTCGCCCGAACCTGCCTTGAGTTGCCGCACCATCGTGACCTTGGCCTCGGTATCGACGACGATGGCGTCGTCGCAAGCGCTCTCGCGCGCCTGAAGCCAGGCCCACACTTCGCTCTCGATCAGAGCGAGCTTCATGCGTGTCTCGGGGAAGCTGCCTGCGCGAAACTCAAGCGCGAGATCGCCGTCTTCGCCAAGCCCTTTGCTCATCCGAACCACCATCTCTTCTTGCCAGCTCAGGGTTGAAGGCACAGACGACGCTGCGGGCTCAACCGCCTGCGTGGTCCGCGTTCTCGTCTCTGCCTTTCGCGTGCTCAAGGCTGCCTCCAGCGTCTCTCCACCCGCACTCCGCGACCCGCGGTGCCTCTTCCGCGATGCCTAGTTCCTGTAGTCCACCTCCCCCCAGCGGGCAAGTTTTCCCATCCCTCACCACCCTGTCGCGACGCAACGCGTCACCGAGCCGCCCAGAGGACACCCATGCGCGATCTCTTCAAGAAGTACTGCCAGTTCGACCGAATCGATGCGAGCGGGCGGCGCTACCGGACGACCACGGAACACCTCGTCGTCGACGAGGGTGCTCCGCAGGAGATCATCGCATGGATCGCCGCGCGCTGGGACACACCCCACGTCATGATCGTCGCAGACGAGCTTACTTTCTCTTTGGTTGGCAGAGACCTACGTGATCGACTTGAGCGCGCAGCGCTCCCTGTCTCGACCTACCTCGTCCAGCCACCCCCTGGCCACAGCATCCCCCTCTGCGATCAGCCCACGATCGAGGCGCTCCAAGGCGCCATGATCGAGGCGCGACCCGATGCAGTCCTCGCCGTCGGCGCCGGAACCATCAACGATTGCGCTAAAATGGCAGCCCATCGGGCCGGACGGCCCTACCTCTGCTTCGCGACCGCCCCCTCCATGAACGGGTTCACTTCCTCGATCGCCGCGATCCTCGAGGCAGGGATCAAAACCACGCAACCCTGCGACCCGCCAGTCGCCGTCTTCGCGACGCCCTCCATGATGGCGGACGCTCCCTACCGCATGATCGCCTCGGGATTCGGGGACCTCCTCTCCAAGCCCGTCTCCAACGCCGACTGGGCGCTCAGCGCCGCGCTGCTCGGCACCGAGCACTCGTCCATCGTCATGGAGATCGTCGATCAGGCCCAACAGCTCCTCGAGGGCGTGGCAGCGCGACTCCCCGATCGGGATCATGACGCCATCGCGCGCCTTACGGGAGCCCTCTTTCTGAGCGGGCTCGGGATGCAGGCGGCAGGTAGCTCGGGCCCAGCTTCCGGCGGCGAACATCTGATCAGCCACTACATCGACATGACGGCCTACGCCTTCGGTCTCGCCCATGACTTCCACGGCTGTCAGGTCGCGGTCGGGACCTTGACGACAAGCTGGCTCTACGATCAACTCAGGCTCCGCGACCCCAAGACCATCGATCCCGACGCACGAGCAGCGGCCTGGCCTACGTGGGAGGTCTACCGGGAGACGCTCGACCAACGGTTCGGACCGCTCGTCCACGCAGTAGAGGCCCACGCGGTGCGCGCCTATCCTACCCCCGATGCGCTTCACGCGCGCTTGACGCGCATCCGCCACATGTGGCCGCGCTTGTGGGACAGCGTCTCCTCCACGCTGTGGGGCGAGGTGAGACTGCGTGAAGAGCTTGAGCGCGCCGCTGTCCCCACAACCTTCCAAGAGATCGGGGTCGAGCCAGCGCGCGCATGGCGATCCATCGTGCACAGCAAGGACATACGCGCCCGCTACACCGTGCTGCACCTCGCCGCGGAGCTCGGCTGGCTAGACGACCTGGCCGACGCCTACCTGGGAGGGCGCCCCGACAGCGCCAAGGAGCCAGCCCCAAGGACCTTCGCAAGCGAAGCGTGAGCGCGCCCAGGGCCGAAGTTCAGGGCGAGGGTGAGAACGGAACCGGGAATGTTCTCACCCATAGAAGCCCGCGAGCGACAGGGCGTCGAGCAGCGCCTCGCCGTGGGGGGTCTGCGCCCTCCCCTCCACAGCGCGCCCACCCCCAGGGGCATGACCCAAGCGCACCACCACGTCCATCGTGGCCGCGAAGCCTGGCGCTCGGTCGACCCACTCGACGACCAACACGTAGGCCGCCGCCTCGATGTCCTCCAGCCCAATCCCGTCCAGCTCAAGGTCACCGGACAAGCGGTAGAGGTCTAAGTGCCAGAAGACTTCGTCAGGGCCATACGCTTGCGCAATGGCATAGGTGGGCGAACGCACCTGCCCTGCCCACGCGGCGTCGAAGCCTTCCACCATGCCGCGCGTCAAGGCCGTCTTGCCCGCACCAAGATCGCCTACGAGCCCGAGGCGTCCCCCCAACGCGCGGAGCCGCGACCCGAGGCGATGCCCTAGCGTGCGGGTAGCTGCATCGTCCGGCAGGCGCAACTGGAACCCGTGCCGATCGGGTGCAGGCCCTCCGCAGGGCCACCTGGCGGCCACCTGGAGATGGCCTTGGCTGGGGTCTACGGCCGAAGCGGCTACGTCTCCAACCTCAGGGGGCTGGCCCGCTTTCACGCTCGCCTCGGGGGTGTGTCGCGCTGCGCCCTCCTGGGCATGATGCCTCCGTCTCGTCATGCCGCGCCATCCACCTGCCCCTGCCCTTGCCTACGGACCGCCAACTGGCTCATCGCACACTGGGCGGTAGCAGACTGGACGGCGCTCCGTGGCACCGTCCCGCTGCAGCTCCACGATCTGACATTGGAAACCTTGTGGGCAGGGGTTGGCTTCGTCATCCTCACAAGCGACATAGCACCAAGGCCCGACGCGGTTGCCCTGCGCATCTTCACCCTCGAAACAGACGTTCGTCGTCCCACAAGAGTCAGGGTCGTCGCCCTGGCAGGCACCGCAGTGGGGCCCCCGAGCCGCTTCGCAGGCTCCCGTCCCGAGGTTGCACACCTCACCGAAGGCGCAGACGTGGTTGCCCGTACAGAGACGGGCCTCACAGCGCCCTCCCGTGCATTCCTTCGTCGCGTCCAGGCAGTCATCGTCCGTGCGGCAGCCGGCCACACAGGTGTAGATGCTGGCATCGCAGTAGGTCTCGGGCTCTGAGCAGTCGACACTCGTAAGGCAACCGCCGGGCGGGATACAACGGCTCCGCTCGCACGATGTCCCAACAGGACACTCCGCATCGCCAGCACAGGGCTGGCTACAGCGCCCACCCGTGCAGAGCGTGTCCCCCGGGCACTCTGCGTCATCCCCACAGCCTCGCACGCAGCGCCCGTTCGGGGCACACACACTCCCTCGGTTGCAGTCGGCGTCTTGTTCACAGGTCACCACGTCCCTGCAGCTCCCCGACGCAGGGAGGCACTGCGCCAGGGCCGGATCGCAGACAAAGCCCGGCGGGCAGAATCCGCAGGCCTTGCCGCAGTAACGCCCGCCCTCGCGAAACTGGAGGCAGCGGTCTTCCTCCTCCCCACACTGCGCGTCCGACGTACACGCCGCACAGGGCTGCCTGCGCAGCGCACACCGACCCACGCAGAGGTCACAGAACTCGTCAAAGGAGGGGCAGTTCATGTCCTCCACGCAGGCCGCCCCAGGCTCAGGCTGTCGACAGTACCCGAGGCACGTGTCGCACGCCTCTCCCGCCGAGCAGTCGGCGTGCACCTGGCACAGCGTCCTACCGACGCACCAGCCGGGCGCGCCTGAACAGCGCTGATTCGGAGCGCAGCCGGAATCTGCCTCGCAAGGAAGCGCGCACCTGCCCGTCTCCTCTCGGCAGACCAAGCGGCCTGCGCAGACCGTGGTCTCATCGCAGGCCGCCCCCTCGCCGATGTCCGCCCCCGCATCCTCGCAACCGGTGCCGCGACACAGCTCCGGCCGGTCCGTCACGTCCGCGTCCGAGGCGCCGCCTGCGTCAGTGCACGCCCCGAACACCGAGCCGAGAAGGAGCACAAGCAGCTCGGGACCGCCCCGACGCCAGAGGTTGTAAAGAGACTCCATGCGGGCACTCCTGTGATCCCACCCCATCCCTTAACGCTCCTCAAGGCGAATGGGGAACGAGATGTTCATCGGTAGGTCGTTGAATGTGGGGAACCTGAGGCTTCGCACGGCCCGTACAGCGCACGAACGCAAGGTCGAGCTTACCTGCTGGCCCTGCACCCGGATGCCGAAGGTCCGCCCGTTTGACTGGATGCTAAAGGTGAGCGTCGCTCCCCGAAACGCTGGATTGGACCTCCGCTCATCAAGGAAGCAGCCGTAGAGAGCGTCACTCTGCGCCCCGACGGCCTCGTTGACCTGCGCCTGCGAAAGCCGGAAGAAGGGCCGGGACGCGTCGATCTGGGCGACCCCGGCGTCATCGTCCTCTGGCTCCTCGATGGGTCGCGGCGCGCTGGCTGGGCGACGCGCTGGCCGCCTCGGGCTGTCTGTCGCTCCCGTCTCCTCGCGGAGCAGCCGCGCTAGGAGCGCAGGGTCCACCGCCATGGCCTCATACTGGGGCTGTTCAAGATCGAACTGGTAGCGGAAGGTCCGGCTGAGGCTGGAGAACTCGTAGGGCGCAGGGTGGCTCCAGAAGAGATCACCGAAAAGCGCTGAGAACGCACCGATGATCACCAGGAGCGCCACGGGCGCAGCTACGAATACACCCGTGAGTGTGCCGCGCCCGCTGCGGCGCACAAGATCCCTCCGGCGCTCGACCTCCTCGCGGGCCTGGTGACGCCGTTCATCCCGGGCTGGGAGCTCTGCCTCTACGAAATCGGCGAATACGGCGACACGCCCCAGGGGTCCAGAGAGATCTCCCCACGCATCGCGAACAGGTGTATACTCGTCGATCTCGTCAGCGACGAACTGCCGCCTTACCTCCTCGGCCGTGTAGGGCCCGTAGTCGCGCCCTGACTTGTGGACCACCCAGCGCTCGTCTTCGAGGTCCGGTAGGTCCTCAGCGCGGACACCCAGCTCCTCGGCGAGCTTCTCCCCAAGGATGTCCTTCCGAGCCTCACCCGATCGGCCGAGAGCCCTGGTCTCCTCAAGCGCCTCGCGGAGGCGCTGCATGAGCTCGGGCGGACTGGTAGCGCGAAGGCCGGGCTCGGATGCGAGCAGATCGCTCCACAAGCCCTCAACGACAGGCGCGAAGTCATCGCCCAACTCCTCAACGAGGTAGCCGACGTTGTGTACGGTGGGCTCTTGCCCCGTCAATACGTGGAGTCCAAGCACGCCGAGCGCGTACCAGTCGCTGCTCTCAGAGACGCGGTCAGGATCCTGGCGCAGCTCCGGGGCGACGTAGGCGGACTGCTCCCGAAGGCGCCGCCCAAGGCCGGATCCAAGGACCAGGCGCGACAGGCCGAGCGCCGTCACCACGAGGGTCCCGTCAGCGCGCAGGCGGACAAACTCCGGCAGCAGGGCTCCGTGCGGACCAATCGCGTGGAGCTGCGCGAGGCTGTGGATGAGGTGGCCGAGCAGGTTGTAGACAAAGCGAAAGGAGTTGTGACCGGCCTGAGTCCAGGCTGCGACCGCCTCGGAGAGTGGCAACCCTGGCTCGTTGCGGTAGACGAACACCACCAGAGGCGCGTCCCAGTCGATCGTCAGCAACGTCTGCACCGAGGGGCTGTCAAAGCCGACAAACTCATCGAGGAGCCAGCGCACCGCGCGTGCCTCGTCACCCAGGCTGGGGGCCAACGCCCGCAGCTCGACGCGCCCCCAGGCTGGATGACTCCCGCGGCCAAGCCAGCCGCAGAGGTCACGTGCGTCCCACGCATCGACACGCACGTCACCCGCCACGAGCGCTCCAGCAGGCACCGCGGTCTGTGCGGCCACCTGGTCAACCATCGCTGCCCTCCGCTCCGGACGCCCACGTCAGCGTGAACACCCAGCCCTCCGCTCCCCGGCGCATGTCGACGCGGTGCTCGCGACCGAAGACAGTCTCGAGGCGAAGCGCGACGTGGTCCCCGCTGCGGTCCACCCGCTCAGTGACCCGAAGCTGGGTCTCCCGAGGCAACCAGACCGGCAGGAGCAACGCAGCCGGATGATGCCCAACGACGTCGCGGCCATAGCGCGCGACCTCTTGCTCCCACTGCACCTGAAGGTCCTCACGAAAGTCGGGCTCTAGCGCTGCCCACACCACCTCGTGGTCACCATAGATCATCGCGTCCACGAAAGCCCGGAGCGCTGTCTCCGGAACAGCGGACTGCGTGGTGGGACCACCTCCACAGGCGCCCAGCGCTAGTGCGCTAATCCCTGCCCACACCCATGCCTTCATGCCCTTGACCTCCAGCTCGGACCCCTGCGCCCATCGCGCGCTCTATCCTTCCCTTCGTTGCCACCCGAGGTCAAGGGCCGACCGCCGGCTCAGCCTCCTCAACCGGGCTCGTCACGCTCCGGAGGCTCCAGCCAGTGCAACGTAACGCCGAAGGTCCCGCACTGGCGCTGGTCGCGATGAAAGCCCCACTGGATATAAGCCTTACCGTCGTGCGAGAGGAGCGCGGCCGGCGGTGGGCGGTGGGGCCCGACCCGCAACACCGTCGCGACGGCCTCAGCATCGAAGAGGAGCTGGCCGCTCGTGCGCGCGATGCGCGCCGCCGTCACCTCCCCTTCCCTCGAGAGCACCATCTCGACCCGCGCCACGAGCGAGGGGTCGCTCAGCGGATGATCGACGCCATAGGTGACGTCCAAGCGCTGCAGGTACGAAGGCCAATGCCGATGAATCTTGTCGTGGATGTGGTGGATGTACGCTGCGAAGGCATCCCGCTGGGTGTTCAGCCTGGTCTCGCGCCCTGGCCGAGCGTTGACGTCGAAATTCATGAGCGCTTCCGCGAAGAGGCGGCCTTCTTCTTCCACGTCTCCGAGATAGAGCGCTCTCCGCTCGAACATCTCGAGGCGAGCGCGGTCGGCAGCCTCACGGGCCCCGAAGGCATCGGCGTACGCGCGGTGGTCCACGCGGGCCGCTTCTCGCGCCACGGAGTGCTCTCCCGGTGCCCGCACCTCGCGGGCGAAGAGCCCGACCAGGTCGTCGCCCTCCATCGAAGGTTCCGCCGGGGTATCGGCTCCCCGCGCGGGGCCCTCCGCTTCCGCGAGCCGCTCGTCGGCCTCTGCGCCAAGCATCTCAGGCAAGAGCTCCTGGCGATGTTCTACCGAGGACGGGGCTTCCTCGACTGGCTCCGCGAAGGCTTCACTCTGCGCGTCCTCCCCGAGCTCCTCCCCTGGGGCGTCCACCTCCAGCGCGGCGAGGCCCTGGTCATCGACGCCTGCCAGCGCTGTATCGGGGGCGGCCTCCTCCTCCGGATGCGGCTCCCCCAGCATCTCCGCGCGAAGGACGGAATCCCCTGCGAACTCTGCCTGCGTCTCTTCGGCTGTGCTGTGGTCCACATCCGACAGGTAGCTCGCCACTTCCGGCGGCTCGCTCTCCCACGCTGGCTGCGCCACGGAGGGCATCGTCTCCCGCTCAGCGTCTGGAGGAGAATCGTCCGCCACCTCCTCATCGGGGGCCTCCGCAACCTCCTCGACGGCTTCGTCCACAGCCTCCTCGAGCTCCGCTTGGGCTTCCTCCACGGGTAGCGCTTCGAGAGGGGTCGCGTCGGACGACGGAAGCGCCGTGACCGTCGCGAGGTCTGCCGTCAACGGAGGGCCAGCAAGCTCCGAAGCCAACACTTGCGTCACGTGCAGGTCTCCCTGCCCAGCCACCACCGATGGCTCGCGCTCCCACAACAGCGCGAAGGCCAAGAAGAGCGCTCCGTGGACCACGGCGCTGCACAGGGCAGCGGTCCACCAGCGCCGCCCTACGCTCGCCTCCCCTTGCTGGCCCATTGACGTCACACCAGACTCCCTGCTACCCGTGCCAGCCCGAGGCGTATCGCCCTGCCGCTTGAAGGGCAGTATAGGATGATTCGCGCGCCTTGTCTCCCTCCCCTGCGCTACGGGCCGCCGCATGCTCGCTCGCACCTTCCTCGCGCTCCTGGCCGTGGCGGCCCTCGTCGTAGGCGGCTGTGCCCCCGAGACCGGGGACGCCTGCCGCACGAACGCCCAGTGTCCACGCGGCTTGGTCTGCGACACGTCCGCGCGCGGCTATGGCGGCTACTGCACCCTCTTCGACTGCGCCACAATCGGCTGCCCCAGCGACGCCGTGTGCGTGGAGTTCGAGGCCATTTCGGCGTGCATGAAGCCTTGCAAGCGACGAAGCGACTGCCGCACCGACGACGGCATGGTCTGCCGAGAGGATGTCGGAGACCGCGCCTTCTGCTACGCTCCCGGGCGGGGTCCATGGCCAGAGCCCGCAGAGGTCCCCATCCTCCCGCCCGAGCAAGACGTGACCGACGTTGGCGGCGATGCCACGCCCCACGACGTTGCGTCCGATGCAGAGGATGCCCAGGATACCACCGAGGATGGTGCGGCACCATGACGATGCCCACGTCCATCCAGCGGGTCGCCCGAGTCACCCGGTGACGCCCCTTCCAGGGAGCCTGAAGCAATGATGTGGAGCGTTGCACTCTCCCGAAGCATAGGGCTTTGGGCGACCTTCTTGTTTGCGCTCACCCTGGTCCCCTCGTCCTGCTCGGTTGCTGGCAAGGGGTTGGCATGGCTCTGGGCCAGCGAGCGCCGCACCCCGTGGCACGAAGACGCCCGACACGCGCAGCGCCTTAGTTCCGGAGCCCTCCCCTCCGAGGGGGCTTTCGTCCTCGCGCAGGGGACGGCGCGCGCGCCCCTGGTGGCTGACCCTTGGCTCCACGGACCGGAAGGGGTCGCCCTCCTCCGCGTCGTCGAGATGTACGCGTGGCATGAGACACTCGAGACCACCACCAAGCGACGGTGGGGCGGTGGCCGCGAGATCCGCGAGACCCTTGCGTACGCACGCGCCTGGACGCCCGAGCCGCCGCGCTCGGAGGGCTTCCGCGAACCCGACGGTCACGTCAATCCCCCCCTGCCCTTCCCGACCATCCAGGCGCTGCCTAGCACGCTCGAGGTCGGCGGGCACAGGGTGGACGCGACGCAGATGCCCATTCTCTTCTGGCAGCCCGTCGCCCTCGCGGACCTAGAGCGCTCCGGCCCAATCGAGGCAGGGCGGACCGTAGATGACTTCACGCTCTATCTCGGCGAGGGAGGCCCCGACGAGCCTGCCGTAGGTGACATCCGCGTGCGGTGGTATGTCGTCCCCGACGCCACCGAGATCGCGCTCTTGGGCACGTGGAGACATGACGCTGTGCACGCGATCGATCGCGAGGGCTGGCCAGCGTTGATCGTCGCGTGGCCAGGCGATGCCGCTGCGCTGGCTCAGGTGCTCGAGAGCGCGGACCAGTTGGCGCGGTGGGCGCTACGGGTGGGCTGCGTCGTTGCGCTCTACCTGGCGCTCTTTTTGCTCCTGGGGCCACTCTTCGTGCTCCTCGACATTGTCCCACCCGTGGGCTGGCTGGCCCGAGTGATCGTCGCGCTGGCCGCGACGCCCGTCGTGTTCCTCGTGACCTTCGTCACCGTGGAGGCGGCGCGGTGGAGCCTGCATCCCTGGATCGTCGCGCTAGGCATGCTGGTTGTCGCCCTCGCGGCCTTGGGATGGTGGAGCGCAGGGCGGGCTATCCGTCGCGAGCGCGAGCAGCGTTAGCTCACCATCGTTTTCCAGATGATCTCGCGCATGATCTCATCCGTGCCGCCACCGATCGGGAGGAGCCGCGCGTCGCGGCTGAGGCGCTCCACGAAGCTCTCGCGCATATAGCCCATCCCACCGAAGAGCTGGACGGCGTCGAAGGTGACCTCCATGGCACAGCGGGCCGCGACGTTCTTGGCCATGGCCACCTCGCGCAACACCCCCTGCCCCTGATCCATCGCCCGAGCCACAGTCCGGGTGAGGGTGCGGGCCGCGCAGACCTGCGTCGCCATCTCTGCGAGCTTGTGGCGCGTCACCTGAAAACCCTGCAGCGTGCGACCAAAGGCCATGCGCTCTCGCGTCCATGCCAGCGCCTCGTCCAGGGCCAGGGCCGCGGTGACGTACCCGTAACCGGCCAGTGCGAGACGCTCGCGCTCAAAGTTCTTCATCAAGAGAAGGAAACCTGCGCCCTCCCCTCCCACGAGGCGCTCTGCGGGGACGCGCACGTCATGGAACGAGAGCGCCGCCGTGTCGCTCGACCACCATCCCGTCTTGCGCAAGGGCGCGCTCACCTCAACACCCGGCAATCCCCGGTCGATGATCAGAAAGGAGAGTCCGGCGTGCGGGTCGTCACCTGTACGAACCAACGTTACGTAGAAGTCCGCGCGCACCCCGCTGGTGATGAACATCTTCGCACCGTTGACGACATAGCCCTCCCCGTCACGGCGCGCCACGGTCCGCACTCCGGCGACATCAGAGCCCGTATCGGGTTCCGTGATCGCGAGCGCCGCAACCCGCTCACCTCGCAGGGTGGGTCGAACATAGGTGTCCACCAGGTCGTCGCGACCCGCAGCGACAATCGGCGGGAGCGCGATCTGAGACGACCCAAGTCCCACCGAAACGCCCGTCGAGCGCCCCTGCATCAGGCCCTCAATGGACATCAGCACGGCCATCGCGCCGCCGCCTGCGCCCCCCACCTCCTCGGGGAAGCCAATGCCCAGCAGACCCGTAGCCCCAGCTCGCGCATAGAGTTCCAGTGGGAACGCCCCCTCCTCCTCCCACTGGCATGCAGAGGGGGCAATCTCGGCACGAGCAAAGCGCGCCACCTGGGCACGGAGCGCGATGTCCTCCTCGGCCAAGTCCATGTCCTCAAAACGCATGCACGACTCCTCGCTCTGTCCGCCGCGACCACAGCAAGCCCAAGGCGGGCGAGCCCACGCCCCACGAAGAGCCGGGCCGCGTTCAACCCACGATGATCACCAGAAGTACCACAGCCAAGCCAACGCGCTGGGGACGACTGCAACATACCCAACCGCCGCGCAGGAGCCTACCCGCGCTTCCGCCCCCTGCTCGACGACGACTTGCCCCGACATGACGCGCCGGCCATCGATCCATAACACCGCCCACACCCCCCCCGCGCCATTGCGCAGGTCGAGGGTGACCCCGCGCACCACACCGTCGCGGCTCACGTACCACCCCCGAGTACGAGCCTCATCCCCCCAGCCGCCATGGTAGGCGACCACCTCGCCGTTCACGCGCAGCTCCGCCGCGGTAGCCAGATAGAGGTAGCGCGAGCTGACCTCCACGCGCAAAGACACATGATCCAGGCCAACATGGAAGGTTGCCGGAAAGTGACCTTCACCACCCAAGCTCGTGTGCGGATTCATGGGAGGGGTGGTCATCGTCACCTCGCCGCCAAAACCAAGAACGCAACCTCCCTGCAGGGTACCAGGCGAGGCGACGCGCCGCAATTGGGACGGCGACCCCTCGGGTAGGGGCAGACGCTAGGTCACCATCCGATGGCTCACCCGGGGATCGCCGCCTCAGCACGCAGCGCTGGGCACCGGCGAGCGCTGCTGGATGGAGCGGGTCGGGGTAGACCTTCCCACGTGACGCGGCTGCGAGGCATGGACACACGCCTGTGCAGTCGCGCAGCCTCGGCGCGGGTCTGTGTTCGGGACGCCTTCGCTGTCCGAACGGAGTCCTCCTGCGCCGACGAGCGTGATCCAGCGCCACGCTGCCAGGACAAGGTGTCGCGAATCCGCTGGTCAAGGGACCGTGCGGGCGAGGCGGAAGCCGAGGTAAACGCGCCGGGCATCGCGGTCGTTGTCGTCGCGACGGGCTGCACGGGTTAGCTCCAGACGCCCACCGTAGTAGCCACCACGATACACGCGAAAGGCACCTAGCGCTGGTTCCGTCGGGTCAACACCGCCCGGCAGGGGGCCGCGCCGATCGTAGACCCACTCCCCGATGCCGCCGAGCATGTCGTAGAGCCCCCAGGCGTTGGGCGCCAATCGCTGCACGGGGTGCGGGTGACCTCCACTGGTCCCACACCACCAAGCGATGCCGCCTAGCGCGGGCCACAGTGCAGAGTCGCAGTCTCGACCAGCCGATGGCAGGTCGCCGATGTACGTCGCAGCCAGCGTCCCGGCTCGCGCAGCATGTTCCCACTCCGCTTCGCTAGGGAGGCGGTACCCCTCGCATCCAAGTCCCTCGAAGTGCCAGTCCCAACAACGGAAAGTCCCCTCACGACAACCTCGACTGTCCCCGCCGGGGCACCCCGTCCCGGGCAGCGTGCCGCTGCAGTCGTCGAGCCGATAGCAGGGGTCCAGGCCCTCGATCAGCGAGAGGTGGTTGGCAAAGTAGAGCGCATCGAACCAGCTCACCTGCTCGACGGGACAGTCCGGGTCGCTGCACGCGCTGCCCGCACGCCCATGGAAGGAGGGCGCCAGCCCCATGGCGCCCGCGCTCCCTTCCGCCACCACGCGCCACTGGCCCTGTGTCAGGGCGGTCTGCTGCAGCCAGTAGCCGCGCGTCAACGCTACCTGCACTTGTCCCTCGTCCTCTCGCCGACCCAGCTCCTCGGCTGGTGAGCCCATCGTAAAGATGCCGGACGGCACGTACACGAAGGGAAACGGCACCTCCTCGACCACGAGCCGCGGGGAGCACACCCGCAGCGCTGCGAGCGTTCCAGTCGGGCACCACGCATCCTCCCCACAGTCGTCGTCCGCGACGCAGCCAGCAGGTTGGGGCGCGAGGGCCCGGCAGCGCGGTTCGGAGCCCGTCCAGCGCGCCGCACTCGAGCACTCACGCTGCGCGGGGCCGTCAAGGACCAGACCTGGGTCGCAGCCGTAGGACGCGAGGGCCCCCAAACCGAGGTGATCGACATGAACCACGCCCCGCTCCGGTGGGAGAGGAAGCTCACAGCGCCCATCAGGGTTGATGGGTGCGGTGCGGGCGAGCCGCATGCCGAGATAGCCGTCGCCGCGCTCGTTAGAGCCTGGGCTCCAGTAGAGATATGCCAGACGCACCCACCAAGCGCTGTCGCCGAAGTAGCCACCCTTGGCGAGGAGTGATGCGCCGCTGCCGCTGCCGCTGCTCACCCACCCGAGGGGATCCACCTCCTGCCAGTAGGCGTCCACCCAATGGCTGCGATCCGAGACGAGCTCCATGACATTGCCGAGCACGTCGTAGAGCCCCCAAGCGTTGGGCGCCAGGAGTCCCACCGGATGCGTTCGACCTTCCGCGTTGCGGCACCACCAAGCGACCGGGTCGAGCGCTGGTTGCATCGTCTGACAGTCGTCGACCTCCCGCGTCTCGCCCAAGGGCGTCTGGCCACGCGACCCTGCGCGAGCCGCATACTCCCACTCTGCGGCGCTAGGCAGCCGATAGCCACTGCAGTCGAAACCGGCGAACCCCACGCTCTCGCACCGGTAGTTCACCCCCTCTGGGCAGTTCGGACCCGGCTCCTGGCAGTCGTACCCGGGCACGCCCCTGCATCCGTCCACCACGTAGCACGGCTCCAACCCAAGACGCTCGCTGAGGGCGTTGGCGAAGTAGACGGCGTCCCACCAGCTAAGGCCCTCCACCGGACAGTCGTCCACGGCACACTCTCCTGTCGCGCCGTACCACGATGGCTCAGGGTTGCCCGGTACTTCCGCCAGCCCCGCGCGCCATTGCGCTTGCGTGAGGGGTGTGCGCTGAAGAAAATAGCCTCGCGTGATGGACACGATCCGCTGCCGCTCCGAGGAGAAGCCCCCGCCGAACTCGTCGAGCGGTGAGCCCATCACGAAGGTGCCGGGCGCGATGTAGACGAAGGGATAGTCGACATCCCCAACGCGAAGTTCCGGCGAACATCTGCGCAGATCTTCGGGGACACCCTCAGGGCAGACACTTCCCTCAACGCAGGGGGCACTGCCGTCGCATGGCTCGCCTTCAGGAACTCGCGGCAGCGCCCTGCGCCCCACGGCGGCGTCGGAGACAGCGTCCGCTGCTCCCGCGGCGACGACCCGAACGCGGTAGTAGCGCGTGACACCGGGAGCGATGTCCTCATCGAGCGCGACACGAGATTGCGCACCGGGGACGTCGAACCAGGGGTCTTGCCCCCCCTCCGACCACTGCCACGTGTACGCGGGTGCGCCCACCGCCCGCCGACCCGTGACCCTTTCGCCAGGCTCACCGACGCCTCCCTCGCTGACCGCCCGCACACGGTAGTCCCTGGGTTCACCCACCCTCGCGCTCGCGGCCACCACGCTCAGATGAACACCATCAGCCAGCCCTTCGCTGGCTTGTGGCAGGGCCACGGTCAGGCTACCTTCTGGCGCCTCGGTGTCCAGCCACGCGAGGCCCCCTCCCACGTCCAGCCACACGCCCTCTGCCTCGACCTCGTAGCGCTGCACTGGGTAGCCTGCGCGGCGCCCAGCCACCGGCGCAGAGGGGTTCCCGACGCGCCCCTCCGCGCTCGCAGCGACGCGATAGGTGGCCGCGGCAGCCGGCGGTGTCGCGGCGCTACGCCACGTCACGACGACACCCTCCGTGCTGTCGTCTCCGGCGTCTACATCCTGCGGCGCATGCGGTGAACCGGGCGCTGGACCCTCGCTGTCGACCCACGACAGTCCGCCGATCGGCTGCCCAGCCACGTTGATGCCGTCTCGGGTGAGCAGATAGCCCGACGCACCCTCAACCGCCTCCCATGAGAGGTCAACGGCGTCCGGCCTGAGATCCCACGATGCCTGGAGGCCCGAAGGCGGCGCGAGGACGCGGTGGCAGCGCCCCTGCTCCTCTTCGAAGCCGTGAAGGCAGCCTTCGCACTGGGCGTCGGACCTACCGTCCGACTCACGGCATGCCCTGCCCTGCGCGTTGCAAGCCAGATCGTCGCAGCGTAGCCAGCCGTCACAGGTCGGCCCATCGAAGGTTCGCCGACAACGCAAGCCTCCGCCGGCGTCACACGTCCAGCGGAGGCAGGTCCCACACGGATCCCCCTCGGTCGCGCTCAGCCCTCCACAGGAGCCGCAGGCGTTGAATCCCGCGTCGCCACCCACACAGACCAGCTCGTCACCCTCGCACGCGCGCACCCCAGTCCCGCAACGACCACAGGCGTCGCCCACCCGTCCCGCAGCCTCCGTGCAGAGCGCGCAGGGCCCCGGGTCCCGCTCACCGAGACAGTGCGCACGGTTGAGGTCTTCGCACGCCCATATGCCCTCACCACAGGGGCCGCAGGTTGTGCCAATCTCGACATCAAGAACCTCCCGGCCACCGCAAAGGTTTCCGGTTGGATGGACCTCCTCGCACGAGAGGTCCAACCCACGGCAGCGCCACACCCCGTTTGCAGAGCACGCGCTGCCCGGCTGGAGCGTGAGGCCGCTGCAGCCCCCACAGGCGTCGGCTTGCGACGCACCCTCGCAGTGCAGGGTTCCCTCCTCGGTGCAAACCCACGCACCATCGCTGCAAGGACCGCAAGGGTCGCCGACCTCCTCCCTGAGGGTTCCGCAACCCCCACAGACGTTGCGCTCCGATTCAACGTCGAGAGGCACGCACGCGAGCTGGTCAGGCGCCGCACAGACGGTCACCCCATCGCGGCCACAGGAGGTCGTACAAGCCTCGCCGGGCGCCTCCGTCGCGTCGGGGCCGACCAAGGGAGCGACGCCACCGCAGGCGTTGAGCAGCCCGGGAAGGCACGTGATCTGCGTCGGCGTCGTACAGACCCATGTGGACTCCCCCTGCGGAGGGTCACAGGGTGCTCCAGGATCACCGAGGACGGGGACCTCTCCGCACCCTCCGCAGGCGTTCGGTGGCCGCCGCCCCAGGCATGCGATCTCACCCTGCCCGATGCACCACCAGCGACCCTCGCCGCACAACCCGCAGCTCGTCCCAAGGGGAGGATGGCTGATGGCCCCCCCGCAAGGAGACAGGACCTCCTCGGCGGAGCACCAGAGGTGTTCGAGGCTCACGCAGCGCAGCGAGCCTCCTCCCTGGGGACCGCAGGCGTCCCCAGGGGCGGCCGGATGGCCTGCGTAGCTGAGCGCCTGCTGTCCCCCGCAGGGGTTGGGCGCATCGTGGCTTGCATCGGTGGTGTCCTCAGCGATGGCGTCCTGCGGGACATCCGGCGTCTCCGCGTCAAGGTCGCCGTCCGCGAGGTCCTGCGGATCGCGCTCGGTGTCTCCGGCAACATCCGCGGCGTCCTGACCGGTGTCGTCGGCGACCGTGTCGACTGCGTCAGGCGATGGCTCCTCGTCCGGGGCGGCGTCTCTCGGCGTATCCGACAGCTCGGCCTCAATGTCCTGATGTTGCGCGTTATCTTCGAGCGCGGAAGGGTCTCCTGGCACGTCATGGTCGGCGACATCTCGAGGGTCGAGGGGATCGCTCGGATCCTCCTCGGAGGCGCCTACGTCGCCGGCCGCGTCGCGGGCAGGATCCCGCTCGTCGTCCTCGCTGTCAAAGCAAGCGATGGCGCACAGGGCGCTGAGCAGCAACCAGCCCGAGGCGAGGCAAGAGAGGCGAGAGGTCCGGCGCATGGCGCCCTCCGGAGGCGGGTAGGGATGTTGCAGGGAGTGGATGGATCGTAACCCATGAAGCATCCATAGAAAAGCACCTAGACCAACCTCCGCCGCGGCGCTGAGGTGGGGTCCGGTGGTCCTGCGCGCACCGCATCTCCGATGGAGACCGTGCTCCTGGCGTCTCGGGCGGCTTCAATGACCACCGGAGGCCACGGAATTTGCGCGTTGGGCAGGCCGAGGGTAGCCTTGGCGCGGTGTAGGCGCCGCGCGCGCCCCTCCTCTCCATTCTCCGCCGAGTGCAACGCGATGCCAGCGAACCCTCTCACCACCCGCCTCTTCGTCTGTGGCTTGGTCTTGGGCATGTCTGTCCCGGCGCTGGCTGACGACGACATCCCGACGGACTCTTTCCCCTCGGGAGGTCCGCAGCCCGGCGTCGACGTGCCGCTGCGCGTCCGCAACCTGGACGACAGCCGCCGACACCTCGACGTGGGTAGCGGCCAAGGCGACGCCGACAACGGAGACGACGTGGTTCAAGGCAGCGGCACGAACCCCTACCGTGACATCCTGAATCGTCGCGACGCGCTGCGCGGTGCGGAGGGGGACGAAGGTGGTGAGGGAGAGACCCGCAGGCCTCCGGGATCGCGCTTCGTGTTCGACCAGCCTGGCGATCGCGGCACCACCGCTGCACCGCGAGATCCTCGCCTCATGTACCAAGGAATCGTCCCAGGCGTGCGCGACCGCGTCGAGCACATCCCCTCCCCTGCAGGCGCCGCAGCGCCGCGGCTGGAGTGGTTCGGCGTCCAGTTCGAACGGCCCGACGTGACCCGTGTCGCCGTCCGCATCCCTGCGTCCGTACGTCACCAGATCACGCAGGAACGTGGGGGAGCCGTCCTACGGCTGAGGCTGAGCGGCACCGAGCTTGGCGTGCACCCCAACCACCGCAGCGTCGACGCACGCTACTTCGGCAGGGCGCTCCAACGCGTTGGGGCACGCCGCGTCGGCCAAGATGTGGAAATTACGATCGAGCTAGCGCAGCGCGTCAACCACCGTGTGACCCGCGAGGGGGAATTCCTCTTGATCGACATCGAGGAAAGCCGTCAACCTTAGGCGCTGGTTGCACGACTCTCCTCCCCCGCCATTCATGCACTTCCCTCCCCACCGCTCCTGGCTCTTCGCTCTCACCCTCGCGCTCCTCGCATGGGCCGCGTGCGCTACCGGCGAGGGCCCGCGCGTCAGCGTACCACAGGACGTTGAGGAGGACCCCGGCACAACCTCCGACGCGGACGCCGAGGATGGTGTTGAAGATCCCTCGGACGAGGACGGTGTGGGGGACGACGCGGAAGATGACACGCACGACACGGAAGACCCCACGCCGGATACCGACGTCGCCGATGACCCACCGGAGGAGACGCGCGACGCCGTCGACGGGGACACCGAAGACGCCGTGGACGATCGCCAATTCTGTGACGACACGTGGGTCGGTATTTGCCGTCCTAGGCGCCCCACCTGCAGCCGCGACCGCACAAAGATCATCCGCTGTGGCCTCTGTGGAGAGGAGCTCACTGGCTCGGTGGTCCAGACCTGCGGCCCTCGCGAGCTCTGCGAGCTGGACGGCCAGGGCGACGCGCGCTGTCGCCCCTGCGCCCCCGGGGACACCTGTCCCGACGATCAGGTCCAGTGCGAGGCAGGGACGCGTGGCTGCCTCGCTTGGAACGAGCCCTTCGAGTGTGCCCCAAACGGCGTCAAGCGCTCCCTCGGGAACTGCGCCGGTGGCGCCTTCTGCGTGGCAGGGGCTTGCGTAGGGTCAGGTGGGCGTACGGGCGACGCCTGCGTCTCTCACGGGCAATGCCTGGGCAACCAGTGTGTCTGTGGCGAGGAGTACCGGGCAGCCAACCCGACGGAGTTCCTCTGCTTCCGTGATGTCGCCTCGGGGTTCTGCACCCGAGCTCCCTGCTTCGAACAACCCTGTCACCCCGACCGGGAGGTCTGCGTCGACTTCGCTGAGATGACGCGCTTCGACAGCGATAATTTCTGTGTCGAGAGAGACACCTGCAGCCGCCCAGGAGCGAGCTGCAATGGTGGAAGGTGGCGCTGCACGGAGCTCCCCAGCCGGAGCAACCCTGGAGAGCGCCTCGTCTGGCACCTCGGCTGCTGGCCGGGGGGGCTCCGCTACCATGGGGAGAGCTGCGAACCCCTGACCGGAGACTGCATCGGGGGACGCTGTGTCCGCGGTGGAAACGACGTCACCTACTGCACCAGCGACTGTGGCGCTGAGCAGACCTGCCCGACCAACAGCGAGTGTGTCGAAAATCCAGCGGGTTCCAACCGCTTCCAGTGCCTCGTGCGCAGCGACGCTTCCCCTTGCGTCGAGCGTCTGGCCAGTGAGATCGGGATCGTCCCCACCACGCGCAGGCTCTTCGGCGGTGGGTCCGCGAGCGTCTGCGCACCCACGAGACCCTGAGACCAGGACGGCCATGCGCCGAACAAAGATCGTCTGCACGTTGGGGCCTGCTACAGACTCCGAGGAGGCGATCACGCGCCTCGTTCTGGCCGGCATGAATGTCGCTCGACTCAACTTTAGCCACGGGGACCACGCGTACCACCGGGCGCTCTTCGCGCGCGTACGCGCCGTCAGCGCCTCCGTCGGCGTCCCCATCGCAGTGCTCCAGGACCTGCAAGGCCCCAAGCTCAGGGTCGGCGTCTTCGACGGCGGTTCTGCGCTCCTGCGCGCGGGTCAGACCTTTCGTCTCTGGACAGAGCCCATGGTGGGGAACACGGAGGGTGCGTATGTCAACTGGCCCCGGCTCTCGGAGGAGGTCCGGCGCGGCGACGTCCTCCTGCTGGACGACGGCTTGCTGCGCTTGCGGGTGACCGACCACGTCCCGACCCACGTGACGACTGAGGTGGAGATTGGCGGCACCTTACGCGACCGCAAAGGCATCAACGTGCCTAGCTCAGCGCTGAGCGTACCCTCACTCACCGAGAAGGATCGAGAAGACCTGCGCTTGGGGTTGGAGCTCGGGGTCGACTACGTCGCCCTCTCCTTCGTGCGCTCCCCCTTGGACGTACACCAGCTGCGCGCGCTCATCCCCGACGGGTCCTACCGCCCGGGTGTCATCGCGAAGATCGAGAAGCCGCAGGCGGCGCGCAACCTGGATGCGATTCTGGACGCCTCGGATGGCATCATGCTCGCGCGCGGTGACCTCGGGGTCGAGCTGCCTCCCGAGCAGGTCCCCGTTATTCAGAAGGAAGCGTTGCGTAAGGCCAACATGCGGGGCAAGCCGTGCATCATCGCGACCCAGATGCTGGAGTCGATGACCAGCGCACCGCGCCCAACGCGCGCCGAGGCCTCGGATGTCGCCAACGCCATTTTTGACGGCGCTGACGCCGTCATGCTCTCGGCGGAGACGGCTTCGGGGCACTATCCATTCGAGGCCGTCGAGATGATGAGCCGCATCGCGACGACCGCTGAGGCCAGCATGGAGCAACCCAGCGAGCCGCGTCGGCTGCTGATGCCCAAGGCAGGCATCAGCTTCCCCTTGGCGATCGCCCGCTCTGCAGCCGTCGCCGCGGAGGACCTGAAGGTGCGGGTTATCGCTTGCTTCACGGTCTCGGGTCGCACCCCGAGGCTCATCATGGCGCATCGCCCTCAGCGCGAGATCCTCGCGTTCACGCCAGACGAGACGACCTACCGGAAGATGGCGCTCTTCTGGGGAGTCCGTCCCCTGCTCTGCGCGCTCCGCGCGGACACCGATGGGTTGATCGCCCTCGTCGAGGAAGAGCTGCGCCAGCGCTCTCTCGCACAGCGGGGCGATCCAGTCTTGATCGTCATGGGCATTCCGGCGAGCACCAGGACCCCGACGAACATGATCAAGTTCCACACCATGTCCTGAGGGGTCCTCGCTGCCCTGACAGGCACGAGAAAACCTCCCCGACGCACGCGTCGACCTCAGATCGCGGAGCCCTCGTCGTTCGCAGCGCCGCGCAGCAGCCCCTCGGCGCGTTGCCGCAGTGCCTCAGCTCCAGGCTTGCCGAGCATGGCATGCGCGTAGCGCTTCGCCTGCTCGACACCGGGCTGATCGAAAGGGTCGATGTCCCACAAGAACCCTGCCCAGGCTGTCGCGCACTGCAGCAGCATCACCAGCTCGCCCATGGCTGCGGGCGAAAGCGAGGCAGCGCGCAGGGTCAGGTGTGGGCGGCCCAGCTCGGTCAAGGCCGCCTGGACGCCTTCCATGGAGCGGCTTCGAACACGGGCGAGCGGTGCGTTCTCCAAGTAGCGCATGACGCCAAGCGCGGGCGGGAAGGGCGCCATCGGTGGGTGCGAGGGTGACGTCTCTTCCTCGGCGGCCAGAAAGAGCACCACCTTGTTGTGTGCTCCCTCGATCAGGAGCTGCAACTGCGCGTGCTGATCGTTGGTACCTACGGCCGGCAAGGGCGTCGGCCCGAGCGGCTCCCCCTTGCCCCGCGGCTTGCCCAAGCTCTCGGCCCAGAGCTGAACGAACCACAGCGCTAGAGGAAAGAGGCGCGTCACGTAGGGGAAGAAGACCACATCTCGGAGTCCGGCCTCGTAGAACCGACAGAGCGCTAGCGCTAGATCGAGGGAGGGGTTTGCTCCGGGCAGCGCCGCGGTGAAGCGCGTACGTTGGACCGCAGCTCCCTCCACGAGGGCACGCACATCCACCCCGGCGAAGGCCAACCCGAAGAGCGCTACTGGCGTCAGCACCGAGAAGCGGCCACCAATCCCCGAAGGCAGAGGGAAGACGGGCAGCCCGCGCTCTCGCGCGAGCGCAGCGAGGGGCCCTTCGTTCGGATCCGTGGTCACCCGCACCCTCCGCCAGGCCTCCCCTTCCCCCAAGGCCTCGGTGAGCGCACCAAGGAGGTAGAAGAAGTTGGCGAGGGTCTCCACCGTCGAGCCGCTCTTGGTGACGACATGCACGCAGGTCGTGGAGAGGTCCACCTCGTCGAGGAGCAGATCGAGCTCTACCGGGTCCACACTCTCCAGCACGCGCACGCGGTGTGCTCCACCACGACCCCGGAATGCGGTCGGCGCCAGAGCCTCGCCCAGCGCCCGCAGCCCCAGCGACGAGCCGCCGATCCCCACGACCACCAGGGTATCGTAGGATTCTCGGTCCGCGGCGACCTGGACGAGCAGCGGCGAAAGGTCCAAGGTTCCGACATCGAGGAAGGTCGGTCCCCGACGGACGGCGAACGACGCCATCCGCTCCGCAGCCCCGGGCAGCGCCTCAGGGGCGCTCTCAGGCGTAACGCAGCTCCGCGGCTGGCACGCGTGTTCAAGTTCCAAACGCCAGTGGACAGCAACCATGCGCTCACCTGTCATCAAGTCGGAGGGTGCCCTGGGGGAACTGGGCGCGCAGTGGTTCCGGAGGGTCGAGGCGTTTCGGCCTCTTGTCTCCAGGGGTACCGAGCTGGCCGCAAGCGGCCATGCGGTCATCGCCGCGCGTCTCGCGGACCGTGACATTCACGTGCTTCGCGCGGAGGAAAGCGCGAAAGGCCTCGATGGTCTCGGGCGCGGAAGACCGGAACGTGGTTCCTGGATGCGGATTGAAGGGGATCAAGTTGATCTTGCATGGAATCTTTGCGGTCAGCCGCAAGATTCTCCGCGCGTCGTCGAGGGAATCGTTGACGCCCTCGAGCATCACGTACTCGAAGGTGATGCGCTCGCCCTTCTTGAGCGGGAAACGCTCCAAGGTCTCCATCAAGCGCTCCAAGGGGTAGCGCCGGTTGATGGGCATGATCCAGTCACGAATCTCGTTCGTCGTAGCGTTGAGGCTCACCGCAAGCCGCACGTTCGTTTCGCGTCCTAGGCGCTCGATCTCCGGGATGAGGCCCGATGTGGAGAGGGTGACCCTCCGCGCGGACAGGTCCAAGCCCTTGCGCTCCGTCAGGATACGCGTCGCGGGGATGACGTTGTCGGCGTTGTGCAAGGGCTCGCCCATACCCATGAACACGATGTTGGTGATCCGCCGCTCTTGGCCGTAGAGGCGCCTTGCCTGGACCACTTGATCCACGATCTCAGCCGTACTCAAGTGACCGCGAAGTCCCATCTGCGCCGTCAGGCAGAATTGGCAGTTGATCGCGCAGCCGAGCTGGCTGGAGATGCACAAGGTGACGCGATCCTCCGTGGGAATGATCACCGACTCAATGACGCCACCTTGGTCCAGTCTCCAGGTCAGCTTCCTGGTCCCGTCTGCGGCGAGGTGTTCGGAGTTGAGGGTCAGCGCGTCCACCCTCGCGCGCTCCTCGAGACGGGCCCGGAAGGGCTTGCTCAGATCGGTCATCTCATCGAAGCTGGAGGCCAGCCGGATGTACAACCAAGACCACAGCTGGTCGGCTCGAAAAGGCTTCTCGTCAAGCTCTTGAACCAGCCAGTCGCGCAGCTCTTCACGGGTGAACGCCTTGAGCAGGACGCGCCCGTTGTCGTCGTGCATGCGCCGCTGTCGAGGGGATGTGGGTGCCGCTGCGTTCATGATTCGACCTCGTGCCGCCGCTCGCGGCTGACGGGCCTGACGGCTCCCGGCCCGGCGCCGTGTCGGCCAGCGTATAGCACAGGGACGCATCGCTCGCGAGCGCGAAGCGCGCCTTTCTCTCGTTCAGAGGGTCAGCGCGCGTCCAGGAGCACCTGGGTGGGGCCTAGGAGCGCGAGCCGAACACTTGTGAAGCTGGGAAGAAGTACGCGATCTCTGTAGCCGCGTTCTCCAAGGAGTCGGACCCGTGCACGGTGTTCTCGCCTACGCTCAACGCGAAGTCCTTGCGGATGGTACCAGCGTCCGCGTTGGCGGGGTTGGTCGCACCCATGATGGTGCGGTGCTTGGCGACAGCGTCGTCACCTTCCAGGACGGAGATGACGACAGGGCTGCGGGTCATGAACTCAACGAGCTCTCCGAAGAAGGGACGCTCGCGGTGAACGGCATAGAAGCCCTCGGCCTCGGCGAGGGAGAGGTGCGCCATCCGGGTGGCCACGATCTTGAGACCGCTGGACTCAAATCGATCGAAGATCTTGCCGATCAGGTTTCTCTCAACGCCATCAGGCTTGATGATGGACAGGGTGCGCTCGGTCGCCATGGGTTTCCTGTGGAGACTTGTTGGCCCAGCTCAACGTTGAGCCGAGCAGGGTGGAGGGTGTATCGATCACCCCGTTGGGGGACTGTGCCTAGAGGCCTGCGTGGTTCTTCAGTGTGACGCCGAGCTCGGCGGGCGTCGCGGCCATGGCGATGCCCGCGCTCTGCATCGCCTTGACCTTCTCCGACGCCGTTCCTTTGCCGCCGGAGATGATGGCGCCAGCGTGGCCCATGCGCTTGCCCGGAGGCGCGGTGCTGCCGGCAATAAAGCCGGCGACGGGCTTGGTCATGTTCTCGGCCACCCACGCAGCCGCTTGCTCCTCCGCGTTGCCGCCGATCTCACCGATCATGATCACGGCGTCGGTGTCGGGGTCCGCCTGGAAGAGGGCGAGCACGTCGATGAAGTTGGTGCCGTTCACGGGATCACCGCCGATGCCCACGCACGTGGACTGTCCGATGCCCAGCGCGGTGAGCTGCCCTACCGCTTCGTAGGTCAGCGTCCCGGAGCGGCTCACGACGCCGACACGGCCCGGCAGGTGGATGTGGCCGGGCATGATCCCGATCTTGCACTGGCCTGGGGTGATGACCCCTGGGCAGTTGGGACCGACGAGGCGGCTCTGGGTGCCCTTCAGGTACTCCCGCACCTGGACCATGTCCAGCACGGGGATGCCCTCGGTGATACAGATGATCAGCTCGATGCCGGCCTCTGCCGCCTCCATGATAGCGTCAGCCGCGAAGGGAGGCGGCACGTACACGACGCTGGCGTTGGCGCCGGTCTCTCGGACCGCGTCTTGGACGGTGTTGAAGATAGGGATCTGGTCGTCGAAGAGCTGACCCCCCTTGCCTGGTGTCACACCTCCGACCATCTGGGTTCCGTAGGCGACGGCCTGCCGCGTGTGGAACGCGCCGGTAGCGCCTGTGATGCCCTGACAGATCACGCGCGTGTTCTTGTCGATGAGAATGGCCATACTTCCCTCCAGAGCCCGCAGGCGGGCTGACTCGGAATCCAGTGTGAGTTAACGAATCGCCGCGATGATCTTCCGGGCCCCGTCGGCCATGTCATCGGCGGCGATGACGGCGAGGTCGCTCTCCGCAAGAATCTTCTTGCCGATCTCGACGTTGGTCCCCTCCAAGCGGACGACGAGGGGGACATGAAGGCCCACCTCCTTCGCGGCGGCCACCACACCGCTGGCGATGACATCGCACTTCATGATGCCGCCGAAGATATTGATGAAGATACCACGCACGCTGGGGTCTGCGGTGATGATCCGGAACGCCGCCGACACCTTCTCTTGCGTGGCACCGCCACCCACGTCGAGGAAGTTGGCGGGCTCGCCGCCGAAGTGCTTGATGATGTCCATCGTCGCCATCGCGAGCCCTGCCCCGTTCACCATGCACCCGATGTTGCCGTGCAGCGAGATGTAGGAGAGGTCGTACTTCGATGCTTCGATCTCCGCAGGGTCCTCCTCGTGCAGATCGCGCAGCTCCATGATGTCGGGGTGCCGGTAGAGGGCGTTCGAATCGAAGTTCATCTTCGCGTCGAGCGCGATGATGCCACCGTCCTTGGTCAGCACCAGAGGGTTGATCTCGGCGATCGAGCAGTCGAACTCGACGAAGGCCTTGTAGAGCCCTGTCATAAAGCGAACGGCCGCCTGAACGCTCTTGCCCTCCAGACCGAGAGCGAAGGCGAGCTGACGGGCCTGGAAACCAGTCAGGCCGGTCAGGGGATGCACGACGGCCTTGACGATCTTCTCGGGCGAGCGCTCGGCTACTTCTTCGATCTCGGTTCCGCCCTCGGTGGAGACCATGAACGTAACGCGGCTGGTCTCCCGATCCAGCACGACCCCGAGGTAGTACTCCTTGTCGATCCCGCAGCCTTCCTCAACGTAGAGGCGGCGCACCACTTGCCCGTCGGGACCCGTCTGGTGGGTTACCAGCGTCGAACCCAAGAGGCCCTCAGCGTAGGTACGCACCTCATCCAAGGACTTCGCGAGCTTCACACCCCCCGCCTTGCCACGGCCACCCGCGTGAATCTGGGCCTTGACGACCCACAGGGCGCCGCCGAGCGCTTGCGCCGCCTGCACGGCCTCGTCAGCGGTGGTGACCGCGTGACCGCGCGGCACCGTGACGCCGTAGCGTCCAAGAAGCTGCTTCGCCTGAAACTCGTGGATGTTCATCCAAACCTCATCGCCTGAAAGGATGCCTGCTCGCCTGAAAGGATGGCAGCTCGCCTGAAAGGGTGCCGGGGCGTCACAAGCCACGGCCGCCGAGATGACGTGGCGTGTCATGCCAGCGGCGCCTTTAGACCACGCGCCAAGCTCAGGTCAAGGAGCTGATGCCTGGAGGACCACGAACGCACCCAGGCGCTTCGGCTTAGGGAGCGCGCAGGTCGGTAGGGCCGTGTGTCCCTGCGCACCGTGTTCGATCAGGCGCAGACGCGGTTACGGCCGCCCGTCTTGGCCTGATAGAGGCGCTCGTCGGCCATCTCGACGAAGCGCTCGCGGGCGGCAGCCCCTTCGTAGAGCTCCTCGTCCCAGAGGCGGCCGACATCCGACACCCCCAGCGAGACCGTAATGTGGAGCGTCACGTCTCCGCAAAGAAAGGGATGATCCGCGATCGTCCGGCGCAGCTTCTCGGCCAGCACGGCCCCTTGGGCGAGGTTGGTCTCTGGCGCAAGCACAGCGAACTCTTCGCCGCCGTAGCGTGCAAAGCAGTCGGTCCGCCGGACGACCTTCCGGACCCTCCGCGCGAGCTCTTCCAGCACCCGATCGCCACACACGTGCCCGTGGCGGTCGTTGACAGGCTTGAAGTGATCCACGTCGAAGATGATCAGCGCCAGCGCCTTCTGATAGCGACGTGAACGGCTCAACTCACGCTCGATGAGCTCCCAAAGGTAGCGCTTGTTGTATGCTCCGGTGAGTGCGTCGGCCGTGCTGAGCCGGTAGATCTGGTCGTAGTAGGCCTGTTCGACGTCGTCACCCATGAGGAACTTGAACGTCGTCTTGCCGGTGCGGAAGACCATACCGTCCTCCAGACGAAGATCGTGGACCGGGGCATCCCCGACGAAGGTGCCGTTGGTCGACCCCAAGTCCCGCAACCAGTAACCCTCGCCCTCGCGCACCACCCGAGCGTGGTTGCGGCTCATGGAGGTGTCGTCCACCACGACGTCGGCGAGCGACGAGCGCCCGATCAGGTTGTCGTCACTCTCAAGCCGGTAGACCTTGCCGATGTCGGGCCCGGCCAGCACGACCAAGCACACGCCCGGCCCTTGCGGAGGCAGGGTCGCCGAAATCCGTTCCACCGAGTCGGTGGTCTGCGTGCGACGCTCACGTTGAGCCAACGTTCAACCTGTCGGTGGAACGGGGCTTCGCGGCACAGCTGCCGCACGATGCGGCAGAACCCACGAAGCCGAAAGAGAGAGACGAGACCCAAGTCAAGGTGCCATCGACGCGCCCAACCTTCACGTGCGTCGCATGATCTGACACCCAGACTACACCCAATGTCGTCTCCGAAGCAAGCGCGCGCATACCCCCAAGGGAGGGAGGCCAGCGTGCACCCTCAGCGTGGGCAACTTCGCGCATCCGACGCAGAGCTGGCTGCATCTCTAGGTTGACGCTTGAGTTCAAGCGTCACGTGGTGTACGCCCCGCTGGCGAGCCAGGCACCCGACCGGGCTCACGAGGACCTGCCCTGGTGCTGCTCCTGCGGTGCTTCCGCACAAGAATGGCGGTGGCGATACCTTGCACAACCTTGGGCGCGCTGCCGGATGCGCCCCACCCTCTGACCCCATCGAGCGCGGCCTTACCCGACCTCAGCGAAGGCACCCGCTTCGACACCCACAGCAAGGAGAAGACCTTGAACTGGCTTCTACGCTCCTTTTCCTCGACCGTCGGCAAGAAGGTACTCGTAGCGCTCAGCGGCCTCGGGCTCGTGATCTTCTTGATCACCCACCTGATGGGCAACCTGCAGATCTTCTTCCCTGCGGGTGACACGCACCCCGGGCACGTGACGGCCATGGATGACTACGCCCACGCGCTCCACGAGGTGCCTTTCCTCGGCTTCTTGGAGATCGGCTTGCTCCTGGCGTTCCTGCTCCACATCGGCCTCGTCTTCTCGCTCATCGCGGACAACAAGGCAGCGAGGGGAGGCACTGGCTATGCGGTGAGTGCGTCCAAGAGGGCCGGCGACAAGCTCGCCGGGCTCAGCTCGCGGACCATGGCCTACAGCGGGATTGCCCTACTCGCCTTCCTCGTCATCCACATCGCCCAGATGCGCGCGAAGCGCTCCCTGGTGCACGGACCTGAGGCCCAGGAGACCATCTCCACCCTGGTCTACAGCACACTCTCCTCCCTCCCGATGGCGCTGCTCTACGTGGTAGGGAGCGTGCTCGTCGCTTGGCACGTGTTCCACGGCCTGCAGAGCGCGTTCCGATCCGTCGGCGTAAATCACCCGAAGTACTCCCCCGCCATTCACAACGTTGGCATCGCCTTGGCGCTCCTCTTTGCGATCGGCTTCTCCTCGATCCCGGCAGCCATCGTGCTGGCTGGCGCCGGCGTGCCGATCCTGCCCCCCGCCCTGATGCCGTGACGAAGAACGCGCACCCCGACACGTGGAGTCCCCTATGACCCTGACCTCCAACGCTCCGACCGGCCCGATCGAGGACCGCTGGTCCAAGCGCAAAAGTGAGCTGAAGCTCGTCGGCCCCACCAACCGGCGCAAGTACAGTGTGATCGTCGTAGGCACCGGCCTCGCCGGCGCGTCAGCTGCCGCGACCCTGGGAGAGCTTGGCTACCGCGTCAAAGCCTTCACCTTCCATGACAGCCCTCGCCGGGCCCACTCGGTGGCTGCTCAGGGCGGCATCAACGCCGCCAAGAACTACCAAAACGACGGCGACTCCGTGTTCCGCCTCTTCTACGACACGGTCAAGGGTGGCGACTTCCGTGCTCGCGAAGCCAACGTGCATCGCCTGGCCGAGGTGAGCGCGAACATCATCGACCAATGTGTCGCCCAGGGCGTACCCTTCGCGAGAGAGTACGGCGGCACGTTGGCCAACCGCACCTTCGGCGGTGTGCTCGTGAGCCGCACCTTCTACGCCCGGGGACAGACGGGTCAACAGCTCCTCCTCGGCGCCTACGCCTCCCTGATGCGGCAGGTCGACCTCGGCAAGGTCACCCTCTGCACGCGGCAGGAGATGATGGACCTCATCGTCGTCGATGGCAAAGCACGGGGCATCGTCACCCGTAACCTCCTCACCGGGGCGTACGAGGTCCACACGGCAGACGCGGTGCTTCTGGCCACGGGCGGCTACAGCAACGTCTTCTACCTCTCGACCAACGCCATGGCTTGCAACGTCACGGCGGCTTGGCGTGCGCACCGACGCGGCGCGCTCTTCGCGAACCCTTGCTACACGCAGATCCACCCCACCTGCATCCCGCAGAGCGGCGATTACCAGTCGAAGCTCACCCTGATGAGCGAGTCACTGCGCAACGACGGGCGCGTGTGGGTTCCGCGCAAGGCCGACGACACGCGCGCACCGGGCGACATCCCCGATGCAGAGCGCGACTACTACTTGGAGCGCAAGTACCCGACCTTCGGCAACATGGTCCCGCGGGACGTCGCCTCAAGGAACGCCAAGTATGTCTGCGACGAGGGGCGTGGTGTAGGTGCCACCCGGCGCGCCGTCTACCTGGACTTCCGCGACGCCATCGAGCGTGATGGGCTCAACGCCATCAGCGCCCGCTACGGCAACCTCTTCGACATGTACGCCAAGATCACGGGAGATGACCCCTACCAGGTCCCGATGAGAATCTACCCTGCTCCCCACTACACGATGGGAGGTCTGTGGGTAGACTACAACCTCATGAGCAACATCCCTGGCCTCTTCGTGCTCGGCGAAGCCAACTTCTCGGACCACGGCGCCAACCGCCTCGGGGCCTCTGCACTCATGCAAGGCCTCGCCGACGGATACTTCGTGATCCCCTACACCCTCTCGGGCTACCTCGCGGAACACACCTTTGCGCCTGTCTCACCGGACCACCCTAGCTGCAAGGACGCCCTCCAAGACGCCAAGGGGCGACTCGACAAGATCGCGTCCGTGCGTGGAGGGCGCTCCGTCGAGAGCTTCCATCGTGAGCTGGGCATGGTCATGCTGGATCGGGTCGGCATGTCTCGAACACGGGAAGGGCTGGACGACGCCATCAAGAAGGTGCGCGCCATCCGAGCTGAGTTCTGGGAGAACGTCCGGGTGCCAGGGGAGGGACTCGGCTACAACACGGAGCTGGAGAAGGCGGGTCGCGTCGCTGACTTCTTGGAGTTCGCAGAGACCATGGCCCACGATGCCCTCTACCGAGAGGAGTCCTGCGGTGGTCACTTCCGCGAAGAGCACCAGACGCCCGAGGGGGAGGCCAAGCGCAACGACGACGACTTCTGTCACGTGGCCGCATGGGAGTTTCAGGGCGTGGGGCAGACCCCTTCTTTGCACAAAGAGGAGCTGTCCTTCGAGTTCGTCAAGCTGAGCCAACGGAGCTACAAGTAATGGCCGATACCATCCGACTCACCCTTAAGGTCTGGCGCCAGCGTGACCCCAAGGACGCAGGTGCGTTCGAGACCTACCAGCTCGACGCGGTCCCGCGACACGCTTCCTTCCTGGAGATGCTGGACCTGCTCAACGAGCAGCTCATCCGCGAAAACAAGCGCCCGGTGGCCTTCGAGCACGACTGTCGCGAGGGTATCTGCGGCACGTGCGGAATCGTCATCGACGGCCAGGCGCATGGCCCGCAACGCGGGACCACCACCTGCCAGCTCCACATGCGCCACTACCGGGATGGGGACACGATCGTCCTCGAGCCTTGGCGCGCCCGAGGCTTCCCCATCATCCAGGACCTCGCCGTCGACCGCTCTGCCTTCGACCGCATCCAAGCTGCAGGTGGGTACAACTCGGTCAACGTAGGCAACGCCCCCGACGCCAACGCGATCCTCGTAGGGAGAGACCAGGCTGCCGCCGCCTTCGACGCCGCGACCTGCATCGGGTGTGGTGCATGCGTCGCTGCTTGCCCGAACGCCTCGGCGATGCTCTTCGTCTCCGCCAAGGTCGGACACATGGCGATGCTCCCCCAGGGGCAACCGGAGCGTTCCAAGCGCGCCCTGCGCATGGTCACACAGCACGACGCCGAAGGGTTCGGCGCCTGTACGAACACCCTGGAGTGTGAAGCGGCCTGCCCCAAGGAGATCTCGACACGCTGGATTCAGCGACTGAACCGCGACTACCTGCGCGCTGCCCTCGCCAGCGACGAGGTCCCCTCGTAGCTTCACGCACACCCTCGCTCCACCGGACACCCTGCGCGGCAGCCACCGCGACTGGTGCCCGGATCGCCGCGCCCGACCACGATGCCCAAGACGACGTCCTCCCTGGTTTCGCGCTTGGCTTCCCGCCGCCCCCGGGAGCTGCGCTTTGTCGTCGACCGCCCGATCGTTCCCTACCCCTCGCAACTCAACGTAGAGCGAGAGGAACAACGAGCGGCCCTCGCGCTCGCGACGCTGGTCCTCCGCTTCGCGGCCGAGCAAGGCCAGTGCCGCATACCTCCGCGCGTCGTGCGAGACCTGTGCGCACACCTCCTGCAGCCCCTCGAAGCCAAGGACGTGATGGCTCTAGAAGTCGAGGCCTATGAGGTCCTGCGGTGGCTCGTAGAGGGGGGGCTCGACGCTTCGGAACCGCCGGCAGGCGGCGCCGGCTCCCCCCCACCCCCTGGAGCACCGCTCTCCGAGCTGGTGCAATGGGCCATCGCTCACCGCTGTGACCTGCTCATCGACTACTTCTCCCAGAGCCGTGGAGAGCGCAGCACGAGACGTATCACGCCGATCTCCCTGGGCGCAGAGACCTACCTCAAGGCCTTCTGCCACGCACGGCGGGCCGAGAGGAATTTCCGCCTGCAGCGCATCCTGCGCTGTACTCCCCTGCCGCTCACCGCCCAGGAGGGAGCCGAGAACGACGCCCGCGAGAGGGAGAGCGAGAGGGAGAGCGAGAGGGAGAGCGAGAGCGAGAGCCAGGCGGTCGCCGCGACTCCACATCAGCTTGAGCTCCTCGACGGCCTGCCCGAGGAGGAGCCAGTACGCGTGTTTGATCCGAACGAGCCGGTCTAGAGCGCGCTGCGTACACCTCCCTGCGCCCCACCGAGGGACACGAGAGGATCGGTCAAGCCGTCATTCACCCTTGTCCGACCAGCCGTCGGGGAACACCACTGTCTGGCTCCACCGAAACCCCTCGTTGACCTCCTGCTTACAGGCAGCGTCGTCGGGAGGGCAGACCATCCAGACCGTATTGCCCCGCGAGTCCGGCCCCTCCAACTCCCAATGAGAGGGTTTGCCGATCGCCTGGCATCGGGGACATCGCGCGTCACAGCCACCCTTTGCCGAGGACGTGGAGAAGCGGATCTCGAACTCCAACTGAGCGCTCTCTTCGATGAGCGCGATCGAGAGGTTCTCAGAACGGTGCAGCGTCCTCTTCATCTTCGTCCTACTTTTCGGTATCACAGCAAGCGGCCACTGCGGAGGTTGCGCACGACGCGCCTTCGTGCAAGATGCCTCGTCTTGGAAAGCCTCGCTGCCACAGGGCGGGGCCAGCACATTTATCGGTACCCTGGCATGACCACGCCCTCTCCTTCCCTCGCCGCACCACACATCGTGTGGCATCGTGCCTCGGTGGACCGCCCCGCCCGCGAAAAGTTGCTGGGCCAGCGCGGACGGTTGATTTGGTTCACCGGGCTCTCGGGGAGTGGCAAGTCTACCATCGCCTCTGCGCTGGACGTGCACCTGCACCGCCTGGGCCGGGCGACCTATCTGCTTGACGGCGACAACGTGCGCCATGGTCTCTGCCGAGACCTGACCTTCAGCGATGCCGACCGCAAGGAGAACATCCGACGGATCGCCGAGGCGGCGCGGCTGCTCGTCGATGCGGGTCTCATTGTACTCACGGCGGCGATCTCGCCCTTCCGCGAGGACCGAGCCATGGCCAGGTCGCGCGTCGACCCCGGAGACTTCCTGGAAGTCTTCGTCGACACCCCCCTGGAGGTGTGCGAGTCGCGCGACCCCAAAGGGCTCTACCAGAAGGCGCGGCAGGGCATCATTCCGTCCTTCACCGGCATCTCCTCTCCCTACGAAGCTCCTGAGCAGCCCGATGTCCATATCCGGACCATCGACACGAGCATCGAGGATGCGGTCACGCGCATCGCAGCCAAGCTGCTCGATAGCGAGGATTTGGACGCCCGAGCGGTGGTCGGTCGCGAGCGCACACGCTCCTCTTAGGCGTTACTGCAGCGCCCCGCGGAGCCACATCACGCGCGCGGGGCAGCCAGCGCAACGATCGCGCTGCCTAGCGGTACTAAGGCGTGTCCTAGGGCTCGATCAGGATGGGAATCACCTCCCATGACAGCGAGCTCGACCTCCACTCATTCTGACTGAGCACCCCGCGACGGAACGAGGCGTAAGAGAAGTTGAAGAGGGACAAGGCCCGCAACGTAATCCGAAGCGAACCTGCGGGCAGCGAGGGGATGGGGGTGCCCACCGACTCCGCGAAGTCGGCCAGGTGAAAGGCCTGGCGATCGCCTGGGAGAAAGACGGCCCAGCGGCTGAAGCCTGCGTTGTCGGCAGTGATCGTGAGGTAGTAGAGGTCAGGCGTGAGCGACCCGGGATCGAGCTCCCATTCGATGTAGCCCTCTCGCAGGTGAGGATGCTCGGCAGACGGGACGGTGAATCGAGGGATGGGCGTAAGGCGCGGCATCACGAGGATCTCGTCAAACCCTACGACCCCTCGCGCAAAGGTCTGAGCGCTCGGCACATTCCCCGTCAAAGGGAAGGCCCCTGCGCTGACCCGGAAGGTCACCCCATCGAGCGGTCCGGCCATCCTGGGGAAGTGGCCACCCTCAATGATGGGTAGGTGCGTCCGCACCGGCGCGAAGCCCTCCAGCACACCCTCGGTACCGAAATCCAGGAACGCGGAGGCCTCGTAGTAGATCGGCCACACGTCTGGATCGGTGACCCCCGTGGGCAGCGGATCCGCACCAGCAATCCTTACCCTCAGTTGACGATTCAAGGGGATGTTGCAGACCAGGTCGGCGCGCTCATCCAGCCGGTCAGGACGCAGGATGACGCCGCGTGTCACGGCCAGCGCGGTTGTTGTAAAGACGCCGTTGCGCTCGTTGAAAATCCCGCAACGCGCCACGACCGCCTGGTCACCCAAGCGAGCGGTGATCTCGAAGGGGCCGTCCTCTTCCAGCACCGCACCCGGGCCTGGGTGCGGGTTGGCCCACCCCTGAGAGCGACGCGTTGTCTCGATTCGAGCCTGGAGACGCTGCCCCGGAGGGAGCGCCTGGAGCTTGTCCAAGCCCCTGAGGTTGCCCCGGACCACACCGTTCGGTGGAGGAGGAGGCGACTGACACGCTGGGTCACCCGGCGTGCAGGGCGGCGGTGGAAGCGGCCAGAGCAGCAGCGTCACGGTGTCTGAGGGCGAGGCGACGACGCTCTCCACCGAGCGATCTACCCCGAAGGCCGTCACGGTGACCTCGCCGATCAGACGCGGGTCGGCAAACACGACCTCCCCGCTGCTGTTGGTGAGCGCCGTCAAACGCAGGCCGCCACCACCCCCGACGTGTACCGTCGCCGCTGCCACGGGAGCGAAGGTGCCCTGCTCGCGAACGTGGACGGTCAGGACGCCTTGAAGCGGGCCTCCTCCCACACCTCCCGGGCTCAGGAGCTGGCGCTGGTAGGTGAAGCCGACCTCGTCGACCCAGCTTGCCTCGCAGCCCGCCAAGGTGACGGGGACCGTCCCCACGTCACCACGAGGCGTGCGCGCGCGCAGCAGAAAGGTGCCAACACGCTCCGTGTCCAGCACCTCTCCCCCCATCGCGATCCTACAGTCCGACACGAAGCCCGAACCCACCACGTAGATCCAGGTCCCGCCCGCCGTTGGCCCCACGCGCGGCGCCATCCCCTCAACCCTCGTCGGCCCTAAGCGCTCGAGGGTGCGCCCTGTGTCGTGAACGTGCCCCACCTCGGTCATCATCCGAAGCCTCGACATACCGGGAGCACCGGCTGGAACGGCGATGTTCCAGACCGTCTCGCTCCGCTGCAGCACCGGCCACAGCTGGCCATCCACGAAGGGCGCGTGCCATGACTCCAGCCCCTCACCCTCGACCCTCACCGTGAAGGTGCGACCGGCAGGGCCCGCCTGGGGCACGAGGCGCCGGACCGACGCAGGGGACCGCACCTCCACGGCACCCTCAGCAAGCCACGCTGCGCCCAAGCCGTCGACCACCCTGACATCTCGCACGCCGGGGGACATGGCGGGAACCAACACGACCAAGCGATCCGTGGCTCCTCCGACGACGCTAACCTCGGCGTCACCAACCCACACCCGCGCGTCTTCGCTGGAAGGCAGCCCCGCGCCGATGAGATGTACAATGTCACCACCCAAGGCCGACACGCTACCAGGCCACACCCGCAGCGCGACCAGCTCGACATCCGCCTCGTACGTGATCGCGTCTTCCACCCGCGCGACGCCACGAGCACCGCAATCCATGACGAGAGGCAGGCGCACACCTACCTCCCCAGGCGGCACGACAAACGAGACGACGCCTGTGCTGTCTTCCTCCAACGGAACAGGCACCGACCCGAGGCGCGCGACACAGCCGCTGTCGACGGCCCGCCCAGCCACGATCGCGCGGACACCACCGCTCGCCGAGACCCGATCTGGCACCGCTCCGAGCAACGCGAGTGAAGCGGTGTAACGGAAGGCCTCAGGCAGGACCACCAGATCCGCGCCCGTCCAGAGGCTCACATCGACCTGTTGGCCTGCCACCCCAGGGGGCGTGACCACCTCAATTTGGTTATCGCCGATCACCCGCGACACGTCGACCTCACGGTCACCCCAGAACACGCGTCGCACATCGGTCAGTCCGCGGCCCGAGAGCTGAACAACGGCACCGCCGGCCTCGCTCCCGCTCGCGGGCTCCACATCATCAAGGCGCAGACGATCGAGGTAGGTGAAGGCGTTGGCGACCACGGCGTCTCCAGCGGCGTGCGAGACCCGCAGGGTCTTCGCGCCAGGCTCGCCTGGCTCCGTCCGGAACACAAAGGTGGAACGATCGATGATGTCGACCTCAGGCTGCTCTACCCCGCCCAACGTGACCCGCATCCCTGCGGAGAAAGAGTCTCCGACCACCATCACGTAGGTGCCCCCCGCGGCTGGGCCTTGCGTCGGGGAGACACTCACGATCTCAGGGGGCTCCGTGGAGACGACCGCGTCTGGGGGGGTCGTGTCGAAGAGCGGGTCATCGCGCCACGCATCCTCATCATCCGGCGCATCCACGCGCGGTGGCAGGTCCGGCCGTGGTCCCGGTCCACCAGGGTCCTCGGCAGCGTCGAGATCGGGAGACGCGACGTCCTCCAGCACGTCTTCCGGGAGTGGCTGCGGCTCCCTCGTATCCCCACCAGCGTGGCACGCACCCAGCGCCGAGGAGAGGGCGACGATAGAGAGCAGCAACAGGCAGCTCAGCGGCCGTGCGGAAGACATCAGGACCTGTGGGCATCGAGGAGGCAGCACTGGGCGCCACGCCAGGCGGCGACCACCACTGGCCACCACTATAAGGGATGACGAAGCATCACGCCATGGTGCGCACGTTCTTCAGCCCGTACTCGACAAGCCGGTCAGCAAGAAGCGTAGGCCTGCGGCGATGAGAACGACCAGCAGCACGGCCCGAAGCATGCGCTCGGGGAGCCGCAGAATGAGCCGTGCTCCGGTCCACGCGCCCACCACCGAACCCACTACCAACGCCCAAACCACGTCGATGCGCAGCAGATGCTCGTAGCGAAACCATCCGAGGATCGGGAGGGTGTAGAGCGCAACCAGAACGACCTTCAGCGCGTTGGCCTCCCGCAAGGGCCACCCGGCCACCCGATGAAGGGCCACCACCAGGAACACGCCGACGCCGACCTGCAGGTACCCACCTACCACACAGGCTCCGGCGACCGCGAGCCATGCCGCCACGGTCGGCATTGGCAATGCGGCATCAGGCTGACGAGACGGGGGCCGCGCCACCTCCCGCCCAAGCACCAGGTAGGCAGCCAACCCCCAGAACAAGAGAGCTGCCGCTATGGCCATGCTGCGCTGCCCAAGCGTCAGCGCGAGCCATGCCCCGAGCCCTGCCCCAGCCAGCGCCGGAGCGGCCCACCAGCGGAGAGCCCGCCAAGGGACATGGCCACCCCGGGAGAGTGCGATGAGCGCGACCGAGGTCTGCACCATCACCAGGGTCCGGTTCGTCGCATTGGCTTCGAGCAGCGAAAGGTCCGCCTCGTAGAGCCACGCAAGGGTCAGCGCGGAGCCCCCTCCCGCGATCGTGTTGAGCAGCGCTGCCGCATAGCCTACTACCGCAGCCAGGGGGAAGTACCACCACACATCAGGCGTCACCGCGACCTCTCCGCAGGTGAAGAGCCCAGTACGCCGTCGTGTATCCTCGCTCGACCATGCGGTAGGCGCGGATGCGCTCACTGCGACCTAGCACGAGGTCCGACGGGAGCCCCTCAACAATCCCCGCAAGACGTCGTCGCCAAAGCGGAAACAAGCCGTAGCGGAGCTCCTCCTCCTCCAGCACGCTCCCCTCCCACGAGCAGACGTCTTCGATCGTGACGAGCGCCTCCCCGGAGGGGGCCAAAACCCGCTGCAGCTCGCTCCACACGTGTCCCAAGTCCCGGACGAACTCCAGGGCTCCGAAGCAAGTCACGCACGAAAACGAAGCGCTCGGCACCGGCCAAGCGCCAGCGATGTCCGCACGGTACAACGACGCCCGATCGCCGAGCCGCCGCCTAGCACGTCGGAGCATGGCGGACGAGAGGTCGAGACCAGCGAGCTGGGCGTCGCTGCCCGACCAGGTGCCCAGAAGCGCACCCGTGCCGCACGCCAAATCCAGCACGCTGGAGGGAGGCGCCGATGGAAAGGGCCACGCCGCGACGACCTGCCGCGGATCCCACGCAAGCTCCTCGATGTCCTCGTCGTAGGTCGCAGCCATCTCGTCAAAGAAGCGCTCCGTGGACCTCATGGCGCGTCACCCCTCTCTGGGAACCCCATCCAGTTCTGACCCTCGTAGGGGCCAATGTCCACGGCCCGAGGCGTTGCGGTCTCCACGCCCGGGTACGCAGTGAGATCGCCGGTCCACGAGATGGCACCCACGGCGCAGCGTCCGTCCGTCGTCTGCAGCACACGCAGCATCACGGCTTCTCCCTCGTGCAGGCCCGACAGGTCGAGGGCGAGGGGACCCTGCGGGGGCGCCGCCAGACCCACCGAGCCAAGCACCCGTGCACCTTCGAGGGCCTGCGCGTGGGTCTCCCGTGAGAGCACGGGTGACACCGGCAATGCCCACAGCTCCACCTCCTTTAGCCCTCCGCTAGACACAGACTCTCGCAGCTCGTGCAACACCAACCAACGCAGGGCCTCGACAGGTCGGAGCACCCACACGCAGGGAAGGAGAAACGAAGCCGGAGAGATCCACGTCTCCCCTCCGCACAGCGCAGCCTGCACCTCGCGAGGGCTCATCACCCCAGGCCAGGCCTCCACCCGAAACGCGTTACCCCCCTCCTCCACCGCGGGATCTCCCGCGCAGCACGTCGGACATGAAGCGCCTGGGTTCACGGGAGTGGCCGTCGTCTCCGCTGGGGGAGCCGCCATCTCGGCCTGCTCCGCGCCCGCCGTCGCCTCCCGGGCTGGAGGTGAGAGCCAAGCGACTGCAGAGAGCACGCCAAACGTCACCAGCACGCGTCCAGCGGAGGGCGGGTGTCGTCGCGCCACGCGTCGGATGGCGGAGCGCAAGCCCATCTCCGGTGGGCTAGGGCCCATGGCGATCACTCCCGCGCGTCCTTGGGGGCCCACGCCGAAATGATCTCGAAGTGATCGATGATGTGGGACTGGTAGTCGTCCCAGCGGTTCGAGAGCGCTACCATCTCTCCTTGGCTCAGCTTGGGCGTAAGGTAGATGGCGAAGAACTCCACACCCGTCGTCTCGTCGTGGCGGATCTTCTCGAGGGGCTGCCCGCTCACGGGGCAGAGCAAGCGACAGACGGTGCCAGGAGCCAGGCCCTCCAACCCCACCTTGCGTCGGTCACCGTGAAAGGGGGAGAGGTGAACGAGCTCATCTCGGCCAGCGGCCTGCACCCTCAACGTCACCGCAGGAAACCCATCAAAAGCCACGTCACTGAGGCCCACCAACGACGCACCGGTGGGACCAAAGGCTTGGGTCACGATAACGAACACCCCGTCCTGCACTGCGACATGGAGGTCCTCCGAGGTCTCGGCAAGCTTTGGGGAAACCGTCAGGTTCTCCTTGTCGATCTTCTCTGGTGTCATGGCGGCAACCCTTGGTCTTCGTCTCCTACGCACCCACGTAGCTCTCTTCGGCGCATAGGCTACGCGTCTGGACAGGTCAAGCAGGGGTGCGCAGGGAGGCCCACGCAACGCCATCGAGAAGCGCAAGGCGCTGCACGGGTGCTGCTGCATTGCTCTGCGCCATGTGCTAGTGGGGGGCCTCGGTCACGGCTCTAGAGAGCCCTCCTCCCCACACGCCTCTCACCCCCTTGCGGATGCGCAGCGAACGCGGCCTCCTCGATCAGCATGAAGACACCTGGACCGAGGGGCTGCCCCGGCGCTCGACCTCCCAGGGGCTCGTACTTGTCCTCGCCTTCGTGCTCGGCGTAGGCATGGTCACCGCACTTCCCTGGCCTTCGCTGGTCGCTTCCTGGCAGCCTTGGCCCACGCTGCCAACACCCTCGCGCGGCTTCCGTTGGGAGCCCGAAGCGCGGGTGGACGCCCTCCGCGTGGTAGCCCTGCCCTTCACCACGGAACCCGTGGAGAGCGACGGCCAACCAGCGCCGACATGGGCCGCCCGCGTCGAGGAGCCCGTCGTCGCCCTCCTCCCACCAGCCCTCACCTTCCTCCTTCCGCCTGCTTCGGATCGGGACGACGCCCGGGATGAGGGTCTAGGGGCCCCGTCAGACCCACGTCTCGCGCAAACGAGCGCCCCCCACGCTGCCGAGCGCCTCGCCCTCGCGCGAGCGCTCCGCCCCGTGGTCGCGGCGCTCGGCGAGCCTCCCTCCCCCATCGAGATGCCTTGCTCGGCCGGCAGGCCCGGGGCTTGCCACGGCGCCGCGCTCGACCAGTTCTTCGCACAGTGGCTTCAGACCGGGCTGCGCCGACAAGGCGCGGTCACCCGCATGAGCGTGTTCGGGGACTCCTTGGTCGCCTCGGACCACTTCACGGGGGAGCTACGTCAGCTCCTTCAAGCGCAGTTCGGGGATGGGGGGCACGGATTTCTCTACGCTGGCGTACCGGACCGCGCCGTCGGGTCCCAGGGGGTCATGGTGGCAGCCAGTGACCAGTGGGCAGTTCGCAGCGTCGTGCGGCACAGCGGGCGAGACAGCGCGTTTGGCCTTGGGGGTGTCTCCTTCGACCCTGACGGAAGGCCCACCCTCCGCGTGGTCCGCGAGGTCGCCGGCGAGCCAGGGATCGAGCGCGTCGCCTTCCTCTACCGCTCGCGCGGAGCCAGCACGCCCGCGTGGATCCTGCAAGCCGATGGCAGCCGTCTCGATGCCCGGGACGAGCGTGAGGCGCGCGACGGGGTATTCTGGTTCGACCTCCCTGCGGCCACCCGCGACCTGCGTGTGAATCACTTCCCGCCCGGAACGCGCGCCTACGGGGTCGTCGTCGAGCGGCGGGGACCAGGCTTCGTGGTGGACAACCTTGGCCTGGTGAGCTCGCGCGAGAGCCGCCTGGAGCGCATCGACGCCGCCGAGTGGTCGCGTCAGGCGCAAGGGCGCGACACGCACCTGCTCACCTTCTTCTACGGTGCGAACGTGGCAGGGGATCACCTCCAGGCCGCGGTCATGCAGGAGCGCTACAGGCAAGAGGTGCTGAGCGTGTACCAGCGGGCTCAGTCGATCCCTGGCCGGGACTGCTTGGTCGTCAGCATCCTGACCCGAGGGGAGCGGACGGCGGGTGGCATCCGCACGGTCGGCGCGGTTCGGGTCGTCCACGACGCCCAACGTCAGGCCGCGCTTGAGGCGGGGTGCGCCTTCTGGTCCGCGTTCGAGTCCATCGGGGGAGACGAGAGCGCCGCTCGCTGGCAGAGCGCCCGACCGCAGCTCCTCGCAGCGGACCTCTCCCACCCCACCCGTGCTGGGTACCGCGAGCTTGGCCGCCTCTTCTACCAGGCGCTCTTGCACGCTTTCGTCGCCTGGCTGGAGCGCCCATGACCTGGCGGTCTCACCCTCTCAGACCGTGGTCCGTGGCCGCGCTCACCATGGCCATGGTCGTGAGCGCATGCTGGACGCGGAGCGCTCCCGGCCCTGTCGAAGCCTCGCATGCCGAGGTCGTTGACGAGCCGGTCGCCGAGCCTGCCACACGGCCGGTGCGACGACGTGCCGTCCTGGATGAAGCCCCCCGTGCGCCGATGGGGCGCTTCTTCCGTGCGCTGGACCACATGCTCGAGAGTGAGATCGGTCCGGGGGTCGGGCTCCTGATGCTCGGCGATTCTCACACCGCCAGCGACACCCTCAGTGGCCCCCTGCGCCGCCACCTTGTTGAGGCGTGGGGCGACGCTGGCCGCGGGTACAGCTACCCTGGAACGCCGTGGCGACACTACCGCCAGGTCGACATGACCACGTCCCAGTCAGGCCCTTGGGAGGTCATGCACGTGGCACGGCAGGCCTTCGAGCCACCGGTGGGGTTGGCAGGCCTGCGGATGACCAGCAGGGAACCTGGGGCGCGCGTCACCCGTGGCCTATGCGCCCCCCCCTGCGCCGCAGACACTTACACCCTCCACTACTTGTTGCAGGAGGGTGGCGGTACCCTTAGCCTCTACCTCGGCGCGTCTCACGAGGCCACGCTGTGGACCGGTCTGGACCCCGAGGACCCCTCCCGCCGCTTGGGACGACACGCCCTCCCAATCCCGCCTCCAGGGGGTGACCGGACGCTCAGCGTGGTGGTCGAGGGAGACGGCCTCGTGACACTGCTGGGGATCGCCGCGGACGCGGTCGGGCCGGGTGTTCGCTTGGACAGCTTGGGGCTGAACGGCGCGCAGATCATCCACTTCCTGCGGAGCGATCCCGCCTTGATGGAGGAAGAGGTGATGGCTCGCCAACCTCGTCTCTTACTGCTGGCCTTTGGGACGAATGAGGCGTTCAGCAGCCGCTACGGGCCCAACGTCGCCCCGGAAGCGCCGCTCTCCCTCAGCGACGATGGACCGATGAGCCACCCCGCCTCCCCGGAGGCGCACCCCACCCTGATCGCAGACCTGGACGCCCTGGTGACCCGACTTCGGCGCGGCGCTCCGGATGCGGACTGCCTGGTCCTCTTGCCGCCGGACCTGGTGCCTAGCAGGGACAACCCTCCTTGCCGCGAACGTGTGCTTGAGGGTTGGCCTCGACCTGTCTGCTGGGCTGCGTCACCCTGGCGCTTCGAGGTCGTGCATGCGAGCCTGAGGCAGGCGGCTGTTCAGGCCGGCTGCGCCATCTGGGATCAGCGCCACGCCATGGGAGGCCCGGGCTCCATGCGCGCCTGGATGGCCGCTGATCCACCGCTGGCCGCGCCGGACGGTGTCCACCTGTCACAGCGCGGCTACCGGGCCCTGGCGGACGCGCTCGCGGCCGACCTCCTGGACGCGTGGGCGCGCTACCGAGAAGGTGGTGACTTCACGCTGCAGACGAGCCAGCCCTTCGGACCGCTGCGCGACGTGCTGACCGTCGGATGGGACCCCGATCCCCATGCATTTTGATTCCGCGCTCTTCCTCTGGTTCTTCGGAGTTGTCGTCGCAGGCTTCTACGCGATGGCGCGCTGGCCGATGGCGCGGCTGGTGTGGCTCTTGCTGGCCAGCTATGCCTTCTACGGTGCCTGGAACCTCGACCTTCTTTGGCTGATCGCTGCATCGACTCTGGTCGACTTCGGAGCGGGCATCGGGATGGGTGCGGCCGCGAGCCTCAGGGCCAGGCGAGTCTGGCTTGTGATCAGCCTGCTGTCGAACCTTGGCATGCTGGCGACCTTCAAGTACGCCGACTTCTTTTTGGCGTCCCTCAATGCGGGGGCAGCGATGGTGGGGCTCGGGCGTGAGTTCCCGCTGCTGCATCTGCTGCTGCCTGTGGGCATCAGCTTCTACACCTTCCAGACGCTGAGCTACACCATCGACGTGTACCGCGGGAAGTTGAAGCCTATACGCAACCCGGTCCACTTCGCGCTCTACGTCGCCTTCTTCCCGCAGCTCGTGGCTGGGCCCATTGTCCGCGCGGTGGACTTCCTGCCCCAACTCGCCCGACCGATCCGGTGGGAGCCCAGCGCCTTCCACCTGGGCGCTTTGCTCATGGCGATCGGCTACGTGAAAAAGACGGCGGTCGCGGACTATCTCGCGATCCACTACGTCGACCGGGTCTTCGACAACCCTGAACTCTACTCCGCAGTAGAGACGCTCTTCGCGGTGTACGGCTACGCCATCCAGATCTACTGCGACTTCTCCGGCTACAGCGACATCGCGATCGGGGCGGCGCTGATGCTGGGGTTCCGGCTACCGATGAACTTCGACCGCCCTTACGCCGCGCGATCTCTGCAGGACTTCTGGCGCCGGTGGCACATCTCGCTGTCGACCTGGCTGCGGGACTACCTCTACATCCCTCTGGGAGGCAACCGCGGCAGCGCCTGGGGGACGCACATCAACCTCGCGATCACCATGCTTCTGGGAGGACTGTGGCACGGCGCGAGCTGGAACTTCGTCGTCTGGGGCGCTCTCCATGGTGTGGCGCTGGGTGTGGTGCGGACGTGGCAGCGGCGCTACGCGCGCGAAGGGGCGCAGCCCCTTCGCGACGCCTTGGGCATCTTCGTCACCTTTCACTACGTATGCTTCTGCTGGGTGTTCTTCCGCACGCCGACATGGGAAGAGGCGATGGCGGTGCTTGGACGCATCGTCTCGGGGACCGCCTACACACCGAACCTGAGCGTCGGGATCGCCGCCCTGGTGCTGGGAGCCTTGGCCCTGCATCTCACGCCGCGGCGGTGGGAGCGTCTGTGGGCCGGGCGATTTCTGTCGCTGCCTAGCTGGATCCAAGGTCTCGCGTACGTGATGCTCGCTTGGGTGCTGTCTCGGATCCGCACGTGGGACACAGCACCTTTCCTCTACTTCCAGTTCTAGCCCTAGCCGCACGCATGCTCGGCGCTGCGCTGAGGATCGGCCCACACGCTGGCGGTGAGGAGGCGCCCCAAGGCCGCACCGCGCTCAGGCGGAGGGGACGCCACCTGCCCGTCCAAACGCCTCGGACAGCGCCTCTTCGCGCGTTGGGTGGGTCAGTGACCGGAAGCGCGCCATCAGCAGCCCCGCGACGATGAGGAGCGCGCCCGAGAGGCCCCACCAAAGCGCCGCGGGACCGACGTCCCAAGCAAACGCGGCCCATGCACCCAAGGGGAGCCCCAGCCCATAGTAGGCGAGGACGTTGAATCGCAGGGGCACGCGGGTGTCGGCGAGCCCGCGAAGCACAGCAAATCCAGTGGCTTGTAGAGCATCGCTGACTTGGAAGAAGGCGGCCACGTGCAAGAGCGCTACGGTCTGCACGAGCACCTCAGAATCGCGAACGAAGCCACCCGCCAGCAGGGGCGCAAAGTGGAAGAGCAACAACGCGCTGACTGAAGCGACGATCGCAGCCAGTCCGAAAGCCGTCCAACCCCACGCCCGCACCTCGGACCACGCCCCGCGACCGGCAGCCTGCGCGATGAGGCCGGACGCTGCTCCCCCCATGCCAAGCGAGATCATGAAGGGGAGCGCGATCAGCGTGAGCGCCACCTGGTGGGCCCCTTGGACGGTGGACCCGAAGTAGCCCATCAGCACGGTGACGACCGAGAAGCCACCGCCCTCAAGGGTGATCTGTGCCCCGACAGGGAGCCCTATCCGCAGCACATCGCGCCGCGCGGCGGCAATCGCGGCCGCGTCCCCTCTCCCTTGGTGCTCTGGCAGGGCTCGCAACACAAGCCAGAGGAGCGCAGCGCCGGCCGCATAGGCCAAGAGCGACGCGAGCGCGATACCTCGGATGCCCAACGCAGGAAGGAACCACCCCCCTGACGAGAACCAGAGATTGGCGCCGATGTTCACGGCGTTGATTCCCAGCGCGGCGGCCAGGAGTGGGCCCGTCCTCGCGCGCGCCGTCAGCAGAGCGGCGTCGGCGTGGTACAAGAGGGCCGGGACCAGCGCCCACGCATAGAGGGTCGCGTAGGCACGATAGTCTCCTTCCAGCTCCTCCGGCTGACCCAGCGCCAAGAGCAAGTCGGGGGCCGCGGTGGTGACCACAACACAGAGGGCACCCAACCCAAGAGCGAGCTGACGACCGGCCGAGCGCGCGGCTCGAACCCGGTCCATCTCACCCCGGCCGTAGGCGGACCCGGCGACAGGCTCGAGCGCCAAGAGGACCCCCATCCCGAACCCGATGGCCAGGAAGGCCACGGCGCCGACCGCGCCAACGGCAGCGATGCTCCCGGGCCCGATGCGGCCCGCCATCAAGGTGTCCACCAAGCCGATCAAGATCACACTGACCCGCAGCGCGATCAGCGGGCCTGCGACCCGCAGCAATTGTCGAATCCGTTGGACAAGCAAGACGAGGCGACGGAAGAGGGTGTCCTTGTGCCCCGACAAGACCTAGAGGTAGGTGCGCGGGAAGAGGGTGCGTCCTGGCGAGCTTGGGCGCCCACGTCAAGACATGAGGAGAGAGACCACGATGGCGGAACGCTTCATTTACACCATGAAGGACATGAGCAGGGTGTATCCTCCCGGAAACATCGTGCTCAATCGCATCTGGCTGCAGTTCTACTACGGCGCGAAAATCGGGGTCATCGGGACCAACGGCGCTGGGAAGTCCACCCTCCTCCGCATTATGGCGGGCATCGACAAGGAGTTTCAGGGAGAGTCCTTCCTCGGCGAGGGCTTCACGGTGGGCTACCTCCCGCAGGAGCCGCAGCTCGACGCCTCGCTGACCGTGCGCGAGAACGTTGAGCTGGGACTCAAGGAGCAACGTGCGTTGCTGCGCCGCTTCGAAGAGGTGAGCCTTGCTTTCGCGGAGCCGGACGCAGACTACGAGAAACTCGGCGACGAGCAAGCCCGGCTCCAGGACGCGATCGACGCTGTCGACGCATGGAACTTGGATCGCCGCATTGAGATCGCCCTAGAGGCGCTTCGTTGCCCGCCCGGCGAGTCGTCGGTCGAGCATCTCTCTGGCGGCGAGAAGCGCCGCGTGGCCCTCGCACGGATCCTTTTGGAGGCGCCGGATCTCTTGCTTCTCGACGAACCTACCAACCACCTCGACGCCGAGTCGGTGGCGTGGTTGGAGCGCACCTTGCAGGAGTACAAGGGCTCTGTGGTGCTCGTCACCCACGACCGCTACTTCCTCGACAATGTCGTCGGATGGATTCTAGAGCTGGATCGAGGAAAGGGAATTCCCTACGAAGGGAACTACTCCGGTTGGCTCGAGCAGAAGATGAAGCGGCTCGACGCCGAGGAAAAACAAGCCAGCGTCCGGCGCAAGGCGCTGCAGCGCGAGCTGGAGTGGATCCAGATGTCGCCGAAGGCGCGCCACAAGAAGTCTCGCGCTCGCCTGCAGCGCTACGAGGAGCTGCTCGGCGAGGACATGCAGGAGCGGATGCGCAGCGCGGAGCTTGTCATTCCCCCAGGCCCGCGGCTCGGCCAACAGGTGCTCGAAGCGGAGAACCTCACCAAGCGCTACGGCACCCGTACTTTGATCGACAACCTGTCTTTCCGCCTGCCACCGGCGGGAATCGTCGGCGTGATCGGCCCCAACGGGGCAGGAAAGACCACGCTGTTCCGGATGCTCACCGACCAGGAGGTTCCGGATGGCGGTGAACTACGCGTTGGTGAGACGGTGAAGCTCGCCTACGTGGATCAGTCTCGGGACGCGCTGCGGGCGGACGCGACGGTCTGGGAGGAGATCTCGGGAGGCGCGGAGACCATCGACCTCGGCGGGAGGCAGCTCGCGTCCAGGGCCTATGTGGGGATGTTCAACTTCAAGGGCGCCGAGCAGCAGAAGAAGGTCGGCGCGCTCTCGGGAGGTGAGCGAAACCGCGTGCACCTTGCCAAGCTCCTGAAGGCTGGTGGCAACTTGCTCCTGCTTGACGAGCCGACGAACGATCTGGATGTCGACACGCTCCGGGCGCTTGAGGAAGCGCTCAGCAGCTTCGCCGGCTGCGCAGTGATCATCTCCCACGACCGTTGGTTCCTGGACCGTTTGGCCACCCACATCTTGGCCTTTGAAGGCGACGGCAAGGTCGAGTGGTTCGAAGGGAACTTCGCTGAATACGAGCGCGATCTCGCTGCCAGGGGCGGTGGCAGTGACGAGCCACGCCGCTTCAAGTACCGTTCCCTCTACGCCTGATCTCAGCGCAGAGGCCTTCGCCGCCGGGCGCTATGGTTCCCGCTGCCTCGCAGGGCCTGCCCCTCGCTGCAGATTGGGGACGCTCTAGAGGCCGATCTCGGGCGCGTGCGCTCGCGCTCGTTGCCTCCGCCTCAGTGAGCCGTTAGAGTGCTGCGGCGGGGCGGCACTCGGGTGGAGTGCGCCTCGACAGGACGCAGGGTTCGGCACATCGCGTCGGCAAGGAGAGGTGGGTATGGCGTTAGACCGGGTGGGGTATCGGTGGGCGGGCGCGTGGCTCTTTCTGGGCCTGACCCTGGCTTTGGGCGCGTGTGGCGGCGACGACAACCAGGCGCCCCAGTCCGACGTGCACGACGACGACGTCCGGGAGGAGGTGCACGAGGACGTCAGCGACGAAGTAGACACGACACCGGATCCTGACACGGGAGAGGATGTCGACCCCTCGGACACCGACGAAGGGGATGTCAGTGACGTCGAGGAAGAAGAGGTCGTGGAGCTGGAACTGCCACCGCGGCCCTGGTCGGTGTACGCCTCCGGGCCTTTCCGCAGCGGATTCCGCATTGAGCGGGGTCACACGTACATCCCCCGCGGCGACGAGGAAGAGCGTCGCATTCGCTTCTCGATGTGGTACCCGACGCATGCCCGGAGCGGTGAGATCGCTCGCTACGTGAACAGCCTCTTGGCGCAGCGCAATCGGCCCGTCCACGCCAACGCCCCGCTCGCGCGGAACGCCGGGGACCGCCTCCCGGTGCTCATCTTCAGCCACGGGAACAGCAGCCTGGCCGAGCAGAGCTTCTTCATGACCGAGTTCTTTGCGACCCACGGCTGGGTGGTCATCAGCCCCGATCACACGGGCAACACCTTCTTCGACAACCAGGGCGCCATCAACATCGAGGCGGCCTATGTGCGCCCCCAGGACCTGAGCTACATCATCGACTATCTGGAGACCCTCCCGGAGGACCACTTCCTTTACGGGCGCTTGGACCTCGACAGCATCGTGGTCTCGGGGCACTCCTTCGGCGGTTTCACGACGCTCGCCATCGGCGGCGGCGAGTTTGCGGTGGAGGAGCTCACGGAGGACTGCGGTACGGGCGCCGTGACCGGGCGCTACTGCACCATCCTGGGTAGCCCTCAGATCGTCGAGGTGTTCCGCGAAGGGCTGGGGGACCCGCGCGTGCGGGTGGCCATCCCCCAGACTCCGGCGGGAGCTCAGGTCTTTCGCGAGGGACTGGAGGCCCTTCAGATCCCCACGCTCCTCATGACAGGCGCGCTGGACAGGAGCACCTCCAACGCCGAGGAGGGCGACCCGATCTGGAACTACATGCGGGGATCTCAGCACATGCGGCTCGACCTCGAGCGCGGAGGTCACTTCACCTTCTCGAATATGTGCGACTTCTTCGGCTTCACGGAGCAGATCGCCGACGATGGGTGCAGCGAGGGCTTCATCCCTGCCACCGAGGCCTACGACATCATCAATGCCTATGCGATGGCCTTCGTCCGGCTGCACCTCTTCGGGGACGACGCCTACCCTGAGCTGCTCTACAACGACGAGAGCCCATTCGAGGGTGTCCGCATCTCGCTGAAGCCGGAAGACGACGTGACGGAGCCCTAAGGCGGGCTCCCTCGGATGTACCCCCGGGCTGGGTCCATCGACACGGTGCGGGGCGGCACGGCGACCCGCATTCCCGAGCGCGAGTGCCAGGCGCTGCCGCTCAGCGGCTCTCTGGACCAACGCAGGGCTGTTGCGTCCGCGTCGTAAGCGGTGCAAGCGGGCGAGGCCTGTGACCTCTTGACGCGCCGCATCGAAAGCGGGCGGGGACACTGCGAATTGCGCGGGCTGGAGGCTTGTCTTTCTCTGCCATGCGCACCACCCTAGGCAGCTTTGGAGCGGACCCTGCGAGTCAACGCGCAGCACTCCCCGGCTCTTCGAACAACCCCCGGCAGACAGGTGTTGGATGGCTGATGGCATTACACTCGCAGGAGATCGACTGCACCACCTGAGGCGACTCGAGGCCGAGTCGATCCACATTATCCGAGAGGTCGCGAGCGAGTTTCAGAACCCGGTGATGCTCTACTCCATCGGTAAGGACTCCTCGGTGATGATGCGCCTGGCCATCAAGGCCTTTCACCCCGCGCCCATCCCCTTCCCACTGATGCACGTCGACACGACGTGGAAGTTCCGGGAGATGATCACCTTCCGGGACAACTTCTGTCGGGAAAACGGCCTCAAGCTGCTGGTCCAGACGAATGAAGAGGGGGTCCGCATGGGCATGAATCCCTTCGACTACAGCAGCCAGAAGTACACCGGGGAGATGAAGACCCGAGCCCTCAAGGAGGGGCTCACGAAGTACGGCTTTGACGCTGCCTTCGGCGGAGCCCGGCGTGACGAGGAGAAGTCCCGCGCCAAAGAGCGGGTGTTCTCCTTCCGCGATCCCTTTCACCAGTGGGATCCCAAGAACCAGCGCCCGGAGCTGTGGAACCTCTACAACGGCCGCGTCAACCCCGGCGAGAGCATGCGCATCTTCCCGCTCTCGAACTGGACCGAGCTGGACGTCTGGCAGTACATCCACCTGGAGAGTATCCCCATCGTGCCCCTCTACTTCGCCGCCGAACGGCCCGTCGTCGACCGCAACGGCATGCTCATCATGGTGGACGATGAGCGGATGCGCCTGAACCCAGGCGAGGTACCCCGCATGGAGCGCATCCGCTTCCGCAGCCTCGGCTGCTACCCCCTCTCCGGCGCCATGCGCTCCAACGCGACCACGTTGCCGGAGATCATCTACGAAATGCTGAGCGTGCGACACTCGGAACGTCAGAGCCGCGCCATCGACCACGACGAAGAGGGCTCCATGGAGCTCAAGAAGCGAGAGGGGTATTTCTAGGCCATGGAAAAGATTCCTGCACACTACGACGCCGAGGCCTTCGCCTCCTTCCTCGCCCAGTACCAAGAGCGTGAGCTGCTCCGCTTCGTGGCGGTCGGCTCCGTCGATGACGGCAAGTCCACGCTCATCGGGCGCCTCCTTCATGACACCGCTGGTGTCTACGAGGACCAGCTCGAAGCCATCAAAAACCGCAAGGGCAGCCGCGCTCCCGGGGAGATCGACTTCTCGCTGCTGACCGACGGACTCAAGGCCGAGCGCGAGCAGGGCATCACGATTGATGTAGCGTACCGCTACTTCACGACCGAAAAGCGGAAGTTCATCATCGCCGACACGCCCGGCCACGTGCAGTACACCCGCAACATGGTGACCGGCGCGTCGACCGCAGATCTCGGCATCATCCTGATCGACGCGCGCTACGGCGTCCTGCCTCAAACGCGCCGTCACGCCTTCATCGCCTCCTTGCTGGGACTGCCGCGCCTCCTGGTGGCCGTCAACAAGATGGACTTGGTCGCCTATGACCAAGCCGTCTTCGACCGCATCGTCGCCGACTTCAGCGCGTTCGCGGCCGGACTGCGCTTCGTTGAGACGCGTCCGATTCCCATCAGCGCGGTCTACGGGGACAACGTCGTGTCGCACACCGACGCCATGCCCTGGTACGATGGCCCAACCATCCTCTCCTACCTAGAGGACTGTCCGCTGGTCGATCGGCGCGGTACCGACGCGTTTCGGTTCCCGGTGCAAACCGTCCTTCGGCCGCACCTCGACTATCGAGGTTTCGCGGGGCAGATCGTCAATGGCGAAGTCAAGGTAGGGGATGAGCTCATGGCGCTCCCCTCCCGGCTGACCAGCCGTGTGAAGGCGATCGACCTCATGCACGAATCCATCGCGACCGCCGGTGCCCCGGCGTCGGTCTGCATCCGGCTCGAGGACGAGATCGACATCAGCCGCGGGGACATGCTCGTCTCACCGGACGCCCCGGCCGAGGTCACCAGAACCCTGGATGCTTGGATCGTGTGGCTGGCTGAGAAGCCCATGGATCCCGGGAAGACCTACCTTCTGAAGCACACCACCCAGACCGTGCAGGTCAACTGCACGGGGCTCTTCGGACGCGTGAACCTTGAGTCGCTGCGCAGTGAGGAGGCCGAGACCTTCGCCCTCAACGATATTGGCAGGGCTCGCTTCGTCACGCACCGGCCCCTCTACGTTGATCCCTACACCGAGTGCCGAAGCACGGGGGCGTTCATCCTCATTGACTCGCTGAGCAACCTCACGGTCGGCGCAGGTATGATCGACCGATTTGAGGATGCCGACGAAGCCTCCTTCGACAACGTCGACACACTCCGACCCGTGAGCCAGATCTCGCGCCGCGAACGGACGGAGCGATTCGCCCAGACCGGCGGCGTGCTCCTCTTCACGGGCCTCCCTGCAAGCGGGAAGTCTGCTCTGGCGCGGGCCCTTGAACGTCGCCTCTTCGATCTCGGCCACTTCGCCGTCGTGCTCGACCCTGAGGACCGCGCGCATGCTGGACAGAACCCCCTGATGCTCGCTTCCCTGGCCCACACCTTGGCCGCCAGTGGTCTGATCGTCCTCGTCCCCGATGTGATGCCCACCGAGGCAGAGCGAAGCGCCATGCGCGCGCGGCTTGGCGCGGAGACGGCAACCCGACTGATCAGCGTTACGACCTCCGAGGACATCTGCAGAGCGCGCGACTTCCGTGGCGTCTATGCGGACACGGACCACACACCATCGGCGTTCGAAGCCGTCGGCGAGGCGGACTGGAGCATCTCGCTCGATAAGACCAGCCCGATGGAGGCCGCTGACACCGCGCTCCGCTGGCTGCGCGACGAAGGCTGGCTGCTGAGACGCTAGACATCCTGGGCGCCTACGCCCTCCCCGCCCTGGCATCTCCCCACGCCCCTGGGCCCTTTCTAGCCGCTCTTCGACGCACCGCCTCGCAGAGGTCGATGCGTGAGGCGCTGATGCCTACGCCACCACCGCTGCCCAGGCAACGTGCCTTCTGCGCACCGCGCGCGCGCCGACAACACGCTCGCGGCGCCCGCGCACCTGCATCGCCCGGGTGCCTCTCTGAGGCACGCAGGAGCGCAAAAAGCTTTGACACCCATAGGGCAGCGGACTAGCTTCCCGCGCTACCCCGAAATGGGGTGGCGGGCCGTGGCGCAGTCTGGTAGCGCACCTGCATGGGGTGCAGGTGGTCGCAGGTTCAAATCCTGTCGGCCCGACCTAAGCGAGGGTGAACACAGCGTTGTTCACCCTCGCGGTGTTTTTCGCCGCATCAGCGCGCCGGCTGGGCCTTTGGGCCATCGCTTCCCTACGAGGGGCTAGGGCATGAGCGTCCACGCGCTAGCGCCGGGTTCGGTGCGGGCAGCGTCCACGGAAGTAGCGCGAGCACGCGTCTCGTTGGCGACCCAAGCCTCCAGCTGATCGTCATAGTGAGGAGAGCCGATGTGGCCGGACACACCACCTTTCAGCCCCCCATAGACCAGCGGCGCACTTCCCGGGCGCAGGTGGGCACAGAAGCGAATCTGGGGGGCCTCGTACTGCTGAAAGGGCAAGGGAAGCAGGTTGCCGTCACCGTCCGCGACGAAGAAGTCCGCGGCGTTTACGGTGCGCGCGCCGCTGTCGTTTCTGTAGGGCCCGCGCGAGAGATCGGGCCACACGCGGTGCCGGTGGAGAGCGACGTGCGCGTCGCCCCAGGCCCAGTCCTCCGGAGGTCGCTCTCCGAAGAAGGAGGTGAGACGCTCTACACCCGCACCCCACGAGAGCCACATGAGGTTGCTCATGCCCTCCTCCCATGGTCCCACGCCGTCCCAGGGCTGAAAGTAGTCCGTCCCTGAGGGAGGCGTACGGCCGCTGAGCCAGTTGCCAATCGACCGGCCACCGACGTTGATCAGGTCACGCGCTACCAGACGGAAGATGATGACATTCGTCACTTGACGCTGAAAGAAGGTGTAGAAGAACTGCGCCATCCACGCGTTGAAGAGCGTCGCACCCGCGCTCTCAACATCCTGTCGCAAGTCCCAAGCATCCAGGATCGCCACGGGCTCGCACAGGTGAGCCTCTTCCGGAGAGCTCGCGCTGCATGCGTCCCGCAGGACCGGCAAGAGGTGCGGAAGAAGCACCTCTGCAAGCACCGAATGGTTGTCGGCTTGGTACGAGCGCAAACGGTCAAAGCTGATGGGAGCGACGCCCTCAGCTTCGATCAGAGAGGTGATACGGTAGGCCCGCGTTCCGAGGTCCGCGAAGTGGTGATAGTAGAAGGGTGACACCTCAGGGCGGTTGTCCATCGGTCCCACGTTTGCGGCATTGTTCGCGGCCACGACATAGCCCTTTGCAGGATCCACCAAGCGAGGAACCTCCTCGAAGGGCATCCAGCCTTGCCAGTCGGCTTCGCTCGTACGACCGTCGTAGGCCACATAGGGGGCTCCGTCGGCGGGACGGCGGGGAAAGCGCCCCGCAATGAGGGTCGCCACGCGACCTCCGGCGTCCGCCAGCGTCCACTGGATCGCTCCCGACTCGAAGGCCTCAAGCGCCTCGAGCTGCTCCTCCACATCTCGCGCATAGAGCATGGAGAGGAAGGCAGCGAAGTCGTTGACGTCCGTGGCGAACCCCGTCCAGCGGACAGAGTATGTGAAGCCCGCCAAGGCCAGGAGCTGACCGATCTCCCGAGGGAGCAGATCGGCCAGGAGCGGGCCGCGCCCGGGTGACCGACGCAAGGTCACCACCTCCTCGTCGACATCAGCGAGATTCCCCCCCTCACGCCGTACGCGGATCACCTCGGTCCGCGTCTCGAAGGGGATCTGCTGGCCGTCCCGGACCAGCGACTCTCTGCCGTACTGCTCAACGTAGAGATCGTTCATGTCGGTAAAGGGGTTCGTCAGTCCCCATGCTACATGCTCGGTTGCGCCGATCAGCACCAGCGGTAGACCCGGCCCGATGTAGCCCGTAGCCCGAAATGGGCGACGCCCCGTCAGCTCCAGATGGACAGGGTACAGCGTCGAAGGGAGATTCATGTCCATATGGGTGTCGTTACACAACACCGCCCCACCGCCCTCCACGCGGGAACCCGCCAAGGCCCACGCGTTGGACCCCCCATAGCCACCGACATGCGTTCGTCCGGTTGCCTCCGCGAGCCGAAGGGCCAGCGACGCCAGCGCCTCCATCGCCTCCTCGGGGATCGGACCCTCGACGCTCCGCAGCAGTCGCGGCTGCACCATGGCAGCCGCACCACCGGCCGACTCACCGAGCGAAAGCAGCGTGTCCGACGACGGCGCCTCCTCGAAGATGTGCGTCGCGAAGAGCGGGGTGAAGGGCAGCAGCTCTGACGTCCTCGTCCCACCGATCGCCCAGTTGGCCAGCCCCCAAGCAAGCTCCAGTTCTAGCTGGAAGTTCTGGGAGAAGATCAGCCCACGGCCTACCGCGACGCTGTCCACGACCTCCCAGGGCTCTGGCCAGTACCCCGCCTCAATGCGGTCGAATTCCTGGGGTCGAGGCGACCCTGCCGCGCCAGCACGCATCGCGGCGAGCTGGTCGTTCACCCCTGCCGTAAAGGCACGCAAGAGCTCCACGACGTAGGGATCGTGCTCCTGCAGGTGAGCGAGCGTCCCTTCCGCGATCTGACGAATGCCGACCGCGCGTTTGACCCGGTCGTCAGCCAAGTACGCAGCCCCGAACACCTCGGCGCGACGACCGTAAAGGAAGCGCCGCAACCAGTCCATGTGGAACCAGCGATCGCGGGCCATCTCAAAGCCCTGCGCGTACGCCAGATCGAGCATCGACGAGGCTCGTAGGTGCGGAACGCCATACGCGTCGCGTACGACCTCCACCGGTCCCGAGAGCTCGCCCTGCCACACGCGTGGCTCGTGGCTCTCCATCTCGCTCCCGTCGTCGCTGCACCCGCTCCACGCCAGCATGCCTGCGACGACCCACAAGGGCATCCACCTATCGATCCTCTGGTTCATGCACCACCCTGAGACCTACGTACACCCCGCCTGCTACTCCCATGGATCACCTCAGGCACTTCCCGCAAGCATGACGGCACACGGTCGGGAGGCCGCAACGCACCCCTCGGTGAAGGGCCACCACCCGAGGGAGCGGGGCTTGACCCTGACGAGGCCTCGCGCAGCAGGCGAGCACAGCACCTCAGGGACCTAAGCGCGCCACGAGAGCTACCCATGGAGCGCTGACAAGGCCTCGGACCACTGGTGCAAGCAGCTTGCCTCGGCGTAGCGGTCCAACCAGATGGATCGAGCGCACGCGCCACGCAGGCGACACTCCGCCGGGTCGGCCAGTGCCGCGACCAGAGCTGCGGACAAACCCGGGACGTCCTGCGGCGCCACGCACCAGCCTCCCCGACTCAGCAGCTCCGGATCGGCAGCCACACCCACCGCCGTCCCGACGACAGGGCGTCCCGCCGCCCACGCGCTCGCCACCGCTAACCCGAAGGTCTCGCACCACGAGGGAGCTACCACGAGCGTAGCCCGAGCACGCAGCACAGCGAGGTCGGCGGCAGGCAACCACCCGTGCAGGACGATGCGCGCGCCGCTGGATCGCGCCAGCGCGTCCCACTCCCCCCGTTCCCACGCGTCGCGCCGCGGTGTCCCAGGGAGTCCACCCGCTACGTCCAGCACTGCGGTGGGGTGGTGCTTCACGACCGCGTGCCAGGCCCTCCGCAACGTGACGACCCCCTTGATGTCCTCGAAACGCCCTTCCCACAGCACGCGCAAATCCGTAGGGTCCGGCACGACGTCGGGTGGGGCTACCGGTAGGGGACAGATGAACGCGGCGTCGCGCCCAGGCTGCCCCTCCCCAGCCGACCCCTCCCGAGCTCTCGCGTAGGCCCACGCGCTCGGGAAGATCATCCCATCAGCCTCTCGGAAAGCGATCTCCTGCGCTTCCTCCGACCGGGTGGTCACAGGCAAGCCTCGGAGCATACGCTGCACCCGCTGAAGGGTGTGGACGACCAACGCACAGCGCGCTCCTGAACCCAGCGCGAGCGCTCGCCCTGCCCGCCACAGCAACGCGTCATGCACCAGGACAAGGGTCGGGCGCCACGCGAGGCACCCCTGGAGCGGAGGCTCCAGGCGCTCCTTGTAGCCGCAACGCCACAGCGCCGCGTCACCCTCCGGGGACGCGACGAGGATTCCCCCTTTGCGATCCGTGTCCACCGAGAGCACGCTGTGCACCTGACCGCGTCCCCGCAACAGGGTGACCAATGTCCCGACCGCGACGGAGACCCCGCCCGTCACTCTCGGCGGAAAGTCCCGCGTCAGGTGGAGAACTCGCACGCTGGGTCCATCTCAGGTGAGCTTGTGAAGGGAACGCCAGCAGCCCGCAACAGGGTGAGCGCAGCGGCGTCCCCGAGGAAGCGCTCGACCGTTCCGATGCGATGCAGGACTGCGCCCAGGAAGGCGTCCACCCCACCGCGCGGCAGCTGCGAAGCGTGGCAAGCCAGCGCCTCCCTGCGCACGTCGACCACCTCGGCGACGTCGACTGTGACCGACGCACACACCCTCCGCCAAGGCAGCGGATCCCGCAGCACCAGGCGCGGAAGCGCTCTCCTTCGGAGCCAACGTCGCACCGGCGCATAAACCTGCGCAGGATCGTCTCGAACCAGCAGCGCAACGCAGGGATGTGCGGATGCCCACGCGACGACATCCTCCAAAAGCGTGACATGGTCCGGGTGGCCGTAGCCACCACCTGGACCCCAGGTGACCACCAGACACGGGCCGTCACCCGCAGCGTAGGTGTCGAGCACCGCAGCGAGCTGCAGGCGGCGCTGGACAGACGCTGTCTCCGCGAACGCGCCGTCCGGCCAGAGCGCCACCCATTGGGGGTGTGCGCTGAGCCTCCGGCAGGCAGACTCAAACTCCGCTCGCCGGACGCTGGGACACCCTCCAGCTTCACCTGCGGAGAACGCGAGCACATGCACCGGGATACCAGGCCGCGACAAGAGCGAGCAGAGCCCGCCAGCGATCAGGCACTCGTCGTCAGGGTGAGGCGCGCACACCACGACACGAAGGCGTGCTTTGCTTCCCTGCGTCATGCTAGAGCACTCAAAGGTCTGTGGAAGCGGGGTGGACGGGACTCGAACCCGCGGCCTCCGGCGTGACAGGCCGGCGTTATAACCAACTTAACTACCACCCCAGTCCTCTTCGCGGCACGCACCCAAAGGCCCTTGCCCCGAAAGGGACGAGAAGCCTACCGCACCCGATGCGCCAGGTCAATTCCAATTGTTGCCCAGCCTCCAGCCTCCAGCCTCCAGCCTCCGCATGAACGAGAGCAAGTGGCGGGGCCGACGTCAGGGGGTCTCGGGCGGAGGCGACACGACGACCTCCACCGCATTGCCAGCGGCTTCGACCATATGGAAGTCCCCATCGCTGTCCACGCGGCAGAGGTAGATGCGGCCGTCAGGCTCCAGCCAGACGCTCTGCCAGGCTTCCTCCGACACCCGCTGGCGGAAGGTCAGCCGCCCGGCATGGGTGTCATAGACCTCGACCGCGCCCTCGGCGCGGAGCTGTGCGAACATGTGCCCATCCGCGCTGATGGAGTAGTCGACGAGGTCGGGGAGCGTCGGAGGCACCTGAGAACGGAAGGAACCGCTCTCGATATCGAGGAGCTGCGTCGAGCCGTCGCGGCGGCCAACCAGCAGCACGCCTGCTTTCCTGGAGGCATAGAGGATCGCTACCGGTCCCTCGGAGCGTCGCCGCCATAGCACCGATGCTGTGTCCGCGAGGGGCTTGGGACGTGTCACGGTCACGAGGGTCTGGTCTTCGAGCGCGATAGACGCGCCCTTGCCCTCATCGAAGAGGGCCAGTGCGGTAGGGCGCGCCTTCAGCGTCAGGGGGAGGGTCACGGAGTTCTGCTCGTAGAGCACGGTCAGACGTCCCTCCTCGTCCAGCACTCCTAGCGCGTCCCCTTTGCTGTCCCACGCCATCAAGCAGGCGGGGGCTGTCAGGGACACTGGCGCGCGACGCCACGCTTCCCCCTCGTAGAGCCACAACGCACCGGTGCGCCCTCCGACCAACGCCGCGAGGCGCTTGCCTGAGCGCGCCTGCGCCCACAAGGTCACGTTGACCCGCGGGAGGCGTTCTTCTCCCGCCTCGACCGCGACGACGGCACCCTCGGCCCCCCCCACGGGCGACCCTGGAAGCACCGGGGGTGCTGGGGTGTATCGATCCTCATCTAGGCCGCCGGCGGTGCCCTGCACCGAAGTGTTGCCGGCTGGTACGGGCGCGTGCAGGCGCCCCACCCTCACGCCACCCTGCACGCTAGAGGCGCTGCTCGGCAGGTGCCGCGCACCGCTCCCGGGGTACCACAGCATGAGGTCCCCGTTCTTGTCCACGGAGAGCAGGCGCAGGCGGTCCTCGGTCATCACGATCGCGCAGATCCCCTCCGCCAGGCGCTGGGTTCCGCCGCCTGCCTCCCCGTAGTAGAGCTCGCCCTCTTCGTTGAGCGCGACCAGACTGTCCGTCCGGTGGAGCCAACACCCCGCCCGCCAACCCAGACCGCTGAGCTTCACCAGCGTCCGCAGCTGCCGTCCCTCCCGGTCGTACTCCACGAAGCGGTCCTCGATGCAGAGCAGGAGCGAGCGCTCGTCACGGGCGTCCAAGAGCTGAGCATCGTCGCGGTTCGAGAAATGATCGTACTCCCACCGGACATGCAGGGTCCCCTCGTACTCCTCGATGCGCAGGCTGTCCTGGCGGTCATCGAAGAAGAGCACCCACCCCGTTGGGAGCTTGACCGCGACGGGGGTTCGGGCGAGCACATCGCCCACGGGGAGCCGATGCTTCTCTCGCCGCTTCTCATCCAGGAGCACGAGCGTGTCAGTGGTCAGCACCAGCAAGTCACGCGGGGTCTTCACGGCCGAGTTCACCCATAGCACCCGCTCACCGGGGAAGCGAAGGTGCGCCATCGGCTCCAAGGTCCGGGCCTCGAAGATGTGCACGTGGCCATTGTCGAGCACGAGCCGAAGGCCTTGGTCTGCGGGGCCGAACTGGAGCTGAACGGGTTGCGCAGCGCCAAGCTCCACGGTCCGCTCCGTCAGGATGCCATCCGAGAAGGAGTCCCAGATGCGCAAGATGCCCGATGAGAACACGACAGCGCCAAGCTCACCGCTGGAGTTGACCGCCACCAAGAGCGGGTCACCGACCCGCGTGGTCACGGAGGTCGCCGACATCATCTCATCGTCCAAGACACCCTCGACCCGATCGCTCAGCCCCTTCGGTGGCGACGCATCGCGCTCCCCCTCCGAGGACGCCGGGGGCTCGCTGAGCCAACGATAGCCGCTGGCGAGCTCGAAAATCGGAGACGACAACATCTCACCGACGTGGGCGAAGCGCTCCTCTGGGGTCTTCGCGAGGGCTCGCTGGAAGAAACCAGCGAGGGCTTCGTCGAGCGTCGATGATCCCGTCGACATCGGCATGTCGGGGATCGGGCTCAGCAGGTGCATGCGCATCACCTCAGTGCCTCGGTCCGCCGAGAAGGGTGGCGCGCCCGCGAGCATGTTGAACAGGATGCAGCCGACGGCATAGAGGTCCGCGCGATGATCGACCTTCTCTGCGCTCTGAATCTGCTCCGGCGCGCTGAAGAGCGGCGTCCCAATGAAGCCCTGCGTCAGCCCTGGATCATCGCGCAGCTTCGCGACCCCAAAGTCCAGCAGGTGGATAAAGGGGCGGCCCGAGCGCAGCGTGCGCACCACGATGTTCTCTGGCTTCAAGTCACGGTGCACGATCCCCCGATCATGCACCTCGCCGAGCGCCTCAAGGAGCTGCTCCAAGATGTCGATCGCGCGCGCCACGGGCAGACGCTGCTGCTCAAAAATGAGGCGCTCGAGGGTCGTGCCCATCGCCAAGTCCATAACGATGACGTAGAGGTCATCGTCCGTGCGCAGGAAGTCGATCGCCGACACCACATGCGGAGAGCGGATAGCGCCGAGCACCGCCACCTCCCGCGACAAGCGCTCCGACAGCTCCTCAAAGTCCACGTGCCGCGGCAAGCTCGAACGATCGATGATCTTCGCCGCGAACGAACGACCCGTGCGACGGGACACAGCGCGGTACACCTCGCCCGTGCTCCCGAAGCCAATGTACTGGACCAACTGGTAGCGCTCGTCGATGGTCTCACCCAACCACACGTAGCGATTCCGACGGCTGAAGGACCAACCGTCACCAGGTCGCGGGCGCCCACAGTTACCACAAGCGCCGTCATCGACGTGCGTCATGGTCAAGCAGTGCTGGCAATAGGGGACCGGCATGTCTTACCCTCGGTACGCTGGCCCTTCAACCGGCCAGTCCTAGGGGGCGGGCGCTCAATGGCGCGTCGCTCCCTCACTCTTCGCGCATGAGACGAACACGCCAGCCCCATGGCCCTCACAGAGGGCCACCCGACGCTGGCGCGACCATACCATGAACCAGCACCGCTCCACCGTCAACGGTCCCGACACCGGGTGCGTCCTTGCACCACGGGTGCGCTCCCTCGAAGCACCAACGGCCACTGCAAGCCCCAGCACAAGCCCGCGCGTCCATGACGCTTCCTTGAAGTGGGCGGGCAGCGTGACGCCTCACCCCAGGGCGACCAAGGGTGCCAGCGCGCGCCCCGTCGCGCTCCCCGTTAACGCGATTGCTTCAGGCGCTCCTTGTGCCACGATACGGCCTCCGGCAGGACCTGCGCCAGGACCCATATCGATCACGTAGTCTGCATGGACGACCAGGTCCATGTTGTGCTCGACGACCACGACGCTGTGGCCCTCGTCGACCAGAGCCTCGATCGCCCCCAACAGGACCTCCACGTCGCGTAGATGCAGCCCCACCGTCGGCTCATCCAAAACGAAGAGGTGCGGCCGCTCCGAAGCCTCCCCCACACCCAGGTAGCCTGCGAGCTTCAGCCGCTGACCTTCTCCCCCAGAGAGCTGGGAGGTCGGCTGACCCAGACGCAGGTAGCCCAGGCCGACACGCACATAGGGAGCCAGCAGCCGCGGTACCTGTGGATGGTCCGCAAAGAAGGTAGACGCTTCCTGGATGCTCATGTCCAAGACATCCTTGATGGAGCGACCACGGAGCCGCACGCCAAGCGTTAATGGAGAGAAGCGGTCTCCGTTGCACACGTCGCAGGGCACCTCAATGTCCGCCAGAAAGTGCATCTCCACCGCCAACACGCCCAGACCCTCGCAGCGCTCGCATCGCCCCCCGCTCGCGTTGAAGCTGAACGCACCCGCCCGCAGGCCGGCTTCCCGTGCCTCCGGCAGCTGGGCAAATGCCTCACGAATCGGCGTGTAGGCTCCGCTGAGGGTGACCGCACAGCTCCGCTTGGACCGGCCCAGCCCTTGCTGGTCCACCAGCACGACCTCCGAGAACACGTCGCCCTCGACGCTGCCATAAGCCTCAGCACCACCCAAGCCGCGCGCCTCGTTCAGCTTGGCAACCAGGACGTCGTGAACCAGACTCGATTTGCCGCTGCCGCTGACACCCGTCACACAGACCAGTACGCCGGTCGGAATCCTCACGCTCACCCCGTCCAGGTTGTTGTGCGTCGCCCCCTCGACCGAGAGCCACCCCGACGGCGTCCGCCGCTGGCCGGCCCGCTTGCCACGCCGGCGGAGCAGCTCCCCCGACGGCGTCTCCGAGGCCCTCAGTCCTGCGACATCCCCCGCATAGAGGAGGCGCCCGCCAGCCTCGCCACCGCCCGGGCCCAGCTCCAACACGTGATCGGCGCGGTCCATCACTTCCGGATCGTGCTCCACCACGACCACGGTGTTGCCGAGGTCCCGCAGCGCGCAGATCACTTCCAACAGGGCCTCCGTGTCCTGAGGGTGCAACCCCGCCGTGGGCTCGTCCAGCACGTAGCAAGTGTCGGTCAGTTCTCGCCCGAGGCTGGTTGCCAACAGCACGCGGTGCATCTCACCACCAGACAGCGTGCGCGCTTGCCGATCTAAGCTCAGGTACCCCAGACCCACGCGCCGCAGGTACCCTAGGCGCTGGCCGAGCTGAGCGCGCAGCGTGGCGAGTGCCACCTCCAGCTCCTCGCCAAAACGAACGCCTTCGAGCCAATCCGCCAACGCGTCCACCTGCAGCCCCTCAGCCTCGCCGATGTGCAGATCTCCTACACGGATGGCGCGTGCATACGCGCTGCGCCCCGATCCCTCGCACGCACGGCAGGTGGAGTAGCCGCGGTAGCGAGCAAGCAAGATTCTCACGTGCGCCTTGTCGCGGCGGCTCTCCATTTCCCGGAAAATGGCGTCGAGGCCTTGCCATCCCTCGCCGCCGCGCCACACCCAAGCACGCGCCTCCGCTGGCAGCTTACGCCAAGGGACGTCCACGGCCACCCCACGGCGCTGCGCGGCCGACAACATCTTCCGCGCCTCGTCGCGCATCGACGGCGCCTGCAAGGGCGCCACCGCGCCCTGCTCCAGCGTAAGACGCGGGTCCGGCACCACCCGCCCCTCGTCATAGCCGGCAACCCTCCCGTAGCCCCCACACGTCTCGCACGCGCCCATGGGGCTCGACGCCTGAAAGAGCTGCGGTCGCGGCGCGGCGTGGGGGTGCCCGCAAGCGGTGCACACATAGCGCGGATTGAAGGTCTGGGCCGGCCGTCCCTCCCGATCCCAGTACACGACCTCCGCCACACCCTCACCGAATGCATAGGCGCTCTCCAGTGCCTCACGGACGCGCAGCCCCGCGTCCGGCGCTACCTGCACGCGGTCTAGGACCACCAGGACGCGCGCAGTGTCCGTGAGGGCGAGCACGTCCGCGCTGTCTACCTCCACGATGCGATCGCCGAGCCACAGGCGCCGGTGGCCCTCAGCCGCCAGGGCGCGCAGCATCGGGCCCACACCCTGCTCCGGATCTGGGCGCAACGCGCCCAGCACCACCAAGCGCTCGCCCGCAGCCTCCTCCCGCAGCGTGCGCACCGCATCCGCCACCGTGGTGTGACGCACCCTCGACCCGCAGAGTACGCACGAGCCTTGACCGCCCTGAGCAAAGAGCACCTGCAGCAGATCGGACACCTCGCTCACCGTACCAACCGTGCTTCGCGCGTTCGTCACGCTGTTGCCCTGACGCAACGCCAACGCGGGGAGCATGTGCAGGATGCGGTCCACCGGCGGCTTGCGCATCTGCGCAAGAAACTGGCGGACATAGGTGGACAAGGTCTCCACATAGCGGCGCTGACCTTCCGCATAGAGGGTGTCGAAGGCCAAAGACGACTTCCCGCTGCCGCTTACCCCAGTCACGACCGTCAAGCGCCCATGAGGAATCCCACAGCTCACCGACTGCAGGTTGTGGGTACGGGCCCCGACGACCTCAATGCTGCTCTCGTGCTCCATGCTCTCTCCTCTGGGCCCCAGCGCGACCTCGTCACCCACCGCGCAGCGCTCCCCACCGGTCGCCGCACATCCGCCGGCGCCTGGTCTAGGAGTGTCCAAGGGCCAGAGCAACCGGCATGCGATCCGCCCCAAGACGGGCCGCCCGCGACGTGGACAGGGCAGGTCGACGCGCCCCCCCTTGACCTCCACCCGAAGCTACAACGCGCAACCCTCCCTCCGGGTTGCCGCACAGCCCGCGGGCGGCTACTGTCCCGGGAGGCGCCCGCCCTCCTCCCCCGTCGCCCTCGGCTCCCCCTGTGATGCGTATCTCCCATCCCTCACCCCGGGGCACGGCCTGGCAGGGTGCGGCCCTTGCCACCCGCACGCTCCTCGCCCCCCTCGCGATCGTCGCGCTGTTGATCGCCCTGCCAGGAATCTCGTGGGCGACCTCGGTGCAGCTCACCCCCCTGGAGGACATGGCCTCCGACAGCACGATGATCGTGCGAGGACGCGTCGTCGGCGAAGAGGTACGGTGGGAAGATGGTCACTTGTGGACGCTGCGCCAGATCGCGGTGGAGCGCGAGTACCGCGAGGGAGTGAGCCTGGCGCGCGTGGTCACCCTACGCACCCCAGGGGGCAGGCTCGGGGACATCGCCACACGCGTGGCCGGCGTGGAGCAGGCGCGGCTCGGCGACGAGGTCGTGCTCTTCCTCCGACGCGATGTAGCCCACGCGGGCACCTGGCGGACGACAGCGCTCGCGTGGTCGCTTTTCCATGTTGTTGATCGCCCCGAAGGCGCCACCTTGGTGCGCAGCCTCCAAGGCGCTGAAGGCTGGGTAGCCGCACAGCACCACCTGCAGACCCCCCAACGCATCGCCATCACCGCGACCGAGATCGCGCTGGTGGACTTCGAAGCGTGGATGGACGCTCTTCGCGAGGAGCGGCCATGATGAACCTAGGGCGCTCGTACCGAGACTGCGCGGCTATCGCCGCCGCGCTGCTGCTTGTGGGCCTGACCGCGAGCCCGCGCGAGGCTGGAGCCTACGCGCGCACCATGACCTGCGACCTCGCCGATCCAAGCTCCCCGCTCGCTTGCAAACCTGGCGAGACACCCTTGCCCATCGCCTGGCCGGGGCGCTGTGTCGGCTACCACATCGCCGAGGCTGGCAGCGCCACGCTGAGCACGGAGCAGACGCGCGACGCGATCCACGCGGCCTTCCAGACCTGGGAAGAGGTGGCCTGTTCTTACCTTTCCTTCGTCCCCCTGGGGCTCACGAACGAGTGGCGGACCGGGTACGACCTCTGTCGCGGAGCCCGCAACGCCAACGTCGTCATGTTCGAGGACGCTGGCTGGAGCCATGGCCCGCGTGTACTCGCAGTGACCTTCGTCACCTACGATCTCCGCAACGGCGAGATCCTGGACGCCGACATCAGCGTGAACACCGACACCGTGCGCTTCGGGTTCCTCAACGAGAGCGACGGACGGATCGGCGGCCGCATTGAGCGATTCGACCTACAAAACGTGCTCACCCACGAAATCGGACACCTCTTGGGGCTGGATCACACGGAGCCCAGCAACATGGTCGATGGCTTCGGCTGGGAGGCGTCCTTGACCACCATGTACAGCGAGACGGCCCCCGGCGAAACCACGAAGCGCCACCTCCACGCCGACGATGCGGCGGGCATCTGCGCCATCTACCCGATGGCGAGAGCCGACGCTGCGGCCGCGTGCGCGGCCCAGCCCGGGTACTTCGAAGCCCCGGGGCGCGCTCCTGGCGATCGCTGTCCTCGACAGCGTGGGTGCGCTGCAAGCGCGAGCCCAGCGCCCGGGTCTGGGGAGCTCCTGTGGCCGGTGCTGCTCATCATCGTCTGGTCCACGCCGAGATGGCGACGCCTGCAGCGACCAAGGTGGGCGCTACGAAGCTCCGCGGGCGTCCTCCTGGCCTTCGTGCTCCCTTCCCATGCCCAGGGGGCGCAGGCTTGTCCCACCCCGCGCCTCTTGGCGCACGAGCGTGTTGTCGACGCTCTGGTCGTCGAGGACCGCGCCTTTACCCTCGGCGACGACGGACTGGTCGTCGCGTGGCGGCGCGGCGAAGTCGCTTGGATCCCCCTTGAGGTCCGCCACTTCCCAGACGTGGAGGGCCTCGACATGAGCGCCGAAGGGGACCTCCTCCTCCTCAGCGAGCGCACCCCCTACGTATGGGGGCTCAGCACGCCACTCACGGACCCGAGGACAGACCACGTGGACCTGAGCGTGTGGCGCCACCCGGATTGGCTGCCCCTGCTGGCTGCGTTCCGCAACGAGCAGGGGCTCACCGTGGTATCGCCACGCGGCGCATGGTATCTGCCCGCTGTCGCACGCGATGGCGCATGGCGTCCCGCCGCTCCGCGCGGCCGGCATGTCGGGGTGACCGCTCGGGGCGCCATCCTCTCGCTCGCGGAGGACGGGGAGCAGGCCCTCGACGTATGGACAGACCCAGCGCGGGAGCCGCCCACCGCGTCGCGGCTGCCCCTCGCGCCAGGCGCCACTCTCCGGATGGATGGCCCCAGCGCCCTCGTGATCGAGCGCGGCCAACTCTACCAATGGCAGGACGAGGAGGGCGCGTGGCTCAGCGTGCGCCCCGAAGGATGGCTGGTCGACGCCATCGCCACCGAGTCGAGCCTGCTGTGGTTGGAGGCGCAGCCTGCGCTGGGCTGTCCCCACATGGCGGTGACACTCCGCGAACGCTCAACGCAGGGCGAGCGGGTGCTCGCCCAGCTCGCCTGCGTCAGAGACGCGCGGCTCGCGCGCTGCCCGGAACACGACGACGCCGTGGCGCTGCTCACCGACCTGGACTCAGGCGAGCGTCGCGCGTGCTGGGCACCAGCGCGCGCCGACTGGTGGGCCCCGGAAGAGGACATTCCGCTCTCAGCGCCCGCCCCCTTGCACCACCGGGGGCAGGAGTACGCTTGGATTCCTCCCGCGATGCCCTACAGCGTGGAGGTCTCGGACGACCTCCAGGCACCCCATGACGGGGCGCTCTGCAACCCTGTGGTTCGCGTCGTTCACGAAGGGCCGGTGCTCGTGACACAGGATGGCGTCGTCGCGCCCGGGCTATGGTCTGAACGGGTTCTGCTCGACGCAGGCCCCGGCAGCCCCCTGATTCACGCTCGCGGCTGGCGCGCGCGGTGAGCTCAGACGGATACGCCTTCGTGGCTCGCCATGCTTCGCGCCAGCTGGACGTAGTCTCCAGCGTCGAGATCCTCGGGTCGGACGCGCGGATCGACCTTGGCCCGCTCTAGCCAGGCGTCCACGTCTGCTGACATGCTCTTGAGGGCATTCCGGAGCGTCTTCCTCCGCTGGCCAAACGCCGCCTGCACGATCCGCCGAACGACAGGAAGCTCGGTCCGGGTGGCGAGAGGACTCTCGCGCGCCTCCAGCAGCAACACTGCCGAGTGGACCTTCGGCGCAGGTGTGAAGGCTCCGGGCGGCAGCACCATCAGCCGCTGCGCGCGGTGGGTCATCGCCACGCCGACACCCAACGCCGACGCGTTCCGATCCCGACCGGTCACCACGATGCGATCCGCCACCTCCTTCTGGAACATCAGGCAGAGACGACGCGGCATCACCTCCAACCCGAGCAACGCGAAGAGGATGGGAGTAGCCACATGGTAAGGCAGGTTTCCCACGACGACACGCGGTGGGTCCCCAACGGCCGCTGCGAGGCCCTCACCCAAGGCGTCTGCCTCCACCACGCGGAAGCGCGGATGCGCCCCAAGATGCGCCTGAAGGTGCTGGACACACGCAGGGTCCTTCTCCAGGGCCAGCACTTCTGCCCCGCTCGCCAGCAAGCGGACCGTCAGGCCACCAGGTCCAGGCCCAATCTCAAGGACGCGGCTCTCCGGTCCGACGCCCGCCACTTTGATGATCTTGTCCAAGAGCGGGACGTCGGTGAGGAAGTTCTGACCCAAGGACTTCTTCGCTGGCTTGCCATAGGCGCGCAGCAGGTCGCCCGGCGATGGCAGGTCGCTCATCCCGCTCCCTCCTCCCGCGGATCGAAGCGATGCGTCCACTCTCGCGCCACGACCGTCGCGTAAGCACCAGCGGGTAGCGTGAACGAGAGCGTCAGCGAGTTTCCTCCGACCTCCCCCTCACAGCGTAGGTCCTCCGGGAAGAGGCGCACGTCCCGGCGCGCGCCCGGCGCTAGCGGCGCGATCGCCGCCAGGATGCCCGTCCGGTCCAGGCCGGATGCGCGCCAGGCCTCGTGCTCCAACTCGGCCGCCTCGTCGTCGGCGTGTACCCCCTTCGCGCCAGGGAGCGGGCCCGTCGGGAGGAGGTCGAGCTTGTCCCACCTGGGCTGCTCCGCCTCAACATCCTCGACCCGAAAGAACGAGCCCGTTCCAGCGAGGCGTACGACCTCACCTCGCAAGGGCCGGTCCCACCCCGCGGCGACACGCAGCGCCGCGTAGTGCTGGAACACGAAAGACTGAAGGACCGAGGGAAAGAAGGAGCGGTAGAAGCGCTCCTTGGGCCCAGACGACGGGCCACGCTGCAGCCACGCCAGCGCCTGCTCGACGTTGTTGCGCTCCACGCCGAAGCGCTGCGGACCAAAGGCGTTGATCAGCCCGCGCTGCTGGACGAGAGCCGGGAGGGTCTGGAGATGGTCCACCTGGAGGCCTTGGTCAGCGACGAAGCGCAGCCGAAATCGGTTTCCGTGGAGCTGCCCCCGCTTGAGCTTGTTGCGATGACGACTCACCTCCAGGACCCGCAGCCCCTCGGGCAGGTGCCACGAGGCCGGATCGCGTGCGTTGTCGGGCAACGAGACCCACTGCCGCGTCAGGGCGACCTTGTCCTTAAGTCCTGCGATTCCAAGATCGCGCTCGGGCACGCCAGCCGCACGTGCAAGAGCTCGGACGGCTGGGGGCGTCGCCCAGCCCTCCTTCTCGAGCCACACCCACAGGTGGGGACCCTCGCGGACCGGCAGATAAGCCGGGACCTCTTCGACCGTGAAGGCGTCTACCTCCGAGGCGAGGCGGAGACCACACTCGGCGAGCTGTGGACACACCAGAGGCAGGGATGGCAGGGCAAAGGACATGGGCAGCGGCTCCGGATTGCGGTATCCACGAGACGCAGGCGTAGCCTGTGGCGGGCAGCGGAGCAAGGTGGGTGTGTTCATGGAATCGGCACAGGGATGGGAGACGAGACGCGCCGAGGTGCGGAGAAGACTCTTGGAGGGCGACGGTGCAGCGAGCATCTCAGCGGAGCTGTGCGCGGCGCTGGACCGAGAGCTCACCGAGGCTGTCGACCGCCACCTGCCGCAGGGCTGGCAGCACCGCGTCGGCGTCGTCGCCGTTGGGGGGTATGGGCGCCGAGAGGTGTATCCCCATGGGGACGTGGACCTGCTGCTGCTCTACGAAGACGGCCTGCCCGAAGCTGATCCACGGGATCCAGCGGCTGCGCCGCAGCGCATTGAGGCCGTGCTCCCGGGAGCCCAAGAGGCGATCCCGGCGCTCGTGGGGCACCTGCGCGACGCTCGGTGGCGCCTCGCCTTCCGTGTGCGCTCAGTGGTCGAGCACGCGCGCCTTAGCGCAGAGGACATTACGGTCGCGACGTCGGGGCTAGAGGCGCGGCTCATCGCGGGCGCTGTCCAGGGGCTCGCGGACGTCCCCGCTTGGCTCATGGAGACGGGCCGCGGCAAGAGCGCGGACGCCCGCAGGCGCAGCCTCAAAGCCCTCGCGACGGGGATGCGAGAGCGTCACGCGCAATACGGAGGCTCCGCCTTCATGCTTGAACCTCAGCTCAAGATGGGTCGAGGCGGGCTTCGAGACGTGCACACCCTCCGCTGGGCGTCCTTCCTGTGCCACGGTCACGCGCACTTCGCGGAGCTGGTCGCCGAGGGCAAGATCGCGCGAGCGGAGCTGGAAGATCTGGAGGACGCAGCCGAGTTCGTACGTCGCGCGCGGCTCGCGCTCCACGCGAGCAGCAAGTTCCGAACGGATCAGTTGGCCTTCGAGCGGCAGGAGGAGGTCGCGCGGCTGATGGGCTTCGCGCTGGAGAGCGCCGTAGCGAGTATCGAGGCGTTCATGAAGTCCCTGCACCCGCGCTTGGACACATTGGCCAACGTGGTAGAACGCTCGATGGCCGAGTGGGACGATGGCCGCACGCAGGAGATCCTCACTCTCGGCGAAGGCTATGTGCTCCGCGGCGGTCAATTGGACGTCGAGGATGTCGAGAGCCTCGACTGGGATCGCGGGGTCGCCCTCCTCTTGCGCGCGCACGGGAGTGGGCACTCGCTGCACCCAGGAGCCCGGAGCGCACTCCGCGAGACCGCCCAGCACCTCCACCCTCGCGTCGCTGACCGACCGCAGGCGCGGGAGCTCCTCCGCGCGGCGCTGCTCGAATCCGCTGGGGACGGCTACCTGCTGCGCGTCCTCCTGGACGTCGGGTGGTTCCGCCTCTTGGTGCCAGAGTGGGCCCACCTCGTCGGCCACACGAGCCACGACGTCTACCATGTCTACACCACCGACCGACACCTCCATGAGTGCCACAAGCTCCTGCACCGCGTGCTGCGTGACACGAGGAACGCCGAACCGCTGGCCCTCCGCGCTGCGCTCGATCGGATCGCTGGCCGTGGTGAGGGGTGGGTCGAGCCGCTGCGCCTGGCGGCCCTCTTTCACGACATCGGCAAGGCGATGGGAGGGGACCACAGCTTGGTCGGGGCGGGCCTCGCGGTCGAGGTCGCCCGCCGCATGGGTGTCAAGCAAGAGGGGCGCGCGCGGCTTCGATGGTTGGTCCGCGAACATCTGCGCATGGCCAAGACGAGCCAACGAAGGGACATCGGTGATCCCAACACCCTCCGCCGCTTCTTGGAGTCGGTCCCGGACGAGGCGCACCTCGACGCGCTCTTCGTTTTGACCTACGTAGACATGAGCTCCGTTGGCCCGGCGCTGCAGTCGGCATGGAAGGTCGCGCTCCTCTCCGAACTCCAGGCGCAGGCCTTGGCCTTCCTCAGCGAAGGTGAGCTGTCGTCAAGGCTCTTGCGGGAGCGCGCACCCCTGCGCGAGGCGCTCGCCGAAGGGCGCTGGACCGAGGCCTTTGTGCACCGCCTTGAGGGCGAGCTCGCGCCGCGGGTGTGGGCCAGCTTCCGAGAGGACGAGCTGCTGATGGTCGCGGAGCTGCTCCTGCGCGTGAGCGACGAGGGACGCGCCTTCGGCGTGCAGCTCCATCACCGAGCAGACGAGGGCCTCACGACGGTCGCGATCTGCGCTGACGATCGGCCTGGGTTGCTCTTCGCCTTGACCGGAACGATCGCCGCTGCAGGGCTCATGATCGTGAAGGCACGTATCGCGACGACCCGGAGCGGGCGTGCTCTGGACGTGTTCGACATCCAGAGCACAGACCAGACGGGGCGGCGCTATGGCGCGCACCGCTGGACCCGACTTGAGAACGCTCTGGAGAGCGCGGTCTTGCATGGCGTGACGCCCTCGGCGCTGCGTGCCCAATGGACCCGTGAGTCACAGCTGCAGGAGCGCCACCGACCGCCTGTGGAGACAGAGGTAGCGATCGAGGCGGTCGACGCTGCGCTCTGGGTGTTGGAGGTCAAGACCCGGGACCGCCGCGGCCTGCTCGCTGACCTGGCCCAGTGGCTCACGGAATTTGGCTTCGAGATCGAACGCTCTATCATCACGCAGGAGGGTGACCGAGCGATCGATACCTTCTACGTCAGACGCGTCGGAGAGGCTCACTGGCAAGAGCATGAGCTCTGTGAGCGGCTCCGCGCTGACCTCTTGCGTTGGGATGACCACACCGCGAAGCATGGATGAAGCGCTGGACCAGTACCAAGCTTGGCTCTTGGGCGTCCGAGGTCTGTCTCTCAACAGCGTCAAGGCCTACACCAGCGACTTGACGAAGCTACGCCACTGGGGGGCTGAACAGGGTCACGAGCGCGTCAACGACTTCCAGACCAACGACCTGCGGGACTTCCTTGGCGCAGAATCCCGCACTGGCCTCGCACCGCGCACCATGGCGAGGCTCGTGGTGTCCTTGCGGCGCTTCTTCGCTCACTGCCTCGACCAGGGGTGGCGCAACGACGACCCTGCCGAGGTGCTCGACGTTCCCAAAGTACCACGATCACTACCCAAAGCGCTGACCCAGCCTGACATTCTCAAGCTCCTCAGGAGCGCAGCCCGTGCCGAGTCGCCGGAAGAGATTCGCAACCTCGCCATGGTCGAACTTGCCTATGCGGGTGGCCTGCGCGTCAGCGAGCTGCTCAGCTTGACACCCCAGTGCGTCGACCTCGACCGAGGTGTGTGTCGCGTGCACGGAAAGGGCAGCAAAGAGCGACTCGTCCCGATCGGCCTGCCCGCCATCGACGCCCTGCGTATCTACCTAGCCAGCGCGCGCCCTACCCTGGCCTCCCGGCATGCGGGTCGAGCGGCGCCCCGCCTCTTCCTCAACCGCTACGGCAGAGCGCTGAGCCGACAGCGCTTCTGGCAGGTGCTCCAGGACCTCGCCCTCACTGCAGGACTCCCACCGCTCAGCCCCCACCAGCTCAGGCACAGCTTCGCGACCCACGTGCTGGAGCGTGGCGCCGATCTTCGTGTGCTCCAAGCCATGCTCGGCCATGCCGAGATCGGCACCACGCAGATCTACACAGCGGTCGACCGCGGTGCACTCCGTGACATGCACGCCCGATTTCACCCTCGGCAACGCAAGGTAAACTCGCGGGGAGACGTCTGATGCCGCCCGCCGAGACCGAGGTCGCTGCGCCACGCCGCGCCACCCCGCAGCTCGAGCTGCAGTGGGGCACCTTCACCGGGCCGCTCGACCTGCTCGTTCACCTGGTCCACAAGCACCAGCTCTCGATCGAGGATCTCCCAGTTGCCTTCGTCACCGCGGAGTACCTGCGCTACCTGGACGAGATGCGCCGGCTCGACCTCGCGATCGCCGGTGAGTATCTCGTCATGGCCTCCACGCTCCTCTACCTGAAGAGCCGAGCGCTCTTGCCCGCCAGAGAGGTTGAGCTCGACGACGCGACGGAGCAGGAGGAGGATCCGCGGGAAGCGTTGATCCGCCGACTCCTTACCTACCAACGCTACCGCGACGCTGCCCTCTGGCTTGGCGCACGACCCCTGGCAGGGGCCTCCGTGTTCACGCGACCGTCGCGGGCCGATCGCTACCGCGCTCAGGCGGGTCCGGCGGAGCTTCTGCCGCTCTCTCTCTACCAGCTCATGCAGGTCTACCGTGCGCTGGGCGAGCGACGGGAGAGGCCAGAGTTGATCCACGAGGTCACGCAGGAGAAGCTCTCGCTGCGACAGACCGTGCTCCGGATTGTGGACCACCTGCAATCGCACCCACGCACCACGCTGATGGAGCTGGCGTACGCGCACTTCGACGAGCCTAGCAAGGAGCAGATCGTGATGACCTTCCTCGCCTTGCTGGAGATGGCCAAGTTGCGCATGGTACGCTTGTTCCAGAGCCGCCTCTCGACCCAAGCCCTCGTGGTCGAACGCGCCGTAATCGCACCGGACGAGGTGCACCAACGTCTCGAAGGGCTCGACGAGGCTGAAGGCCAGTGACATGAGGTCCAGCGATGCGTGCACGAGATGACGACAAGAGCTGACACGCCGCCACCCGGCGAGAGCCCTGAGGGGATCCAGGAGGAGGTAGCCATCGCCCTATCGCCCGAGGCGGCCCAAGCCTCGCACGTGGAGCAAGGCCGCTGGGACGAAGCGTCTGTCCGTCCGACGTGCTCTCCTGAAGACTACGCGCGCTGGTGGCCCACCCTGGAGGCGCTCCTCTTCGCCGCTGAGCGCCCCCTTCATGCAGAAGAGGTCGCCGCAGTGCTGGAGCGCGTGGACGAAGCGCTGGTGTCTCCGGCGCTTGTCGAGGCGATGCTCGCAAGGCACCAGGAGGTGCTCCAGGAGCGAGGCGGTGGCTTTGCTTTGGAGGAGGTGGCCGGCGGATGGGAGCTGCGCACACGCGCCGCGCACGCAGACCACGTGGCTGTGCTCTACCGTCGCAAGCCCGTGCGCTTGTCCCGGGCTGCTCTGGAGGTGCTCGCGATCATCGCTTTCCGACAACCCTGCACGCGGGCAGAGATCGACGATATCCGCGGCGTTGATTCTTCATCGACGCTGAAGCAGGTCTTGGAGCGCGACCTCGTGCGTATCCTCGGGAAAGCAGATGACATCGGGCGCCCTTTGCTCTACGGAACCACCGAGGGCTTCTTGCGCTTCTTCGGCTTGCGCTCTCTCGTGGACCTCCCCACGCTGCGGGAGTACGCCGAGCTGGATGAGGGACACCGCGTGCAAGTCGAGGACCTTGAGCAGTCCCTCGCCTCGCTCAGGGCTGCCACCGACGAGGCGCCGACTGACCCTCCCCATGGCGCGGCGCTGAAGCCGCCCCCCTCGCTTGACGAGATCTGATGACCGAAGAGAGACTGCAGAAGTTCCTAGCGCGCGCCGGGGTGGCGAGTCGCCGTGCCTGTGAGGCCTTGATTGAGGAAGGCTTGGTCAAGGTCAATGGGCGCGTTGTACGGGAACACGGTACGCGCGTGCGGGCGGGCGAAGACATCGTTGAGGTGAACGGGCGCCAGATCAACCTTGACCACCGCAAGGTGTACCTCCTGCTCCACAAGCTCCCGCAGACGATCACAAGCGTCTTCGACCCCGAAGGGCGCCGCACCGTTATGGAGTTCGTGCCGCCTGAGTTTGGCCGACTCTTCCCGGTAGGGAGGCTAGACTGGGACTCCGAGGGCGCTGTCCTGCTGACCAACGACGGGGAATTGACCCAGCTCCTGACGCACCCCAAGCACGAGGTCACCAAGACCTACCAGGTCAAGGTCAAGGGCATTCTCTCGCCGGAGGACCCCCGCCTCATGGCCATCGCAAGCGGCGTACGCTTGGACGATGGCTACAAGACCAAAGAAGCCTCCATGTCCTGGGACAGCACCACGGGCAAACACACCTGGGTGGTCGTCGGGATTCAAGAGGGCAAGAACCGTCAGGTGCGGCGGATGTTTGACGCCGTGGGCCTCCGCGTCCTCCGCCTGCGGCGCATCTCGTACGGTCCCGTGCTGATGGGCGAGCTAGAGCCTGGCGACTTCCGACGGCTCACCGAAGAGGAGATTGACGAACTCTACCGCGCAGCCGGCGGCAAACGACGGGTGATCGACGCCTCCCGCGGCCGGCTCCCCGACACCAAGCGTGAGAGCATGGCCCATGTCCAAAAGGCCGCACGGCGTGTCGTCGCGAGTCGTTACCGAGCGCGGCGCGACAGCAGGTCGGCCGACCAAGCGCCACGCGAGCCGGCACCGGCGGCCTACCCCGCCGAAGCGCCCAGCCATGCGCAAGCGCCTGACACCCGCGATCCTCGCCGCGGCACCGCGCGACGGGGCGAAGCGAGGTCGAACGCCCGCCAAGCCCCAGGCGAACAGCGCGCTGAGCGGAGGGGACGAGGAGAAGCGCCGCGCCCCCGTGCCAGCAGCGAGCGTGGGGACCGCGCAGCAACCCAGGGTGAGCGCAGCGAAGCACGCCGAGAAGCGCCGCGTGCTCGCACTAACGGCGACCAGACGACGACCACGGATCGTCGCGGACCACGCACTGGCGGAGAGCAAGGCGAGGAAGGCCGACGCCGAGACGCACACGCGCCTGCGCAACGCAGCACCAGGCGTCCGGAAGACCGGACCGATGGCCCTCGCCCAAACGAACGCGGTCGGGCACCCTCTGGGCGCACAGGCGGTGCTGGTCCTGCCCGGGCCAGTGAAGGGGCTCAAGGCACCAAGCCGCCTGCGCGCAGCCGACAGCCCGCGTCCAAGGGTGAGGCGCCGCGCACGGACCGGGCACGCCCTCCCCGCAAGGATGCCGCAGGGGGTAGGGACACCAAGCGCAGACGTTAGCGGCGCGTCCGACCCTGCCCCTGGGGTTCACCGGTTCTCAGCCAGACGTGGGAGCCCTTCCCTCCACGCGAGAAGCCCCGCGTCGATGCCGCCCTGCCCCCCAACCAGAAAGCCCCAATTGCCACGCACAGTGGGCTTTGCTAGGCACTGCGACCTGTCGCCGCGGTGGTGCCAGGCACGCTCGATGCATCGCCGGCCGCGGTCGTGCCCCTCTTCCCCGCTCGTCCGCGCCGATGCCGGACGCCGGCTCCCCTCGCAGGTGGACCATGACCCCAGATGCGCTGCGCTCCTCCTTCCTTCACTTCTTTGAGGAGAGAGGCCACCGAGTCATCACCTCCTCCCCCGTGATCCCCGAGGGCGACCCCACCCTCCTCTTCACGAACGCTGGCATGAACCAGTTCAAGGACGTCCTCCTCGGGCTGGAGAAGCGCGACTACGTCCGCGCCGCAAGCAGCCAGAAGTGCATTCGCGCGGGCGGCAAGCACAACGACCTCGACGAGGTTGGCAAGGACAGCCGCCACCTCACCTTTTTCGAGATGCTCGGCAACTGGTCCTTCGGTGACTACTACAAGCACGAGAGCATCCGCTGGGCGTGGGACTTCGTCACCCAAGTCCTCCGCCTCGATCCAGCGAGACTCGTCGTGTCGGTCTATCGGACCGACGACGAAGCGTGGGACATCTGGAATCGCGAGATCGGGCTGTCTCCCGAACGCATCCTGCGCCTCGGCCACGTCGAGGAGGGAGACGAGGAGAACTTCTGGTCGATGGGCCCCACCGGCCCCTGCGGACCCTGCACGGAGATCTACGTCGATACCCAGCCGGACACGCCCTTCGCTTGGCAGCTTGGCTTCGACGAGACACGATACCTGGAGATCTGGAACCTCGTCTTCATGGAGATGGAACGTGACGAGGACGCCACCCTAAGACCCCTTCCCATGCGCTCCGTCGACACCGGTATGGGCCTGGAGCGCGTGCTCGCGCTCATGGAGGGCGTCGATCACGTGTTCCACACCTCCGTGTTCCGGCCCATCCTGGAGCGAACGCTCACCCTACTCTCCCGGGATACGGACACCATAGCGCTGCGCACCTCGTCGGACTTCCCAGCCTTCTGCGTGATCGCCGATCACATCCGAACCCTGGCATTCTCGGTCAGCGAAGGCGCTACCTTCTCGAATGAGGGTCGTGGCTACGTGCTGCGGCGAATCCTGAGACGCGCCGTGCGCTACGGCCGAACGCTTGGGTTTGACCGCCCCTTCCTGTGTGAGGTCGCCAGCGCTGTGGTCCAGACCTTCGGGAGCACCTACCCCGAGCTACGCCTCAAGCAGCGTGAGACCTATGAGATCCTGCGCCGAGAGGAGGAGCGCTTCTTCGCGACCTTGGACCGTGGCATCGGCCACTTCGAGGAGGTCGCGGCCCAGGCCGTGGCGGCAGGCGCCTCCACGATCGGTGGCGAGAGCGTCTTCCGCCTCTACGACACCTACGGCTTTCCTCCGGATCTCACCCGCATTATGGCCGAGGAGCGCTCGCTGGGTGTAGACCTCGCCGGCTACGAGCGCGAGATGGAGGCGCAACGCGAACGCTCGCGTGCGGCGGACGTCCGCTACGACACCCAAGGCGAGTGGGTCGTGCTCCGTGATGGCCAGGCAGACCGCTTCTGCGGTTACACGCAGCGCAGCGTGCAGAGCGAGGTGCTGCGCTACCGCGTTGATGTCAGCGGGGACGTTGCCCGGTGGGAGATCTGCCTGCGCGAGACGCCCTTCTACGCCGAGTCGGGCGGACAGGTCGGAGACCGGGGGATCTTGCGCAGCGAGGACGGCCACGTGACCTTCCGCGTGGTCGACACGAAGAAGACCGTGGCTGGATGGACACACTTCTGCGTGGTGCAGGATGGCATAGCGAGTGACGCCCTGCTCCAGCAGCGCTTCTCAGCCGAGGTGGACCCGAACCATCGCCGCCAAACCGCCGCCCACCATAGCGCGACCCACCTCCTGCACGCGGCCCTGCACCGTCTCGTCTCACCCCAGGCCTTCCAGGCAGGGTCCTTGGTGGCCCCCGACCGCCTGCGCTTCGACTTCAACCTCGATCGCGCGGTCAGCCCGGAGGAGCTTCGAGCGATGGAGACTTGGGTCAACGATCGCATCGCCGAGAACCATCCGGTGGTCATTAGCGACGATGTCTCTCTGGAGGAGGCCGAGCGCCGGGGGGCGATGATGATCTTCGGAGAGAAGTATGGCTCACGGGTGCGTACCGTGGACATGCCTGGCGTGTCGCTGGAGCTCTGCGGGGGCATTCATGTCGGGAACACAGCGGAGCTGCGATGGTTCCGCATCGTCCAGGAGGGTGGTGTCGCGGCCGGCGTCCGGCGGATTGAGGCTCTGGTCGGCGAGGCGGCCTTCGCGCTGGCGCAGGAGGAGCAGCATACGCTGACACGCCTGCAGGCCGCGTTGCGGACGCCGCGGCCACAGCTCGAAGAGCGGGTCGCGGCGCTCCAGATGCAGGTGAAGCACCTCGAGGAAGAAGTAGCCAAGCGTGACCAAGAGCTTGCGAGCGCAGCTGCCCGATCCATCGCCGGCGAAGCGCTGGCGATCGGCCCTGCCCTGGTGGTGGCCACCGAGCAAAAGCTCTCGACGCGCGAGGCGCTCCTCTCGCTGGGAGACACCCTGCGCGACCGCTTGGGCAGCCAAGGGGTCCTCTTGATCGCTACCGTGTTGGACGACAAGCCTACCCTCCTGGTGCAGGTCGCTGAGCCCCTCACGAAGTCGACAAACCTGCACGCCGGAAAGCTCATGGCGGCGCTCGCGCCCCTCATCGATGGACGGGGTGGCGGCAAACCCACCATGGCCCAGGCGGGTGGCAAAGTGCGCGACGGCTTGCCCAAGGCCCTGGAGATCTTCCCCTCGCTGGTACGGGCGATGGTCACTTCTCCAGGCGAAGCCTAGCACCGACCGCCTCCCCGAGGCTCAGGATGCGTTCCGAGGGCGCAGCGACCAACGATTGCCGCCCGAGGTCGCCTGAACGCGTTCGGGGAGCGAAGAGCGTCGCGGCGAGCGCAGACATGGTTCTGCCCTCACCGGGCCACGCGGCCTGAGCGCAGCGCCCTGACTCGATCCACGCACGAGCAGGGCCGTGCAGACAGCGCAGGCCCATGTTCTGGGGCCCACGCGTCGATTGGACGACGCTGCTCAGTCCAAGAGGAGCGGGTAGTCGTCTTCTCGCGGACGCTGTTGCTGGGCAGGCCGCGTCGGGGCTGGTTCCCCGCTGGGCGCGGGCCGGGTGCCGGGCGTGGGCGCTGTGGTAGGTGCCCCGGGGGTCGGTGCTGCGACGACGCGTTGCAGCGTCACGTTGATGGCCTGGTTGTCGTAGAGCGGGACCGGGCGGCGAACGGTCTGGAACCCGGCACGGGTCAGCTCAACCATGTAGGTCACGTTGGAGGGCAGCTCCAGCTCCACGGGGGTGGTGCCTGCCTCCTGGCCATTGACGCGCACCTCCGCACCGGAGGGCGTGGAATCGATCCCAAGGCGCGCGAGCTCGACCATCTCTTCGATCTCAAGGTGGAGCTCCAAGAGGTCACCGGAGTCGAGAGTAATGGGCACGTCCAACGCCCGGTAACCGGTCTTCTGGAGTCGCAGCTGATACTCGCGGTTGAGGCGCAGGCCCTCGATCAGCGCGGGTGACCCCTCGGCGCGGCGTTCGCGATCGACGAGCAAGACGGCATCCTCCGGCTGGTAGACGATCCTCAGGCGACCGATGGGGGCCTCTGGGCTCTCGGGATCGACCTCAAGCCGGGCCATCACGCTGCGAGAGGTCTCGCCCTCCCTCGCTGGGGCCACCTGCACTTCGTAGGCCTGGTAGCCTGGTGAACGCACCTCCAGGCGTGTCGGTGACCCGGCCGGTACCATGACAGAGGTCGGTGTAACGACGGGGTGCAGCTCGCCCGCAAGGAGCACCTGCGCGCCGGCGGGCTCGGAGTCCACGGTCAACACCAGGAACTCAGGCCCCCTCGCGGTCTCGACGACGGTCGTCGCCGGGGCTCGCAGCCAGGCTGCGACTGCGACGATAGCGGCGAGGACGAGGGCTGCGCTGAGCACGACGATGGTGTTGCGGTTGCCCTTCAGCTTGCGCTGGATCTCAGCCTCAGCGCGAGCCTGAAAGTAGTCGCCGGGAGCAGCCTCGACGCGGGTGGGCGCCTCCTCCCCGACGGCGTCGTCGCCCGGCGCGCCGCTGCTCGCCACCTCGCGGTCGATCGTCGAGAGATCCACGGTAGAGTCGGAGGGAGCCGGCGCGAGGAGGATCTTCTGGACAACGACTTGGCTCTCCGAGATCTCGTTGCGAAAAGCCTCACCCATCACGGACGCCAGACGCTCACGTCCCGCGACCTTACCGTCGTGGGCGAGGCAAGCTTCCAACGCCAGGTGGAAGTCGAGCGCGCTAGCGAAGCGCTCGTCGACGTCGCGGCTCAGAGCCTTCAGGACAATGGCGTCGATCTCGAGCGGCAGCTCCGGCCGAAGCTGACTCGGCAGTGGGACAGCCTCTTCGGTGATGGCGCGGATGGAGGCGATGTGGTTGTCGCGCTTGAAGAGGCGCCGCCCGGTGAGCAGCTCGTGCAGAACGATTCCGAGCGAGAACACGTCACTGCGACGGTCCACGTGCTTGCCGCGACACTGTTCCGGCGACATGTAGGCCGCCTTCCCCGCGAGCTGCCCCTGGCCGTCGGCGCCGGCACCTCCGACGGCGACGCCAAAGTCGAAGACCTTCGCGACGCCGTCGTAACCCACCATGATGTTCTGGGGGCTCACGTCACGATGGACGAGCTGCAAGGGGATGCCGTCCAGTCCGCGCAGCTCATGGGCATGATGCAGCCCCATCGCCGCGTCGGACACGATTCGGAGCGCGAGCTCGGGTGGTAGCTGCTCCTTGTTCGCGTCGAGCCTTACCTGCAGCTCCTCAGCGGTCTGGCCAGCCGCGTACTCCATGACCATCGTGTGGTGGCCGTCGACCTCCAAAGCGTCGAAGACCTGGATCACGTTCGGGTGGCGAAGAAGCCCCCCGATCCGCGCCTCGCGATAGAACATCTCGACGTGGGCAGGATCTCGCGCCAGGTGTGGCATCATGGCCTTGAGCGCAACGAGGCGCGCGAAGGGATAGGGTCCCTCGCGAAGGCCAACGAAGACCTCCGCCATGCCACCGCTGGCGAGCTTACGAATCAAGCGGAAGCGCCCAAAGCGTCGATTGAAAATCACCGTGGTTCCTCGTCGTGACGTCCCAACAACGACGCGCCCGCGTCTAGAGGGGAGCCGCACCAAGCGTGCCTCACCCGCGTGCGAGTCGATGCCGCAGCATGACCCGATAACCCTCTCTCGCAAGCATGACGCGGCCCAGAGCGCAAGCCTTTGCCGCTTTCGCCGGCGAAACGCGGCCCACAACCCCGCAATCTCGTGCCCCCATCACCGCATCAGCGAAACCCAGCGCCCACCTGCTTCACGGGCACTCCGACCTCGCGCGCCAGACGGCCAGCGATGGTGTAGAGCTGCTCAGCCTCGACGCTGCCAGCCACCACAGGCCACACCGCACCGCTCTCGGTCCGCACATAGAGCGAAGCGCCTGGCAGCGTGGTCCCTTCGACCGCCGCGACCTCACGGCGAGCATAGAGGAAGGTGACGACACGCTCGCGCCGCAACACCCATGCCCCGTCCGGGAGGTCCACCGACGCCCCTGAGCCCCTCCCGACCCACAGCTCGCCCCGCGAAGGCAGCCAGCGAGCAAGGACGCGCTGCGCGGGCCGCGGGCGCTTGTGCCACCACCGGAGGAGCAGAACCAAGGTTGACCAACCGAGCGCCACCCACAGGGCCAGCGTCAGGTCCCTTCCTTCGCTCAGCAGAAAGCGGAGTGTGCCCAAAAACGAGGCGGCTCCGATCGCCACGGAGACCATGAAGAACCACTTCGGCCCAGAGGCGCGCGGCTGACTCGTGACATCGAAGTGTAACGGCGCTGAGGGCCTCCACCCCAGCCCCGAGACCGCCTCTTCATAGGCTGGTCGACCCTCCAACGCGAGCGCCTGCCAGCTCTCGTGCGACGACGCGGGCGAGGCAACCAAGCGCTCCTCGTCGTCCGGTGGTGGCAGAAGCGCTGCGCTGACCTCGCCCGTCCCTGCACCGGGTGCGCAGACGCTCTCCCCTGCTTCATCGGAACGCTTCACGGTGCCTCCAGCCGTTCCAGGGGCCACTGGAGCAGCTGCACGCGCCAGTCGCTCCCCTCCCGAATCACGACAACGCGCCGCCAGGTTCTCTCCCCACCCCTCTCCTCTTCTAGCTCCAGCACGACGCGCTGCCCGCTCACACTCGGCGGGTCTCCTGCGGCCTGGGCAGCGACTCTCCAACCCTGGAGGTCGCGTACGAGGAAGAGGTGCTCCGGCTCGAAGCTCTGACGCTCCCCTTCAACCAACAGCCACCGCTCCGTGAGCGCCCGCTCCGCCTGTCCGGCGCTCAGATGATCGAGACGCAGGCGGGTCTCGAAGCTGAGCCAGGCGAAGGCTTCCTCTCCAGCGCCCGCGCGCAGCGCTGCATGCAGGGCTCGCACCGTGGCCCACGCCGCGCCAACCTCGGGGCGCTGCCCGGTCCCCTCGTCCTCCCCAGCTGGCCACACACTCGGGTCTGGGAGCGCCAAGGGATGCACTGCACCTTGACAAGCTGCCGGGCCCGTGCCGAGAGCCAGGAGAGTGGTGAGGAGAAGTGTGGGACGTGTGCGCGTGCTCATCGCCACAGGGATAGGCGCCTCGACCCCCGGCGCAAGTGGCTGTCTGATCCATGTCGAGTCCTCCTCCATCGCCGTTGAGCACGCTCCCAGCCCATTGGGACTCTCTCTGCCAACCGCAGCGCGGCCTGGACGCCTTCGCGACCTCGTCGGTCTGGGCTGAGAGCGCGCGCCTGGCCTTCGCCCCCGAGGCCATGCTGATCACCCATCCCTTTGAGGACGCGGCCCTGGCGTGCCTCGCGTTTGTCCACGAAGAGGGGGGACCCATCCTGACCGGGCTGGACATCGCGTGGGGGTACGCGTCATGCTGGGTCGGCGCACCCAGCGCCCCGCGCTTGGAGGAGGCCCTGGCGGCCGTCACAGCCCGCGTCCCCCGCTGGCGCTTCTGGGTGTGGACGGGCCTCTTGGATGCGAGTCCCCTCCCCCTGCTGCTACGACGCAAGGCGCTCGCGAGCGGGTGGAACTTCCTCCCGTGGAATCGGTCGATCAACCGCTGCACATCCGTGGATGGCGACATCGCTTCGTGGCTCGCCAGGCGGAGCCCCGCGTCGAGGCGGCGCTTCCGACGAATCGACAACACCTGGCAGCGCCTGCAAGACCAGGGATGGACCTACGATGAGCAGCGCCCCTCGGCCCTCGATGTCGCGGGTTGCGCTCAGCGGCTGTGGAGCGTCGAGGCGCAGAGCTGGAAGACCCTGGGTGGCGTCGGGGCCTACGACGGCCAGATGCGCCGCTTCTGCGATGAGGTGCTGTACCGTGCGGCGCGCGGTGGACAGCTGCGCGTGGCCTTCCTGAGGGATCCGAGCGGGCGCGATGTCGCGTACTACAGCGGCGCCGTCCACCACGGGGCCTTCCGCGGCCTCCAGATGAGCTACGTCAGCGACGCCCCCGTGGAGGGCGTTGGTACGTTGCTTCACTGGCTTGTCGTGCGGTCGCTGTGCGACGACCCAGAGCTGCGCCTCTACGACCTCGGCATGGAGATGCCCTACAAGGCGGGATGGGCTGAGCAGCTCGTCCACTACCCAGCCTACGTGTTGGTCAGGAACCTCTGAAGGCCCTCAGCCCGGTTCGGGCTCCATGCTGAGTTCGAAGGGATGGCCCTGAGCGCGCGCGAGGGTGCTGGCTTCTAGAACCTTCATCTCAGCGACCTCGCGAGGGTATACCCCCGCCACGGCGTTCCCCTCGGTGTGCACGACCATCGTCAGGTGCACGGCTTCCGGCCGGTCCTTGTCGAAGACCTGCTGAAGAACCTCGATCACGAAGTCCATCGGGGTGTAGTCGTCATTGTGCAGCAGCACACGATAGAGCGGCGGGCGCTGCACGTCCGTCCGGGACTTCGTGAGCACTTGCCCGCTGGATCTGTCGTCTGGCCGCGTCGCCATTGCCTCTCACCCCAGCCTCTGGGCCTGCGGCCCCTCACCCCCGCCAGGAGCCCGCGCGCGGCACGGACTTGGTGCCACACGCCGGGTTGCAGCGGGTCTCGTGCACTATCGAGCGGCCTGCCAAGGGCCAAGCTCTCGACACGCCTCCACCCTGCCCGCGAAGCAGGCGTCGTGCAACAAGCGCATGCCCTCGTCCCGAGCACCCGAGGCGAGCCGCCCGTTCACCAGGTTGGTCCCCAACAGGTGACACGAGGGCGCATGATGCAGCTCGCACCCGCGACGCAGAAGCCCCTGCGCACCCTCTGCGTCGAAGGGCGTGCCATCGCCGAGCAACTTGCGCTCGCCGAGCGCGTGGCAGGCGCCGGCCCAGCCGGCCGCGCACGACGACTCGTAGATGGAGAAGACCAACTCCATCGGAGGTTCGGCGCTCTCCAGCAACGCGGTGACGACTCGGTTGCAAGCGCTGTGGTCCCCTGCCTCGCACTCCGCGCCGAGTGACCCGTTGTAGCGCACGTAATGACACCCACGGAGCCATGCGCTGTAGGTCGGCATCTCCTGGCACTCACGCTCCCGATCCGTGAGAAGAGGATCTGCCGCCCGTTGGGCCCTTGCCACGTCCCGGGGAGTCGGTACGTGGATCCCCGTCCCATCGGGCGGAGGCGGCGGGTTTGGAGGCGCACACGCACCCACCGTCAACAGGGCAACCATGCTGAGGCAAAGGAGGAACTGGCGAAAGGACGACATCCGATGACTCCTCGACGGGAAAGGGCAAGCGGGCGGCGCAGGCCGGCCACATGGGGGCCGCCGCCCAAAGGGGACCTCGCTGTCCATGGCCCCCTTAGCGCGTGCACACCGCGCTGTCTAGGCTGCGTGGGAAAAGTCGGAGCGCGCGCAGACACCCTTCACGGCTCGTCAACGCCAGCGCTATCGTCACCCTCACCACCTTCCTCGGCGCCAGCCTCATCCTCGGATGGAGGAGGCGGAGCCTGAGGCGCAGCGGCCACGGCAGCGAGCACCACGGCGAGCCCCTGCTCTACGGAAGGGTCGTCCCCGATGAAACGAGCAAGCGACTCTGCTGCCCCCGCAGCGAGGAAAGGGTGGAGGTCATCGCAGGAGACCCGCGCGAGCGCGTCTCGCGCCTCGTCAGAGGCGACCAGCGCGGCGATCGCATCTGCATGCCCAGCAGGGGCTTGAACGAAGGCGCGAAGCAGGAGGCGCCCGAACAAGTCGGCGCTGCCCGCCTGCCGCTCTCCCCATGGCAACCCCTCCTCCGTGTAGCAGCGCTCGATCGCCCCAGTCAGCGCGACCAACCACGCGCGGTAGGCTGCTACCTGAGCGTCCGTCGTCAGCCAGTGGTCGCAGGGCAGGCTCGCGAGCAAGTCCAAGCAGGTGCTCGCTTCACCCTCAACGCTACCACATCTCGCGCCGATCTCCCGGACGAGCCGCTGAGGAAGTTCGCCAGCAGGGCGCGCGTCTCCACCCGCTGGCACACCGCAGCGGGCCAGGGCACCCGCGAGCGCGTCCACCTGGCCGGCGCTCCAAGGCCCCCCGGGAATCTGGCTCGCAGCAACAAAGGGAGCGTCGCCCCAAGCGCCCGCGAGCTGCTCCGATCCCAACGCACCTTCCCACGTCCAACCCTCGGCTGCCGCGGCCTCCAGACCACGCAGCGACACCATCCAGCGCGCCATCGGGCCGGTCCCTGGCACCGCGGCTGCGCGAGGCCGCTCTTGCTGCTGCCTTCGGGCGAAACTCCCCACCTGCGCAAAAACGAAGCGGAACACCGGCTGCCCAGGCTCAATTGTGGGGCGTTCAGGATCGGCGGGCGCGGCCTGGGCCAGCAACCAGCGTCGGGCATCCGAGCCGCGCTCCGCGCGATCCACCACGCCGCCCAGCGCGCCCAGCCGCTCCGCCGCTGACTCACCAGCGCTTGCCGTGCGCGCGGTCGCTGGGGCCGCGTCGTCAGAGCTTCCGGACCGGAGGAAGACGAAGAGGATGAGCAACGCCACCATGCCCAGCAGCGCAGCACCCACGATGTAGACCTGCCGAGGGATCTCCGCACGGCCAAGCTCCATCTCCCCCTTCTTCGTCTCGCGCGCCCCATCCAGAAACGCCTTACGGCGGGCCTTCTCCGCCTTTGCGGCGTCGGCCTTCTCCTTCATCGCATCGAAGAAGCGCTTGAAGCTCGATCCACCGTCCACGTAGAGGCACTTCACGCCGTGCTTCACGAGCGTGGCTTCGATCGATTGCACCTCTTCCGCATTGTCTGCGGTAGCGATCAGGATCGGCTCTTCGATGGCGCTTCCAGCCTCCATCGCCTGCAAAAATGCATTACGATCAAAGGAGTTCGGCAGGCTTTTGAAGGCATCGGGGATGCCTTTCGCGCCCTCGAACTTGGGCACCCGTAACGCATAGAGAGCATAACGAAGTTTCACGCTCATCCCTCCAGATACGACCCTCGATGGTGACGCGCCAACAACCTCATCCAGCCACCGACACCCGGGGTCAAGCGTTCCACCAGAGCCACACGATCAGTCCAGGCAGCACGTCGCCAGCCGGCAGACCTAGCGCCTTCCCGTGCAACTGCGCCCTGTCATGCCTCATGGGGTACTCCATGGGCTATGCGGGTGTCAACGCAGCGACGCGCCGACGACTGCAGCGCGCTGGACGCAGCGACACGGGTCCGCCAATCTCCCTAAGCCTCGAGGCCCGCCAGGGCTTCCTCCCCAACACTGCTCGCTGCTTCGCTTGATGAAGACAACCGCTGCGCCGGCCCGTGGCTGCAGTGACCCTGCGACGGGCCAATCTCGTGCACCCAAGGCCGATGAATCCTGTCTCCAACTGTCCTCTCCTCGCGCTCCTCCTGCGCAACGCCCTGGCGAACCCCACGCGAGATGTGCTCTGTTGGGTGGATACAGAAGGCCGTATCCTCAGACTACAAGGCGACGCGCTGCTCGGACACACCCTCGTGCTCGCGAGCTCCATGCTGGATCAGGGCCTCCAGCCCGCACAGGTGGTCGCGCTGCAGCTCCAGGATCCTAAGGCATTTGCGCTCGCATTCTGCGCCACGCTCCTGGCCGGAGGAGTAGCGTTTCCCATGGTCCACGACCTCCCCTCTGCCCAACGGGAGGCGGTCCTCCGACAGGCTAAGGCTGCCCTGTGGATCGGCGACTTAGACGCGCCCACCACCCTCCCTGCGTGGAACATCGACCACCTGTGGCACCACGCGACGGGGCGGCGGGGACGCGAGCGCGCCTTTCCGCCCAGGGCCCCCGAGGACCCCGCCTACCTCCTGTTCACGTCTGGGAGCAGCGGCCATCCACGAGGCGTGCTCCACGCCCATCGGGTCCTGCAGGGCCGCACCCCGATCCGCGACGGATGGACGGGACTCGACACCGACGACAGGGTCATGGTCACGAGCGCTCTGTCGTGGAGCTATGGCCTCGGCGTCGGCTTCCTCGATGCCCTGCGCTGGGGGGCGACCCCTCTCGTGCTCTCCCCTCAGACCGAGGCGGATGCCTGGCCACAGTGGGCCGCGCGTTGGGGATGCACTGTGCTGGCGACCGTCCCCGGCTGGATTCGACGCTTTCTGCGTACCAGCCCCCAAGGATGGACCCAGGTAACCACCCTCACCAGGACGCTCAGCGCAGGAGAGGCTCTGCCAGACACCCTCCGCGAGGCGTGGACCCATGCGACCGCGGCGCCAGTCTACGAGGCGCTCGGCATGACCGAGTGCTCGACCTACGTCTCCTCCGGACCGAGCGCTCCCCCCCGGCCGGGGCTCGTTGGAAAGATCCAGCCAGGACGAAAGATTGTCGTTCTGCCCGACCAGGATGACACCCTGCCCTGCGCGCCGGGCCAGGAAGGCGTGCTGGCCATCCACCAGGACGAGCCCGGCCTGATGCTCGGCTACCTGGAAACCCACCCAGACGACGACGCTCGATGGCGCGGCCCCTACTTCCTGACCGGGGACCACGTGCGGGTCGAAGCCGATGGGTACCTCCGCTCGCTCGGCCGAAAGGACCACCAGCTCAACCCCGGCGGCTACCGTGTGTCTGCTCTGGAGATCGAAGGCCTCCTCACCCAACACCCCGCCGTCGATGCCGCGCTGGTGTTCGAGAGGCCGCTCGGAGGCAACCGCCGCGTCCTCGCGGCCCTCCTGGTCGGTCACTCCCCCGGTGACTGCGGGTGGGACGCCTGGTGTCAGGCACACCTCGCCAAACATCAACGGCCACGATGGGTGCGGTGGCTCGACGCGCTCCCAACCAACCCCAATGGGAAGGTCGACCGCGCAGCGATCGTCACCTGGGCCGCTGCCCAGCCCTGACCTCTAGCCTGGGGTCATAAGGCCGCCGCTCCGAGGCTGGCTACAGGACACCGACCGAGCTCCGACCGGTGGGCCGCTTCATCCGCGGCAACGCTCAAGCTCCAGCACGGTCGCTCGCCTCACCCGGCCATCGGCGCCCACGATGAACACCAGCCGGCCGGGTGCACTGGGCCAAGCGGAAGCTGACAACCCCCACAGGCACCCTCGCTGGTCGGCTGGATGTAGAGCTGACAGTTGTCACAACGCTGGCTCGCGTTGGCCGTACGGTCCACATAGTTGAGCGAGCGTCGCATGTCCGCCTGCGCGGGCTGGAGCCCAGGAGGATTTGCACACGAGAGCTCTCCCCCACCGCCTCCCCCACCTCCGCCGGGGCTACACGCGCTCCACAAGGAAGGCGCAACGACGGCAGCAGCGCCCAGCGCCATGGCGCGTCGCATGAAATCTCGCCGCGATAGCTTCTTGTCCATCACCAACCTCCTCAACATCCCGCGGTGCTGCGGGCCCTTGGGCGAGCGCGGACGAAGCGCTCCCCACCGCGGACGCCCCAACAGCAGTGATTCTGCCGGGACAGCACCAAAGCGATCCCGGGCTAGCTCAATCTGTAAGCCTGTTGAAGTGGGTGTACAACAACGACCTTTCCCTGCGGCGTTCTGCCGCATGCAGCAGGCCGCACCGCCACGCGACTGAAGCGAGGACGGCGATAGCCGGTCGCAACGCCAACGCCACATTCGTCAACAAGTTGTCGACGGCATCGCGGTCTCGCCTTACTCTCTCAGGGCGGCTCCGTGCGCGGCGCGGCGTGTCTCGTGACCCCATTGCTGGAGTGGTACTGATGGAGTTGATCGTCGCTGGCAACGGGCGGGTTCCCGTGACGAGGCATCAGGGGGCGTCACTTCGCACGATGGCGAGGGCGGCGATCACAGCCGCGCTGGCCGACGCTGGCGGCCTGAAGCCAGACCTGCTGGTTGTAGGCAACATGCTCTCCGCTCACCTGAGCTGCCAACAGCAGCTCGGCGCGTTGTTGGCTGGTGACGCCGCACTCGGCCCCATTGAGGCCTTGACGGTCGAGACCGCTTGCTCGAGCGGGGCGATGGCCTTCCGCACCGCCGTCTACGCCCTGCTCTCGGGCGAAGCTGAGGTAGCCGTCGTCTGTGGGGTCGAAGAGATGACCCACCGATCGACGCCTGAGGTCACCAAGGGTCTCGCGATGGCGTCGGACTGGGAGAGCGAGGGCGCGAAAGGGGAGACCTTCGTCTCTCTCAACGCCGCGCTGATGCGGGCCTACCTGGAACGCTTCGACGTTCCTCGTGAGGCCTTTGCGCCCTTCCCCATCATCGCCCACCAGCATGGCCTCCTCAACCCCGATGCCGGCCTGCGCAAAGCGATCGATCTCGACGCCTACCGCACGTCCCCACCGCTCACCGCGCCCCTTCGCCTCTTGGACGCGAGCCTCATCTGCGACGGAGCCGCTGCGGTGGTGCTCACCACGGAGCGCGTAGCGATGGATCGAGGGCTCCCAGCGCGCGCACGGACGCGTGTCCTCGCCTGCGCCTCCGCCGTAGACCCCGTCCCACTGGCGGCCCGCTCGGACCTGCTCGCCTTGGATGCCGTTGCCCGGAGCACGGCGCGCGCACTGCAGCGGGCGCAGCTCACCCACGCGGAAATCGACCTCTTTGAGGTGCATGACGCCTACAGCATCATGGCGGTAGCCTGCCTAGAGGCTGCCGGCTTCGCTGAGCAGGGGCAGGGGACGACCTGGGGTCGCGAAGATCACATCGGCCTGTCCGGGAAGCTGCCGCTTTTCACCTTCGGAGGGCTGAAGAGCCGCGGCCACCCCGTCGGGGCCTCCGGCGTCTATCAGATCGCAGAGGCGCAGCAGCAGCTACGCGGAGAGGCAGGGGCCAATCAGGTCCCTGGCGCGCGCGTGGCGATGACGCAGAGCGTGGGCGGCGCGGGCTCAACCGTCGTCACCACGATCCTCGCCGGGCCAGGCTAGGCCGAGCAGGCGCCAACGCTACTGGCCTGGATAGTCCGCGCAGCAACGAAAGCCGCGGCCAGTGCCCGGGACTCCCGCCCCCTGCCGATCGGGGTCCACGCCTGGCGCCGTACACAGAAGCTCGTTGCGTTGGCTGCTGAAGAAGCCCCCATGCATCCGTCGACGCTGCACCCACTCGGCGACATTTCCGCTCATGTCGTACACCCCGTCGGCGGACAGACAACCAGACGCCTCGCCCGTCAAGGCCGGCATCGCGTCGGCTGGGTCGCCTGGCCTGTAGAAGAGCCCGTTGCAGGTGGTCCGCTGCCAGTCGATTCCCGGGTAAGGGAAGATCCAGAGCTCAGGGCCCTGGCAGGCCCTCCTCCACTCCCCTTCGGTGCACAAGCGCTTACCCGACGCCGCACACGCCTGCTCCGCCTGCTCGTATGCGACGCCTGTCCATGGCTGCACACCCATCCGAGACGTCGCGGCGCTGTTGTCAATGCCTCCAATCTGGGCGGTCGCGTCGCGCCGCGACGCTTCGAAGAGATCGACGCAGTAGCGCGTCGACTCATCGACCACCACGCGGCCCATCCCGTCTGGACAGGCACCGCGGGTTGCGATGCAGTAGGGATCCGTCGATGGCGTACAGGGCTCGGGGGGCTCATCGACCACATCGGGCTCCAGCACGCACTGAGGATCGCTCACAGGGTCGCAGGGCAGGAGGTCACAGCCAGGCTCTCCCGGTTCACAATCCGTGGGGGGAACGTCCACGAGCACATCATCCGGAGGGTCGGTGTCCTCCCCTTCATCGACATCTTCGTTCGGATCCCCTGGGCCACCCTGAGACTGCCCCTTGACGCAGCGTTGGACGTTGAACTCGCAGAAGTATCCCGAGGGGCAGTGTCCGTCTTCTCGGCAGGGGACCGCCTCACCCATGTCCAAGAAGCAGGCGCTCCCGAGCATGGCCGCGAGCGCGCAGAGGAGCGAGGCGGTGACTGACGAAAGGCGACCTGTCATGGAGGATCCGGAGAGTTCTAGGGCACCTGGTCTTCCACCGGAGGCTCTTCGAGAGCCGGTCCATCGGGTCGATCCGCCGCCGACCAGACCATAAAGAAAACCACAAGGAGCAGGAAGGCGACGACGAGCGCGAGCGCGAGGCCACGACCAGCCGGGACGAGCGGCTCCTCGAGCTTCTCTGCAAGGGTAGCTTCCTCCCTATCGAAGGCAAAGGGATTCTCTTCGACGCTCGCTGGCGTTGGCGCCACGGCTACGGCTGCTTCGGCTCGCGGCGCCTCGCGCGCCGAGAGCGGCTCCCCCTCGGCAGACACGGGAGGGCTGGCAGGCGCGCGGGGCGCGGAGGCAACGGACACTCTCGCGCCCTCGTCAGCGGGCACTGCGCGCTGGTCAAGTGCAGCCGCAGCCACACCGGCTGGCTCCTCCAGAAAGAGCCCCTCCCCTTTGCGTGCACGCTCGATAGCTTGCAGCTTGTCACCGCTGTCGAGCCCCTCGAGCTCTCCCTCGAGCAAGCGCAGGCGCTCCCATCCGTCCTCGCGCTGATGCAACACCATCAGCAGGTCACGCTCCATGCCTGGGTTGGGCAGCTCGCGCGCGTAGAGCGAGAGCAGCTCGTCCAGAGCCTGGTCGTCTTGCGGTGACCTCTTCAGCCCCTCCACGAGGGTCATGGCCGCAGGCACCAGCTCGCCTCGATCGTACAGTGACTTCGCGCGCTCGAAGTAACCCATCCGTCACTCACCCATGAAGGAAAATGGACCCATGAAGGGGTCTGCTCTCAGGGACCCACGACCAGGACAGGGACCTGCGAGGCCAACTCCATCCATGTCGCGAGGGTTGTCTGTGGGGGTGCCTCACGACCTTCAGGGTCTCCCTGCAAGTGCTCCTGCAGGCGCAAGTGCAAGGCTGCGGGGTCCTCGTTGGCGAAACGCTGGATGTCAGACACCCCAACGGCCATGAGCAGTCCCGCAGCATAGGTACCGATGCCCTCAATCTGGAGAAACTCACACAGGCGGGCGAGCCGCAGAAGCTGCGCTTCCGAGAGATCGGTCGAGCGCGCGAGGTCACGACGCTCCTGCGGTGTGGCCGTCCGCAGCAGCAGATGCCGCGTGTCCCGCAGCCCGAAGCGCCGCAGGTCGCTGAGCTGGTCTTCCTGCAGCCAACCCTCCTCGGCCAAGACCTCCAGAGGGTAGTGGCTGGCATGCGCTGCGCCCATCCACAACCAAACCACCAAGAGGGGCAACAAGAGTACTCCACCACGCATCAAGCTTCACCTACTCGCGGTACTACCGAGCGACCCGGATGCTCCGAGGCGTAAAGAAGCTCAACCCTGCCGATACGAGCACAACATGCTGCAAGCTTGTCTCGACAGGCCGCCCCCGAACCTGCGCATCAGCCGTCGTCACCAGGTAGTCCTGGACACGCAACCTCAGCGCGAGGTGATCCCGGAAGAAGAAACGAAAGCCAAAGCCGAAGGTCGGCCCCGCCGTAAACCCAGACAGCTCATCGCTGTCCGACGCGATCAGGGCGCCACCAAATCCAGCAAAAATGTGGAAGTCATAGGGGATAATTCTGCTGTTGCGGTAGTTGATCTTCCCCCAGAGAGGAACCCAACCGAGGTGAACGTCCGCGAGCATGAAGGGCCGGGCATAGTCCACCCGCGACGCCCGGCTGGGGTTGTTCGACTCGAAGTTGCGAGCAGCCGACGTCTTGATTCCGACGGGCGAGAGACTCGCGTTGACGCCAAGACTGATAGCGTTGGTCACGTGGTAATCGCCCGAGAGCGACAACATCGGGTTGCGCACGTAGAGATCGCCGACGGTCATCGCGAGCGGGGCGCCGTTCAACTCAAAACGATCGCTGCGGTACAAGAGCTGACGCCGAACGACGGGTCCACTCAGCTCCGTGCGGCTCTGCGCGCTCGCCTCGCCCTGCCAAGCGGAGGGCAGGCTGACGAGGACGAACAAGAGTGGCAGGGCGGCGCCACCCGCAAAGAGTTGCCGCCACCACCCCTCGACGGGAGGCCTTGCCATCATCGCCCACCTCGCGCGTCATCCGCCGCAGACGTGCGACGACCCAGCGGCATCAAGAAGCTGACCCCCAAAGCGACGCTCATCGTCTGGTACACGCTCGTTCCTCCAGACAGCTCCTCAAGGCTGAAGCGATCCCGAAACTCTACGTTCAAGCCCAACCAGCGCGTCAAATACAGGTTGCCGCCGCCAGCCAGCCCCAACACGGGTGAGAGCGAACGCGTCGCGCTCTGCACGCCGACACTCCCTGCCAAGTAGAAGTCAAAGTAGGCGATCGCACGATTGAAGAGCGCAAACTTGCCGAAGAAAGGAACCCAGCCCACCTCCAACGCGCTCAGCCACCGCAGCTCTACAACCTCAGGGATGGTCGCTGTGGTGTCGATCGCCTCCGCATAGCGCTCGGTCGTTCCAGAAAATACGGTAAAGAAATCATACCCTTCAGCATGACCCGCGATGTACCATCGCTCGCCCAAGTTCAGCGCCAGCGACCCACCCACCCCCGTCTGGCGAACCAGCGGGTTGGCCACCGTGGACATCAGCCTTGGCCGCCACTCCAAGGTCGCACTGCGCAACACTGGCTTGGGCTGCAGGACCGTAATGCTACGATCGCGAGGCCCCTGCTGCGCCGCTGCGGGAAGCGCGACCCCAAGCACCATCCCGAACAGGATGCCTATCCACCACCCCTTCCAGCGCATGTGTCGCCTCTTCCCTCCGAACCCCCATGCTGTCCCACGAATCGACAACATGTCAGCCCATTCAACCGCCGTAGGGCGTGCGCAGAACGCGCAAGCCTGCTCCTACCATGGCCCAGTGTCCCGCTGCAAGCGACTCACCGCTTTGGTGTGCCACACCTCCACGGCGGCCCCTCGGACACCGGCGCATCAGAAGAGGGCGTCGACAAACTCACTCGCGGCGAACGCGCGCAAGTCACCAACAGCTTCCCCGATCCCGATGAAGTACACAGGAATCTTCAACTCGTCGCTCACACCGATGATCACGCCGCCTTTGGCTGTGCCGTCCAGTTTCGTCAACACCACCCCCGTCAGCGGCGCCGCCTCGCGGAACTGCCGCGCTTGCTGAATCGCGTTCTGACCCGTGTTCGCGTCCAACACCAGCACGCACTCATGGGGAGCGCCCTCCACCGCTTTGGCCACCGACTTGTGCATCTTCCGCAGCTCATCAATGAGCGGCGTCTTGGTGTGGAGGCGACCAGCCGTGTCGCAGATCACCACGTCGTAGCCCCCTGCCGCAGCCTGCCGAACCCCCTCGAAAAGCACCCCAGAGGGGTTCGCCCCCTCCTCAGCACCCCAAAACCCACAGCCAACCCGCTTGGACCACTCCTCAAGCTGACCCACGGCGGCCGCCCGGAACGTGTCTCCGGCGACAACCAGCACGCGATGCCCCTCCGCTTGGAGCTTCGCCGCGAGCTTCCCGATCGTCGTGGTCTTCCCAACCCCATTGACACCCACGACCATCACGACGAATGGCCGCTCACCACCGACGCTAAATGCGCGCTCGCTCGCGGCCAGAATCGACTCCGTCTCCTCGCGCAGGATGGACCAGATCGCCCCGCTGTCCTCGCCCGCGGCCACCCGCTCTTGCACGAGATCCAAGAGCCGCTGCGCCGTCCGGGCCCCTACGTCCGCGGTGAGCAGGACCATCTCGATCTCCTCGATCTGCTCTGGGGTCAGCTTGCCCTTGCCCTGAAAGATCGACCCCAGCCGCGCGATGAACCCGCCGCGCGTCTTGCCGAGACCATCGCGCAGGCTCGTCACCGGCGCCAAGTCCACGGAGACACTGGGCTCCCCTCCTACCGAGAGCGGCACCCGAACGGCATCACCGGCTGCGGACCGATCGACCGATGCTGGCGTAGGCACCTCCGCTTCCGTCGCACTCGAGGGCAGCGGAGCAGCGGCGGCTGGAGCCGGCGTCGGCAGCTCCACCGGGGCTGAGTCCTCCGCCCCATGCGGAGCTGGATCCGGCGTCGGCAGCGCCGGTGACGCTGAATCCTCCGCCGCCTGCACAGCCGGCTCAGAGGTCGGCGGCTCCGACTCCGCAGCGCCAGGCTCGCCCCTCAACTTCTCACGTGTCGAGGAGACCGCGCGCGCGTCGCCGATGGGCGCCGAGGCGACCACGGCCGGTCGGACCGCCGGCTCATCATCCAGCGCCCAGTCGTCGTCCTCTTCCTCTTCCAAGAGAGCCCGCAGGGCCCCTGGAGCCGAAGAGGGCGCGCCCTCCGTCGCTGGCTGTGCGGCGCGCATCGGCACGGTCGCCCCCTCCGGGACGGGATCGCTGACGACATCGAGGTCACCTGAGCCGCTCTGCGCCGCAGGGGTCGGCATGCCTGATTCCGCTTCGGAGCCAGCAGGCGCAGATGGCGATTCTGCTGCCGCGGCCGTGGCTGTCGGCAGGGCATCGTCCGCTCCACCCCTCCGCCGACGTTCGCGCTCGGCGAGGGCAGCCTCTGAGCTCTTGAACTCCTTGGAGAGACGAGCGCGGCGGGCCTCCTTGATCTCTTTGAGGCTCATGCCCTCGGTGACCTCTACTGGCGCATCGACCTCCCGGCGATCAGCGAGGACGTCCACCTTGGGCGGCGCCGGGAGCGCCTTGCCCGCGTCGGCTTCCCCCTCCAAGCGCTTGGGCGGTCCCCCCTGATCCGTGATCTTGCGGACCACCACGAAGGAAACGACCAGGATGAGCGCGCCGAGCGCGAGGCCGATCAGCAACGCGACCGGGCCGCTGCCTTCAACCACCTGAGCCAACATGGGGAGTACATTCATCGGGACATCCGCCTGAGCGCACGGGGCGTGCGCGTCCTTGGGGGTGCGACACCGCTTCGGCGTCGCCGCTACGCGCGCATCCTAGAACCGAGGCCCCACCTGTCAACCAAGCTGCACCCTGGCAGGCCAAGCGTGGTGGTGCCGGGCAGCCGTCACCGCTGGGGTCAGCCCTCTTGGAAGCGCACCCCGACCACCTTGGACACTCCGGGCTCCTCCATCGTGACCCCGTAGAGAATGTCAGCCGCCTCCATCGTGCGCTTGTTGTGCGTGATGACCAAGAATTGGCTCGTCGTGCTCATGTCGTGCACCAGATCGGCGAAGCGGCCTACGTTCCCCTCGTCCAGCGGCGCGTCGACCTCGTCCAAGACCGAGAAGGGCGCGGGCTTGAGCTGGAACACGGCGAAGATGAGGGCGACTGCCGTCAACGCCTTCTCGCCGCCGCTGAGCAAAGTCATGGTCTGCACCCGCTTACCAGGCGGCTGCACGATGATCTCCAGCCCAGTCTCCAAAAGGTTGTCAGGCTGCGTCAACTCCAGCCGTGCCAGCCCACCACGGAAGAGCCTCGGGAAGAGTTCAGCGAACTTCCCGCGGACCGCCTCGTAGGTCTCCCTGAAGAGGGTCTCGCACGTCTCATCCATGCGCCGAATAGCCTCCTCCAGGTTCGCAGATGCGTCTACCAAGTCCTGGTGCTGCTGCTCCAGCACCTCCAGCCGGGCCAACGCCTCCGTGTGTTCCGATTCGGCGAGCGGGTTGACCTGGCCAAGGCCTCTCAAGACTTGCTCAAGCTCGCCTACCTCCGCCCTCAACGCATCGGGGTCCCAGCCGCTCTGCTGGGCAGGATCCTCGCCCAACCCCTCGCCCAGCTCCTCTAGCTCGCGCGATGCCTGCTCGAAGGCCAGCGCGCTGCGCTCCTCGATCAGCGCCGCTCCCTGTCTCCGTTCCGCGCACGTCTCCGCCGCCCGGCGCAAGCTGCCTAGGTGCTGGTCCCATCCTCGAAGCGCGGACTGCGCGCTCTCCCACCCCTCGCGACGCAAGGCCAACGCCTCCTCTGCCGCCTCGGCGGCAGCAGCCGCGTGCGCCACTTTGGCCTCATCGAGGTCCTCCCGCTGCGTCAGCCCCTCAACCTCCTGAAGAAGCCTGACCTGGCGCGCCTCAAGGCGCGCTCGCTCCTCGTGAGCGCGCTGCAGGGCAGAACGAGCCGCCTGGAGGGTGGCACGCACTTGGGCGCGTTCATCCATCCAGACGCGCCGCTCCGACTCCGCTACGCGTCGTGCATCGCCTTGCAGCGCTCGCAACTCACGCTGGCGCTCCAAGTCCTCGGTGGCCACCCCGACGACACCCTCCACACGACGAATCTCCCCGGCCAGAGCGGCCAATGCCGCGCCCACCTCGGCTGCAACGTTGTCTAGCGCCTGCAGGCGACCGTCTCCTTGAGCGGCCTCCTGCTCTAGATCCTGGTTGCGCCTAGCAACGTCCTCCGAGCGCCGCCTGAGGGCTCGCAGCGCCTGGTCCGCCTGGTCGAACTCTTCGCGCAGCGCCTCCACGCGACGCTGGACCTCCGCACGGGCACGCAGAGCCTGCTCCACGTGCTGCTCCGCCAGGTCTCGTTGTGCCTGTGATGCGATGAGCGCGGCGGACGCGACAGCAAGCTTCTCACGCCACGCGTCCCGCTCGCGAGCCAGCCGAAAGCGCTCCTGCGCCGCGCCATCCTCGTCACCTACGCGAGCCCATACGCTGGCTGCGCCGTCAACACGCTCCCCACTCCGCGTCACGCGGGTCACCGGCCCGACGCTGTCCACCGCGTCGATCGCGTCCACAAGGGTTGCGCCGACGAGGGAACGAACCAACACCTCGGGCACACCGGGCCGGGCTAGCCAGAAGGATCCCTGCTGGTGTTCGCCTAAGGCGCTCGCCACACGCAGCCGAAGGGCCTGCTTCGGAAAGGCCTGCATCACCCGATGGGCTGTGGCTGCGTCTGGGACGATCAGTGTTGCCATCTCCTCGACCAGGAGAGCAGTTAACGCGCGTTCAGCGCCGGCGGCGGGTTCAACGCCGTCCAGCAACGGCCAGATCGCGACGTCATTCTTGGCTGCCCACTCCAGGACCTGGCGCTGGCCCGCTGATGTGCCCACCCCCGAGGCCAGCAGTCCCTCCGCGCTCTTTAGTCGGCCCTCGGCCGCATCGTGCGCGAGGGAGGCTGCCTGGGCCTCACGCTTACAACGCTCCTGTGCGGCCAGCGCTGATCGCTCGATCTCCCGAGCGGCGTGCAGCCCGCCTTGCGCCTCGTCAAGGCTGTCCTGGAGACGCGTGCTTCGCTCCTCCAACGCACGCAACTCGGCGGCGAAGGTCTCCGCCTGCGCAGCCCAACCCGCGCGTTCGCGCCCCAGCGCCTCCAGCCGGGCGCGCAGCGCGATGGCGTCCGCCCCGGCCTGAGCGCGCCTACCCTCCATGCCAGCCTGCTCCCGCTCCATCCGCGCCAGCGCGTGACGTGAAACACGCAGCTCCTCCTCCAGCGCTTCAACCCGCGTGGCCGCACCGTCGAGTGCAGCCTCTGCCCGCGCGAGCGCCTCCTCGGCGTCCCGGAGGCCAGCTGCGACGAGCACCTCCCGTTCCTCGCAACGTGTGATGGTCGCCTGCGCGTCCTCGAGCGCTTGGTCCACTTGAACACGCGTCTCCTCCAGGGTCTGCCGCTCTCCGTGCAGCCGATCGAGGAGATCCCTGCGGTGGGCCATCTCTTTCTTAGCCAACTCGAGCTGGCGCTTCGCCTGGTGCGCTGCTTCCTGGGCGCCCTGGAGGTGGCGCTCCTGCGAGAAGGCCTCGACCCTAGACTGCGCCGCGTCATTCTCCGCGCGCTGCAGGGTTCGTCGCGCGACATCCAAGGCGTCCTGTTCCGCGCGGCTGCGCTCGCGGGCCTCGACGTACGCACGCTTGCGCTCGTGTAGCTGCGCACGAGCGAGGGCCCGACGCACGACGAGGAGACGCTCCGACGCCTCCCGCCAGCGGCGTGCGCGCTCGGCCTGGCGCTCAAGCGACGCCGCCTGCCGACGCACCTCGTGGAGGAGGTCATGGAGGCGCGTTAGGTTCTCCTGGCTCTGCTCCAGCTTTCTCTCCGCCTGCTTCCGCTGAAACTTGTAGCGGGTGATCCCGGCGGCCTCCTCGATCAGCGAGCGACGTTCTTCGGGGCGCGCGGACACGAGGAAGCCCACGCGTCCCTGTTCGATGATCGAGTACCCTTCCTGGGAGGACACACCGGTCCCCAAGAAGAGCTCGTGGATGTCCCTCAGCCGCGCCCTGCTGCCGTTCAGCTCGTACTCGGACTCGCCCGTCCTGAAGAGCCTGCGGGTCACCGCGATCTCGGCGACCCCGCGCATCGTCCCCGTGGCGAGGCCATCACTGTTGTCGAAGGTCAGCGTGACCTCAGCGAACCCTGCCGGCTTGTGTTGCTCGGAGCCCGCGAAAATCACGTCCTCCATCGAGCGTCCGCGGAGATCCTTGGCGGACTGCGCGCCGAGGGTCCAACGGATGGCGTCCACAACGTTGCTCTTGCCGCATCCGTTGGGACCGACGACGACGGTCACACCGCCGCTGATGTCCAAGCTGGTGCGTGCCCGGAAGGACTTGAAGCCTAGCAATTCGATACGTCGGAGCTTCATCGTCGTGCGTCCCTACGCCCAGCCACTCTGACCGACGAGCCGGGCTGCGTAGCACGTCCTGGGGGAGTCGACAACGGAATCACTCGTCCTTCAGGCGGGCGCTTCGCGCTTGCCTCTCCAGCCCGCCGTGGCTTCGGCCCTCCCACGCGGCGCCCTTGGGCAGCCCTTGCACCCGAGCCCCACCGGGCATAGCACATACGCGGACATCGATCTCTTGATGCCCGCATTGTAGCGCCACCCTGAAGTGAGCTGCCCGATGCCACGATGGACCCCTCCCCGTACCGCGCTGCTACGCGAACTCGTGTTGCTCTGCTGGGCCCTGTCCTTGTGGGGCTGCGACCGCCCAGCGGACGAATTGGCGGAGGCGACCATCGCCAGCGCAGAGCAACACTCCGGAGCCGCTCACGAGAGCCCTGGAGTGATGCAGCAGCCGGACCGATCGGTCCCACCGGAGGATCCCTACGCTGCGCTCATGCGTGGCAGCCTACGCGCATTGCCTGCCGTCCCGGACTCGCTGGACGGCCTGCCGGAGGGCGTCAACGCCGTTCAGTTCGAGATGCGCCTGCTCACGGCGGCCATGCAGAACATCATTCAGCTCATCGCCGACGACCGCTTTGAGGAGATTCCCGATCAGATCCGTCAAGTGCACCCGTCCTATGAGCTCACCCATAGCGCAATCCGATCCGGGCTTTACCGCCCGCCTATAAACGGGGACCGCATCGATGCGTTCGTCGAAGCGGACGACATTTTTCACGACGAACTGAGAGCGCTCGTCCGGGCCGCCCGCTCGCGGGACCGTGAAGGCGTCACTTCTCAGATGGGCCAGCTCACCGCAGGCTGTGTCAGCTGCCACAGCGACTTTCGCTTCCCTCGGCCGACGCCGTGACGCTGTGACTGGACGCACCCCTCCCGGCCCAGGATGGGCCCCCGAAAGATTGGAACGCTGATGGGCCTCTGCGGCGCGCGCGTGCAAGGGGCGGAAAAGCTCTGACGTCCCGGCTTCCACGGTGGCTTGGAGGTCGTGTGATGACGGGCCGGGTGATAACAGGTCTGTTGCAGTCCCAGCGCGGGCGTCGTAGCCTGTGCGCCGCGCCGCCCGACCGCCCCCGGCGGGAAGCAGGACGTTTCCTTACCAGGTCACAGGTACCGGTCTCTAGATGCACGCGAAGCACGATTCAGCAGGACCTACTGGCGCGCACACCCTCCAGCCGGGAGACCTGGTCGCGAAGCGGTACCAAGTCGTTCGCGAAATCGGCCACGGTGGGTATGCTGTCGTGTACAAGGCGCGTGACCTTCGCACGGACGAGTTGGTGGCGCTCAAGACGCTACACCCCGTCGCGCCGCGTCCGGAGGAGGTACGCGCGCGCTTTCGGCGGGAGGTCGACTTGGTCAGCCGCCTGCGCCATCCGAACACCGTCAGAGTCTTCGACTATGGCTTCGATGAGGAACTCTATCTGGTCATGGAGCTTCTCGAAGGGCAGCCGCTCTCCAACATCCTCGACGGGGTGCACGGGCTCGATCTGCGGCGCTCGGTGGTGATCGCACGTGGGGTCCTCGACAGCCTGACGGAGGCGCATTCCTTTGGCATCGTTCACCGGGATCTGAAGCCAGAGAACGTCTTCCTGGCTGTCGATTCAGAGGGCAACGAGGTCGTGAAGGTGCTCGACTTTGGAATCGCCAAGCTTACGGGCTTCTCCGACGAGGAGCTCGAGCAGCAGGAGCTAACCTTGCAAGGGCGCGCCATGGGGACGCCGACCTACATGTCACCGGAGCAGGCTCGCGGGGCCAAGCTGACCACCAGTTCGGACATCTACTCGGTCTCGGTCCTTCTTTACGAGATGATCTGCGGGGTGCCCCCCTTTCAGGGAGACGCCGCGATGGACATCATGCTCAAGCATGTCAACGAGCCGCCTCCGCAGCTCACGATCCCGCGGCTTCATGGGTCGCTCCTAGAGCGGGCTATCCTCAAGGGGCTCGCGAAAGAGCCGGAACACCGCTTCCGCTCCGCCTACGACTTCTTGGCAGCGGTTGGCGGCGCCGGCCAACACGTCAGCGACTCCCTCTTCTCCTCCGCCGACTACGCGACAGACCCGCACGACACCCTACCCGCCGCGTCGTTTGAGGGGATGATGCTTGAGGAGCGCATTCTGACCCGTGAGGACGGCGTGCCAGACCTGGCTCACGCGCGCACGAAGTCGTCAGAGGCGTTAGCGATCCAGGACGCAAAAGACGCGGACCTTGAGGTCACGGCACCGCAGCGAGCGACCACAACCCCAACGCTCCAGGAGAGCGCGCGCCAGGGCGGGGGACGAGGCGTACAGGCCACCCCAATTTTGCACCAGCCGGCTGCACCCCTTGCTGTGCGCAACACCCCCTCCACGCTGATCGTGGGGCTGGTGGGTGCCATCATCGCGTTGCTCGTCGTCCTAGCCGTCCTGATGCTCTACGGCAGATAGCATGCGCGACAACGACATCGTTGGCACCAGCCACCCGTTCTGAGGCCTCATGTACCTGCCACGGAGTCAAGAGCTGGTAACCCTGCTCGATCAAGCGTCGGGCCTTGCCCGCGAGCTCGAGCAGGAGCGGCACACGGGGCACGCCCTCTTGGCGTACTTCCTTCTCGCCAACGCGGGACGTCTCTTCCTGGAGGCGCGGGGCGTGTCGCGGGAGCGCGTGCTCCATGGCCTCCGAGAGCTCCCTCTCGAACAGGAAGGCCTGCTCGACGACGTCCTCCGGCGCGCCCATGAGCTCGCAACCATGGGTCTAGGGCGCGCGCAAGAGGTCTCCACGGTGCACCTCCTGCTCGCGATGGTCAGTTTCGTTGATGCCTCGGGGTGCAAAGTACTGGCCGGCTGCGGCCTCGACATCGCCTCGTTCCGTTCCGAGCTTGCCCAGGCGCTGACGAGAGGTGTGCTGCAGGAGGACAGCGCGCTTCGCGCGTCGCAGCCTCGGGCCCCACATGAGACCCAGCAGCCTGAGCGTGTCGCGAGGAAGGGACCAACCCGCCGCGTGACCTCGCCCTCCTTGCGGCCAGGACGGCGGCTATCGCTAGCCGAGCGCCTCTTCGGGGAGCCGACTGAGCCTGAACGACCACGCTCCGCCATTCAGCCGGCGTCCCTTCCCTTGCCGCCTGCCGTCCAGGCAAGGCGCGCCAAGGCCGCTTCGAACCGACAGGCTGCACGGGTCAGCAGCCAGTCAACCGGCCAGGTGCCCGCTGTGGCCCGTGCGCTCCCTCGCCAACACTTTCAGCTTAGCGAAGCGGAGTATCCGCTCCTCAGCAAGCTGGGACGAAACCTCTGTCTGGAGGCCATCGACGGACGCATCGACAACGTCGTTGGCCGGGACCGCGAGGTCGAGCAACTGGTAGATGTGCTCAACAAGCGGCGCAGCAACAACCCTGTGCTCGTAGGTGATCCAGGTGTCGGCAAGACCGCCGTGGTCGAAGGGCTCGCTTGGATCTGTACGGGACTCGCTGCACGCGGGGTGGCAAGCGGCCTTGAAGGGAAGATTCTTGTCGAGCTGGAAGCCTCCCGCATGATCAGCGGCACGTCTCTGCGAGGCTCCTTCTCCGAGCGCATCCAGCGCCTGCGCAAGGAGGTGGACCAGGCCGAAGGCCGCGTGATCCTCTTCCTCGATGAGCTGCACCAGTGGATCGGCATGGGGGGAGGCGATTCCCCTGGCGACGCCGCCGGAGAGCTGAAGACAGCCCTGGCACGCGGCACGTTGCCCTGCATCGGCGCGACGACCTACGACGAGTATCGACGCCACATCGAAGCAGATCCTGCCCTGCAACGGCGCTTTCAGGTTGTGCGTGTCGAAGAGCCCACCGAGGAGCAGGCTGTCGACATCTTGCTCGGGGTCCAGCACCAGTACGAGGCACACCACGGCGTGACCTACACCTCGGACGCCATGCGAGCAGCTGTCTCGCTCTCCCACCGCTACCTGCCTGACCAGCGCTTGCCCGACAAGGCTATCGGGGTCATGGATCTGAGCGGCTCCAGGGCGCGCCGGCTAGGCATGAGCCAAGTCGATCGGAGCCTGGTGGCGACCCTTGTCGCAGAGCGCGCCGGCCTCTCCGTCCAGAAGCTGTTGCGGACGGACCAAGAGCGCTTCTTGGACATGGAACAGCACCTGCTCGGTAGGGTGGTAGGTCACGAAGACAGCATCGCGAGAGTGGCCCATCTCCTGCGCCGCAACTACGCTGGGTTTGGGGGAGACCGCCCGATCGGGAGCTTCCTGCTGCTGGGTCCAACGGGGGTCGGCAAGACCGAGCTGGCACGCGCTCTGTCCGAGGTCCTCTTTGAGCAGGCCGACGCCCTCGTACGTCTCGACATGAGCGAGTACATGGAGTCACACAGCGTAGCCCGCCTCATCGGTGCGCCACCTGGGTACGTCGGGCACGAGCAAGGCGGGCTGCTCACCGAGGCTGTGCGGCGAAGACCCTACAGCCTCGTCCTCTTCGACGAGGTCGAGAAGGCGCATCCTGACGTGTTGAACCTCCTGCTGCAGCTCCTTGACACAGGCAAGCTGACGGACAGCCGCGGTCGCGTCATCGACTTTCGACAATGCGTTGTCTTCCTGACCGCCAACCTCGGAGCCGAGGTGTGGCAGAGCTCACGCAAACGCGCGGTAGGGTTTGCGGCGAGCGCCGAGGGCGACACCTCTGCCGACACCGCACAGCAGGTGTTGGACATCGCGCGCCGCGCGTTCCGCCCCGAGATTTGGGCTCGCGTTGACGAGAAGTTGGTCTTCCGCCCGCTCTCGCGGGAGCATGTGGCTTCGATCACCAGAATGCTCCTCCGCGAGAGCAGCAGGCGACTCTACGCGGACCGAAACATCTCCTTCATCTGCAAGCCTGAGGTGATCGACTTGCTCTTGGCAGACGACACCTATGACGCATCCCTGGGGGCCCGCCAGCTACGACGGCTGGTCGAGGCCCGCATCGAGACTCCCATCGCGGAGCTTCTCCTGAGGGGGGAGTTCCCCGATGCGACGACCCTAGAGGTCGACGTCGAGCGGGGAACGCTGGCGATCCGGGTCCTCGATGCAGAGGACGGACCGACACCTTCGCAGGCCCTGGTCGCGCTGCGCTAGGCTATCCTGACTGCATGCTCTCCACGAGAGACAGGCCCTTGCCCGGAAGCGTTCACCGATCCTGCGTCACACTGGCGGACTCCCAGTCGGCCAACACGGACTCCAGCGCAGCGACTTTGTCGTCGGCGAGCCCACGAGCGCGCGCCAGCGCAAGCCACGGAGCCGCCAAGCCCAGGTAGAGGCGCTCCTGCCCCGAGTCTCCGCTGCGCATCAGGGTCCGATGCCGCAGCACCGTGGAGGCATCACCACGAGCGAAGGGGCCTGTCATGGCCGCCTCCAGCCCGTCGCGCCCAACCGCACCTGCGCTCTGCGCTGCCAACAACGCCATGCCACGCTGCAAGTCTTCGCTGTGAACTCCCGCTCGCTCAAGAATCTGCTGTGCCGACCACAGCAGCCCATATACGCCGTTGCCAGCGATCACCGCGGCGAGGTGATAGGCAGCACGAGCTTCGTCCGGGACCAACCCGCTGGCGCCTCCGAAGAGCGCAACCAACGCCTCCGCGACCATGACAGCAGGCGGATCACCGGAGAGCGCGAAGAACGCTCCTTCGGCGCTCACGTGATCAGGGTCAGAGGGAAAGGCGTACAGGGGGTGCCACGTGCCTACAGGGCCGACGACACCTGCGTCCCGAAAGGGCTCGACCCCACGTACACCAGAGCTATGCAACCAACACAGATCGTTGCGGGCCTTGACGTCGGCAGGTAGCGCCTCAATGCAGCGCTGCAGCGCGTCGTCGGGCACACAGAAGAGGAGCAGCCCGGCCCCCGCCAGCGACGCATGGTCCGGCCACGCGTGGGCGAACTCTTCAACCTCCCAACGCTCACGGAGCGCTTGTGCACGCTCCGAGGAACGTGTCCACGCACCGTGCAGCGCCCCCTGCGCACGCAGCCTAAGGGCCACCGAGGTGCCTACCCTTCCCAACCCAAACACGACGGTACGACGCAGTCCTGTCATGGCTCCCCTGATGGTCAAGAGCTCAGCGCGGGTAGGACACTGGAGAGCTCACAGCGATCGCGTCGTGTCGTCATGACTCCCCTGATGCTCCCGAGTCCAGCGGTGGGCTGGCGAGGGCGGCGTTCGGCTCCGCACCTCCTGTGCTGGGGTATCGAAGATCTCTCATGGCCGCTAGCACCGCAGAGGGAATGTGGCTGAGCAACCACGCATGGTCCCCTGCGGTCCAGGCCTCCCGTGCGGTCGTGGACGAGACCTGGGGCAGCCGAAACGAATCTGCGGAGGGTGGGTCACCCCAACCACCGCGTGGCAGGACCAGCAGCGGCCAGCGGGCACAGATATCCGGCCATCGATGCCATCGATCCACTTCGCTGAGGAGGTCCGAGCCAATCACGAGGCCAAAGACCCGGTCGGGATGCATGGCTTCCAGTGCGTTCATGGTCGCCCATGTCCGGCTAGGGGCTGGCAACTCCCGCTCCACCTCGCAGAGCGCCACACGCCCACCGAAAGGTGCGATCGCCAGGCGGACGAGATGCGCGCGCAACGCAAATGGCGTCAACCCCTTGCCGAAAGCGTGCGAGGCGACAGGAGTCCACCAGACCTCTGAGGCTGGGTGCTTCGACAAGGCCCACGCTGTCGCCAGCACGTGCCCCAGGTGGGGGGGATCAAAGCTACCGCCGAATACCCACGTGAACGTCGTCACCCCTTCTCTTCCTCCTCGGGCAGCCACGCGCACTCCATCGCATCACGCGTCTCAGCCGACGTCACGAAGCGCGCCAGCAGCGCCTCGACCGACGCCCCCTGCTCCACGCCCTCGCGGAACGCGGGGTCGCCCGTGAGCAAGTCTATCGCCGGGATGTCGCGCACAAACTCGTAGGGGTCTGGCCGCCAGGCGAAGGCGTCGGGGTGCAAGCGCGCCGCTGTCGCGACCAACGCCAGGCCTGTCCTCAGCGGGAGGAACGCGCCAGGGTCGGTCACGTGGAGCTGCAGCCCCGAGCAACGGCAGCCAGCGTGCTTCTGGAAGGTCGGCGTGAACGAGGCCGGGCGAAAGGCAACCCCCGGCAGGCTGAGCTGCTGGAGGGCTTCGACCCACGCCCGAACGTCGATCCACGGCGCGCCCACGACCTCGAAGGGCCGCGTCGTGCCACGTCCCTCCGAAAGGTTCGTTGCTTCCAGGAGGCAACCACCAGGGTACACTAGGGCTGTCGCAAGGGTCGGCATGTTGGGAGAGGGCTGCACCCACGGCAGCCGAGACTCCTCCAGGACTGGACCCCTCGGCTGGGCACTGCCCCGCACTACCCGCACCTGCGAGCTGTCCCAGCCCTTCGCCCGCAGGCCAATACACACCACCTCGGCGGGCGTAAGGCCGTGCCTATGCGGCAAGCCAGGAATCCACCCAACGAAGGACGTGAGTTCTGCAGGCAAGGGCGTCCCCTCGACGGCCCGACCGAGCGGGTTGGGGCGGTCTAGCAACACCACCTCACACCCGCGCTCGATAGCCCGACAAGCCACCATGAACGCGGTGTACACGTAGGTGTAGTATCGGCTACCCACGTCCTGGATATCGACAAGCACCAGGTCCACATCGCCAAAGAGTTGGCTGTCTGGCGCCAGGGAGTCGGGGTCAGGACCATAGAGACTCACCACCTGCATGCCGGTCAAGGGATCCACGCCGTCGGGGACAGCCTCCATGTCCTGCGCCTCTCCACGGAGGCCGTGCTCTGGCCCCATGACCAAACGCGGCTTGATGTCCGCGGCGAGGAGCGCGTCCAAGAGGTGCACGAAGGAAGATCGGACCGACGCTGCGTGCGCGAGGACACCCACTCGCGAGCGCTGCAGGCGACGGACCCATCGCTCGTCACCGAGCAAGCGATCCAGGCCTGGGCTCAGAAACGCTGGCTGTACGCGCTGCTCCATCTCACGTTGTGCCAGCGTCGTCCGGCGTCGTCGCGGCAGAGCGGCCTCGCAGCCCTCCAAGACCCCGGACGGCGCGCGGCTTGTCCTCCGATCCGCCGTTCATCCCCTCGGACGCACCCTCACCGCCTCCCCAGTTCTCACCCTCCTCCGCAGTATCCGGGGGACGCTTGCCCTGAAGAATGGCGCTCATGATATTAAGTTGATGCGCCATGTCGGCGAGGTGACTCTTCTCGTCCACAGGCCACATGTACTCCTTGTTGCCAGCGATCACCTCCTGGATGCCCTTGGCAATGTCCTCGATGGGCTTCTTGAAGTCGCGGAACGACGCCACGACCACGATGACCACGATCAGAAAGAGGAAGAAGCTCAGCAAGGGAAAGACCGCTCGGATCGGTGCTGCGGCGCGCAGCGCTTCCCCTTGCGAGACCAACACCAAGGCCGCGGCGAGTACCCCGTCTTGCTCGGCGTTGTTCATGCGGACGGGGACGACGCGAAGCGCCACGCCCTCGATGTCCGTCGTGAAAACCCCTCGTCCGCTGCGCAGAACCTCGGAGAGGCTCCTCTCCTGTCCATCCCGCGCGAACACCGCCGTCGCCAGCATAGTGTTAAGCCGAGGGTGCCGGGTGAAGTCGGAGCCACTCAGCTGCGTCTGGCTGCCATCGACCAGATAGTAGGCGACATCGGAGCGGAGCGCGTACTCGGCGTCTTCTTTCGCGAAGTCATTCGAGAGCAGGTAACCGAGCATCAGCGTCCCAAGAAACGGCCGCTCGTTCCCCACGGCAGCGCCCTCGATGGGTACGACGGCAACGCGTGCCATTTGAGCGCGCTCGCCCTCGGCCTCGCGCCACCCGATGAATCCCACCTGAGGACCCAAGGTCGCCGCGAGACCCGTGATGGGATAGATGTTCATGTTTCGCGAGGGCCCGTACCATTCATCGCGGTCGTGACCGAGGCGAGCAATCACCGTACCGCTCGCGTCCGACACCACGATCAGATCGGGAACGCGAGGCACGCTCAGACCGAAGGAGCGTTCCGGCAGGAGCTGGCCGCGATTCACTTCGAAAGCGGCCCGAAGTCCTTCGAAGTACTGCCGCAAGAAACGCAGCGTCGCGTCGTGTTGGGTCCGCGTGCATAGAGGGCGGCGCACTTCCGTAATCGCCCGGCCCTCCGTGTCCAGGGGACGCCCCAGCGCATCACGGACCGGCTGGCCTGTCGCGGGGTCCAGCAGCGGTGTCTGCTCCCGCTGCAGCTCGCGCAGCGCGTCGGCCGTCACCGGACACTGCACCGCGTGCAAGAGGGCGTCTTCATGGGCGATCGCTGTGGCGCTGTGCAGCAGGGCATACTCGTGAAGCCTGTTGGTCAGCGAGAGTGCCTGCGACGCCTGCTCCAGATGCTGATCAGATTTGGCATCCAGAGTCGACGTCACGCTCCTGTGCACACCCAACGCAGCGAGAGCAACGACCAAGAAGGCCACGAGCGAGGTACCAAGGATCTTTTCCTGAGCCATGCCTAACCGTGGAATGTCGAGGGAACGCCGCAGCGACGTCCCTGCCGGTGATTGCTGGTCCGCGAATGGACGCCAAAGGCGCTGGGTAGCAGCACTACGCCACGCGCAGTGTCCTGTAAAGGACCTCGAAGAGGCCTGGCACGCGACAGAGCGCACTGCCTGCCTCTCCCCCTTGTTCTACGCCACTCCGCGGCACCGCGCCCGGGTGCCGCTGCCGCACCTCAGTACGACCGCGGCATCTTGGAGATGTCTACCGTGTCCAACGCGTAGCGGATCAAGGCGGATCGATTGGCCTTGGTGTGACCGCGCTGCTTGAGGCCCTCGACCAGCGCATCCAGGCGCTCGATATCCTCATTGTACAAGCTGATGGAGACGACCTTGTAGTGCTTGCGGGGCGTCGTCGTTCGGCTGGAGCGCTTCCCCCTCGTCGCCCGCGGTCGCCGGCCGAGGGGCTGGCTCGGAGTGTCGCCTGGTGCGGGAGCCGGATGGTAGAATGTCCTCGCCAGGATCTCCTCATCTTCCGCAAGGGGATCCCGCCCGAGCGCGGGTGCCTCGTCTGGGTCAGAGGGCGGAGACTTGGCCATGTTGGACTCCCTGAGCTTGCTGAGACGCGAATTGCTGCACCCAGCGAACCAAGCGACGGTAGTCCTCTGCACCCCGTGACTGAGGGCTGTACTCAAAGATGCTCTGCCGATACGAAGGCGCCTCTTTCAAGCGCGTGTTGATTCGAATCGGGTGGAGCACCTTGTCTTTGAAGTGACTCCTGAGGCTCTTCACGGACTCGTCGCTGATCCGGTTGCGCTGGTCGTAGAAGGTGGGCAGCACACCCATCAACTGAACAGGATGCAACAGCATGCGGTTGACGTGGTTCAAGGTCTTCATGACTTGACGAACGCCAACCATCGCCAGAAAGTCACAAGACACAGGCACGAGCAAATAATCAGCAAACGAAAGCGCGTTCAGGTTCAACAGAGACAGCGATGGGCCACAGTCCAGCAGAACGAAGTCATACTCCGTCGCTGCGGCGAGCTTGTCCCTCAGAAGCAGGTGGCGCCTGTCCTCCTTCCGGGCCAGGTAGATCTCAGCGCTCGCCAATGTCGCATTGCTCGTCACCAAATGGAGGGAATCAGACACAGGCACAACGCACTGGTCCAACGGCGCCCCCTCCACCAAGAGATCATAGATCGTACGAGCGCCGCGCACGCCGAGGCTGATCCCAACATGACCCTGCGCGTCCATATCGACCAAGAGCACACGATGCCCCGCGTCAGCCAGCCCCGCGGCCAGGTTAACCGCCGTCGTCGTCTTCCCGGTACCTCCCTTCTGGTTCAGCACAGCAATACGACAGGGCACCTTCCCACTCGCCGACGTCCTCTGCACACCATCCAGCAGCCCCTGCCGGCAAGCCCGACTGCACACGAAGCGCTCTTCACTGCGCAGCGCCACCTGCTGAAACGCGTAGCGCAGGTCAAAGGACGTGCCGCAGTACGCACACACCCGAGCCCCCTCAACCGGCTCAGGCGGCGTCGCAGGAAAAAGATGGTGCCCACCCGCCTGGCTGGAGCTCCGGCCGTCACTCATCACCACCACCACCCTCTCAAGAAAAACACCCCACCGACCACAAACCACCCAACCCGCCCTCTACCACACTTGCCCCCACCACCACCACCAAAGCGCACACC
>ERZ869909.125-NODE-125-length-116804-cov-14.127297_pt1 | contig 116804 bp, 125 predicted proteins | sample MGYA00520892_ERZ869909 | MGnify/ENA primary metagenome ERZ869909 (study PRJEB32215, sample SAMEA104723947) | bioreactor metagenome | biome: bioreactor; feature: anaerobic bioreactor; material: water | place: China | collected 2015-03-12 ... | reverse complement strand
ACTCATTCCCTGCTGGGCAACGGACAACACAATGACTCGGGCTTTGGACATGCCCCATCGTTGCGTTACCTAGTTGTCAACGATGTCGCGACTCATCTGTCAACTATGTCCTGAACTCACACAGTTCACCTACCCGACGCTTGCGGAAGCCAACGCCCATTTCGACCATCCTCCGCAACCGGACGACCGCGTGGACAGCGACGCCGATGCCTTCTTTGATGCAGTGTCAACTCCGGTGGTCGAGTAGCAACTGACCTGACGCCGCCGGGTCACAGCCCTTCAGCAATGGCCTTGATTGCGGCCAGTCGTCGATCCCACTCCGCGCCGATCGCGTCGAGCTGCTGGGCGGTCGCACTGAGTTGCGCTCCCAGCACCCGGTATTGCAATTCGCGCCCCACGCGCGCGGGCTCCACGAGCCCGGCGTCGCGAAGGACAGCGAGGTGTTTGGCGATGGCCTGTCGGCTCACCGGCATCCGCTCGGCGAGGGCGGAGGCGGACGCTTCCCCCTCGCCGAGCGCGGCCAGGATGCTCCACCGGGTGTCATCCCCGAGGGCGGCAAACACGGGAACCAGGGTCGCGGTCATGAACCCTCGAGGTAGGCGACGAGCTCGTCGAGCTCCCAGTCCCAGCCGCCGCGGTGGTCTTCCATGTTCTTCGCCGGGTCGTCGCCGAAGTTGAATCCGCTCTCGACCACCGTGAGCTGAGTTCCGCCGTCGATCGCTTCGAGCGTGAAGCGGAACACGGTGGAAGCATTCGGGTCGAGAGGCTTCGACGGATCGTCATCCGGTCCGCCCCAGCGGTAGGCGATCGAGTTCGGCGCATCGAACTCTTCCACTTGCACGGGGAACGTGCCGTGGCCCTCGAACGTGAAGGTCCCGACGCTGCCGGCAGCCACGGTGTCGAATGCCGCAGCTTGCGGGAACCACTTCGAAAGATGCTCGGGCTCGCTGATGGCGGCCCACACTTTGGCGGGCGGCGCTGCGATCGTGATCGTGCGGCGCACGATGAAGGCGTCACTGTCGACGACTGATGGCGGGTTCGTTGTCATGCTCATTATTCTCTCCTGACGTGATCGGTAACTGCAACTCGATAGTTGCATTAACTCAGGAGTACTGCAACCATTTGATTGCAGTAAATGTGACCGCTGGTTCACCGGACGATCGCGGGGTCGGGTAGGCACTCGCTGCGTTGGCCCGGGTGCAAACGCGCCATGTACGCGGGAAACTCGTCATCCAGGTTGTGTAGTAACACACGACCGGTGACTCTGAGAGGTTCCTCGGAATCTCGCGACGTGAGGTTCCTTGGCAGAGGTGCAGAGTACATTGCGCTTGGTGAAGGAATGGCGAGCGGAAAGAGAGTGATCATGCCAACAGACCAGTACCACGAACCGCCGGACGAGCTTTCGGACGAAGTGCGGACATTCGCCCGGATGTGCGCGAGCCTCTCCGAAGAAGCGGAAGCCATTGGTTGGTATGAGCAACGGATAGCTGTCGAGAAGGACCCTGTCGCGCGCGACATCATGCTGAATTCCCTCGGCGAAGAATACAAGCACTTCAGTATGGAACTGGAATTCCTCCTGCGCGCGAAGCCCAAGTGGCGCGAGACCGCCCAAGGCATCCTTTTCACCAAGGGCGACATCGTCAAACATGGCGAGAAAGCGGAGGAAGCGGCAGGCTGAACCCATGATGAGCGCCCGTTTCGAGGAACTGGACTGGCAGGAAACCCCAATGGGCGAACTCACGTTGCGGCGGCGGCAGGAGCCTACGCTCGGGGTCGACGTGTTCGAAGTGAAACTCGGCGACGAGTTCCTCATGTCGAGCCTGTTCACCGTCGCCGAGGAAGCCCTCGCCGACCTCGGTCTGGCGGCAACGGCCGGCGAGAAGCTGAGCGTGCTGGTCGGAGGCCTGGGTCTCGGGTACACCGCAGTCGCCGCGCTCGCCGACGTGCGGGTCGCCTCCCTCGAGGTGGTCGAGGCTCTCCGTGCTGTGATCGACTGGCACGAGCGCGGATTGCTGCCCGCGTCGGCGAAGCTCACCGGCGACGTCCGAACCACGCTCGTGCTCGACGACTTCTTCGACATGATGCGCCGCGAACCCGCGAATCAGTACGACGCGATCCTGCTGGACATCGACCACTCGCCGCGCCACCAGCTCGAACCCGGCCATGCCGATCTGTACACCGAGACGGGTCTGGAGCGGGTGAGCAGCCATCTCGCTCCTCGCGGCGTGTTCGCCCTCTGGTCGGATGACCCGCCCGACGACGAGTTCCTTGCTCGCCTAGGCTCCGTGTTCGACTCCGCCACCGCGCACACTGTCGACTTCGACAACGCGCTCACGGGCGGGATCTCGTCCAACACGGTGTACGTCGCGACCCGCGTTGCCTGATCGGCCCGCGACTTCGCCTCGCACGACGACCCTGCAGCGGCCTGAACACGTCGCTCTAGGTCAGTGCGGCACCCTGACGGTCAACCCGCCGGACTGGACCGTGACCGTGACGCTCGCGACATGGCCGAAGCTGTCGCCGTCGAGCTGAATCTTTTTGGGTCGATCGAAATCCGCGTGCAGAGTCCTGGCCTGCGCGTACTGGAGCGCGCGCGGCCTCGGCGTCAGCTCGAGCGCGAGTTTGCCGCCCCGCGTGCGGTGCAGGAATCGGTGAAACACGAGACGGGTTCCGATGCGCAGCCAATCACCGAACCCTTTCGGGCTCAGCACCACGACGTCCAGGAGCCCATCGTCGATCTTCGCGTCGGGCAGCAGGAGGATGTTCGCGGTGAGCGTCCCGCAGTTTCCTACGATCACCGTGTGCGCGCGAACCGTCTGGATGGGATCATCGTCGAGCCGGTAGTGGATCCTGATGTGCTTGTTCCGGAACACGGATCTCGCGATCGGGTCGCTGTAGGCGATCCACCCGAACCGCTTCTTCATCCGCACGTCCGTGTGGGCGGCCATGCTCGCGTCGAGGCCGATTCCCGCCATGACGAGGAAGATGTTCCGCTCAGTCGCGCCGTCCTCGCGCGTGAACTGAGCGTGCGCGACATCGATGGGCATGTCGGTTCCCGAGAATGCGATTCGAATCGAATCCGCCGGGTTGTTGAGTGGCAGGTTCAGATTCCGGGCAAGCAAATTGCCAGTACCAACCGGCACGACCTCCACAGGCACGTTCCGGTCGTGGGCGACTTCCGCGGCAGCGCGAATCGTGCCGTCCCCGCCGATCACTATGAGAAGGTTGGGGTTCACCGCGAGTGCCCGTACTGTCGCATCCTGGCCGGGATCATCGACCGTCGTCTCGAACCATCGCGTGGGGCCGCATCCGTGACGCTTCGCCTCCTCATCGATGGCGGCCCTCACCTCGGGCGGGTTGACGTTGACCGGATTGCAGATGACGGCCACGACGGGCCGTGCCCCGGCTTGTGGTCTGGCCATCGTCCTGAACTCCTGGCGATTCTGTCGATTCGTCCTACCAGTCGGCGCGTTCCGTTCCGGCCACAGCGACTCCACTCATGGTAGGTCAACGCGGTCGCAGCGGGCGATCGCCGGCCCGGCTACGGTGGGGGTATGACCATCGCGACATCCTTCATCCCCGAAGCGGGCACCGTCACCATGTTCAGCACGACCTGGTGCGGCTACTGCACCCGGCTCAAGGGGCAGTTGTCGAAGGAAGGCATCGCGGTCCGCGAGATCAACATCGAAGAGGTCGACGGAACGGCCGAGCTGGTCGCTTCGCTCAACAACGGCAACCAGACGGTACCCACCGTGCTGTTCCCGGACGGCAGCGCCGCCACCAATCCGTCGCTTGCCGAAGTGAAACTGCGGCTCGTGTAGGCAGGGATCTAAACCAGCGGCGCCCACTCCGTGACGGAAATCACGAGGACGAGTCCGAGCGCCGTGGCCGCCATCGCGGCAAGCAGCACCGCGAGTGTCACGAGTTTCGCGCGCACGTGCCGCACGACCATCGAGACCACGACCATGAGCGCGTAGAGCACCGCGACGATCCCGGCCCCGAGGATGCCGATGAGCGGTTGGCGCGAACTCAGGGCGAGCAGAACTCCGCCGCAGATCACCATCATGAGCGCGCCGACGATCAACCAGCTGCGGCCCGTCGACGTGCGCAGCGCAGGCTGTTCGCTGATCCGCGGATCGCTGCGCGGCTCGGGTTTCGTCATCAGCTCACCTCTCGCACTCCTGCGTCAAGGTTAGGCCGGGATGCTGGGAACCGCATGCCCGCGAGAGTTCGCGGATACTGCGGCCACGGAAAATGCCGGTGTGGCGGGGCCCGAAGACCCCGCCACACCGTCACTGCTTGTCGATCAGCGCATCAACCGCCTACGACAGTGCCGAACATGCGGACGTGTACTCCGCCTCGCTGAAGGTCGTCCCGGTGAAGAAGGAGGCGACCGTCTTCAATCCGAGTTCAACGTTGGAGTCCGGTGCCGAGATGGTGACCTCGGTGGACGGCGTGTCACTGCCCGTGAGGGAGTAATTCATGTCCTTGATCATGCCCGCGTAGGACACGGTCAAACCGTCGATCGCCGCCCGGACGCCCGCGCGGGTGAGGTCGCCATTCTTCGCGGCCTTCTGCAGCACCGCAAGGATCGGGTAGCTGCTCGCCCAACCGATCACGTAACCGTGGTTGGACGGGAGCTCACCGCCCAGCGACGCCTTGATGTCCGCGATGCCCTGGCTGTCGCCGTCCCACATGTCGAACGGACTCATGTGGTTGTAGAGCCCGACGAGTGCGGGTGCAGCGGCACTGCCGAGCAGCGCCGGGTTCCAGGTGGGGAGCGATCCGAGGAAACGTCCCTTGAACCCGGATCCTGCGAGCTTGCCGACGATCTCGGCGGTCTCCGCAGGCCCAATGGCCAGCACGACGGCTTCAGGCTGCGCAGCCATCACTGCCGCGACCACGGCGTCCTGGTTGCCGGTGATCTGGTTGGGGCCCGTGGGAATCGCGGTCACGGTTGCACCGTTCGCATCTGCCCACCTCTGAACTCCAGCGGCGGAGTCCCCACCGTAGTCGCCCGGGTAGCCCACGGCCGCAACCTTCGTCGGCTTCGTGAACGCCGAAGACATCCAGTCAAGGCCGAGCATCGCCTCGGTGCAGTACGAGTAGCCGTTCTGCAGGATGATGCCCTCGTCCGACTCGGCGAAGTTGTAGCCTGACCACCACGACGCCGGGGCCGCGATGATGTCGGCCTTGTTCATGTCCGCCAGCACGCCCTGGGTGTTGACCGTGCCCAGCGACTGGGCGATGGCGAGGATGCTGGACTCGATCTCCTGGTACGCCGCCGCGTGCTCCGCGGCCTGGTACTTCGTGTCGCGGGTGTACGTGTCGATATCGACATCGAACCCGCCGATTCCGCCGGCCTCGTTCACCTGCTTCCAGAATGCGCGCTGGCCATCCGTGAGCGGAACAGCAAGTGCCGCGAACGGGCCCTCGGTGAGGTCGGAGAGCACTCCGAGGTAAATGCATCCGTTGTCGGCGTTAACCGCGTTGGGGCATGCCTCTTCCGTGACTCCGGCGCTGAACTTGATGCCGTCGCCGGAGGTGGCGCCATCGCCTTCCTCCAACGGCGTACAACCCGCGAGGACCATGAGCCCCGCGGTTGCTGCAGCTGCGACGAGCAACACTCGCCGCCTGTTTAGCGTGTTCATGTCGTTCTCCTTACTTTCTCTTGGTAGTGCATTGGGTGAAACGCTCAATACTTGAAGGGCCAGGCCATGAAGTAGTTCCGGACGCGAATCCACAATCCGAACAGCCCGCGCGGCTCGAGCGCCATGAAGAGCACGATGAGCACGCCGAACAGGATGGTCTGAAGCTGGTAAACGCTCACGATCCCCTCGCCGCCAGGCCCCGAAATGAAAGGCAGCAGCGGTGCGACGGCCTCCAGCAGTTTGGGAACGAGCACCACGAACGCGGCACCGATGATGGCACCGGAAATCGTCGCGGCGCCGCCGATGACGACGATCGCGATGATGTCGATCGACAGAAACAGGTTCCACTGCTCTGGCGAGATCCGCCCGATCAGCATGGACAGGAGCGCACCGCCGAGCCCGGCGAGCGCGGAGGAGACGGCGAACGCGAGTGTTTTCGTGCGCAGCAGCGGTACGCCCATGACCTCGGCTGCGATGTCGCGATCCCGCACAGCGGCGAACGCGCGACCCGTGCGGGACCGCGCGAGGTTCTTGGCGCCGAGCGCGACGAGCGCGAGCAGGATGAATGCGAGCAGGTACATGGCGACCTGCTCGGTCATGATGAGCGGGCCGATCCGGTACGAGGAACTCAGATCCATGCCGAAGAGGGTGAACTCCGCGACACCGCGGCCCACGCCCTGGCCCCCGCTGACCTCCGGCCACTGTTTGAAGAGTTGCTCTCCCAGCATGAGCAGTCCGATGGTGAGAATTGCGAGGTAGAGCCCGCGAACCCGAATCGCGATCGGCGCGACGAGGAGTCCGACCACGCCGGGGATGATCGCGGCAAGCGGCAGCGCGATCGCGAGATCCAGCCCGAGCCCCCACACCACCCGACCGGGTGACCCTGCGAACACCGCGGCCGTGTACGCGCCGAGCCCCATGAAGAACGCGTGGCCGAGAGAGATCTGACCCGCATAACCGGTGAGCAGATTCAGGCCGATCCCGCTGATCGCAAACACGAACACGGTGGCCAGCAGATAGGTGACGTTGCGGGTGGCAAGGAACGGGAGCACGGTCGCGGCGAGAAGGAGGATGAGAATCCAGACCCTCTTGTACCGCGTGTTGAAAATTGCCCGGTCCGCCGCATAACTCGTGTAGAGGCGCGGCCGCCCCCTGCGTGCCCAGGAGCCCACCCGGGGCGGCGTGCCGCCGGAACGCGGCCGCCCTTCGCCGCGGTTGGCGAGCGCGAGAGAGTCGCCGGTCAGCCTCCGCGTGGGGTCGACCTCGCGGACCGTGTTGGATTCGTTGCTCACAGGCGCTGCACCTCTCTCGTGCCGAACAGGCCATACGGCCGGACGAGCAGCACGATGATCATGACGAGGTACGGGACGACGTTCTCGAAGTTCGATCCGAGCCACGACGCATGCACCGGCTGGTACGCGGAGGTGAGCGCCGCGACCACCCCGACGATGAGCCCGCCGACGATCGCGCCGCGCAGGGAATCCATCCCGCCGATGATGATGGCGGGGAGTACAACGAGCGAGAAGATCGCATCCGTGGCCTGGACGACGCCGCCGTTCGCCGCGAGCAGCACTCCCCCGAGCGCCGCCAGGCCGCCCCCGATCGCCCACGCGATGGAGAACACACGGCCGACATTGACGCCCTGCGCGAGGGCGATTTCCTGGTCCAGCGACGTGGCCCGCATCGCAAGCCCGAGCCGGGAGCGGCTGAGCCACCACACGAGCGCAACGAGCACGACGACCGCGATGATGATGCGCGAGATCGTGTTCTGGTACACGAGCACGCCGCCGGCGCACCCGCCATCGCTCGAGTCGCCGCCGAGGCAGATCGACAGCAGTTGCCACGGGTCGCCGACGGTGCGCGGACGAGAATCGAACAGGCGGAATGCGACGATGAGCAGCGCGATGAAGATTCCGATCGTCATGATGGCGGTCGAGAACACCGGGCGCCCCACCATGGGCCGGATCGCCACGCGCTCGATCCCTGCCGACAGCAGGCCGATCACGATCATGGCGGCGGGTACGGCGACGAAGAACGGGATGCCCGCGTCCACCGCGAACACCGAGGCCGTGAAGCTACCGAGGATGAGGAGTGCGGGCTGCGCGAAGTTCAGCACTCCCGTCGCGCGGAAGATCACGACGAAACTCACGGCGATGATCGCGTACACAGACCCGATTCCGAGCCCGGAAATGAGCGCCTGCAGGAAGATGTTCATCCTTCCCTCCCGAGGTCGGCGCCCGCGAACTGCTCCGTGTCGCCGTACATGTCGTCGATGAGGTGAGGAACGGTCGCAGCGAAGGATGCGCGCTTGAGCTTTTGCGTCGCCGTGAGCTCGCCGTCTTCGTGATCGAGTTCCTTGTGCAGCATCCGGAACTTGCGCAGTGACTCCACGCGCGCGAATTTTCGGTTTGTCGCGCGCACCGCGTCGGCGATCAGGTCGACAACCTCGGGGCGCGTGGCGAGGTCGCGGTATGTCGTGTAGTCGATGTGGCGGCGGACTGCCCAGTCGGCGACGGCATCGAACTCGATCTCGATGAGCACCGTGAGGTACGGTCGGCGGTCGCCGATGACGATCGCCTCGCGGATGTACGGTGAGGCTTTGAGCGAGTTCTCCAGCTCGCTCGGCGAAATGTTCTTGCCGCCCGCGGTGATGATGATGTCCTTGATGCGGTCGACGATGCGCAGGTGCGTCCCATCGACCCATTCGCCGACGTCGCCCGTGTGCAGCCAGCCGTCGCTGTCGAGGGCTTCCGCCGTGGCCTGGGGCTTGTGCCAGTAGCCGAGGAAGTTGCCCGGGTGCCTCGTGAGGACTTCGCCTGTTTCGTCGTCGACGCGAAGCTCGATGCCCACTTGCGGCTCGCCCACCGTGCCGACGCGCATCCGGCCCACCATGTTGGTCGTTGCAACCGCCGAGTTCTCCGTCATGCCGTACGCCTCGTAAATCGGAACGCCGATCCCGAGGAAGTACAGGAGCACGTCCGGCGCGATGGGCGCGGCACCCGAAAGGCTGTGGCGGACCCTGGAGAGCCCGAGGTGGCGCCGAAGCGCGCGAAGGGCGATAACCCAGGCGATGAAGTAGAGGACGCGGGATCTTCCGGTGTGGTCTCCGCCGTTCGCGGCCCGATCGCGCGCAACGGTGTCGGCGAGCCGCACCGCGATCCGATAGCTCAGTCGCTTGAGCGGCGACGCGTTCGCCGTCTTGATGACGACGGCGGTCTCGATCTTCTCCCAGATCCTGGGCACCGCGAACAGTGCGGTGGGCTGGACTTCGGCGAGATCCGAGGTGACCGTCTCGATGGACTCCGCGAAGTGAATGAGCATGTGCCGGTAGAGGTGGACCCAGTTCGTGATCGTGCGCTCCACGACGTGCGAGAGGGGCAGGTACGACAGCATGATGTCCCGGTCGTTCAGGCCGCTCCCGAAAACTCCGGATGTCGCGCCGAAGCACCGCGTGCCGAAGGACACGTTCTCGGCGCTCAACATCGCCCCCTTCGCCGGACCCGTCGTGCCCGAGGTGTAGATGAGGGTCACGAGATCCTGGGGGCTCCGGCCGGCATCCTTCTCGGCGAGCAGGCCGGGCTGTTCGCGCCGGACCTCGTCGCCGCGGCGCACGAGCTCGTCGACTCCGATGAGGTTGTCGTGGTCGAGCCCGTACAGCCCGCGCGAGTTCACATAGACGATCCACTCGAGGTCGGGGCACTTGTCGAACACTTCGATTGCTTTGTCCACCTGCTCCTGATCCTCGGCGACGAGAACGCGGGCTCCGGAGTCCACGAGCAGATACTCGAGCTCCGCGGCAGGGTTGGTCGGGTATATGCCGACGATGGCGGCCCGCAGCATCCCGGCACCGACATCCGAGTACAGCCATTCGGGGCGATTCTCGGACTGGATCGCGACCCGATCCCCGTCGGTGACGCCGAGCGCGGCGAAACCGAACGCGAAGGCTTCGGAGTGGTCGAGATAGTCCTGCCACGTGATGTCCTGCCAAATGCCGAACTTCTTCTCGCGCATGGCCACGGAATTGCCGCGCTGCTGTGCCGCCGCCCTGAGCAATCTGGGCATGTACAGGATGTCCTCGTCAGGAAGGACTGTCGGTGTCTGTGCCGTCACGACGCTCCCCCTGCCTGCTGGGGTTTCGAGCCGGGCTTCGCCTCTGCCGCGCCGCCGAGGTACGCGGCGATCACGGCCGGATCCGCTTGCACATCTTCGGGTGTGCCCAACGCGATCTGTCGGCCGAAATCGAGCACCATCACGCGGTCGGCGAGATCCATCACGAGGCGCATGTCGTGCTCCACGAGAATCATCGCGATCCCGAGCTCCGTGCGGATGTCCATGATGAACCGCGCCATGTCCTCGGTTTCTTCGACGTTCATCCCCGCCACGGGCTCGTCGAGGAGCAGCAGTTTCGGTTCCATCGCGAGCGCGCGCCCCACCTCGATGCGCTTCTTGATCCCGTACGGAAGAATCCCGACCGGAAGGTGGCGCACGGCGGCGAGATCGAGGAAGTCGATGATGTTCTCCACTGCGCGCCGGGCTTCGATCTCCGAGCGGCGCGCCCGCGGAAGCCACAGGAACGCTTCCCACCACTGCGCATCAATGAGGTTGTGGCGGCCGAGAAGCAGGTTCTCGAGCACCGTGAGGTTGTCGAACAGTTCGATGTTCTGGAACGTGCGCGCCACCCCGCGCTGCGCGATCACATCCGGACGCAACCCGAGGAGGGATTCGCCGTCGAACGTGATGCCTCCTTCTGCGGGCCGATACACGCCGGAAATGCAATTGAAGGTCGATGTCTTGCCGGCGCCGTTCGGCCCGATCACGGCGAACAGTTCGCCCGGGTTCACATCGAAGCTCACGTCCGAGAGGGCGCTCGTTCCGCCGAACGCGAGGCTGAGCGAGGAGACCGAGAGCAGCGGCGTTGTCACGACAGCCACCTCTTCTTCCTCGTGTAGTGCTTCACGTCGCGCAGGGATCGCTCGCCCGCGCCGATTCCGAGGTAGAACTCCTGAATGGTTTCGTCCTCGCGCAATTGCGCGGCCGGCGCATCCATGACCGTGCGGCCGTTCTCGAGGACATAACCGTGGTCGGCGACCGACAGCGCCATGGCAGCATTCTGCTCGATGAGCAGGATTCCGACGCCCTCGGCGTTGATCTCCACGATGAGGTCGCGGATCTGGTCCACCACTTTCGGCGCAAGGCCGAGGCTCGGCTCGTCCAGGAGCAGGTACTTCGGCTCGGACATGAGCGCGCGCCCGATCGCGAGCATTTGCTGCTCGCCGCCGGAAAGATACCCCGCTCGGTCGCCTCGCCTCGACGCGAGCACAGGGAATCGCGTGTAAATGCGCTCCATGTTGGATGCGATGGTCGACCCCGGACGGGTGTGCGCGCCGATTTTCAAGTTCTCGTCCACCGTGAACTCGACGAGAATCCGCCGACCTTCCATCACCTGGCTGATGCCCGCGCGCACAATGCGGCTTGCCTGGGTGGGAAGCGGCGCGTCGTCCAGGGTGACGTTGCCCTTCGTGATTGTCCCCCTGTGTACGTCCAGAAGACCTGTCACTGCGCGCAAAAGTGTGGTCTTGCCCGCACCGTTCGCCCCCAATAGCGCCACAATCGAGCCCACGGGAACCTGGATGCTCGCTCCTCGAAGCGAAAGCATCACATCCTCGTAAACCACTTCGAGATTGCGTACGGCGAGCAAGCAGAACTCCTCGTCATTGAGTAATTGCGACTAAGAATGCCCTGCGCAGCAGGGAGAGTCAAACCCATAGGAGGTTTCGGCAGTTTCCGATTTCGACTGCCGGGTTCGGTGCGACCTACTGTTCGCGGATGCCCCAGGGCTGCCCGAATCCGCCCTCGGACTCCGGGGCCGCCATGAGGTCGAGGAACGGCTTCGCGTCGAACGCCTCCGGTCCGAGGACTCCGGAGCCAGTCCACACACCTGTCGCGAGCAACTCGAGCGCGATGACCGGGTTCAGAGCTGTCTGCCATACGACGCACTGGCTCTCGTATTCGGCCATCGTCCACTCGTTGTCGCTCACGTGGTACAGGTACGTCGAGCGGGGCTTGCCGTCCTTGCCCGTTCCAGTCACCCACACCCCTGCGCACGTCTTGCCCGTCATCCGGGGCCCGATCGTCGCGGGATCCGGCAGTCCAGCGGCCACGACGTCGCGCGGTGCGACCATGACGGGGCCCTCCGCCGATCGCACGCGCACGGGCTGCGTTCTGTCGAGGCCGAGTTGATTGAGCGTCTTGAGGATGCCGATGAACTCCTCGCCGAGCCCGTACTTGAAGGTCACGCGCTTCGCCGGCAGCCAGCGGGGCATGAGGAGCACTTCTTCGTGCTCGACGTTGACGCACTCCACGGGCCCGATTCCCTCCGGGAAGTCGAACACTTCCGGCTCGCTGAACGGCGCGGTCGTGTACCAGCCGCGATTCTTCTCCCAGATGACGGGAGGGTTCAGGCACTCCTCGATCGTCGTCCAGATGCTGAACGACGGCGCGAAGATTTCGTTCCCTTCCTCATCCCGCACGACGAGGTTCGCTCCGTCGCGCACGCCGAGCTCCTCGACTTCGCTGAACAAGTGGTCGACGGCGTAGCGGGCGAAGACGTCCGAAAGCCCAGGCTCTACGCCGATGCCCACGAGTGCGAGACGCCCGGCCTTCTCCCAGTCGGGGGCCTGCGCGAACTGGTCGTCGCCGAGCTTCACGCCGGTCTCTTCGTGCGGGTTCGTCGGATGCGGCTCCGACAGGCTCATGGCCATGTCGAGGTAGTCCGCCCCGGCCGCGAGCGCCCCGGCGAAAATCGTGGGAACGAACTTCGGCTCTACCGCGTTCATCACGTGGGTGGCACCGTGCTCTTTCGCGACGGCCGACACGTCGTCCGGGTTCGACGCGTCGATCTTCGCGGCCACGAACCGGTGGGCGCCCTCCGGGTGCCTCTCGGCGACCCACGCAACCGTGGCTTCTGCGCGCGCGAGGTCGTAGTCGCTCACGATCATGAGTTCGAAAAAATTGCGTCGTGCGGCGATCTTCGCGATCGCATTCCCGACGCCGCCGGCACCGACCAGAAGGATTCTCATGCCCCCACGGTATCCGGTTCCCCGGTTCAGAACCTACGGTCGGTTTGCCCGAAATCCGGCGGCGCGCGAAGTCCTCCCGCGAGGCGGGTGCGGCCTGTGCCCCCCGATCGCGGGTCAGGCTCGGGGGCCAATTCTTGGTAACGTTTTCAGGATCCCCCGGAGACCCGATGACGCAACCCGCAAGTCCGCCGAACGCCCGGCCAACCATGCGCGATGTCGCCCTGCGCGCGGGCGTCGGCGTCTCCACTGTGTCCCGCGTCGTGAGCGGCGACGTCCGGGTCAGCCCCGCGCGAACTGCCGCCGTGCGCCAGGCGATCTCAGAATTGGGTTTCCGGCGCAACGATTCCGCCCGGCAATTGCGCAAGGGCGCGGCATCCAGCATCGGGCTGCTCATCGAAAGCGTGTCCGACCCGTTCTTCTCCCTCATCAATCAGGCCGTCGAAGAGGTCGCCCACGACCGCGACTCGCTCCTGATGTCCGCCTCCTCCAATCGGGACGCCGATCGCGCGAAAAAGATGATCCTCGCGTTTTGCGCCCGCCGAGTCGATGGGCTGATCGTCACCCCTCCTGAGTCGAAGGACCTCGACTATTTGAGGCAGGAAATTCTGGCCGGGGTGCACATGGTCGTCGTCGACCGCCCTGTTCCCGGGCTCCACGCCGACACCGTGCTCACCGACAACGTCGGCGGGGCACGTGCGGCAGTAGAACACCTGATCGCCCACGGGCACAGGAGAATCGCGTGCTTCACGGACCGGCACGAGCTCTTCACGTCGATCAATCGCGTGCTCGGATACCGCCAGGCGCTCGAGGCGGCGGGTATTCCGGTCGACCCGTCGCTCATTCACGAAGCGGTCAACGGCGAGTACCGGTTTGCCGAGCCCCTCGCGGCGCTCCTCGACGGTTCGAACCCGCCCACCGCGATCTTCACGGGGAACAACCGTGCAACGAGCACGATCTTGCGGGAACTTTCCCGACGCCGCATAGTGATCGCATTGGTGGGATTCGACGATTTCGAACTCGCGGATGTCGTTCGGCCGGGCGTGACCGTGGTCGCACAGGATCCGCTCACGATGGGCCGGATCGCCGCGAATCTGTTGTTCTCGCGACTCGATGGGGACACTTCCCCCGTGCAAACCATCACCCTCCGCACCACGCTCATTCCTCGCGGTTCCGGCGAGATACCGGCCTGACAGCTTACGCGTTGCAGGATTGTGACCCGAAATCGACGGGGCGATTCGTCTGGCCCTTGAAATGACAACGTTTTCAGAGTTGAATGGGGTCGTCCGGTTCACTCTTCAAACGGACTCGCAGCAATTTCCCAATGGAGGATCGCACCATGCGTAAATCACTTTCCATCCTCGCTGGCGCGGCCGCCCTCGGCCTCGCGCTGACGGGCTGCTCGACGGGCGGAGGAACCCCGGACCCCGGCAATGCCGACCAGGTCGAGGTCTTCACCTGGTGGGCATCAGGTTCAGAGAAGGTCGGCCTCGACGCCCTCGTCAAGGTCTTCAACGAGCAGTACCCGGACGTTGAATTCATCAACGCATCCGTTGCCGGCGGCGCCGGATCCAACGCGAAAGCCGCTCTCGCCTCGCGCCTCGAAGCCAACGACCCGCCGGACACGTTCCAGGCGCACGCCGGTGCCGAGCTCACCGACTACATCAACGCGGGCCAGCTTCAGGATCTCAGCTCGTTCTACGCTGAGACCGGGCTCAACGACGTGTTCCCCGCCTCGCTCCTCGAGCGCCTCACGGTTGACGGCGCGATCTACTCCGTGCCGAGCAACATCCACCGCGCCAACGTCGTGTGGGTGAACACTGCGGTGCTGACGGATGCCGGCATCGACCCGACCAAGGCGCCGGCAGACATGGACGCCTGGATCAAGGATCTGCAAAAACTCAAGGACGCCGGCGTCGAAACTCCGCTGTCACTGGGCACCGAGTGGACCCAGATGCAGTTGCTGGAGAACGTGCTCATCGCCGACCTCGGCGCTGACGGATACTCCGGGCTGTGGACCGGCGACACGTCGTGGGACAGCGCAGGCGTGAAGAAGGCCGTCGACCACTACGGCCAGCTCCTCGGTTTCGTGAACAGCGACTTCGCCGGCCTCGAATGGGACGCGGCAACGCAAATCGTGATCGACGGCAACGCCGGTTACAACGTCATGGGCGACTGGGCTGAGGCCGCATTCGTGCAGGCCGGCAAGATCTACGGCACCGACTACACGACGTGGGCGACCCCGGGTACCGACGGTGTGTTCGACTTCCTCGCCGACTCGTTCACTCTCACGGTGGGCGCGCCGCACGAGCAGGCCACGAAGGACTGGCTGACAACGATCAGTTCGGCGGAGGGCCAGAAGGCGTTCAACATCGCCAAGGGATCCATTCCTGCTCGCACTGACGCTGTCGCCAGCGACTACCCGGCGTACCAGCAGACCGCCATCAAGTCATTCGCTGAAGACACCGTGGTGAGCTCGCTCGCCCACGGCGCCGCAGCGAGCATCTCGTGGTCCGGCGACATCTCCTCCGCCGTCGGAAAGTTCGGCGCCGACCGGGATGCCGCATCGCTCGTGGGTGCACTGGTCGCCGCTGCGGCCAAGGCACTCGGCTAAACCACACCAAAGGTACACAATGGTGGGTGGGAGCACTCGGTGCTTCCACCCACCGTCACGTTGGCAACACGGTTGGCGTGATCGCAACGACGCGAGGGAGTGAACGCCAGTGCGCAAGGGAATCAAGAACTGGGGGCCGCCTCTCCTCCTCGTCTCCCCGACGATCATCATCCTGGGCATCTTCGTCTACGGCCTGATCGCGGCGAACATTTCCGTGTCGATGAGCGACCGGCACAGCCTGAAACCCGCGGAGAACTTCGTCGGGATCGACAATTACATCGCGCTGTTCACCGAAGAGCGCTTCCTGCATTCGCTCTACAATCTCAGCATCTTCACGCTGTTTTTCCTCGTGGGCACCATGTTCTTCGGATTCCTTTGGGCGTGGATGCTCGACAAGGGCGTCACGGCGGAGGGCATTTTCCGTTCGGTGTACCTGTTCCCGATGGCCATTTCGTTCGTCGCATCCGGTGTCGTCTGGCGCTGGCTGCTCAACAGCGCCGAAGGAGATCGGGCATCCGGCCTCAACCGCATTTTCGAGAACCTCGGCCTCGGGTTCCTGCAGAACCCATGGTGGAGCGATCCGACCTGGGGGATGGCGGCGATCGCGCTCCCCGCCATCTGGCAGCTCTCCGGCTACGTCATGGCGCTGTTCCTGTCCGGCTTCCGGGGCATCCCGGAAGAGCTGCGCGAAGCGGCGCGCATGGATGGCGCCTCCGAGTGGAAGATGTACCGCCACGTGATCTTCCCGCAGCTCAGCCCCGTGGCGTTGTCCGCCCTCATCATCGTCGGGCACATGTCGCTCAAGGTTTTCGACCTCATCATGGCGATCACGAAAGCGATCTACCAAACCGAAGTGCCCGCCACTTACCTGTGGATCGCCCTCACCGCGAATGATTACGCGAAATCGGCCACGATCGCCACGATCCTGCTCCTGTTGGTCGCGATCCTCATCATCCCGTACCTGATCTACACCGCTCGCGCGGAGAAGGCGCACCGATGACGATCACGACGGGAATCGAGAAGAAGGCTCCGGTCGCCACCGGGCACGGTGCCCGTGTGCACCTGAGCCGCACGGCCAAGTACACGCTTTTGGTGATCTTCCTCGTCGCCGTACTGATGCCGGTCTACGTGCTCATCGTCACAAGCCTCAAGCCGCCGGCGGATGTGAACCCGGCCACCTCGTGGGGCCTCCCCGTCCGCTGGCCGTGGGAACCCGTCGCTCCGGGAGGGCCGACCGGTTTCGACAACTGGGTGATCGCGTGGGAGGCATTGTCCGGGGCCATCGGCCGCACGTTCATGCTCGCGATCCCCGCCGCGCTCATCTCCTCGTTCCTCGGAGCGATGAACGGCTTCGTGCTCTCGCGCTGGAGGTTCCCGCGCGCCGACTGGGTGTTCACGTTCATCCTGTTCGGGATGTTCATCCCCTACCAGGCGATCATGACTCCGCTCGTGCAAATGAAGACGTCTCTCGGCCTGCCGAGCGACATCGGCACGCTCATTCTCGTGCACATCATTTACGGACTGCCGATCTGCACCCTGATCTTCCGGAACTACTACGTCGGCATTCCGAACGAGCTCATGGAGGCATCCCGCGTGGACGGCGCCGGGATGTTGCGGACGTTCCGCAGCGTCGTCCTGCCGCTCTCGCTGCCCGGCTTCGTCGTCACGATCATTTGGCAGTTCACGTCGGCCTGGAACGACTTCCTGTTCGCGTTGTTCCTCTCGAACCAGCGCCAGGGGCCGGTGTCGCTCGCGCTCAACAACCTTGCGCAGGGAGCCCAGCTGGCGAACTACGGTGCCGCCATGGCCGGCGCGTTGCTGGCGTCGCTGCCCACTCTCGTCGTCTACATCGTTCTCGGCAAATACTTCATCGGCGGACTCATGAGCGGCTCGGTGAAGAGTTAGTCACGCGGTCGGAGGAACAGCACCCGGCTGCACTGCAGGGCGCCGAAGTCGCTTGATCGCGGTCACCGCGACCGCCGCGAGCGCGAGCCCGGCGGGGACGAGAAGTTGTGCTCCCGCGAGCACGAGGAGCCCGGCCACGAACAGGCACGACAGGATCGCCATCCACCAGCCGACCGAGTACCGCTCCAGAAGCCGCACGGCGGCAATCATTCCCAGGGCGTAGACGGCCACCATGCAACTCGTGTGGATGAGAACGAACGCGGCCAGGTCGAGGCCCGTGGCGATCAGCGCCACGAGGTACGTTCCGGCGAGCAGCGCGACGACGAACAGGCTGCGCCGTGGAACGCCGCCGGTGTCCGCTCCCGCCGCCATCCACCGGGGAAGATCGCCGTCCCGCCCGAGGGATGCGCCGAGCTTGGCGAACGCGCCCAGGTACGTGTTGAGCACACCCACCGCGACGACGCCGGCAATGACGGCGACAGCCGCCGGTCCGACTCCGGGTGCGCTCGTCGCAACGAGGTCGAGCAGCGGAACCGCTTTGGACCCTGCGTCCGGTCCGAGGACGGCGATCGTGACGATCTGAAGGGAAAGATACGCGACGCCGACAGCCGCGATCGCGATCGCGGTTGCGAGCGGGATTGTGCGCCGCGGATTGCGGAACTCGCTTGCGAGGTGAGTCACCGCCTCCCAGCCGGCGAACGCCCACACGAACAGGCTGATCGCCGCGCCGACGCCCGCCCACCCGTGCGGCAGGAACGGAGTGAAGTTGTCGATGCGCGCGGCCGGAGCGCTCACAGCGACGACCCCGATGACGACCGTCACGAGCGACGCCGTGAGCACGAGCTGAACCGGGCCGGACACCCTGAGCCCGAATGCGTTCGCCACGAGGGGCGGCACGAAAATGAGCACGGCGAGCACGACGACGAGCCACCGGGGCGCATCGAAAATCGCGCCGATGTACGAGGCGCCGAGCACCGCGACGACGGGCGCGCCGACGCACACCCCGAAGTAAAACCAGTATCCGGCCATCCGCGCTGCGGTTTGCCCCAGCGCGAGCCGCGCGAAAGTCGCCACGCCGCCCGAGTCCGGATATCGCGCCGCAAGCGCCGCGAACGTCCCGGCGAGCGGGATGGAAACCACGAGCACCGCCACGACGGCGACCACGGAGGCGGGGCCCGCGACGGTTGCCGCGAGGGCCGGCAGAATGAGGATTCCCGTCCCGAGTACCGAGGCGATGTACAGGGACGCACCCTGCATCAACCCGACGGTCCCGTCGGGCGCAGGAGGGGCAATCGGCTCAAGGCCCTTCAGGCTCATGGCCAGGTTCCTTCTCGAGAAAACGGATTCACCGCAAGTCTCGCACCCGCCACCGTCACGCGATGACGGGTCAACGCCGCCGACCGTCTACTGTCGGAGTTGTGAGCACGCAGCGCGACCGGAACATCGGCGCAACCACGCAACTCGCGAGCCAGGTCAGCATCAACTTCGGGTCCTCTCTCGCCGGTCTTATCATTCCCATCGTGGGGAGCATCGTCGTCGTCGCCGTCCGCCAACTCGTCACGGCGATCGTCCTTGTTCCCTTCGTGCGTCCCCGGCTTCGCAGGCCCAGCGTGCGCACTCTGTGGCCGGTGCTCGCGCTCGGGGTGATCCTCGCGGTCATGAATCTGAGCTTCTACGAGGCTGTCGGAAGGGTCGGGCTCGGGATCGCCGTCACGATCGAGTTTCTCGGCCCTCTCGCGATTGCCCTCGCAACCTCCCGGCGGCTGCTCGACATCGCGTGCGCACTCGGCGCAGGGGTCGGCGTGTACCTGCTGGCGGGCCACGACGGCAGGCTGGACACCATCGGCATCCTCCTCGCGCTGCTGGCCGGGGCATCCTGGGCCGCCTACATTCTCGTGACCCGCACGGTCGCTGCGCGATTCCCCGGGTTGCAGGGGCTCAGCATGGCGAGCATCATCTCGCTCGCAATCGTCGTGCCGCTCGCGCTCGCGGTCGTGGACTACAGCGCTATCGACTGGCGGGTCGTCGGGCTGCTCGTCGCAGTGGGCGTGCTCAGTTCGGCGATCCCGTACAGTCTGGACCTTGTCGTGCTCCGACGGATCACGCCCCGCCTGTACTCGATCATCACGAGCTGCGCTCCCGTGATGGCGGCGTTTTTCGGCCTCCTGGTCCTCGGGCAGGAACTCACCGTGCTGCAGGTCGCCGCCGTCGTGCTCGTCAGCGTCTCAGCGGCCACGGCGTTTGCGACGCAGCGGGAGCAGACCGTCACCGCCCTGGAGGTTACGGCCGCGACGACGCCGTAAGGCCGGCGAGCACGTCCTCGATGAGGTCGGAGGCATCCTCGACCCCGACGGACAAGCGCACGAGGTTGTCGGGCACCTCGAGCTCGGTTCCGCGCACGGATGCGTGGGTCATCTCGGCCGGATAGTTCACGAGCGACTCCACCCCGCCGAGGGATTCGGCGAGCTGGAACAGAGTCGTCGACTCCGCGAACTTCCGAGCCGCGGCCGCTCCCCCGGTGAACGTGATCGACACCATCCCGCCGAAGCTGCGCATCTGCCGTGCCGCGAGTTCGTGGCCAGGATGGTCGGGAAGGCCCGGGTAGTACACGTGCTCGAGCGCTGGGTGGCCGACGAGCGCCTGGGCGAGCGCCTGCGCGTTCGCGCTGTGGCGCTCCATGCGCATCGAGAGCGTCTTGATGCCCCTCGTCGTAAGCCAGGCATCCATGGGCCCGGACACCGCACCGGCCGCGAACTGCACGAATCCAACCCGGTCGGCCAGATCGTCGTCGTTCAGGATGACGGCTCCGCCCAGAACGTCGGAGTGCCCGCCCAGGTATTTGGTCGTGGAGTGAACCACGACGTCGGCGCCCAGGGCGAGCGGATTCTGCAGGTACGGAGACGCGAACGTGTTGTCCACGACGACGAGCGCGCCCGCCGCGCGGCCGAGCTCGGAGAGCGCGGCAATATCCGAAATCGTCATAAGGGGATTGCTGGGCGTTTCGACCCACAGGACCTTCGTCGCCGGAGTGATCGCCGCCCCCACGGCATCGAGGTCGCTCATGTTCACAACATCCAGCCCGATCCCCCAGGGCACGAACATGCGATTCACGAGCCGGTGCGTGCCGCCGTAGACGTCGTTGCCCATAAGCACGCGGTCGCCTGGCGCGAGCACCGCGCGCAGGAGGGCGTCCTCTGCCGCAAGCCCCGAGGCGAAGCTCAGTCCGTGCGCGCCGCCCTCGAGGCTCGCCAATTGCTGTTGGAGCGAATCCCTCGTCGGGTTCGTGCCCCTCGTGTATTCGTAGCCGTTGCGCAAATCGCCAATGCTCTTCTGCACGAACGTCGTCGTGAGATAGACGGGCGGAATCACGGCGCCCGTCGTGGGATCGAAGCCCTGCCCGTCGTGGACGGCGCGGGTGCTGAATTCGTGGCTCATGGTTTCGCTTTCGAGAGGTCGGGCGGTGGAGTGGAAATGGTTCAGACCGCGAGGTAGTCGAGCAGGTCGCGCCGGGTGAGCACGGCGACGGGCTTCCCGTCGCGGGCGACCAGAACGGCGTCCGTGTCGGCGAACAGTTCCCGCGCCCTCGCGATCGGCTCGTGGATGCCGAGCAGATCGAGAGGCGACCCGACGGCGCTCGCCGTCTCGCTATCGATGGCATCGCCGGGTTCGGCCCGGCCGGTGGCGAGCAGGCCGAGCAGTACGTGCTCGTCGACGGAGCCGATCACTTCGCCCATCACGACAGGCGGGTCGACAGCCACCACGGGCAGCCGCGTTGACCCGGACTCGCGAAGCATCCGGATGGCGTCGACAATGGCGGTGCCGGATTTCACGTGGGCGAGGGCCAACTCGCCGCCGCCGCGGTGGTCAAGCACGTCTTCGACCGTCGCGCCCGCACGCTCGGCGCCGTCGACTCCGGCGAACCCGTGCGACGACATCCAGCGGTCGTTGAACACCTTGCCGAGGTAGCCGCGGCCGCCATCCGGAAGCAGCACAACCATGAGTGCGTCAGCGGGCAGCTCGCGGGCCACCGAGAGCGCCGAGGCCACCGCCATGCCGCTCGAACCGCCGACGAGGAGCCCCTCCTCCCGCGCGAGCCGCCGCGTCATGTCGAAAGATTCCGCGTCGCTCGAGGCCACGATCGAGTCGACAACGTTTGGGTCGTATGCGGTCGGCCAGAAGTCCTCTCCGACCCCTTCGACGAGGTAGGGCCGACCGGTGCCGCCGGAATAGACGGACCCTTCCGGGTCGGCCCCGATTACGACGACCTTCCCGTCCGAGGCTTCCTTGAGGAACCGCCCCGCGCCGCTGATCGTTCCTCCCGTTCCGACCCCCGCAACGAAGTGCGTGACGGCTCCGTCGGTATCCCGCCAGATCTCAGGCCCCGTCGTCTCATAGTGGCTGAGCGGCCCGTTCTGGTTCGAGTACTGGTCGGGCTTGAACGCGCCGGGGATCTCGCGAGCGAGCTGATCCGACACGTTGTAGTACGAGCGCGGATCCTCCGGCGCCACAGCGGTAGGGCACACGACGATCTCGGCACCGTACGCCGTCAGGACGCTGCGCTTGTCCTCACCGACCTTGTCGGGCAACACGAACACGCAGCGATAGCCTCGCTGCTGCGCCACAAGGGCGAGCCCGATCCCCGTATTGCCGCTCGTCGGCTCCACGATCGTGCCGCCGGGCTTCAGTTTTCCTTCGCGCTCCGCCGCGTCGATGATGCGGGTCGCGATCCTGTCCTTCGACGAACCGCCGGGGTTCAGGTATTCGACCTTCACGAGCACGGTCGCGGCGATGCCCTCCGCCACCCGATTGAGCTTGACGAGTGGTGTGTTTCCCACGAGATCGAGGATGCTGTTCGCGTACGCCATGATCACTCCAACGTACCAGCGCCGCATCGATGATTACCCTGCCGCGTGGGCCTCGTGCCGAGCGCTCCTGCACGCGCTTCACGCGGTGAATTTGCTCTCCGGGTTCGGTTCGATTCCGTACTCGGTGAGCTTGGCGAGAGTCTTCGCGCGGCGATTGTCGATCTCCGTCCCGATGTCCAGTGCGAGCTGGGGGTTCGACGCGACGAGCCGGTCGAGAATCGCGTTCGGCACGAGGAGCACGGTGAGGTCGGTATCCGCCGTCACGGATGCCGCGACCGCTTGCCTCGTGAGCGAACCGAGTCCGATGATCTCCCTCATCCCGAGCTGGAGCACGGGCACCTCCGAACCGTCCGACCCGTGCGCGGAAAGCGTCGCCGTGCCGCTCAGGATGAATCGCATCCCCTCCGGCGTCGACCCCCACGGCTGCACGACCTCCCCCGCGCCGAACCGCTCGAGCGTGACGTCGTTGCGGAACGTGAGCGCGTCCTCGTCCGAAAGGTACAGCGGATGCGCCACCTCCCGGAGCGCTCGTTCGTAGTTCTCCTCGGTCTGGAACGTGTCGGTGAGGTCGTTGTCGTAATGCAGTCCCTTGCGGCGCGCGGCATACCATATGCGCGTCTTGAACAGCCGGGGTCCGCTGAATTCGTCATTCGGGGAGTTCAGCGAGAGCGCGACCTTGTAGTTCCCCTTGCGCATCGGCGTGACGATCGCCTCCTCGCCCGGCACCGTTTGCGGCAGCCCGCGCGCGACCTCCCGGCACACGGCAATGACCTCCTGGGGCGGATCATCCGTGGAAAACTTCAGTTCGAACCCGACCGAGAATGCGCCGTCGCTTCTGCTCAGATTCACGAACGAGCTGCCTGCGAGACTCGCATTGGGAACGATGCGGATGCCGTCATCCGTCTGGATGTGCACGGAGCGCCAGTTCACCTCGACGACCCTGCCCCGCACGCCGTCCGCATCCAGCCAGTCGCCGAGCTCGAACGGCTGCTCGAACAGGAGCAGCAGACCGGAAATGACGGACCCGACCGCGTTCTGCAGCGCGAGGCCGATCACGATCGACCCGATCCCGAGGGCGGTGAACAGGCCGCCGATGTCCGCGCCCCACACGAACGCGAACAGCAGGCCCAGGCTCACGATGATGAGCACGAGCCGCACCAGTTGGACGAAAATCGACGGCACGCGCTGCCGCCACGTCCCCTTCTGCGCGGTCTCGAACAGGATCAGGTTCAGCGCATTCACCAGGAGCAGGATGACGAGGAACCCGAAAACTGTTGCGACGATCCTCGTCCAGTTCCAGTCCACGTCGAGCGACGTCGTCTGGCTGATGAGCAGCAGCAGCGCCCCCACGGGGACGATGAAGTTGCGCAGCAGCGAGACGATGCCGGCGGAGCGGCTTCCGCGGCGCACGAGCGAACTGTGCACCTCGGTGAGGATGAGCAGCGCAACGGGCAGCCCGACCACGATGATGACGGCCGGCCAGAACCAAGTCTGGTTCACGAAGTTAGCCATGGGCATCCGTGATGTTCAGGCGCCACACCCGCTGTTCGCCCGACGTGGTCTGAACCACCCCGGCCACCGACACGTTCTGGCTGCCCGGAAGCTTGTCGAGGACACGCTGCGTGAGGAAGATCCCAGGTTCGTCCGTCTCCCCCTGAACGCGGAACGCGAGACTCACCGCGTCGCCCCACAGGTCGTACACCATGTGCGATTTGCCGACGAGACCGCTCGTCACCGTGCCCGTGTCGATTCCGGCGCGCAGGCTGAGCGTTGCGCCGAACTGGGCGCCGAACCGGTCCAGGATGCGCTGGAACTCGACCGCCAGATCGACGGTGCGGCGGGCGTTGTCGACTCGGGGGATCGTGAGCCCGCAACTGGCCAGGTATCCGCTGCGGGTGGTGCGCACGCGCTCGACGAAGTGCAGGTCGGCCGCCTCGTCGAAGCTTCTCAGCACGTCGTTCAAGTGCTCGAGGGCCTTCTCCGACGGCAGGTTCCTGCTGTATTCGTCGAAACCGACGATGTCCGCGTAAAGCACGGTCACTTCCTGGTGGTCCTGGACGATGTTCTGGTCGCCGTCGCGGTACCGTTTCGCGACCGTTTCCGGCATGAGGGTCAGGAGCAGGCGCTGGTTCTCCGCGACCTGTTCGTCCAGAAGCGCGGCCTTCACCTGCAGGCTCCGGCTCATGTCGTTGAACGCCGTGCCGACATCCGCAAGCTCGTCGCTGCGCCCCGCGTCGACCTGCACGCCCTGCTCTCCCGCCGCGATCCGCCCGGCAGCGACTTTGAGCCTGCGCAGCGGCCGGACGATGATTTGCGCGAGCAGGAGCGACAGAAGCGCCACGACGATGATGAGTGCCGTCGTGGAGAGCACGAGGTTGCGCGTGAACTCGCGCACCGGCGCGAACGCCTCCTCGGTGCTGATCTCCGCGATGATCACCCAGTCCAGGTTGTCCACTTTCACGGGCGTGTACGCGGCGAGGGATTCGGCCCCGAGATAGCTCTCCCCGATGATGGTGCCGGTCTCGCTGTTGAGCGCGTGGTCGACCGCGACGGTGTTGATCGGTTGCAGCAGGAGGGTGCTCTTGGTGTCGACGATGCGCTGCGCGAGTGCCGGTTTCACCCCGTTCGCGACCGCCCTCGACAGGTAGCGCTCGGGGTTCTCCACGAGTTCGCGCGAGGTCGACCGCATGAGGTGGTCGCCGCCGACGAGATAGGTTTCGCCGGTGTCGCCAAGCCCTTTGTTGCTCCACGACATGTCGCCCGTCATGACCGCGTTGATCGAGTCGATCGGCATCTCCACCGCGATCGCGCCGATCGCCTGCCCCCCGGCGCCGACCGGCGACACCGCCCACGCTGCGGGCACGCCGAGGGAGGGCGGATATTCGCCGAAATCGGTGAACTCGACCGTGTCCAGAATGTTGGTGCTGAGCGCTTTCGTGTACGCGGACGCCAGGTTGCTGAACGAGTACGGGCCCGTGACCAGGTTGGTGCCCAGGTCGACGCCCTTGTATGCCGAATACACGACGTTGCCTTTCGTGTCGATCAGGAGCACGTCCTCGAATTCGAGCAGCTGGGTCATCCTGCGGAACTGGTCCTGATATTTGGCATTCGCCGCCGACCACGCGCTGCCGTCTCCGGCATCGTTCGTCGCGATCGACTCGGCGAAACTGTCGAAGGGGACCGTGTAGTTCAGTTGCAGGTAGGCCTGAGCGGGGCTGGAGGGCAGAAAACTGGTGGGGTCGACGATCGTGCCCGTGGCCTCCCCGAGCTTGTTCGCGAACGGTCCGCTGAAGTACGCGGTGATCGCCGCGGATTCGTCCGGGGTGAGCGTCGAGGACTCGAGTTCGTCAAATCCTTCGGTGAACGCGGTGAGGGCGTCGATCGTCTCCGAGTTCCTGCTGTGCACGACCATTGTGTTCTTGATGCGCGTGAACAGGCTCGTCACTTCCCTGGCGCGCGAATCCCGCACCCCGATCAGACGGTCGAATGCGGCATCCCGAAGGGAATCCGAACCGTTCACGTAGCCGATGAGCCCGACGACGACGCTGGAGAGCAGGCTCACGAGCAGCAGCATGATGAGCAGCGACGACTGGATGCTGAGCCCGGCGCGCCGGGCGGAGGTCCTCGCCGTGCCGGGGTCGGGCGGTGACTCTTGTGCGGTGTTCGTCACGTGGGCTCCCGGTTGGCGATCCGTACAGGGTGCCACTCACTGTAGTGAATGCGAACACCGCGGAACAATGGGCAGATCAACGCCCGACGTGCGGTTTGCCGGTAAATTGGATGTCGTGCGCGCCAGTGCACGATTGCCCTCAAAGACTCGAAATGAGCGGTTTCACGCGAATGGCATCAAAGAAGAACACCGGCAAAGCGAACTCCTCGACCTCCGCCGCTCCAACTGTCAAGGAGGAGCGTGCGCAACGGCGCCTGGCCAAGATCGACGCATTCAAGAAGGAGCAGGCCAGGCGAAAGCGTACTCGGGCGATCGCCATTTGGGCGGGTGCGGTTGCCGGTGTCGGGGTGATTGCGATCATTGCGACGCTCGTCATTGTCACAAACACGCCGAAAGTCGACCCGCAGAACATCGAACTCACCGGGTTGAAAACCTGGAATCTGGAGTCCGGAAAACACGTCGATCCCGACCCGGTCAACTACCTCGCCGACTACGGGATGAACCCGCCCGCCGGGGGCGCGCACTGGTCAGCGGAGCTGAATTGTGGCGTGTACACCGAGCCGCAGCAGAACGAACTGGCGGTGCACTCGCTTGAACACGCCGCTGTGTGGGTCACGTACAATCCGGACCAGGTGTCCGGCGCCGATCTGAAGGCTCTTACGGACCGCATTCCGCGCACATACGCGATCCTCTCTCCCTACCCGGGTTTGGATGCACCCGTGGTCGCATCGGCCTGGGGTGCTCAGGTGAAACTCAGCGGTGTGGACGACAAACGACTTGACGGGTTCATGGCGAAGTATCGGGAATCCCCCAGCGCCCCGGAACCCGGCGCACCCTGCTCCGGTTCCGTCGACGGTCCCGGCAAGGTCAGGTGACCTGTTCCTTGTAGAGCCGCGCGTAGGCGCCGCGCGCAGCCATGAGTTCCGCGTGGGTTCCGCGCTCGACGATGCGGCCGGCCTCGATCACGAAGATCACATCCGCTGCCACGATCGTGGACAACCGGTGGGCGATGGCGATCGTCGTGCGGCCGCGGGATGCCGCATCAAGCGCATGCTGCACGACGCGCTCCGAGATGGAGTCGAGGGCGCTCGTCGCTTCGTCGAGGATGAGAACCCCCGGGTCCTTGAGGAGCACGCGCGCGATCGCGATCCGCTGTTTCTCTCCGCCGCTCAGACGGTACCCGCGCTCCCCGACGACAGTGTCGTACCCCTCAGGGAATGAAGCGATCGTGTCGTGGATGTTGGCGGCGCGGCAGGCCTGCTCGATGGCTTCCGCATCCGCATCCGGCCTCGCATACCGCAGGTTCTCCGCGATTGTCGCGTGGAAGAGGTACGTCTCCTGGCTCACGATCCCGATGTTGGCGAGCAGCGACTGCTGCTGCAGCTCCCGCACATCATCACCCGCGAACACGACCCGGCCGCGGGTGGCGTCGTGGAAGCGGGGGATCAGGTACGAGATCGTGGTCTTTCCGGCCCCGGATGGCCCGACAAACGCGGCGAACTGGCCCGGTTCGATCGTGAAGGAAACCTCCTTCAAGGTGGGCTCGGACTGGCCCGCCTCGTCGGGATACCCGAACGTGACCCGATCGAACTCGACCTTGCCGAGCTCGCGGCCGTGCACCTGCACGGGTCGCGCCCCGTCCGCGTCGACGATGCGGGGGACAAGGTCGAGGTATTCGAAAATGCGGGCGAAGAGCGCGCCGGAGGTCTGCAAATCGAGGGCGACGCGCATCAGCCCGAGGAGGGGGAACATCAGCCGGGCCTGCACGGTCGTGAACGCCACGATGGTTCCCGCCGTCACCGGCACCTCGCCGAGGATGAGCAGTGCGGCGCACAGGTAGATGATGGCCGGGATGATCGCGAGGAAGATCTGCACCATGGCGAAAAACCACTGGCCGCTCATCTGCAGCCGCACCTGAAGCGTCACCTGGTTGTCATTCTCGGCCTGGTAGCGCGCGACTTCGGCGGGCTGCTGGTTGAAGCTCTTCGCGAGCATGATGCCGGACACGGAGAGCGTCTCCTGCGTGATCGCGGTGAGCTCGCTCAGCGACTCCTGGGTTTTCGTGGCGATCCTGGCCCTGACCTGGCCGACGCGGCGCTGGGCGATGACGAGCAGCGGCATGAGGATGAGCGCGACAATGGTGAGCTGCCAGGACAGCACCACCATGGCGACGAACGCGGCGATGACGGTGACTGTGTTGCCGAGTACACTGGACACCGTGTTCGTGAGCACGCCGGAGACGCCGCCGACATCGTTTTGCAGCCTGGACTGGATGATGCCCGTCTTCGTTCGGGTGAAGAACGCGAGCTCCATCCGCTGCAGGTGATCGAACAGGGTGACGCGCAGTGAACCCATGACCTTGTTGCCGACGGTCGAGGTGAGCCAGGTCTGCCACACCCCGAGCGCGCCGGAGACGAGGTAGATCGCCACCATGAGCGCCACGATGCCGATGAGAACGGGAAAGTCAGGGCCCCCCTCCGGGAAAAGTCCACGGTCGAACGCCTGCTGGGTGAGCAGGGGAGGCAACACGGACAGTCCCGCTCCGACGACGACGAGCACGCCCGTGGTGATGAGCGGAACCCGGTACGGCAGGAACAGCGCGGCGATCCGCGAGAACAGCCCATCCACTTTCGGTGCCGATGCGTTCGCGGCGCGCTGGGCGGCGATATCGCCGCTGCTGACCCGACCCCTGCCGCCGCGCATTCCGCTCATGGCTTTCATTATTCAGGAGGTTGTGTGACTCGGGTTGCTGAAGTGGCTCGGCCGGCAAGCTGGACCGTCCCACCAGCCACTTCCACCCCACAACCTCCTGAATGATGAAAGTGGCAGCTAGCCCTTCGTGGAGCCGGCGAGCAGGCCGCGCACGAAGTAGCGCTGCAGCGCGAAGAACACGGCAAGCGGGATGACGATGGCGATGAACGCGCCCGCCGTCAGCAGGTGCCATTCCTGACCGTACTTGCCCGTCACCTCCGCGAGAAGCTTCGTGATCGGCGCCACGGTCCCGTCCGCGAACACGAGAGCCACAAGCAGGTCGTTCCAGACCCACAGGAACTGGAAGATCCCGAACGCCGCGATCGCCGGCATCGTGAGGGGAAGGATGATCCTAAAGAAGATCTGCCCGTGCCCCGCGCCATCGACTCTGGCCGCCTCGATGAGTTCGCGGGGGATCTCCGACACGAAATTGTGCAGCAGGAAGATGGCGAGGGGCAGGGCGAAGATCGTGTGCGCGATCCACACTTGAGAGTACGACGTGCCCTGGTTGAGCCCGCTGAACAATTGGACGCCGCCGATGTTCACGCCGCGCGAGAACAGGCTGAGCAGCGGCACGAGCGCCATTTGCAGCGGGACGATCTGCAGGGCGAACACCCCGATGAAGATCCAGTCCTTGCCTTTGAAGTCGATCCACGCGAATGCATAGGCGGCGAGCGACGCGATGACGAGCGGAATCACGGTCGCCGGGAGCGTGATGGCGATCGAGTTCAGGAACGCTTCGGCCATCGTGAGCTGCGTGTTGCCGGCGGCGAGCACCTCCACGTAGTTGTCGAACGTGAAGCCCCAGTTCGAGAAGATCGTCCACCACCCCGTCGTGGCGACTTCCTTGGCGGGACGCAGCGAAGAAATCAGCAGTCCGAACGTCGGCGTGGTCCACAGGATGGCGATGATGAGCGCGGCGATCGTCGCGGTGCGGCTCGTCAGGCGGCGCTTCGCGTGCTTTGCGACGCCCCGATCTTCGGCCTTCTGACCTTCCGCGAGCTGCTTTTCCGTGGCGTCGTCCAGCGGCAGGTCGACGGGTGTGACGGCGCTCATCGGATCTCCCTCTGCTTCTTGATCTGTCTCGCGTTGTACACGATGATGGGCATGACGAGCAGGAACAGGACGACCGCGAACGCTGCACTTCGACCGGTTTCGAATCCTTTCCATTGCGTATACATTTCGTTCGCGATCACGCTCGTTTCATTCGTGCCCGCGGTCATCGTCCGCACGATGTCGAAGACTTTCAGGGAAGCAATCGAGATCGTGGTCAGCACGACGACGAGCGAACTTCGGATGCCCGGCACGGTGACGTTGATGAACCGCTGCCACGCGTTCGTCCCGTCGAGCTCGGCGGCTTCGAGTTGCTCGGCCGGCACACCCTTGATCGCTGCCGAGAGTATGACCATGGCGAATCCGGTTTGGATCCAGATGAGCACGACGATGAGGAAGAACGTGTTCCATGGCGAATTCTGCAGCCAGTAGACCGGTTCTCCTCCGAACCACACGACGATCTGGTTGAGAAGCCCGATCTGCTCCTGCCCGGCGGGCTTCGCGTCGTATACGAACTTCCAGATGATGCTCGCGCCCACGAAGGAGATGGCCATGGGCATGAACACGAGCGCCTTGAAAACTTTCTCCCCGCGGGATTTGTCGATGAACGCCGCGTACGCCAGCCCGAAGATCGTGGAAAGAGTGGGGACGATGAGCACCCATACGATCGTGTTGACGACTACGCGGATGCCGTACGGCTGCGTGAAGATCCACACGAAGTTGTCGAATCCGACGAAACCTTTGCTGCGGTTGTCCTGGAACGCCTGAATCGTGGTGCCGATCGTGGGGTACACGAGGCCGATCCCGAGGAGGATGACCGCTGGCGCGAGGAATCCGACCAGCTGGAACAGGTAGCCGGCGCCTTTCCGCGATCGATAGTCGAGGAGGAAGAACCCGCCTCCCAGGACTGCGGCGATGAGCGCCGCCCAGAACACGGATCCGAGGAACAGCATGGCGAGCAGCGGAACGAGGACACACACCGCGAGTCGAATCACGGTGTACCGCGTTCCGGTGCGCGGCGCGATCTCGATGAAGAAGAGCAGAATCCCGATGACCGCGACAAAGGCAGCGATGACGAGGATGATCTGCAGCCAGGCCGGAAGTGTCGCAATCCAGCCGAGGAAGTCTGACATGGCTAACCTTTCGAGTACGGCGTCGGACTCTATGGGGTGTTTCGTGAGCGTACCAGTGGCACGTTCTGCGGTGCGCCGGAGGGTGGGCGGTGGAGCCGCAGGGTTGCCTGCGGCCCCACCGTCATCCGGTTTCTAGCTGGACGGCCAGGAGCCGTCGATGGTGGTCAGCACTTCGTCCACCGATTTTCCGTTGATCCAGTCGACCATGCCCGTCCAGAACGAACCAGCGCCGACAACGCCCGGCATGAGGTCCGATCCGTCAAAGCGGAAGGTCGTCTTCGGGTCCTGGAGGATCTTGATGGCCTCCGACAGGATCGGGCTGGACGCGTTCGCCGGGTCGAGCCCGTTGTTCGCGCTGATCACGCCGCCGAGCTTCACCCGGCTGTTCGCCCACTCGGGGCTCGACAGGTACTGCTGCACCTTGATCGTGTCCGCGTCATTCGAGAATGCCGCGACGATCTCGCCACCGCCGGTCACCGCGTTGCCGCCCGCCTCGACGGACGGGGTCATGAAGGCCCAGATCGCCTGGTCAGGTCCGACGGTCGTGTTGCCGTTCTTCGGGTCCGTGAGGAACCCGTCGAAGAACGACGCCTGGTGCGTGAGCGAGCAGGTTCCGTTGCCCATCGCGCGCGCGACGTCGCCGAACGGGGTGGAGTTGATCGACTTCACGTCGCCGAATCCGGCATTCACGTAATCCGGGTTCAGCAGGATGTTGCCGAGCGAATCGAACGCGGCCTTGATCGCCGGGTCGGAGAACATCACTTCGTGGTTGACCCACTTGTCGTAGGTCTCCGGACCCGCCTGACGGAGCACGAGGTCCTCGATCCAGTCCGTGCCCGGCCATCCGGTTGCCGCGTCGGAGCCGAAGCCCGCGCACCATGGCGCCGTACCGAGCGTGTCCCGCATCTCCTGCGTCAGGTCGAGAAGACCCTGCCACGTGGTCGGCACGGTCCAGCCGTTGTCGGCGAACTGCTTCGGCGAGTACCAGATGAAGCCCTTGACGCTCGCCATGAGCGGAGCACCGTACAGCACTCCATCCGTTGTGCCGTAGTTCGCCCAGTCCTTGGACCAGTACTTCTCGACGTTCGCCGCAACCTCGTCCGGTGCCGGCTGGATCAGATCGCGCGACGCGAGGTCGCTCAACAGGCCCGGCTGCGGGAAGATCGCGAGGTCCGGAGCGTTTCCGCCCTGGGCCCGAATGCTGATCTGCGTTTCGAACTCTTTGCTCGCTTCGTACTTGATCTCGATGTTGTTGGCCGCTTCCCAGTCCGCCCAGGACTGCTGGAGAAGCTCCGCTTCGGTGTCGGATATGGTTCCGTAGATGGTGACGACGCCGTCCGCTTTGCCGGCGTCGCCGGGTCCCGTGCCGCCGGTGCCGCCGGAGCCGCCTCCGGCGCAGCCCACAAGAGCGAGGCTCGAAACCGCCAGGATCGCGAGCGGAGCAGTGAGACGTCTGTGCAAGGTAGAACTCATGATTTTCCCTCCTCGGTGAGGTCCTCCCGTCGGGCGATGAGTGGGCCCCGCGGGTTCGATTGTGTGCGAACCGACCCCCGCGTCGACCACTCGGGTCCGCATCGGGAACCGGTTCCATGTCACAAGGTACGCACTCCCGGGGGGAACTGCAAGCACTCGTCTACGCCCGGCCGCTAACGGTTGCGTCACATCTCGCACCCGGCCTGCATTCCGCGACTCCATGGGTGAGTTCCGAATGGAGCGATTGGGAGCGCTCTTTATGGAACCGGTTCCATACCGGTGGCAATCTGGCTAGGCTGTGCACCGTAGGCCTCAGGGAGGTGCCGAGTGAGCGCGATTGGCGATGTCGCCCGTCTTGCGGGCGTGTCGAAGTCGACCGCGAGCCGCGCGCTCAGCGGCAGCGGCTACGTTTCCGCCGCAACCCGCGAGCGCGTCGTCGAGGCAGCGGCCAGCCTGGGATTCGTCGTCTCCTCGAACGCAGCGAGCCTCGTCACAGGCAAGACGAGGAATGTCGGCGTTGTCATCCCGTTCATCAATCGATGGTTTTTCGCCGAAGTGCTGGACGGCATCGAATCTGCCCTCATCAGCGCCGGGTACGACCTGACCCTCTACCGACTGAGCCCGAACGCCGAGCAGCGCAGCCGGGTATTCGATTACTTTCTCGTGCGCAAGCGCGTCGACGCGGTTATCGCGATCGGGATCGAGCTGACCGCTCGCGAGGTCGAGAAACTCCGCTCCCTCGGCAAGCCCATCGTGGGCCTCGGCGGTCCGATTGACGGAATTCCGACGCTCAACATCGACGATGTGGAGGTGACGCGCATGGCGACCGAGCTCCTCATCAATCTCGGACACCGAAACATCATGCACCTCGGCGGCGACCTCGACGAACAGATGGATTTCCGCGTGCACGAGCAGCGGCTCTCCGGCTTCCAACAGGCCATGTCGGCAGCCGGACTCGAATCGGATGGCAAGTTCCGCGCGGTACCGTTCACGATCCCCGGAGGTTTCGCGGGCGCGCTTCACGTTCTCGCGGATCCGCGGCAGAGGCCGACGGCGATCGTCGCGGGATGCGACGAAGTAGCCGTCGGGGTCATCGTCGCGGCCAGGCAGCTCGGCATTCAGATTCCCGCGCAGCTCTCCGTCGTGGGGATCGACGGCCACTCGCTCGCTCCCATGTTCGGGCTTACGACGTTCGAGCAGCACCCGGCTCAGCAGGGCGCGATGGCGGTCGAGCTCGTCCTCGACGAGTCCGCGAAGCGAGACCAGGAATCCGATCCCCGACGCGTCGTCCTGCCCGTCGCCCTCGCCGTGAGATCCAGCACGAGCGGACCACCCACCCAAAAGCCCGAGCTGCCTGCCGGGATCGCCTGACTGGCACGGTGAACGCAGAAGGTGCCGCCCCACCGCGTGAATTCACGCGGGGAACGGCACCTTCGTTGCAGAACCGGCCGGGAACCCCCGGCCCGCACTACTTGAGCGTGACGGTGGCGCCGGCCTCTTCGAGCTGAGCCTTCGCCTTGTCGGCGTTCTCCTTGTTGGCACCCTCGAGCACAGTGCTCGGCGCGCCGTCAACAAGCGCCTTCGCCTCGCCGAGGCCGAGGCTCGTGAGCGCGCGGACCTCCTTGATGACCTGGATCTTCTTGTCGCCCGCGGCCTCGAGAACGACGTCGAACGAGTCCTTCTCCTCGGCCTCTTCGGCGCCGGCACCCGCGCCACCGGCGGCGGGGACAGCGGCAACAGCGGCAACCGGTGCCGCCGCGGTGACCTCGAAGGTCTCCTCGAACTTCTTTACGAATTCGCTGAGTTCAATGAGCGTGAGCTCCTTGAACGCGTCGAGCAGCTGGTCTGTGGTCAGCTTCGCCATGGTTTTCTCCTTTGCTTACGTTGTTGAACTGATCCGCCGAAACGATTCGGCGAGGTTTTTCGAATCAGGCTTCCTGCTTCACGCGCAGCGCGTCGACCGTGCGAACGGTCTTCGACAGCGGTGCGTTGAACAGGTAGGCCGCGCCGAACAGCGACTGCTTGAAGGCACCGGCCAGCTTCGCCAGCAGCACCTCCCGGCTTTCGAGTTCGGCGAGTTTGGTGACCTCCGCCGCACTGAGGTGGTTACCGTCGAAGTAACCGCCCTTGATGACGAGCAGAGGGTTCGCCTTGGCGAAGTCACGAAGAACCTTCGCAACGGCGACAGTGTCGCCGTGTACGAATGCGATTGCCGACGGGCCGACCAACTCGCTGTCAAACGAGTTGATTCCGGCCGCATTCGCGGCAATCTTGGTCAGCGTGTTCTTCACCACGGCGTAGGTTGCGTGCTCACTGATCGACATGCGCAAATTCTTGAGCTGGGCGACAGTGAGTCCGCGGTACTCGGTGAGCAGGGCGGCGTTCGAGTTCCGGAAATGTTCCGTGAGCTCGGCGACCGTTGCATCCTTGTTCGCCATGGCACTCCTCATGTTGTTGGTGACCGCCGGCACACGGCAAAAGAAAAAGCTCCGGCGCAAGCGCACGGAGCAGGAAACCGAAAAATCGGGATGACTACCTCACACACCTGCGCGGGCAATCGCTTGAGCGATTCTTAGCGGCACAACCTTGCGGGCATGCCGGACCAGCGGTCTTTGGCTTCGTCAAGACTATCCTGTCCGACTCCGCGCCACAAACTCAGCCGTCGTCAGAGTGGGCAAGCTCTTCGTCGAGCTCCGCGCCCTCGCCATCCAGCGGATCGTCCTTGTCGCGCTTGCCGACGGGCAGGAGCACAAACACCGCAAGACCGAGAATCACGAGCCCGAGCACGAGAGCGGAGATCGCCACCCCCGAGAAACCAGACGGCCGCGGCACGGTGCGGGTGGCGATGGAAAGCTGGTAGGCATCCGTCGTCGTCGTGCCCGTCACGCGCGACGTGCCCGCCACAAGCGGCGTCAACGATTTGCCGCTGACCGCGAACCACGCCTGACGCGCCGCGTCATGGACGAGTCTCGACGTGTCCGGTGCGGCCGCGAGCCCCCGAGCAAGCTCAGGGGAATCGAAGGAGGAGAGCTCCGGCAGGTCCGTTGCGGGGTTGATCCACACCGTCGCAAGTCCGAGGATCTCGCCCCGCACGCTCACCGGTGCGACCCAGTTGTTGGTCAGCCGCGTCGGTTCGTCCGTGAACTTGCCGGCCAGAAAGTCGGGAGTCCATTCGAACACGCGCGAAATCCCGCCCACCGTCGTCGTCGCGTCGAAATCCGTCCCCGCGGTAACGCCGTCGCCCGAGCCATACAGGTCGATGAGCCGAGGAATGAGGCCATTCGCGAAGTAGTCTGCGACTTCCTGCGGAATCTTCGGCGAATCGTCGGCGCTCGCCGGAGACGCGCCCAGGAACCCGAGAGTGAGCACGACGACGACAGTCGCAATGCTCCCGAGCATCGACCTTCTCAACGAGTGACCCTTCGAGTTCATGGGCCAACCCAGTCTGCCACCCCCCGCCCCGCACCGGCGTCAAGACGCCACGAGTGTTGGCACGGCCGTGCGCTTCCACGCCAGATCGACCACGCTGGCATCCGGATACCGCGAGAGCGGGATGCGGCAGGCAGAATGGGGACGTGACGTATCAGCCCGCATTGTGGACCGAACCCGGTTCGGATCACCGCGCACGCATCGTGGCGAACTCCGCCAACCAGGCCGCGTGGCTGAAAGCGCGCAGCGGAGGCGTGACCGCAAGCGACGTCGCCCGGCTGTCCAGCGTGCACGCGCTTCAGGTTGTCGCTCGGGAGAAACTGTTCGGGCGCTCGTTCACCGGAAATGCGTATACCGATCACGGGCGCGCGAGGGAGCCGGAGATTGCGCGCTGGGTTCGCGCGGTGCACGGCATCGAGCCGAGCCTCGACTTGTTCCACGCGGAATCGAACGAGCGGCATCTTGCCACCCCGGACGGCATCCGCGCCCGCAACGGCCGCATCGAACTCGCCGAGATCAAGACGACCACGAAGGCGTGGCGCAGCATCCCCCGCAGCTACCTGCGCCAGGTGTGGTGGCAGCAGTATGTGCTGGGCGCGGAACGCACTCTCGTGGTGTGGGAGCAGCACAGCGACTTCGTGCCCGTCGGGCCTGAGCCCTGCGTGAAATGGGTGGATCGGGACGACAACGAGATCCACCGACTCGTCGTGCTCGCAGACCAGCTTCTGGGCCTCTTGGGCCGCTGAAGGCGCGCCGGGAGAACGTCGGCGGAATCGGACGGATCCCGGGCGACGCGGGCGACGCGCTAGCGTTGTGGCATGGCGACGATGCGCGCAATGGTCATCGACGCCACCGGTTCGCCGGACGTCTTGGTGGAGCGAGAGATTCCCATGGTGGAACCCGCCATCGGCGAAGCGATCGTTCGGGTGAGCGCGGCGGGCGTCAATCCGACGGACGCGAAAACCAGGGCGGGTCAGGGGTCATCCCGGTTCATCCGGGACTATCCGGCCGTGATCGGCGTCGATTTCTGCGGAACGATCGTCCGCGGCCCGTTCGACGCGCATCCGTTTCGGCCCGGCGACCGAGTGTATGGAATGGTCCCGTTTCCCCGCGTCGGCGGAAGTTACGCCGAGTTCGTGACCGTTCCGGTCATCGCGATCGCGCGTGCACCCCGAACGATCTCCGCAGTGCATGCGGCCGCCGTCCCGTGCGCTGCGCTCACCGCCTGGGGGTGCATCAACTCCGTCGGTGCCGTGGAGCCCGGCCAGCGCGTTCTCATCCATGCTGCGGCCGGCGGCGTGGGGCACTTCGCTGTGCAGCTCGCGCGGCGGGCCGGCGCGTACATCGTCGCCACGGCATCCGAACGGAACACGGATTGGCTCAAGGAGCTCGGCGCCAACGAAGTCATCGACTACCGCAACACCCGGTTCGAAGAGGAAACAGGAGACATCGATCTCGTCGTCGACCTCATCGGCAACGTCCACGACTCGACAGGGACGCGTTCGCTCGGCGTCCTGCGCCCGAACGGGATGCTTCTCAGTGTCCCCACGGGGAGCTGGCCCGAGTTCAGGTCGGATGCGGCGGCGGCGGGCGTGCGGGCGACGGACATCCACGCCCTCTCCGACACGGCGACACTCGCTGCCATCGCCGAGCTCATCGACGGCGGAGAACTCAAGGTGCACATCGAACGCGAGTTTCCGCTCGCCCAGGCGGCCGCCGCGCACCGGCTCCTGGAGGAGGGCCACACGCGCGGCAAGCTCGTGCTCGCGCATTAACCGGCGAAGGGCCCCGCGTATGGCGAGACCCTTCGTTCAGAGCGTTCCTGCTAGATCACCGTGACATCCAGCGGGATGCCGGGACCGAACGTGGTCGACACCGTGCCCTTGAGCACGTACCGGCCCTTCGACGAGCTCGGCTTCGAACGGACGATCTCGTCGAGCGCGGCCGCCGTGTTCTCCGCGAGCTGGTCCTCAGTGAACGAGGCCTTCCCGACGATGAAGTGCACGTTGGAGTGTTTGTCGACGCGGAACTCGATCTTTCCGCCCTTGATGTCGGAAACGGCCTTCGCCGGGTCCGGGGTCACGGTGCCGGTCTTCGGGTTCGGCATGAGGCCGCGCGGACCCAATACCTTTCCGAGGCGGCCGACCTGGCCCATGAGCTCCGGTGTCGAGACCGCCGCGTCGAAGTTCGTGTACCCGCCCGCGACCTTCTCGATGAGCTCGGCGCCGCCGACCTCATCCGCGCCGGCAGCGATGGCCGCCTCTGCGGCGGGGCCTGTCGCGAACACGATCACGCGCGCCGTCTTGCCCGTACCGTGCGGCAGGATGACCGTGCCGCGCACCATCTGATCCGCCTTGCGCGGGTCGACGCCGAGCTTGAGGGCAACTTCGACCGTGGAGTCGAACTTCGCCGAACCCGTCGTGCGGGCGATGCCCACCGCTTCGCGCGGCGTGTAGTACTTCCCTGCCTCCAGCTTTTCGGCAGCGGCGCGGTATGCCTTGGATTTCGTAGCCATGATTACGCCTCCACCGTGATCCCCATCGAACGGGCGGTGCCCGCGATGATCTTCTCTGCCGCTTCGACGTCGTTCGCGTTGAGGTCGGCCATCTTCGTCTCCGCGATCTGGCGCAGCGAATCCTTGGACAGCTTGCCGACCTTCTCGGTGTGCGGAGTACCTGAACCCTTTTGGACGCCGGCCGCCTTCTTGATGAGCTCCGCGGCGGGCGGGGTCTTCAGGATGAACGTGAACGAGCGGTCCTCGTACACCGTGATCTCCACGGGAATGACGTTGCCGCGCTGCGACTCCGTCGCTGCGTTGTACGCCTTGCAGAACTCCATGATGTTCACGCCGTGCTGGCCGAGCGCCGGCCCGATGGGCGGTGCAGGGTTCGCGGCGCCGGCCTGAATCTGGAGCTTGATGAGCCCAGTGACCTTCTTCTTCGGTGCCATTGTTTTCCTTACTGTCGTGCCATCCGGTTGGATGACGCTCCCGACATCCGGACCGGATGCGGTGGTTTGTGGGGTTAGAGCTTGGTGACCTGGTCGAAGCTGAGTTCGACCGGGGTTTCACGCTCGAAGAGCGAGACGAGCACCGTGAGCTTGCCACTCTCCGGCTTGATCTCGCTGATGGATCCCGGCAGGCCCGCGAACGAGCCTTCCTTGATCGTGATGGTCTCTCCGACCTCGAAATCGACTTCCTGCGGAATGCTTCGCGCCGTCGACTTGCCGCCCTTTGCGCCGGCCTTCGCGGGTGCTTCGACGATCTGGACGAGGCTTTGCAGCATCGAGAACGCCTCCTCGAACCGCAGCGGGGTCGGGTTGTGCGAGTTGCCCACGAATCCGGTGACGCCGGGGGTGTGGCGCACGACCGACCAGCTGTCTTCGTTGAGCTCCATGCGAACAAGCACATACCCGGGAATGCGCACGCGGTTGACGAGCTTGCGCTGGCCGTTCTTGATCTCGACGACATCCTCCATGGGAACCTGCACCTCGAAGACGTAATCCTCCATGGCCATGCTCACGCGGCGGTTCTCGATGTTCGACTTCACGCGCTTCTCGAATCCCGCGTAGGAGTGGATCACGTACCACTTGCCCGGCTTGGCCTTGAGCTCGGCGCGGAATTCCGCATACGGGTCGACCTCGACTTCCGCGGCCTCGGCTGCAGCCTCGTCGACGGCCTCCTGTGCCGCGATCTCCTCCTTGGCATCCGCCACTGCGGCATCCGCTTCCGGGTCCGACGCGGACCGCACGACATCGAGTGCCGCCTCGAGCTTCGCCTCGACGCCCTCGCCTTCGCCGACGAGCTTCATTCCGACCACGTTCAGCTCACGCTCTGCCGCGAGCGCGTCGGCGGCAACTTCTTTCTCAAGCACATCGCCTTCCTGCGCTTCCGCGACCTCGGAAGACTGCTCGGTGGCAGTCGCAAGGTCGAGGTCTTCGAGTTTGTCTAACTCCTTGTCAGGCACTGAATCTCATTCCATTTTCTTGGGATCCGCCCTTTGGGACAGATCGCACGTACACGGCCGCGCAGTCGCGCGAAGCAATTACTGAGTCGGACCATTTCCGAAGATGTAGCCGACGCCCGTCCCGAACGCCAGGTCGAGCAGCGAAACTATCGCCATCATGAACACCACGAACACCAGGACGACGCCGGTGTAACTGATGAGTTCCTTGCGGGTCGGCGTGATGACCTTCCGGAGCTCGTTCATCACCTGACGCAGAAACAGCGCAATCTTGCCGAACGGTCCGCGCATTTTGGCGCGATCCATCTTGGCATTGGCGACGATGTCCTCACTGGGTTCGTCGGCTACTCTTCTCGCCACGTTGGCTACCTTCCGGATGGTGCTCAGCCGGCCACGGTGACCGGTCGTACTCGCGCTGGCACGAGCATTCGCCCGAATCCAGCTGCAGGGCGGACAGGACTCGAACCTGCAACCTGCGGTTTTGGAGACCGCTGCTCTACCAATTGAGCCACCGCCCTAAGCAGTGCCAAACGCCATGGATTCGCGACGACGGCCCGAGGGTTTCTGCCAAAAATTGGCGCACGAAAGCATGGCAGATTTCAACTACCTCGAACCAGTGTAAGCGACCCGGGTATGCGCGCGCAAAGCTCGCAGGGTCCAGAAAAGAATATTCAACTTTCGCGTCATAAATCGTGAGCAGACGAGTCTGTTCAGGTAAGTGGGCAGATTTGCGGATGTACCCACGGTCCCTAACCGTATTCGCGAATCCGCTCCTTCAACTCAATAGGACACCGGGAAGCTGAACACAGGCGGCTTCCTTCGTTCCAATATCCCGAGTTGTCACGAGCAGTCGCCTGACACGTTTCCTGGATCCTCTATGGATAAGGGAAGGTACCAGCCGTGTTCACTGCACGAATTCGACGGACTGGAAGCTCAGTCGGGAAATCCATCATCACCAGCTCTACCGCCATTCTCGGCACCCTCGGCATCATCGGCGCTCTCGCCGTCGCGGCACCTGCCGCTGCGAGCGCCACCACCGCACACGCCACGTGGGCTCAGGGCAGATTCCTTTCAGGGTCGCTCGCGGGGCTCGACCTCGACACGATTGCGAGCCTCACGCCCGCGACCGCCTGGAACGGCGGAACGCAGGGGACGCAGGAAGTCGCGGATCCCCTCGCGGTCAACCTGCTCGGCACCGTGCCCATCAATATCGGTGCAGTCAGGGTCAGCCCCGATGCCGTGCTCAACACCCAGACGACCGGCGGCGTGCTCTCCCAGTATGCTCGCGCGGAGAAGTCGGGAGTGGCACTCGGCGCGAGCGGATCGGTAGGAGAGGGCGGGGCCATCGGTCCCAACCAGTCGAACCCCGCCGATGCGCTCAGCCTTTCGCTCGACCGGCTCATCGAGGACTCCTACGTTTCCGTGATCGCGGACCTGAAACTCGCGGTGCGCGCGATCGCCGCCAACGCCCGCGGTACGTTGCAGTCCGTCGACGGCGACTACTACATCGAAGGGCTCACGCTCACGTTCACGAGCCCGGCGCTCGCCAGAATCTCCTCGACCATTACGAAAGCAGTCGATGAGGCGGACGCCAAGCTCGATCGGCTCGCCGGCAGGAGCGGCACCCTCGCGGCGGCCCTGAATGCCGTGCTGGTCGCGTCGAATCCGGCGCTCTCGCTCGCGGGCGATGCATCCGTGTCGATCACGCTCACGCGCAACCTGCAGGCCGTCGTTGCCGAGCTGCTCACGTCGACCTGGGGCGGATCCGGAGTGAGTTTCAACGTGACGACGGGGAAAGTCGCCGTCGACCTCAACAAACTCATCGGAGACAACCTCAACAACCGTCCGGTGAACTCCGAAGTCCTCACGAGCGCGAACATCAACAAAATCGTGACGACCATCGGGCACAACGTTGCCGCGCTCAGCGACCAGGTGCTCGCCCGTCTCGACGCCGCGCTCGGCAACGTGATGCTGGATGTCGATGTCGACCTGAACCTGCTCACTGATCAGGCACCGATTCTCGGTGAAACGTGCCAGTACCGGGACAGTCAGGGGAACATCCTGAGCGATGTGCTCGGCAAGCTGCTCGGCACCCTCATCTGCACGCCGACAACCACGGTTCTGCCCAAACTGCAGACGTCCGTCGCGGTCGACGTGCACGGCACCGTGTCCCACATCCTGAATGGCCAGACGCCGGCGACGGTGTCCGCGCAGGTTCTCGGGATACCGGTGACGATCAGCACGGAGCGCATCCTGACCTCGCTGAGGCTCGAGCTCGGCCGCTGCATCTACGATGCGGGCGGCATCATGCCCGTCCTCCGCGGCGTGCTCGGCGGATCGTTGCTCAGCCACGCGAACGCCGGGTTGCTCGGGTCCGCCGGCGTTCAAGGGGTGCTGTCCAACATCCTGTCCATCAGGGTCAACCTGCAGGAGACGACGCTGAACGGCGGCGGCCTCGGAGTGGCCACCAACACGGTGTTCACGCAAACGGCGATGAGGGTGTCCGTTCTGAAACCGGCCGGATCGGGCGGGCTCACAACGTTGAGCCTCGCCGCGGCATCCGTCGCACCCGCTGTGGACGCCAGCGTGCCGGGCGGACCTGGCACGCCGGGAGGACCCGGCGGTCCGGGAACTCCGGGCGATCCGGGAACTCCGGGCACCACGCCGACCGGGGAAGTCAGTTCTGACATCATGAGCGCCGGCTCCCTCGCCTACACGGGCGTGGCGATCGGAGCGATGCTCGCAGCGCTGCTCGGGCTGCTGATCGCTGGCATCTGGCTCGCACGAAAGGGTTACCGGAGGAACCACCCAACAACGATCGAGCTCTAGTCTCGACGGCCGCCGGTAGACGGCGCGACCGGGGTTTCCCGACCCCGGTCGCGCCAGTGCTTTAAGCTGGGAACCGTGACCAGTGAACACTCGCGCCTTTCCCGCAGAATAGCCGCCATCGCCGAATCTGCGACGCTCAAGGTCGATGCGAAAGCAAAGGCACTGAAGGCGCAGGGGCGCCCGATCATTTCCTACGCGGCCGGCGAGCCCGACTTCGTGACGCCATCGAACGTTGTGGATGCCGCATCCGCCGCGGTCCTCGACCCCCGCAACTACCGTTACACGCCTGCCGCCGGACTTCCCGAGCTGCGCGAGGCGATCGCGGAGAAAACCCGCAGGGACAGCGGCCTCGACGTTGACGCGTCCAGCGTCATCGTCACGAACGGCGGAAAGCAGGCCGTCTACCAGTCGATCGCGACCGTCGTCGACGACGGGGACGAGGTCATCCTGCCGTCGCCGTATTGGACCACCTACCCGGAGGTCATCAAACTCGCCGGAGGGGTGCCCGTCGAGGTGTTCGCCGGCGCCGACCAGGGCTACAAGGTGACGGTGGAACAGCTCGAGGCGGCCCGCACCCCGCGGACGAAGCTGCTGATCTTCGTCTCGCCGTCCAATCCGACGGGCGCGGTGTACACGCCGGAAGAGACCGCGACGATCGGGTCGTGGGCGCTCGAGCACGGCATTTGGGTCATGACGGACGAGATCTACCAGAACCTCGTCTATGGCGGCGTGAAAGCCGTTTCCATCGTCGAGGCCGTCCCGGGGCTCGCGGAGCAGACGCTGCTCGTGAACGGAGTCGCCAAGAGCTATGCGATGACCGGATGGCGGCTCGGCTGGATGGTCGGGCCCGCGGATGCCATCAAGGGCGCCGCGAACATGCAATCGCACCTGACCTCCAACGTGTCTAACATTTCGCAGCGCGCGGCGCTCGCGGCGCTCACCGGGCCGCAGGAGACGGTCGAGCTCATGCGGCAGGCGTTCGAGCGCCGCCGGAACGTCATCATCGAGGAACTCAACAAGATCGAGGGCGTCCACGCCCCCATGCCGCACGGTGCGTTCTACGCGTATGCGGATGTGACGGGGTTGTTCGGGCGAGCGTGGGGCGGTGTGAAGGCGACGACGTCGCTCGAGCTCGCCGACCTCATCCTCGAACAGGCGGAGGTTGCCGTGGTGCCGGGCGAGGCGTTCGGACCGAGCGGATACGTGCGACTCTCCTACGCACTGGGCGACGAGCCGCTCCTGGAGGGCATCCAGCGCCTGCAGCGCCTGTTCAGTTAGCTAGCCGCCCGCTGACCACCTTCGCTCAGGGTCGTTCACGGTGCGTCAGGGAATCGAGGCAGGCCTGGGGGTCAAAAGGCTGCGTGGCAGTGATCTCCAACGCCCGTTCCGAGGGATTCGTTCGCCCCAAACGGGCCCACTCACGATAGAGGGCCTTTGTGCTGCGTATCAACAGTCGATGGCAAGTCACGCGTACTTCTGCGGCGCCACCGCCGCGGTCCTGATGTCCATCCCGCTTCCGCGCCGGCACGAGGAATCCCGGGTGCTTCACGTGGCAGTTCCGCCACCGTTTCGCACACCCACAGGCAAGAACATTCGGAGTCACACCTTCGTCTCTCACCCCGACCACGTGGGCTCCTGGCACGGCATTCGCATAAGTTCCGCTGAGTTCACCTGGTGCCAACTTGGAGCCGTTCTCACCCTGCCCGACCTGGTTGCCGCGGGAGACTATCTGATCCACCATCGGCTCCCGTTCACCACGGCCGAGCGCCTCGAAGTGGCGGTGGCTGACTACGCAGGCCGTCGCGGCAATCCGGCATTGCGTGCCGCGCTGCCGCTTCTCAACGATCGATCCGAATCGCGGCGGGAGTCGCTCCTCCGCGTCCTCGTCGTGACCGGCGAGAGGAAGGTCGTGATCGAGTATCAAAGCCGCTTCCACGACGAGTCGAAGGATTTCCGGGCGGACATGACCCGGATTTCGCGGCTCGAAGCCGACGGCTGGTTCGTGATGCAGGTCAACAACGACGACCTGAGCAACCCGCGCGAACTGGCGGAGCGCATCCGTACTGTGCTAAAAGTCCGACCCCTCATGGCGTGAGTTGCGAGTTTGTGCCCTTCGCGCGTGCAGGGAAGGGCACAAACTCGCAACTCAGGGGATGTACGAAGGGCAATGGCGGCGAGGGTCAACCGATCGGTGGATGCGGAATCCCACCGGATGATCGCTACCGCGCACGACCGGCGGCGACCACGATGGTGGCATGAACAAATCTGACAACGTCGTATGCGTGTCCGACCTCCGCAAGAACTATGGTTCGGTGACGGGGCTCGACGGCGTGACCTTCGACATCCGCCGCGGCGAAACGTTCGCGCTGCTCGGGCCGAACGGCGCCGGCAAATCCACCACGATCGAAATCCTGGAAGGCTACCGCGACCGCACGAGTGGCGACGCGCGCGTGCTCGGCGTCGACCCGCAGCGGGGAGGCATCGACTGGAAGGCGCGCATCGGCATCGTGCTGCAGAGCACGGGCGAAAGCGGAAACGTCACCGTGCTCGAGCAGCTAACCCACTTCGCCGGTTACTACCCGAATCCCCGTGATATCAACGAAGTGATCGATGCCGTGGGCCTCAGGGACAAGGCGAAGACCCGCATCGGCAAGCTCTCGGGCGGCCAGCGGCGGCGCGTGGATGTCGCACTCGGCATCATCGGACGCCCCGAGCTCCTGTTCCTGGACGAGCCCACGACGGGATTCGACCCTGAAGCGCGACGCCAGTTCTGGACGCTCATCGACGGGCTCAAGGCCGACGGGACGAGCATCCTCCTCACAACCCACTACCTCGACGAGGCCGCCCACCTCGCCGACCGCGCGGCGGTCATTAACGGCGGCCGCATCGTCGACATGGGCACGATCGATGAAATCGGCGGCACCGAGGCGCGCGTGCCCGTCGTCCGCTGGAACGACGGCGGCACGAAACGGGAGCAGCGCACGCACGAACCCGCCGCTCTCGTCGCGAAGCTTCACACAGACCTTGGACGCGAACCGGAGGGCCTCGAAGTCATCCGGCCGAGCCTGGAAGACATCTACCTGGACCTCGTCGGCGCGAGCCGCGCCGACGACTTGAACACTGAGGCGGCACTCGCATGACTACCCTGACCACGACCAAAGGCACGAGCGGCACCGGCCCGGCTCAGCACACCGACACTCTCGGCCGCGCCATCCGACTCGGCATCTCCCGCATCGGCTACGAACTGAAGGTGTATTCGCGCCAGGGCGACTCCGTGTTCTTCACGTTCCTGTTCCCGATCCTCATGCTCTCGATCTTCGCTGTCGCGTTCAGCGGCATGGGCAACCTCGGCGCGGCACCGGACGGCACGGGCGGCATCTCGTGGGCGGCGTACTACCTGCCCGGGATGATCGCGGCCGGCATGCTCCTGAGCGGCGTGCAGAACCTAGGCGTCGACATCGCCACCGAGAAGGGCGACGGCACGCTCAAACGCCTCGGCGGATCCCCGCTGCCCGTGATCTCCTACTTCATCGGCAAGATCGGCATGGTGTTCCTGAGCGCCGTCGTTCAAGCGGGGCTCATCCTCCTCGTCGCGCGCGTCGGATTCAACGTCGAGCTGCCGACCGATCCGGATAAGTGGCTGCTGTTCGCCTGGGTGTTCCTCCTCGGCGTCATCACGAGCTGCGTGCTCGGGATTGCCCTCTCGGCGCTGCCCCGCAGCGGCAAGAGCGCAACGGCCGTCGTCATTCCGATCGTGCTGCTGCTGCAGTTCATCTCGGGCGTGTACCTGCAGTTCACGATGCTGCCGGAGTGGTTGCAGAACTTCGCGAGCGTGTTCCCGCTCAAGTGGATGGCGCAGGGAATGCGCGCCGTGTTCCTGCCGGAATCCTTCGCCACGCTCGAACAGGGCGGCACGTGGAACCTTCCGTGGGTGGCGATCATCATGGGCGTCTGGTTCGTCGTGGGGCTCCTGCTCACCCGGATGACGTTCCGCTGGATCCGCAAGGACACCTGAACCGCAATCAGGGAGAATCGATTGATGGAGAATCCGAAGTGGTGGCACGTGGCGGTGGGAGTCGTCACCGCCGTGCTCACCGTCATGCTCTTCTTCATCGAGAACCTCAGCCCTGTGAGGATCGCGGGCGCGCTCGCGGCACTCGCCGTGTTCGCAGCCAGTTGGTACACAATCGGAAGGCTCGCGTGGACGCGCCGCTGGGCCGCCGTCGCGTTCCTGGCCATCATGATCGTGAGCGCCGGCGTCGCGGCGAGCTTCTACCCGGCGATGGCGGTCATGCAGTGCGTTGCGTTCCCGCTGGTCTGGGTGATCACGCACGATTTGCGTAACGCCATCCTCGCGAACATCGCGCTGGCCCTGTCGGTCGGCGTCGGGATTGCGACTAGCTTCGGGCTCACCCCGGAGTCGGCGCTGCAGGCGGCATTCACGGCGGCGTTGTCCCTGGCCTTCAGCATTGCCCTCGGTTTGTGGATCACCCGCATTTTCGACCTCGCCGCCGAGCGTCAGGAACTCATCGACGACCTCCGCGCCGCTCAAGGTCAGCTTGCCGCGATGCACAGGGACGCCGGCGTCACGAGCGAGCGGGAGCGGCTGTCCCGGGAGTTGCACGACACGATCGCGCAAAGCCTCACGGGCCTCGTGATGCTCGTGCAGGGCGCGCGCCGCGACCTGGACGCCGGCGACAGCGCGGCGGCGAAGGCCGCACTGGCCATGATCGAGGAGAACACGCGGGAGACGCTCGTGGAGACGCGCTCGCTCGTCGCATCCGGGGCGGCCGTGGAAGTGCCGGGCGGATTCGTCCCGGCGCTTCACCGACTGGCGGAGCGCTTCGAGCGGGAGACCGGGGTGAGAGTGTCGGTGGCGGCGAACGATATCCCCGCGCTCGACCGCGGCAGCGAAGTGGTGCTGCTGCGGTGCACGCAGGAAGCCCTCGCGAACATCCGGAAGCACGCGAAGGCGGATACCGTGACGCTCACGGCGACAGGGAACGGCCGCGACGTGGAGTTGCGCGTCGCCGATGACGGCATGGGATTCTCGGATGGCCAGAACAGCGGCGGCTTCGGGCTCGCCGGAATGAGGGAGAGGCTCGCCCTCGTCGACGGTTCCCTCGACGTGGAAACCAGCAACGACGGTACGGTCCTCACCGCACGGGTGCCCGCAGCGGTGCCGGCATGAGCCGCACGCGCATCCTCGTGGCCGACGACCACCCGGTCGTGCGCGGCGGAATCGTGGCGCTCCTCGGCACGGCGGATGACCTGGACGTCGTGGGTGAAGCCGCCGACGGCCTCGAGGCGGTTCGCCACGCACTTGAGCTCGAGCCGGACGTCGTCCTCATGGACCTGCGCATGCCCGGCATCGACGGGGACGAAGCGACCGCGCGAATCCTCGCCGAGCGGCCCGGCATCCGCGTGCTCGTGCTCACCACGTACGAGAGCGACGACAGCATCCTGACCGCGATCGAGGCGGGCGCGAGTGGGTACCTGTTGAAGGCGGCGCCGCAAGAGGAATTGCTCGCGGGCATCCGCTCCGTCGCGCGCGGCGAGGTCGCGCTTGCGCCGCGCATTGCGGCGCTACTCGTGAGCCGAGTGCAGCGTCCCGTCGCGCCGAGCCTCAGCCCGCGCGAAACCGAGGTGCTGAAACTTGTCGCGCAGGGCCGCAGCAACCCGGCAATAGCGAGCGAGTTGTTCCTCTCCGAGGCGACCGTAAAGACACATTTGCTGCACGCGTTCGAGAAACTCGAAGTCAGCGACCGCACGCGCGCGGTGACGCGGGCGATGGAATTGGGTCTGCTGTGAGCCCGTCTAAAGGGTGAGGCCGACGAACTGGGGCTCGGGCTGAAGGAGGATTCCGAACTGGTTCAGGACGCGCAAGTGGATATAGCGGGCCAGTTCTGCGATGTCGCCTGCGGTCGCGCCGCCGCGGTTCGTGAGCGCGAGCGTGTGCTTGGAGCTCACGGCAGCACGCGATCCGGGAAGGGCGAAGCCGCGAGTGATCCCGCTGTGCTCGATGAGCCACGCGGCGCTCAGCTTCACATCGGACTCTGGCGCGTCGGGGTCGAGTATCCAGCGCGGCGCATCTCGCGGCAAACCGCGTGCGAAGTTTTCCGCCACGATCGGGTTCGTGAAGAACGACCCGGCGCTCACCGAGTCGGGGTCGTCGGGGTCCAGCACCATGCCTTTCGACGAGCGCAGCCCGAGAACGGCGCTGCGCACATCCGCGAGCGGCGCGCGCTCGCCCACCGGCACGTCAAGAGCCGCCGCGAGCTGGTCGTAGGCGATCGGCCCGCTCAACTCGCTTTCTCTGAGCCGCAGGTCGAGGGACAGAACGACTCCGCGTCGCCCGCGCTTGAGCGACGAGGTGCGGTAGCCGAGCTCAAGCTCGGATGCCGCGAGCGTGACCCGCTCGCCGCTCGCCTCGTCGAGGAAGTCCACCGAGACGAGAACCTCGGAAAGTTCCTGGCCGTACGCGCCGATGTTCTGCATGGGGGCGGCGCCCGCCGAACCGGGGATGCCGGACAGCGCCTCAATGCCGGAAAGGCCCTGCTCGACGGCGTGCACGACGACGGAATCCCAGGGTTCGCCGGCCAGAACGCGCAGGATCGTGTTGCCACCTTCGAGTCGATCGCTTCGCGATCCCTCAGGGAGGGATGTGCGATCGATGCCGCGCGAGAGCACCCGGATGACCGTGCCGTCGAATCCGTCGTCGGCGATGAGGAGGTTCGAACCTCCCCCGAGCGCGAACCACGGCTCCCGGCGCGACCACGTCTCGAGGGTCGCCTCGACGAGCTCGGCCGTGGTGCTCGGCGAGAGCAGTTCGCGCGCTGCGCCGCCCACGTGCAGCGTCGTGAGCTCGGAGAGAGGTTGCGACGACGTCTCGGTCATAGGCGGATGCGCAACTGGGCTTTGCCCAGCACGGTTTCATCCTCGAACGTGACGGTGAGGTCGACTCTGGCGCTGTCCTCATCGATGGCGCCGACCTTGGCGACCACGCGCACGCGTGCGCCATCCGTCGCGTCGACGAGAACGGGGCGCGTGAAGCGCACCTGGTAGTCGACGACGCGGCCGGGGTCGCCGAGCCAGTCGATGACGGGTTGGGCGGCGATGCCCATGGTGAGCATCCCGTGGGCGAGCACGCCGGGCAGGCCGACGCTCGTGGCGACGTCGTCGCGGTAGTGGATGGGATTGAAGTCGCCCGAGGCGCCCGCATACCGCACGAGCGAGTCGCGCGTGAGCTGGAAATCGCGTTCGGCGACAATGTCGCCCACGGTCAGCTCGCTCATTCGTCACCCCGTACGACGAGGGTGGATGTCGCGGTCACGACGTGCTTGCCCGCCGCGTCGACGATGGTCGACTCGGAGGTGACCATGCTGTGTCCTCCGAGCGATTTCACGCTCGTGACGGTGAGCGTTGCCGTGAGCTCGTCGCCGGCGACGATGGGGCGCGAGTAGCTGAACTTCTGGTCGCCGTGGACGACACGGGCGAAGTCGATGCCGGCATCCGGTTCGGCGAGAAGCTGGGCGAGGGTGCGCTCCTGCACGACGATGGGGAACGTGGGCGGGGCCACAACATCCGGGTAGCCTGCGGTGATCGCGGCATCCGGATCGTGGTTGATGGGGTTGTCGGAGAACACGGCTCGGGCGAATTCGCGCACTTTCTCGCGGCCGACCAGGTATGGCGCGGCCGGGGGGAACTCACGCCCGGCGATGTCAGGGTTCACTGCCATCCGCCCATCCTCTCATGTCCGCGAGTGTGCACTTGTGGTCGTTTTCATCGCCCCAGAACCGCCACAAGTGCACACTCGCGGGGGTCGTGGGGAAAGACGAAGCCCCGGTAACCTTTGGGGTCCGGGGCTTCGCTGGGGGATTACGTCAGTGCGCTGCCTACTGGCAGCTGTCGCACTGCAGAAGATCCATTGGGTCGACGGGAACTGCGTAACCGCCAACGCTGTCGGTGTCGTTCTCCATGGTGACCTCCTAAGTCTGTAATTGGAGCCGGAAACTGGATAGGAACCAATCCGGCCCCCACGTGGTCTCCTACTATATAACGGGAATCACACCCGTGTCATTCCCCTACATGTTGTGGTTTCGGCGTGTCGCGAACTTTTTCCAAGAATACGCCGTGCTACCGACATTCGTGGGCGCGCGGGAGCCCGTCCCATACGGAATATGCCCCTTAAAGCGGCTGAACGGTGTCTTTCGAGGGGATTTCGTCAGAGCGGCAGCACGGCCTCGGACCAGTGGTCCGGGTTGCCGAAACGGTGCGCCGTGATCGCGATCGCCTGCTCGCGCAGGAACGGCAAGAGCTCAACGCGGCCTGCCTCCGTCACGGTCTCCGAGTAGATCGCGACGTCGGGGCTTCCGCCGAGCGCCTCCGCGAGAGCGACGTGACCGCCACCGACCAGCCGCACCCGCGACGTGTCGAGCTTTCCGTCGCGCGCACGTGCGAGCCATTCCTCGTCGCTTTCCACCGAGACGGATGCCCCGGTCGCCTTGATCGCCCGCTCAAGCTCTGCAGGCAGCCGCTCCGCAACACTCACCGAGACATTGCGCCCGGTCTTGTCACGGTCAGCGGCCTCCCCGTTGGCGAGCAACCCGCCGGCCCGGACACCGGCGGCGACGACGCGCGCGAGCTCGTCGACCAAGCCGCCCGCATTCAACCGAACCGTCACCGGCAGCGGGCGGTAGCGGAACACGTCCCGCTCGACGCCCAACGCCGACACGTCCTTCGCGACGCCGAACTCGCGCTCCCACTCCGCCTGGTCGCTGCGCGCGGCACGCGTGACGAAGTCCGAGCCCGAAGCGGCAACGATCGCGGCAACCGCATCCGAAAGCTGCACCGAATCGGGAGTCGTGGCCTTCGCGCTCTTCCACGATCCGAGGTGCACGAGGTAGTTCGGGCCGCCGGCCTTCGTGCTCGCGCCGACGACGGAGCGCTTCCACCCGCCGAACGGCTGCCGGCGCACGATCGCCCCGGTGATGCCTCGGTTCACGTACAGGTTTCCGGCCTCGACTGTGGCGAGCCACGTGGCGAGCTCATCAGGGTTGAGCGAGTGCAGCCCCGCGGTGAGCCCGTAGTCGACCTGGTTCTGCAGGCGGATCGCTTCTTCGAGGGTCGCCGCGCGCATGATGCCGAGGATCGGCCCGAAGAATTCGGTGAGATGGTAGTAGCTGCCCGGCGTCACATCGGTGCGCACTCCAGGCGACCACAAGCGGCCGCTCTCGTCGAGCCGTTCGGGTTCCAGCAGCCAGCGCTCGCCAGGGCCCAGCTCGGTGAGACCCTTCTTGAGCTTGCCGTTGGCGGCCTCGATGATCGGACCCATTTGCGTCGTCGGATCGCTCGGGTAGCCGACGCGCAGCGTCGTCACGGCATCCACGAGCTGCCGCTCGAACCGTTCAGATCGGCCAACGGACCCGACCAGGATCACGAGGCTCGCGGCCGAACACTTCTGCCCCGCGTGGCCGAACGCGCTCTTCACGACGTCGGACACGGCCAGGTCGATGTCGGCGGAGGGCGTGACGATGATCGCGTTCTTGCCGCTCGTCTCGGCAAGGATGTTCAGCTCCGGCCGCCACGAGCGGAACAGCTCGGCCGTCTCGTAGCCGCCCGTGAGAATCACGCGATCCACTTGGCGGTGCGCCACCATCTTCTCGCCGAGGCTGCGGTCCTTGAGGTCCACGAGCGCGAGCACGTCGCGCGGCACGCCAGCCCGCCAGAGCGCGTCCACCATGACCGCCCCGGAGCGCTGCGCCTGCTTCGCAGGTTTGATGATGACGGATGCGCCCGAAGCGAGCGCAGCGAGCGTCGAGCCTGCGGGGATCGCGACGGGGAAGTTCCACGGCGGAGTCACGACGATGAGCTGCGACGGCGTGTACTTCGCGCCATCCACGTTTTCGAGTTCTTCTGCGAGCTGCGCGTAGTAGCGGGCGAAGTCGATCGCCTCGCTCACCTCCACGTCGCCCTCGCCGATCGTCTTGCCCGCCTCGGCGGCCATGACCTCGATGAGGTCGCCGCGGCTTTCCTCGAGCACGTCGGCGGCCTTGCGAAGGATCGCCGCGCGGCCCTTGCCGCCGAGGGCGGCCCAGCCCTTCGCGGCAGGAAGGACGCGCGCAAACACGGCGTCGAGCTGCTTCTCGTCGGCCACGGCGGCCGCCGCGACGATGTCGACGCCGAGAGGACTCTTCTCCACCGCGCTGAGCACCTTCGTGCCCCACTCTCGGTTGGCGGGGAGCGCGGGGTCGGTATCCGGGGTGTTCGCGAACTCGGCGCCAAAGGGCGTGTGCGGGGCGAGGCGGGACTGCTGGCGGTTGGGCTTCGGCACGACCGTGTCGAGGTCCGCAAGCGACGCGAGGAAACGGTCGCGCTCGCGGTTCCACAGTTCTTCGTTATCGACGAGTTCGAATACGGCCGACATGAAGTTTTCCTGGCTCGCATTCTCCTCGAGCCGGCGCACGAGGTAGCCGATTGCGACGTCGAACTCCTGCGGAAGCACGACGGGCGTGTAGAGCAGCAGGCCGCCGACGTCCTTGCGCACGGCATCCGCCTGGCCCTCGGCCATGCCGAGCAGCATCTCGAAGTCGACGTGGTCGGAGACGCCGCGCGCTTCGGCGAGCAAGTGCGCGAACGCGACGTCAAACAGGTTGTGGCCCGCGACTCCGATGCGCACGGCCGTCGTGCGTTCGCGCGTGAGCGCCCAGTCGAGCACGCGCTTGTAATTCGTGTCGGTCGCCTGTTTGCTGTGACACGTCGCGAGCTCCCAGCCGTGCAGGGTCGCTTCGACGGTCTCCATGGCGAGGTTCGCGCCCTTCACGAGGCGGATCTTCACCGGCGCCCCGCCGCGGGCGACCCGCGCCGTCGACCACTCGACGATGTGCTGGTAGGCGGCGAGCGCATCCGGAAGGTAGGCCTGAAGCACGATGCCCGCCTCGAGCTTCAGCAGCTGGGGCTGGTCGAGGATGGCCTCGAACACCGCGATCGTGAGGTGGAGGTCGCGGTACTCCTCCATGTCCATGTTGATGAATTTGGGGGTCGGGCTTTTTGCGGCGAGTTCGTACAGCGGCGTGAGGCGCTTGCGTACGCGCTCGACCGTCTCGTCGAACGCCCACAGGTTGAGCTGGCTCTCGATCGAGGACACTTTGATGGAGACGTAGTCGACATCCGGGCGCTGCAGGAGCTTCTTCGTGCCTTCAAGGCGGCGCTCGGCTTCGGCTTTGCCGAGCACGATCTCGCCGAGCAGGTTGATGTTGAGCCGGATGCCGGGCTTCTTCAACCGGGCGATGGCGGGCCCGAGCTTGGCCGGGCGCGCATCCACGATGAGGTGCGCGAGCATCTGGCGCAGCACGGCTCGGGCGATCGGAACGACCGGCCACGGCAGGATCGGGGCGACGAGGCCGCCGAGTCGGATAGCGAACTTCATGTACCAGGGCAGGAATGCGGGGGTGCGCCTCGCAAGGTAGGCGAGATTGCGGGCGGCGACGCGGAGGTCCTCCGGGCGGATGACGCGGTCCACGAATCCGATCGTGAAGTCGAGGCCGTTCTCGTCCTTGAGCACTTGCGCAAGGAGTGCGGCCGAGCCGTCCGTTCCGTTCTCGGCGCCCCGCCGCGCCCAGTCGCGGGCGAGCTCGACGGCATCGTTGCCGATCGTCTCGGGGAGCGCGGGGGTGGTGTCGTGCGCGGAGGCCGATGGGCGTGCGCGCACAGAGGAAGACTTGGCCATGATGCCAGAATAGTCCCTAAACCTTGCCAAGTGGCAAGTTTATTTCGCGGGCCCGTCCAGATCGGCGAGCGGTACCGAAATTATGCTGCTGACCAGCAAGTTCAATGTCTTCGCCACATGAACATCGTCGCGGTCGTAGAGCCATTGGAGCTGCAATCCGTCCATCATCCCGAGGATCGCGCGCGCCGCCGTCTCCGGCGTCCATCCTTCCCGCAGGGCGCCGCGATCTGCAGCACGCTGCAGGTATCGCGCGCTCGAGGCGATGATGCTCTCGTAGAACTCGGCGTAATAGGCGTGCGCCGGATGTTCGCTGTTCGTCGCCTCCGCCGATGCCATGTTGTACAGCTCGATGACGCCCGGCATCCCCGCGTTGTCCTCGGCGAGAGACAGAAGCTCGCCGAGCGCCATACCGCCCTCATCGGTGAAGTGCCGGCGCAGGCGTTCGTCGCGTCGGCGCAACACCGCCATGAGCAGTTCGTTCTTGGTCGGAAAGTAGTGCATGAGCGACTGGTGGCTCACGTCGACCCGGCTCGCGATCTCGCGAAGCGACGCACCGTGGAGGCCCACCTCGCCGAACACGGCGAGCGCCGCATCCAGAATCGCCTCGCGTTTGACTGCGCCTTTCGGCGAGCGCCCGGTGCGCGCGGCGGTTTTGCTCTCTGCCATCGCTCCTCTTTGACTGTCCGCACACCAGCATATTCGGCGGAGGGACTAGCTCGGCGCCGCGCCCGTGCGGCCGGAACCTGTCGGCGGTCCCGGCCGCACCGGCGCCGTCGGGAATGGCTTAGGGAGCGCGCGTGCGTCCGCCGCTACAGCGAGGATTCGACGGCGGCGCTTTCGAGTGCGGACTTCGCCTGCCCGAGCGTCGGGAACTGCCCGACAGTTCGCCCGAGCCTCGTCGTCGCGGTGAATCCGTTGCCCCAGCTCTCTTCAACCATGCCGACGAAGCGATGGGACTGATAGGCAAGCCACACTCCGGCTTGATGAGCGCGCCATTGCAGGAAGTGCGCGGATTCGCGCACATTCTCCCGTGGTCGCTCCAGCGTCATTGTCATAGTCCTCAACTCCTTCCGCTTGCCTCTTGCGGGGCAACGTGCCCCGGTCTGGCCCGGAGCCCTACACCGGGGCTCCGGGCGCATCGTGAATAGTCACCTCTCCGGAGGCGACCGCACCTTCACGTCACCGCGCGGTCCAGCCAGAGCGTCCCGCGCGTGGGCCCCACTCTCCCGCTCAAAGCGGCGCCGCGCCGTTTCGGATGGCCGGGGGCTCAGGGTTGCGACACCGGTCGTGTCACGGAACCCGGAGGCGTTCATGATCGCCGCAAACTCGGCGGCGACCCAGTCCCGATCGAGGAGCAGCACTTCCAGGGCGATGAGATCGCCTTTCGGAACGGTGGTGGCGGCCCTTGCCGCTGACATCGTCACTGTCACACCCCATCCTGATACCGCGCGCTACGCGCTGATCCGCTTGCGCTCCTTTTTGCCTTCGAGGGAATCGCGACTCGAGATCGCAATCTTGCGAGGCTTGGCCTGCTCAGCGATGGGGATTCGCAATCTCAACACTCCGGCCGTGTAGTCCGCATCGACCTTGTCGGTGTTGAGTGCATCGCCCAAGACCAACTGGCGGCTGAAGACGCCCCACGAACGCTCGGCCGCCACCATGTTGGCAGCATCCGGAACATTGCTCAGGCGCTCGGCGCGGATTGTGAGCACGTTGCGCTCGACATCGATGTCCAGCCGGTCGGGGTCGATGCCCGGCAGGTCGAGTTCGACCACGAATTCGTCGTCCTCGCGCCACGCGTCCAGGGGCATACTGCTCGGTCTGGCGACGGTCCCGAAGACCTGCTGCGTGAGCCGGTCGAGGTCGCGGAAAGGGTCGTGTTGCAACAGCATTTCTCGAACTCCTCCATTTCACTTGTCTAGGGAAATCTCGACACATCTATGTCGAGTGGTATAGATTTTATATCTCTCTTCGATGAGAAATTCAAGCCTGAAATCTGGAGAATCTGGTGACGAACGACTCTGAATCCACACGGGGTGTTTACGGTATTACCGTCGCCGCCGAACTGTCCGGCGCTCGCGAACAAGCCCTTCGCCTCTACGAACGAAAGGGGCTCCTCACCCCGGTGCGCACAGCGGGTGGGACCAGGCGGTACAGCGAGCGCGACGTGACGGTACTGCGCAGAATCGTCGCACTTCTGGAGGAAGGCGTGAACCTCGCTGGAGCGCGCCGCGTGCTGGACCTGGAAGCAACAAACCGCCAACTCATGAAGCGCCTGTCGGACCTGACGGAGTGACCGTCGTGGTCCCGAGTGAGGTAGCGGGCGGATCATCATAAGATCATGCCTACGATGGCCTCGATATCTGTGGTGATTCCGGTTCTCAATGACGCGACCATGTTGCGTACGTGTCTGGATGCCCTGGCCGCTCAGTCGCGGCCAGCAGACGAAATCATCGTCGTGGACAACGGCTGCACCGACAACAGCGCCGAGGTGGCACGGGCGGGAGGTGCTCGCGTCATCTCTCAACCCGTGCGTGGAATTCTTCCCGCGACTACGGCGGGTTTCGACGCAGCGACGGGGGACATCCTGGCCCGGCTGGATGCCGATTCCGTTCCGCCGCCGGATTGGCTGGAGCGAGTGGACCGGACGTTCCGCGGCGACCGAGGTCTGGCCGCAGTGACCGGGCCGGGCGACTTTTACGGCGCGGGCCCCCTCGTGTGCTGGCTCGGCCGCGTCGTCTACATTGGCGGATACTTCCTTGCCATTGGCCTGTACCTGGGTCACCCGCCGCTCTTCGGCTCGAACATGGCGATCCGTGCCCGGGCGTGGAGCCGCATCCGGCCCCTCGTGGACCCCACGCTCGCGCACGTCCATGACGACCTCTACATCAGCTTTCGCATCCAGCCGGACATGGAGGTCCTCTACGATTCGCGGTTGCGCGTGGGGATCTCGGCGCGCCCGTTCGACAACTGGCCTGGGCTGTCGAGGCGGCTCGTGTGGGCGTGGCGCACGATCCGGATGAACCAGGATTTCCCCTCACCGCGGGAGAGGCGTGACGCGCGGCGGACGGCGGAAAGCACCTAGCGGGCTGTGCCGCTCGACCTTGCGAACAGTGCCAGCAAGTCGCGATTGAGTTGGTTCGGGGTGGTCTCGCAGGGGCTGTGCCCGGTCGGGTACACGGCGAACTGCGCACCAATTTCACGGGCGAATTCCCGGTGGAGTTCTTCCGGCCACAAGTCGTGCCTGCCGACCGCCACCAACTTAGGTATGGGCGACTCGGCGAGCATGCGCCTCAGGTCGGGAGTGCGTTTCATCAATCGGATGACGTCGCGAACGCTGCTGCGCCGCGTGAACGTGAGCCGGTGTTTGACGAACCTCACCCGGTCGGCGTCTGCGGGTACGACGTTGAGGCGGATGCCCCAGATCATGAGGGCGGCCCCGAGCCTCCCGCCCGTGATTCCGGACAGCCAGCCGATCCGCTTGACGGTGCGGAACGATTGGCCTGGCCGCGGCGGAGTGCTGAGAAGGCTGATGCTGGCGAACAGATCGGGTCTGCGCTCGAGGGCGATCTGGGCGACGACGCCTGCGAACGAGTACCCGAGCACGTGTGCAGGGCGGCGACCGGACTTGAGGACGGCGATGAGGTCCGCAACGAACAGTTCGTAGTCGTAGTGAGCGCGGCCCGGGCCGCGGTGCGAGGGGCCGGCGGCGGCGGATTCGAATTGCCCCGCGATGTCGTAACTCTGCACGAGATATCCGGCTTCGGCCAGGCCCGGCAGCATGCGCGAGAAGTCTTCCTTCGAGCCCGTCACGCCGGGGACGAGCACGACGCGCGGCGCATCCTCATCGCCCATGGCGACGAACGCGAGGTCCCCGCTCGGCGCTGCGAATCTCGATGCCGTGCTTCCGGGAGGGAGAACGCTCCAGTCGAACTCAGCGAGCACCGCGTCTTTCTGCGCTGCCTCATCGCTCGACTTCACGACGTCATGATATCCGGCCCGCTACGTGTTGCGGCCCGTGAACTCGTCCATCGAGCTGTACACCCTGAACACGCGCCGGGCCAAAAAGTCCCACGCCCGAGTGGGCAGCAATCCTTTCACGGCGCGCCCGAAACCGACGGTCCATGGTTTCATGAGCAGCGGGCGGCCCTTCAGCATCGCGTTCCATGCCGCGGTCGTCGCTCCTTCGGGCGTCATGACGGGTGTCCACAGCATCCCGCGGGCGCCCTCGAACATGCCCGTGCTGATGTAGGTGGGCGCGAACGTCGTGACCTTCACGTGGGTATGCCCGGCTTTCTCGAGCTCGAGGCGCACGGAGTCGCTCCAGCCGATCATCGCCCACTTGGACGCGGCGTAGACGCTCATCCGCGGGTTGGACACGGTGCCCGCGGCTGAGGCGATGTTCAGGATGCGGCACGGCCCGGCATCCGCGATCATGGCGGGCAGGAATTCGCGGGAGAGGTACATGGCCGCGAGCGCGTTGATCTGCATCGTCGCCTCGATGTCGCGCGCCGGGTCGTGCTCCCAGAAGTAGCTGCTGCGCACGATCCCCGCGTTGTTGATGAGAACCTGGGGGTCGCCGACGTCCTTGCGGATGCGCGCCGCGACCTTCGCGATGGCGGTGCGCGACGCGAGGTCGACGACGTAGCTGGCGACGGTGCCGCCTGCAGTCTCAAGTTCGGCCACCGTCGCGGCGAGCGCATCCGCGTTCACGTCGAGGAGCACCACGTGGGAAGCGCCCTCGGCGACCGCACGCTCGGCATAGATTTTGCCCATGCCCATGGCGCCGCCCGTGATGACGACGATGCGTCCTTCAACTGATTTCACTGGGTGCCTTTCGCAATTTCCGCCGCATCGTCTCGTTCGGGAGCCACATCACACTTCGCCCTCGCCGCCAGCGCAATCGGCGGGCAATGCGGCAATCGCGTTCAGCCTATGTCGAACAACCGGGCCCTCGTGCGGCTTCTGGAGTCTAAGGCCACTGACACGTCCGCTCGTAGAGCGCCCCAAGAGCGCAGTTCGGGCGACCGAGATCAGCCCACTCCGAGGGCGCCGCTCGTGACCAGCAGGATCGTCGCCATCGACGAAACCATGATGCACGCGAGTACACCGCCCGTCGCCATCGTCAGTCGCAGTGAGTGCGAGCCCACATGGGCGAAAATCAGTCCCCCTGCCGTACTGGCGACGAGCAGCCCTGCCCAAATGACCGCAGCACTGACCATCAAACTCACCCCTCTTCTTCGAAACGCTCCATCGCTTCTTTGAAGGTGGCGCAGTATTCGTGCACCCTCACCCCCGTCAGTTTTTCGACTTCGTAAACGCCCCCGACCTCGGCGATGTAGCCAATGAGGTGTCCTCCGCCAACGCGATCCCAATTTCCGCCGCGCACTTCCCAATCGCGTTCGTTTGTCGGCGCAGCCACATTGGCTGGACGGTTCCTGTCCATCTCCAATACCCCTTCCGCCGCTCCACCAGAAGCACGCAGCGCGATTGCGGTCCAGACCGGAGAGGACGCGGGCTGGACCGCTTTGCAGCGAGCTACACCGATCGACGCCCGGTGATGAATCGAAAGAGCCATCCGATGACGGCGACGATCAAAAGGATGATGCCCACCCACAACAGGAAGTTGACGGCTTTGACGAATCCACCGACAAACAGCAGGATGATGGCGATAATCGCCAGAATGACAAAAAGTGAACTCATTTCCCGGTCCTACCTTTCGCTCTGAGATCGACCAACTCGACCCTGGCCACATTATGTGCTGGCCCGTGCGGGGTGGATCAAGGGCCTTGCCAACCCACACAGAAGCTGATAAAGAATCCGGACACCGCACGCGGCTCGCCGCAAGGGGGTTGACGAAGTTAAACCCACCAAACAGCATGGAATCATGAAGGAAATCAGCCACGCAGGCGGAACAGTCGTTTTGGAGGACGATGTTGCCGACGCTCTGGAGCAATTTGCTACCACGTTGGCCAGTAGCGGAATGTCCGCAATTGTGACCCTGAACCCGACAGGCCGACCTGCCGCAATCGAAGTGCAAATTGGCCTAAACACAGCAAATGGGAAAGATCACGTCCTGCACGCCAAAACCGCGACGACGGAGGGCAGCCATTTGGGGCTCGACGAGCCCTAGGTGACTTCATGGGATATCTCCTTTACGGCCGGCCCGCCGAAGAAATCGAGATTGAGGACCGAGTTCTCGCGCACGTCAAAATTGTGATCCTGACGAAGCTGCGCCGGGGGGAGCCGTTCCCCTTCTCGTTCCAGCACGAGGACGGGGAAGAAGGCCGCTCAACCGTCTGGCTCCATCCGGCGATTCCTCTGCACTTCAAATTTCATGAATCGAAACAGCCGGAGCTCGACCGAGTCTGGCTTGAGGCTCTCATGAAAACGGCGAACAGCGTGGACGGTTTGAGGCTCATTCCCGAGCCCGAGTAGGATCACTCGACCTCAGGCTCGGACATCAGGACAAGGCCTGGGGCGCTGTTCGCGGAGTCGTTGAGCATTTCCAGCCATACCGAGTTTATGGTCGGGATTTTGCTGCCGTAGAAGGTGAAATACAGGGGAATGGACCGGTCGATCCAGCTCTATCTCCGCGGATTGCCCGCCGTAGACAAGTTTCCCCATGCAGTTCTCCAAGCGAACGAGGTCCGACACACGCCTTCACTTCACGCGATCATTGCCGACTCGAAACCGGAAACCGGATTCGTTGTGAATCATAGCCACCCTTGCGAGCGAACCCGCGTCTGGATATTGACAATAGTGTGTGACACACAGTAATGTGCTTGACATGAGCGAGAACGAGCTGCTGGATACGCACCTGCAGGAGTTGCGCCGCGGCACGATGGTGCTGGCGTGCCTCCAACTGCTGCGCGCTCCCGGTTACGGCTATGGCCTGCTCGAAGAGCTCGAAAAATCGGGATTCGCTACCGACGCCAATACGTTGTATCCGCTCCTCCGCCGGCTGGAAAAGCAGGGTTTCCTGACCAGTGAGTGGAATACGGAGCAAGCACGTCCCCGCAAGTTCTACCGCACCTCGGCCTCCGGCATCCAGCTCGCCGACACTCTCACCCGAGAATGGCTCACGCTCACCGCCGCGATTGCCTCGCTCACAGAGGAGGAGCACTGATATGACCGCCACACTCACCGAACGATACATCGACGCTGTGATTCGCAGCCTCCCGCCCGCATCCCGCGACGATGTGCGGACCGAACTCGAGGTCAGCATCGCCGATGCCATTGAAGCGCGCGCCGCGACTGGGGTGACTCCCGAAATCTCCGAGCGGGACGTGCTGACGGACCTCGGCGACCCCGGCGTTCTCGCCGCGGGATACGCTGATCGGCCGCTGCACCTCATCGGGCCGCGTTTCTACCTCACGTGGTGGCGCCTGCTGAAAGTGCTCCTCGCGATCGTTCCCGCCGTGTCCATGGGAGGTGTGGTTCTCAGCATGGTGCTCTCCGGGGCGCCCGTCGGCGGAATCATCGGAAGCGCGATCTCGGTGGGATTGGCCGTCGTCGTTCACCTTGCGTTCTGGGTGACTCTCGTGTTTGCCGTGCTGGAGCGCACCAGCGGCGCAACGGTGCCGACCGCATGGGGTGTCGAGATGCTTCCAGAGATTCGGCACAGGGGCGCTGGCCTGTCCGACCTGATTGCGAGCCTCGTGTTTCTCGCCGCTGGCGTCGGCGTGCTTCTCTGGGACCGGATCCGCGGCTTGGCGTACATCGACTCCGAGTGGCTTCCCGTCCTCGCCCCCGAATTGTGGCCGTGGTGGATCGTCGGGCTGCTCGCGATCATGGCGGCAAAGACCGCCCTCGTGATTTCCGTCTACCGGACAGGGCGCTGGAGCGCGATGTTCGCGGCCTTGAATACTGCGCTCGCCATCGCGTTCGCGGTTCCGGCGATGGCTCTGCTCGTCGCCGGGCAACTGCTGAACCCCGAATTCATCGCCGTCGTGTTTACGGACAACGGAGTGACCGCGGAGACCCTCCGCATACTCGCCACCATCGTGGGCGCCGGGATCATCGGATTCGGGTTGTGGGACATCATCGACGGTTGGCTCAAGACGATTCGCGACAACCGCCGCTGACGGCAGGGGAGTTCGCGCTGAACGATGGAGGACGCTCCACGTCGGCGCGAGATCCTGCACTTGCCACCCAGGACGACCACGGAGCACCATGAAGCAATGACGAAGTATCTCATTTCTTTCCCGAGCGAAGCCATGGTGCTCACCGACGATGAGTTCCCTGTTGTCGTCGCGGAATCCCACGCCGTCATCGAGGAGGCGAAGGCGGCAGGCGTTTACGTGTTCGGCGGCGGCATCGACGAGAGCGTCGACCCGGTAATGGTTTCCGCGGACGGGTCGGTATCCACGGAGATCTATCCCGGCTCACAGCTCAATGGCGGGTTCACCGTCCTTGAGCTGCCAACCCGGGCGGATGCCGAAGAGTGGGCCAGAAAGATTGCGGTCGCCTGCCGTTGCTCGCAAGAGCTGCGGGAGTTCGGTTTCGATCCGCAAAGTTGACCCTCGCTCAGCGCCAGAATTCTGCGAGCTGTTCCGCGAGCGCCGTTCCCTGGTCGTGCCCCGACTGGGCTGCGGCCGGGCGCGTCGACAGGTTCATCATGTTGTCGCCGAACGCCTCGAGAGAGTTGCGGTCCGGCAGGATCGCCTCGACCGTGCTTCCGCTCGCCTCCAGGTCTTCGACCTGCGCGGACAACTGCATGCGCCACTCCAGCGGGTGCAGTGTCCTCCCGCCGAGCGGCGACAGCACAAGCACGCGCTCGTAGCCCGCGGCCAGATCGGCGTTCTCGTTGCGGCGGTACCCGCCATCGATGTACTTCCTTTCGCCGATGCGGTAGGCCGGCCCGCCGGATGTACTCGCGGCTACCGCGTCGATGAGATCCACACCGCTGTCGCGGTCCAGCAGGGCGTCCTCTCCCGTACCCGCATCGACGGCGGTCATGACCACCCTCTGCTGCGGCCATGCAGGATTCGGCAGCCGAGCGGCCACGATGGCGCGCCAGCGGTCGGAACCATGGGAGTCGGCATCCAGTTCGATGGCGGCCGCGCCCATCCTGCGGCGCATATCGGCCGCATCCACGGAAGCTGCGCTGATTCGGGTGACCCTCTCCAGGCCCTCGCTTTGGAGGTTCGGAATGGGTCCGGCCGCAACTCGCTGCAGTGTCGGTGCCGTAAGAATGCTCGCGAACAGTTCGGTGGGACTGGCGCCGGTGATCTGGGCCGCCGCTGTTGCGCCGGCCGACGTGCCGATGATGAGGTCGGCATTGGTGACATCCAGCCCCGCGCCATGCAGGCCGGCGATGACGCCGATCAACCAGGCATTGCCTGCGGATCCGCCACCACCCAGGACGAGCGCTGTGCGGTTTGTGAATCCCGAGGCGTCGCCGGAGGGCGCCTCGGTGTCGCGTTGAAGAGAAGGTTTCATAGCCGTGGCTTTCTGGGAGTGCGTGTGGCGCCCCCGCGACGGCTACGTCAGTCGCGTGATCGTGATCTCGAAGGAGCGCCCAAAGTGGACAGTGCGTGCATCGGGCTCACCTCCTCGGATCGTGTCACGTTCGCAGAAAACTATACGCGTGCGCTGGACCCTATTTCCTGGTTCGGGAGCTCTTCTGTGTCGACTTCTTCTGTGCCGGCTTCTTCTGTGCCGACGCATTCTCGTCGGTGCTGTTGTCGCTCGTGCTCTCACGCGTCTCGAGTCCGACCGCATCGCGAAGCTCCGTGGCGTCGTCGCTCAGACCCCGGTCCTCGGCGATATGCGCCAGCATTTCGGCGATGGCGTTGAGTTTGTGCTGAAGCGCCAGGTCCGCGCGCGTCTGGCTGTTCTGCAACAAAGCGACCATGAGGAATGTCACGATCGTCGTGAGGGTGTTGATGATCAGCTGCCACGTGTCGATGTCTTTGAGAAAGATGATCGACGGCGCCCACACCACGACGAGCAGCACGCAAAACGCGAAGAACCACGCGCGGCTGGCGACTTTCGACGCACCTTCCGCGAAGCGGTCGAAGCCGCCGACCACAGGTGAAACTTCACTCGGCAGCAGCGGATCCGTTGCCATGTCGGGCCATCCTTTCTTTCACGATAGAGCCTCTCGGCCAGAGTTCGGGACTGTTCAGTGGTGACGCAGCAGGTCGATGAGTTCCGACTTTCTTTTCCCCGAGTACCCTTCAAGCCCCAGTTCTTTCGCACGGTCGCGGAGTTCGCTGACCGTCCAGTCGTCGTAGGATCCGGATTTCCCGCCCTTTCGCCCCACCGCGGACGCTCCGCGTTTCGCGATCGCGTTGGAGACTCGAGCGGCTTTCTCTTTGGACGCACCTTCATCGCGCAACTCCCCGTAGAGCTCCGGATCTTTCAGTTGCGGATTCTTCTTGCCTGGCATCGCAGTTCCTTTCTTTCGCCGATGACGGGTTTCACGGTGACGTTCGAATCAGTGACGCGAGAGGGTCGTTCCCGCCCTCTGCCCGTTCGAGCACCTCACCGAATTCGAGTTGGGCGAGCGTCGGCGACTCCAATTCCGCCCACGTTCGCGGCGCTGCCACGGTGGGTCGCAGCCTCCCTCGGAGGGAATAGGGGGCGATGGTCGTCTTGGATGCCCTGTTCTGGCTCCAGTCCACGAAGACTTTGCCGGGTCGCAGCGCTCGTTTCATGTCGCTGACGACCAGATCAGGCAGATCAGCGACGAGCGCTCGCGCCAGTTCATTCGCGATGTCGGATACCTCGTCTGACGTGCGCTTTCCGTCGAGGGGCGCGTAGAGGTGGATGCCTTTGCTGCCGCTCGTCACCGGAAAGCATGCCATTTTCTTGTCGTCGAGAATCGCCGCCGCGGCTCGGGCGACTTCCGCACATTCGGGAAGCCCGATCCCGTCGCCGGGGTCGAGATCCAGGACGAGCCGGTCAGGTTTTCGTGGATCACCTCGGCGATTGAACTGCCATTGCGGCACGTGGATTTCGAGAGCGGAGATCTGCGCGAGCCACGCCAGAGTGGCGGCGTTGTTCACAAGCGGATATTCGTTCGTGCGCTCTTTGTGTTTGATGGTTCGACGCTGTACCCATGCCGGCGCGGATTCGCCGAGGTCTTTCTGGAAGAAGAATTCACCTGGCTTCTGCGCTGTCCCCACCCCGTCGACCCAGCGCTTGCGCGTTGCCGGCCGGTCGTGCGCGTACCGGATGAACACCTCGGCGATGCGCGTGTAGTAGTCGAGAATGTCGGCTTTGGTGGTGCCGGTGGACGGATACATCACCTTGTCGAGGCTCGTTACGTGGATGCGTTTGCCGCCCACGACGATGGTCTGAGCCTGTGCACTCGACGAACGTGCCATGCGCGCCAAAGTAGTCAGAGTTCGTGTGAGTTGTCTGAATGTCGGCTGCACGCAGGCCGTATCCGCGATGTGTAGCTGGGGCGGGATTCGAACCCGCGACCTCACGATTATGAGGCGTGTGTCCGTAGTAGTCGCTCGTTATGCGAGCAAGTACGAACCCACTCGAAGACGGTGCAGCTGAGGTTCTCAGTCGTGGCTGTGTTCGGCCAATCAAGACTAAGACCGGTATCTGGGTTCGATGTGGTTCGCGGGTGCGGAGTGCGTGCGCGTCCTGCGCAGAGCTGTACCGGGGTGACTGGGCGGCGATTGCTCGGTCGGGGGTTTTCGACGGCCCAGTATCGCAGTTCCAGTTCTATCTGCTGACGTTGACGGCTCCGTCGTTTGGTGCGGTGCATCGGGTGCCGCGTGCCGACTCGGGTAGCTCGGCCAGGTGCGGCTGTGGTGAGCATCACCGCACGACGGATGCGGGGCTGCGTGGTGTTCCCCTGGATGCGTCGCGGTATGACTACGCGGGGCAGGTTGCGTGGAACCGTGACGCGGGTGTGCTGTGGGATCGCACTCGACGGCGCATCCGTGACCGATGGGATTCTGCCGAGTACTTCATTGTGCGTGAATGGCAGGACCGTGGAGTGCTGCATGTTCACGCCCTCGTGCGTATTGCTCGGGGCGAGGCACCGGCTGCGACGGTGTTGGGCGAGGCGGCACGGTCTGCGGTGGCGATCTCGAAAATTGACGGCACATTCGTGGAGTGGGGCGCGCAATTCCGGTGCGACATGTTCCGTGCGGACGGTGACGGGGCAAAAACGATTTGGTATCTCTCCAAGGCGCTGAACTATGTGATGAAGGACGTGGTGCAGACCGGGGAGAGGGTGCACACGCAGGTGTGGGCGCACCTGGCCGCGCTCGAGCGTGCGGCGGCGGCCATGCGCTGCTCGGTGGACTGCACGTTGGTGGATTGCCGAAGCCGTGTCCATGACCGGTACGGGTCACGCTCGCAAGTGGTGAGTGCATCGCGGCGCACCAAGCACCGCACCGGTTGGTCGTTCACTGGGCTAACTCGGACGGTGCAGCGCCGACTGCGGCTGGAGTGGTTCCTTTCCCAAGGGGTTGACACGGCAAGGGCCGAATCGTCGGTGCCGGTCGTTGACCTGGTGGGGGCGGTGGAGGGTCGCGCGGTGCGGTTGCGGCGTGAGCTGGCTCCCTGTTCGGCGGCGGTGCCGTGATGGGGAAAGGGGGTGATGAACATGGCTGAACCAGATTGCGAGATGTGCGCAATGATGGGCCTTCGCGCGTGTGACAAGTGCGGTAACCCAACTCCGGCTAACGGGGTGCGGGATGCGCTGGGTAGTGAGTTGTGCGCGTACTGCGCCTGACCGGTGACGCTGATCGGCCACAAGGGTTAGGCGGTCGTGCGGATGCTGCGCGTGGTGCCCCGAAGGGGCGAACGCGAGGCGCCGCACGACCACCCGTCCATACTCCGGACCAGCAACCCGGCCATTGCGGTGCCACACCCTCAGATCAAGGGCAACCGGAGCGCAAAGCGCGAAGGGCGGCAGCTGGAAGTACTTAGACCCTCGTTTCGGCGTGTCGCTACGTCGATTCCGCATGTCTAGGACTAAGGTCAGTACCCCCAACCCGAACCCGAACGGAGATGGCCATGACTACCGCGCTGTTTGAAACATTGGACAACTTGTCCGCTCGCACAAAGAAGAAGTTTGAGTTGATGCCAAAGGTCATCAGCAAGGACGGAAACTTCGACATTGGTAATCTCAAAATCGGCGACGAGTGGCATCGGCTTTCTGATGTAGTCGCTGTGATGGTCGATTTGAAATCATCTACAAATCTCGCCAAGGGAAAGAATCCGCGCAGCGTCGCAAGCATCTATGACGCCGGGGTTGGTGGAGTCGTCGTAATTTTCGAGACTTTCGATGCAGATTTCGTCGACATTCAGGGCGACGGCGGATTCGCACTCTTTTGGGGCGACCGTCGATACGAGCGAGCGATGGCAGCTGCCATCACTACCCGTTCTTTCAGTGATGATTTCGCGACCCAACTCCTGGCCAAGTGGACCGAGTCACCTAAAACCGGCTTCAAGGTTGCCGTTGCGAGCGGGCCGGTGCTTGTGAAACGCGTGGGGCTTCCTCGCCACCTCGAACTGCAAGAACCCGTGTGGGCCGGACGCCCCGTTAACTATGCCGCAAAGGCAGCCCAGCAAACTGAACCTGACGCGCTACTGGTTACGGCCAGCGTTTGGGACGCGATCGAAGACAACGACTACATAGCATTCTCATGCGGCTGCAACTCGGGGCCCACCCTTTTGTGGCACGACTACGACATTGAGAAGATCCCGGATGACGAGATGTACGGTAAGTCCCTTGAGACCAAGTGGTGCGTGAATCACGGTGAGGACTTTTGCCAGGCAATCTTAGACGGCAAGACCAAGCGCGACGACATCCCACAGTCTGTGCGTAGTGAACGAAATTTGCTTTCTTTTGGTTCGGTTGAGAAGCAAGACGCGCGCAAGCGACGAGACTTAGCGCGCGTCGAGTGGAAGGCGGAGCATCTGTCCCTGATTGAGGAACTTCTCAAGTAATGTCCAAGTCGAAACGTCACATCGTTCTTGCTGAGACGATCCTGCGCGAGGCTCGTGAGGAACTTGCCCGAGCCGACGGTAAGTCGTCCCTGTTGCTTGCTGCAGCGGGGGTAGCGCTTGGCGCAATCGTCGCCGCTATTGTCGCCGGTGACTGGACTCCATTCGATCTCATGGCGTGCGTGCAATGGCTTTGGTGGGTAGGTAGCGCCAGCGGCGTTGGCGCAATCGTCGCATTTGCTTACTCCGTGTACCCGCGCACTGCATACAGGGGCGAGCGGGTACCTGCGATCATCGCTTACTTTGGAGATGTCGTAGCTACGCCAGCCAACCGGCTCGAGGCCAACCTGATCCGCACGTCGAAGGGGATCGATGCTCGGGTATTCGATCAGCTAAAGATCATCTCCGGAATCGTCGATCGGAAGTATCGAGGTATCCAGCTTGGCCTTTGGATGATCGCCTTGGCATCATTTGCGTGCACACTGGCTGTCGTTATTGACAGTTTCCTCTGAGCGATCAGGGAGATCTCTTGATCTTGTATAGAGGATTTCGGGAGAGTTGGCTTAGGTAGCGTCATGACGGCGCAAAGCCTTAGTCTTGTAGTCTCAGATAGTTGAACTACGAGATGAGGCGTCATGGCGGACTTTAGAGCGGATCGAATGCCATCACCAGAGGGTGAAGGTCGGGCGAAGAGCGCCCTCGAATCAGCGTGGGACACGTACTACGCCGCGAACAAGTCCGTCAACGAGCCGCTTCTCTCGGCCTTCCCCGGCCTAAAAACACTCATGCGCGGCTACGTCAACTCCACATTGTTCGACCTAGTTGGATTCTGGGTGATGTGGCGACTGGTGGGCGGTTTTGAAGGGATGCAGAAGAACCTCGGCATGAGCAGATCAAGCGTTTACCGACGAGTTTCTCAGTTCCGAGGCGTCTTTGGAGAGCACCCCGACATCTACGAGTTCCCTGGCCTAAAGGTCGATGTTGCCGCATTCGTGAAGGGAATGGCGGAGCGCCAAGAAAAGGGCTAGTCGCAAAGTGTTGCACTAACTCGTGTAGTCCTTTAGTCTCGGACTATGAGACTAATGACCGACGATCGTGCGGGGGTGACGCTTGCCGATTTCTACGACGAGAATCACGCGCTGGTCGAGGAAGGCTTGGTCTCTAATGCTGTCGCGGCCTATGAGCGTGCCTGGCGGCTACGTGTGCGACCTTCACTGGGGAGCCTGCCCCTTTCTGGGCTAACGGCCCTCGTCATTTCCCGCGCTCGTGCTGCATGGGATGGGAGCGCATCGACCAAACAGGATGCTCTCGCCCTGCTTTCGCGTCTGCTCGAGCTTGCGGTGATGGATGGCCGCATCGGTTCGAACCCCTGCCGTTCGCTCCCTCGGTCGCGTGGCAAGAATCACGATGCTGACCCTGCTAGCCGCGCCCTCAGTGATGTACAGGTCGCTCGCATGCTTACCCTCACCGCCTTTCACCCGTTCGGGCAGCGTGCTCTTGCCGGGCTTGCCTTCACTGGTCTGCGGCTCGGTGAGCTGGTCGGCCTTCGTTGGGAGGATGTGGATGCAGGGCAGGGCCTCATAACGGTGCGGCGCACGTTCTCGCCCAACGGTCACGGCAAGCTCGAGATTCGCGCCACCAAAAGCGGCCGCATCCGCAGCGTGCCAATTCTCAATGAACTCATGCCGTGGCTCGAGCTGGCGCAGCAAGCGGGTTTCGAGCACGTCTTTACTGGCGTGCGTGGCGGCCCGTTCGATAGTGGCAACCTTTCCCGCGCTGTGAAGTGGGAGAAGATACGCGACGGAATCGCCACATTCGCGGACGGTAGAGCTTTGCGCTTTCATGATCTGCGGCACACGTTCCTTACGCGGCTGGCTCGTGCCGGGAACTCGCCCCAGAACATTCAGCGGGTAGCCGGCCATGCCTCCATCTCGACAACTGAGCTTTATACGCGCTCGTCGTCAACCGATGCGGCGTTGGCCATCCGAGAAAAGATGAACCCCTCGAATCGTGAGGTCACTTTCGAGGGGGGTGAGAAGGCGGCAAAACTCCGGATTCTCGGGCTTTCTGATCTGTAGCTGGGGCGGGATTCGAACCCGCGACCTCACGATTATGAGTCGTGCGCTCTCACCAACTGAGCTACCCAGCCACGGCATCCGGCGGACAAAAACTACCGGATGGCCGAGCCCCCTGTGGGAATCGGACCCACTACCTCTTCCTTACCAAGGAAGTGCTCTACCAATGAGCTAAGGGGGCGCACAAAAGACCGCGACATGCGCGGGATTGGCACCGTAAGAGACTAACACCGGAACACGGAGTAGTTTCGACGTGTTCGACCATAATGATCCCTCGAGAGGAACACCATGTTCGTGCAGCTCTCCATCCACCACCCCAAGCCGGACGCCACCGGCCCGCTCATCGAATCCATGCACGCCTACGGCGACGCCCTGGAAGGTGCCCCGGGCCTCATCAGCGTCCACACGCTGCAGGATGCGGACGCGGGCGTGCTCGTCGGCCTTGCGCTGTGGGGATCCCGCGACGCGATGGAAGCCTCCGTGAATCGCGCACGCGCGGCGGTCGAGAATCATCCCTTCGACGAGTGGGAGATTCGAGACCCGGATGGCTACCGGCTCACCGAAGTGTAGCTAGTTCGCGTTCGCCTTGAGCCAGTCGAACGGGTCCACTTTCACGCCATTGACATGGATCTCGAAGTGCAAGTGGTCACCCGTGGAAATACCCGTCGATCCGACGTTTCCGACCTGGTCGGCCACCTTGACCTGCTGACCCACCGTCACCGCAATCGAGCCGCGCTGCATGTGCCCGTAAACACTTTGCACGAGCTGCCCGTTGATGTGGTGATCGATGATCACGTGCGAGCCGAGACCCCACGTGTCGTTGGCGACCAGGCTCACGACGCCGTCCGCAATCGCCTGAATCGGGAACCCGCCACCCGGAGTGAAGTCAACGCCCTCGTGGAAGGAGGAACAACCGCGACACGGCGCAATACGTTCGCCGAACCCGCTGCTGATGGGGACGGAAATTGCAAACGGCCACTGGATGGTGCCGTTGGGGTTGTTGGTGAATGCCCAGTTGCGGTTGCCGAACTTGAGGAACAGACGCTCGCGGAGAGACACCGCCGTGTAGTTGTCACGCGCAAAAGTCTGATCCCCCACAGCCGACACCTTCAGCGACTGGACTTCGACGGGTGCTGCCTGGGCGGGTGCGGCGACAGTGCCTGTCGTCGCCTCCATGGGGAAAAACGCATTGGCGGGCAACGACGTCGACACCATCATGAGGCCGGCGCCAATCATCGCGCCCATCGTCATGAGCTTGGACAAAAGTTGGCGCTTGAGCGACTTCTTCCGAACTGGCCCCGACGAAGTGCGGCGCGGCGGTGCTGTCGCTGCGCGTGGACGCAACGTGCCGCGAGGCGGTTTCACCGGTCTCGACGCCTTCGGCTTTCTGGGCGCCTTCACCTTGCGCGATGAACTCGAAGCGGCTCCGCGCCGCGTCGCGGTGGATGCATGCGAGAGCGGGGTCTGAAGCGAGGGCGCAGCTGGCGCGGTCTCGTGCGGCATCGCCTGCCGCGCAGGTTCCGGAACCGCACTCGCCGTTGCGGACGTGGCCGCCGCGAGCGCAGCCTGCTCCTGTGCGCGAAGTTCGCGACGGGTCAGCGGCGTCAGCGGCGCGGGCGCGGAAGTCACTTCGGGCCGCACAACCTGAGCCGCAACGGGCGTTGGTGCGTCCGCAAGTTGTTCGGCCACCGTCGGAACACGGGTGCTGGCAGTCGTCGGAGAAACAGAACTGGTGTCGAATCCGAGCAGAGCGAATCCGGAATCCGGGTCGGGAGTGTGCGAGCCGTCGGCTCTGCGCTTCCTGAACTCACTCACGGACTATCAGTTCTCAATCTCGAAGTTGGTGGGTTCGCTGGACGCGCGCACATCACACTGCAACGTCCACATTTCAGCGAATCTCCTCAAACATCTGGCCGACAAGGACAGGGGGCACGCAAGTCGAACCGGCCCGTTACCGCAGCAATCGACACCCGGTCAGGTAACGAACTCATAAAGAATAGCCCATGACCCTGTGAATTTACCACCCCCGGAAGGGGGTTCCACTCGTGACAATTGCTCGCTCCAGAGCCTCCGCGACACTCGGTTCCGCAGCCAGTAGAAACTCGGCGGAGCCGCGGGAACCCGCCAGCCCGCCGACTCGAGCTCCGGCCTCCTGCGCGATGAGCGCACCCGCGGCATGATCCCACGGATTCAGACCGGTCTCGAAGTAGCCGTTCAGCCGCCCCATGGCCACATCGCACAAATCGAGCGCCGCTGCGCCCTGCCTGCGGATGTCTCGCACCTGACTGATCAGTTCGGCGATCACGAGCGCCTGCTCCGTGCGACGTTGGGCGAGGTAGGCGAACCCCGTGCCGATGAGCGCTCGAGACAGATCGACCGGTGCCGCGACCCTGATCGGCGCGCCGTTGAGAGTCGAACCGTCGCCCCTGGCCGCCGCAAACACTTCGCCGGCCGCCGGATTGTTGACGACCCCGGCGAGCGCAGTCCAGGTCGACGGATCCTGCCCGCCTTCCACGACGGCGATGCTCACGCCGTAGTGCCGGATTCCGTACAGGTAGTTGACCGTTCCATCGATCGGATCGACGACCCACGTGAGGCCGCTCGTTCCGGCAACCGAACCGCCGCCCTCCTCCCCGAGGATGCCGTCATCCGGTCTCGCCGCCGCCAGATGTGATCGGATGAGGTCTTCCGTGTCGCGATCCGCCTGCGTGACGACATCCTCGACGGAGGACTTCGTCGCCGCAACCGTGACGCCTTCCGCGCGGCTCCGCATGGCCAGCTCGCCGGCTTCGACGGCAATGTCCGTCGCGAGGGAAAGCAGCTCGTTGCGTGTAGTCATGGTGGCAAGTACAGGATTCGAACCTGTGAAGTCTGAGACGTCTGATTTACAGTCAGATCCCTTTGGCCGCTTGGGTAACTTGCCAGGTGCTCCGGCCACATGTATTCATCTGACCGGAGACAGAACTCAAGGATAGCGTGCTCTGCGGGCACGCATGATCACTTTCGACGCTCTGCTCCTGCCCCGATTCACCCGCCGAAGCCGGCCGCGGCCTTTGCGTAACGGTTGGCCGCGTTCGCGACCGCCTGCGCATACTCGTCGGAGCCGTTGTACGCGAGCACGCCGGCACGCCAGCCCGCACGATCCACCATGTCGCCGCTGGCCCTGCACAGGTAGTTGGAGGTTGCGACGACAGCGTCGTCGATGTTCTGCGGATCCTCGACCCCGTCGCCGCTCCCGTCGACATGCCAGTTTCGCCAGGTCTGCGGGATGAGCTGCATCGGCCCGACCGCGCGATCGAACTCGGCATCGCCGTCGATCTCTCCGCCATCGGAATCCGGGATGTGCGAGGACGCGGAACCGTCGAGCGCAATCCCGAAGATTGGCGGAGAGACCGTGCCGTCCTCGCCCACCGTCGAGCCGCCGTGCCTGCCGTGGTCGCTTTCGACGAAACCGATCCCGGCAAGCGTCGACCAACCCAGCCCGCACGACGGCATGGCGCTGGCCTTCGCAATTGCTGCGCCCGCGTAGGCAGCCAATGCACGCTCCGGAATCCCTGAAGCCAGCGAGACTCGCCTGACCCACCCGTCATCGGCGTAGCCTGCCACGCCGCCGCGGATCGGCTCGGCCGCCACGGGAGGCGGCTCCGGCGGCAACGCATAGTCCGGGCCGGGCGGTTCCGCGGGCGACGACGTTGGCACCGGCTCCTGGTGGCGGGGAGTGAGCACGATGATGGTCAACGCGGAGAGCACGGCGACGCCGAGCACAACCGCCACGACGACAGTGGCGATCCTCGGAAGTCGGCGCGGAATGGAAGTCATCCCGGCTATCTCACCATGCGAACCCGGGAACTGCCGACACGGGTCCCGGCTACCATTGGGCGCATGGCAGATTCAACCTTTGACATCGTCAGCAAAGTGGACAAGATGGAGCTCGACAATGCGCTCCACCAGGCCCAGAAGGAGATCGCCCAGCGGTACGACTTCAAGAATGTGGGCGCCGACATCGGATTCAGCGGCGAGAAGATCCTCATGAAGGCCAGCACGGAAGAGCGCGTGAAGGCGGTGCTCGAAGTGTTCGAATCCAAACTCATCAAACGCGGCATTTCCCTCCGCAGCCTTGACGCCGGCGAACCGTACGCCTCGGGCAAGGAGTTCCGCATCGAGGCGGGCGTCAAGCAGGGCATCGCGCAGGAGGATGCCAAGAAGATTTCGAAGCTGATCCGCGACGAAGCCCCCAAGAGCGTGAAGGCGCAGATCCAGGGCGACGAACTGCGGGTGAGCTCGAAAAGCCGCGACGACCTTCAGGCCACGATGGCGATGCTCAAGGGCGCGAAACTCGACGTCGACCTGCAGTTCGTCAACTTCAGATAGCGCAGCGCCGCAGCGCGAGGGCGCACGACGGATCGGAGCACCGTGAACGGTTGGACACTGACCGTGTGGATTGCCGCGATCCTCGTCGCAATCGACTTCGTGGTGCGCGTCGTCGCGCTCATCGTCGTCCCGCGAAACCGGCGGCCGCAAACCGCCATGGCGTGGCTGCTCGCCATCTTCTTCCTGCCCTACATCGGCGTCCTGCTGTTCCTCGTGCTCGGCAGCCGGCACCTTCCGAAGGGCCGCCGCGACAAACAGGACGAAATCAACCGCTACATCCTGGAAACTACGGAAGGCATCGACCAGCTCTCGCATGAGCACCCGTGGCCGGAGTGGCTCGAGCCGATCGCGACCCTCAACCGCAACCTCGGCGCGATGCCCCTCGTAGGCGGAAACGACGCGCAACTGTACCCCGACTATCTGGAATCCCTGCAGGCGATGACGGATGCTGTGGGCAAGGCGAAGAAGTACGTGCACTCCGAGTTCTACATCATGGCCCTGGACGAGACGACCGCGCCCTATTTCGACGCCCTCGAAGCGGCCGCAGCCCGGGGGGTGACGGTACGGGTTCTGCTCGACCACATTGCATCGCTGCGCTCGCCCGGTTACCGCAGGACGATTCGCCGACTCAAGTCCATGGGAGTGAAGTGGCAGCTCATGCTCCCGTTCCAGCCGTTCCGCGGACGATTCCAGCGCATCGACCTTCGCAACCACCGCAAGCTCCTTGTCGTCGACGGGCTCGTCGCGTTCACCGGCTCGCAGAACATCATCGATTCCAGTTACAACAAACGCTCCAACCTGCGCCGCGGCCTGCACTGGATCGACCTCATGGTGCGATTCGAAGGGCCCATCGTCGCGGGAATCAACGCGCTGTTTGTCACGGATTGGTACAGCGAAACCGACGAACTGATCACGCGCGAAGTGAGCCCGGCGCGAAAGGCTCCCGTGCGGGAACGGGTCGGAGCGCAAGTCGTCCCGAGCGGGCCGTCGTTCGACGGGGAGAACAACCTGCGCCTGTTCAACTCGCTGCTCTACGCGGCACAGGAGCGCATCACGATTTGCAGCCCCTATTTCGTGCCAGACGAATCCATGCTGTATGCGATCACGACCGCCGCGCAGAGCGGGCTCAACGTCGAAGTCTTCATGTCGGAGATCGGCGATCAGCCTGTCGTGTACCACGCCCAGCGCAGCTACTACGAGGAGTTGCTGAAGGCCGGGGTGCGGATCTGGCTTTATCGCGCCCCCACCGTGCTGCATCCGAAGCATTTCACGATCGACGACCAGGTGGCCGTGATCGGCTCGAGCAACATGGACATGCGGTCGTTCAGCCTGAACCTGGAGATTTCCGTGATGGTGAGAGGTCACTCATTCGTGAGCGACCTGCGCGAGCTGGAGGACGACTACCGACGCAACAGCAGGGAGCTCGGCCTCGACGAGTGGCTCGCACGCCCGTTCTTCTCGAAAGTGCTCGACAACCTCGCGCGGCTCACATCAGCCGTGCAGTGAGGCGCTCAGTCCGCGCGCGAGATGTCCACCATCTCGTCCCGAGGAACCACCTTGATGCGTTCGCGCTCCTCTGCTTCGCCAAGAGCGCGCTCGTGCGCATCCAACCGGTGCCAACCCTCCACCGTCGTGAACCGGATGCCGCGTGCGTCGAGCATGGCCGCGACCGCCTCCGGTGACGGCTCCTCGGGCGACCACCATTGAGCCTGATCCCCGAGAACGGCCTGCACGGTCTCCATCGCGTCGCTCTTCGTCGCGCCGATCAGCCCGACCGGGCCCCGCTTGATCCAGCCGCTCGCGTACACCCCAGGCACTTCTTCGCCCTCATCGTCGATCGCACGGCCAGCACGGTTGGGGATGACGCCCCGGCGATCATCGAACGGGATGTCCGCAAGCGGCGTGCCGAAGTAGCCGATCGCCCGGTACACGCCGTCGACCGCGTAGTCGCGGAACTCCCCCGTGCCTTCGACGCCGCCCTCGCCATCCGGGGCTGTGCGCTCAACGCGGATCCCGGTCACCCGGTCAGTTCCGAGAATCTCGACGGGGCGCGAATAGAAGTGCAAGTGGATGCGGCGCGACGCCTGGCCTGTCGAACGCGATCGCCAGTCGGTGAGGACCCGGTTGATGACGAACAACTGCTTGTTCGTGGCGATGGAACGCTCATCCGAAGGGTCGATTCCGAAGTCCGCCTCGTCGAGGATGAGGTCGACGTCCCGCAACTCGCCGAGCTCCCTCAATTCGAGCGGCGTGAACCTCACCTGAAGCGGCCCGCGCCGACCGAACAGGTGAACGTCCGTGATGGGCGATGCGGCGAGCCGCGCGTACACGCTCGCCGGCACCTCAGTCGGCAGCAGGTCCTCGGCGTGTTTCGCGAGCATGCGCGTGACGTCGAGGGCAACATTGCCGTTGCCGATCACGGCCGCCGTTCGTTGGTCGAGCGGCCAGTCGCGCGGAACGTCCGGATGACCGTCGTACCAGCTCACGAACTCGGCGGCGCCGAAACTGCCGGGCAGGTTCACGCCGGGGATCTCCAGTTCGGCATCCTTCACGGCTCCCGTCGTGAAGATCACCGCGTTGTAGTGGCGCTTCAGATCGTCGAGCGTGATGTCGCGGCCGTATCGCACGTTGCCGAACAGGCGGATGTTGCCGCCATCCAGCACCTCCCGCAAGGCGTTCACGATTCCCTTGATCCGCGGATGGTCGGGGGCGACGCCGTACCGCACGAGGCCATAGGGTGCAGGCAACTGCTCGAACAAGTCGATCGACACGTCGAAGTGCCGCTCCGCCTTGAGGAGCAGGTCGGCCGCGAAGATCCCGGCGGGGCCCGCGCCGACGATCGCCACGCGCAGCGTGGTGCGCGGCAGTTCCGTCACTGAAGTCTCCTGCGGAGTGGGACCCATTGGGTTGCGCAGTCTCAGTTAGAACGCTCGACGAGCGTGTCGGCGAACCTCGTGAGCGCGCGGCGGACGGGTGCGTCGGGGAGCGCGGACAGCGCCTCAACGCCCTCCCGGGCCCACCGGCGTGCTTCGTCGAGCGTTGCCCCGGTCACCGGGTGGACACGCAGCTCGGCGACCGCGTGAGTGAACTCCTCAGTCGCCACGGGCCCGCCGTTCACACCGCGATCGATGCGCGCCAGAAGGGCCGCCGCGTCGGCGTCATCCACGGCGAGCTTCCTCAGGTACAGGATGGGCAGCGTCGCGACCCCGGCACGCAAGTCGGTCCCCGGCGTCTTCCCGGTTTCATCCACTTCCGCCGAAAGGTCGATGACGTCGTCGATCAACTGGAACGCGACCCCGATCTTCTCGCCGAACTCGCGCACCGGTTTCTCGTACTCGGTCGGCGCGTTCGAGAAGATCACCCCGACTTCGGCCGCCGCGGAGATGAGCGACCCCGTCTTGTCCCTAAGCACCTGAATGTAGTGCTCGATCGGGTCATCGTCAGGATCCGGCCCGATCGTTTCGTGAAGCTGCCCGAGGCAAAGGCGTTCGAACGTCAAAGCCTGCAACCGCACAGCCCGCTCGCCGAGGCTCGCGATGAGCCTGCCGGCTCGCGCGAAGAGAAGGTCACCGGTGAGGATTGCGACCGAGTTTCCCCACACCGACTGCACACTCGGAACGCCCCGTCGCAGTTCCGCCTCATCCATGACGTCGTCGTGGTACAGCGATGCGAGATGCGTGATCTCCATCGCCTGGGCAGCCACGATGACATCATCGATGTTCCCCTCGCCCAGTTGCGCCGTCAAAAGGGTCAGGGTCGGACGGATCCGCTTGCCTCCCGCGTCGAACAGATAGCGGGCCGTGACGTCCGCCAGATTGTCGGCGAACGTCATTTCGGCGAGAAGGCCGCTCTCCACCTTCTCGAGACCCTCCTCCAGCGCGACAGCGAATCGTCTGTCCTCCGCGGACGCGAAAAGCGTTTCGCCTAGGCCGATTGCCGACTTCAGCTTGTGGCGGCGCCGCAATTGCTGGATCTCCTGCTGAGACCTCATGCCGTCTTCGCTTCCCCGGTCACCGGCTTCGCCCGTGCCTTGCGATTCGGCTTGTGGCCGCGATGCAGGGCCACGACACCGGAGGTCAGGTTGCGGTAGGCGACCCGGGTGAAACCGGCGCCGCGCATCCACTGGCTGAGCGTGGCCTGATCCGGCCACTCGTTGATCGACTCGGCGAGGTAGGTATAGGCCTCGGGGTTCGAACTCGCGACTTCGACGACCCGCGGCATGACGTACTTGAGGTACGCGCCGTATCCGGCACGAAGGAGCGCTTGAGTCGGTTTGGAGAACTCGCACACGACGACGCGCCCGCCGGGCTTCAACACTCGGAACATCTCCTTAAGCGCTTTGCGCGGATCCTCGATGTTGCGCAAACCGAACGAGATCGTGACAGCGTCGAATTCGTTCGCTTTGAAGGGAAGCGCCATTGCGTCCGCCTCGAGAAACTCGATTTTCGGGTGCTTCGTGCGGCCCACCTCGATCATGCCCGGGGAGAAGTCGACGGCGACCACGTCCGCGCCGCTGCGGGCGATGGCGGCGGAACTCGTACCGGTTCCTGCCGCAATGTCGAGGATGCGCTCCCCCGTGACGGGCGCGATCGCCCGTACGGTCTGGAACCGCCACAACCATGAATTTCCCACCGACAGGAGGGCATTCGTCCTGTCGTAGTTTTTGGCCACGCCGTCGAACATCGCCGCAACCTCGTCGGGTTGCCTGCTCAAATCCGCCGTGGCCATACCTGCCAGTCTATTCGGCCACGGGGACGCGCCGCCGTCACCCCAACCGAGGCTACGCTGGTGACGTGATCGAGCGCGGACGAGAGCTTCCCTCCCTCACTTCATCGACAGTGCGAATCGACGACCTGACATCGCTTGCCGACCTCCTCCCGCCGAGGGAACAGTTGCTGTGGCTGCGCCGCGGCGAAGGAATGGTGGGGTTCGGCTCCGCTCTTCGCCTCGAGTTCTCCGGAGCAAACCGATTCGAGGATGCGGCCAGAGACTGGCGCACACTTGCCGGTCGCGCGACGGTGGACGATCCGCTCGGCATCCAGGGCTCAGGTCTCATCGCATTCGGCGCGTTCGCGTTCTCGAGCCGCTCTGAAGCCCCCAGCGTTCTCATCGTCCCGTCGCTCGTCGTGGGCCGTCGGGACGGGCAGGCCTGGCTCACCCGCATTCGCCTCACCGACGATGCTCAACCGGAAACTGCGGTGCCCGCGCCGCGCACGCCCACCCCGATCGGGAGCGTCGCCTTCGGCAGCGGCGCGCTCAGCCCCGACGGTTACCTCGCGGCGGTCGATGCGGCTTTGTCCAGAATCGACAGCGGTGAACCGAGCAAAGTCGTGCTCGCGCGGGACATGGTCGCGCAACTGCCGCCGGGCGCAGACACCGCGGCGGCGTTGGCGGTGCTCGCGAGCGGGTACCCCGACTGCTGGACGTTCGCGGTCGACGATTTTCTCGGATCGAGCCCGGAAACCCTCGTGGGAGTGAGCACCGGCACAGTGACGGCGCGCGTGCTCGCCGGCAGCGCAGCGCGCGGAGTGGACTCGGCAACCGACCAGCAGGCATCCGTCGCGCTCGCCACCTCGGCCAAGGACCAGGACGAGCACCAGTACGCGGTGCAGAGCGTGCTCGCCGCTCTCCGGCCGCACAGCCCTGCGGTCACGGCCAGCGAAATGCCGTTCACGCTGAGGCTCCCGAACCTGTGGCATCTCGCGAGCGATGTGGAGGGCGCGCTCGCCGACGGCTCGAGTTCACTCGACCTGATCGGCGCACTCCACCCGACGGCTGCCGTTGCGGGCACCCCGACCCGGTCGGCGGTGTCCCTCATCGATGAGCTCGAACCGTTCGACCGCGGACGTTACGCGGGACCCGTCGGTTGGGTCGGGTCGGATGGCGACGGCGAGTGGGCGATCGCCCTGCGCTGCGCCCAGATCGGTCGTGACGATGTTCTGCGCGCCTACGCGGGCGCCGGCATCGTCGCCGAGTCTGTCGCTGACCACGAACTCGCGGAAACGTCGCTCAAGTTCCGCCCCATCATCGAGGCGTTCACCGCGTAAGCTCGCTCCGCAACACCGAAGCTCGTCCTGTTCAGGATGCCGCGAGACGCTTCCGTTCCGCTTCGACATCGAAGGTGGCGACGGGCCACTTCGGGTCGAGTCGGCGCAGCGCACCCAGCAGAAGCCGCTGCACGGCAATCCGGGCATACCATTTGCGATCGGCGGGAACCACAAACCACGGCGCGGCCGGCGTCGACGTGCGTTCGAACACGAGCTGGTACGCGTCCTGGTAGTCGGGCCACAACACTCGCTCGTCAATGTCTCCCGGGTTGTACTTCCAGTGCTTGTCCGGGCGATCGAGACGCTCCGCGAGCCTCGCCTTCTGTTCGCCGGGGCTGATGTGGAGCATGACTTTGATGATCGTCGTGCCCTCCGCGACGAGCTCATCCTCGAACGCCACGATCTGCCCGTACCGCGCCTCGATTTCGTCGATCGGCGCGAGGCTCCGCACCCGTCCGATCAACACGTCTTCGTAGTGGGAGCGGTCAAACACTCCGACGATCCCGGGTCCCGGAACCTGGCGGCGTACGCGCCAGAGGAAGTCGTGGGAGAGCTCCTCCGGCGTCGGTTTCTTGAACCCGTAGACTTTCGTCCCCTGCGGGTCGATCGCCCCGATCACGTGGCGGATCACCCCGCCCTTGCCCGCCGTATCCATGGCCTGCAGAACGAGAAGGACCCGCCTCGCGTCCCCGGATCGGCTTTGGGCGTACAAGCGCTCCTGGAGCTCGGCGACGGCGGCGCCGGATTCGGCGAGAACCCTCTCGCCGTCCTGCTTGTCGCCGGCGAAGCCCGGCGTGGACCTCGGGTCGACCTGTGACAACGCGAATCCGTCTCCCACCGCGAGGAGGGGTGCGGGGTCTGCTATCCACTCGGATCTCGACATGAGCCGATGCTACCGGCGCGAACCCCTGACCGCAGCCGGAAGATCTGGGCTCGAGCTCAGGCTCGGGGCAGCGGAACTTCGATGATGGTCCGTCCTTTGGGGCTGCTGAGCGCTTCGTCGAGTTCGCCGCGATTGGCGGCCAGACGGTATTGCCATCCGTACGCGTGGGCCACTGCGTCAAGCCGGGCGGCGTGCGGCGTGTACATGACACGGTCGAATACCTCCGAGTCCGCGGTTGCCGCGACCTCCAGGGAGTCGAAGATCGTCCCGCCGCCGTCGTTGCCGACGATCACCTGGATGCGCGGTTCCGGTTCGCCGGGCGCTGCGAGGAGAGACCCCGCGTCGTGCAGGAAGGCGAGGTCCCCCAACACCAGACGGGTTGTCCCCGCCGGCGCGTTTCCGGCATCCGCGGCGAGCTGGCTGCCGAGGGCGATTCCTACCGCCGTTGCTATCGTGCCGTCGATTCCGGCGAGGCCACGATTCGCATGCACGCGGATGCGTTTGCCCGGCACGACGCTATCGGCTTCGCGGATGAGCCGCGACGATCCGAACACGAGCCTGTCGTGAGGCCAGGTTTTCTGCCACACGGCGTCCACGAGCATGCGTCGCGTGACGGGCTCACGGTAGACCTCGAGCTGAGCTTTCGCAAACGCGGCAACCGCTGCGGTGTCGTCCGTGCGCGCTGCTGCAGGGTCGATGGCGGTGTCGTCGTCGACGAGTGCGCGGCTCGCAGCCACCCAACTGCCGAGCCAGCTCGGGTCGGCGTCCGCGGTTGGTCCGACAACCTCGATGGCCTCGGTGAAGGTCTCGACCCGGTGCCCGGGGTTGAACGCCTCGCCGGCATCCCCTCTGACCACAATGGTTTCGACGTCGTCGCGTTCGATGAGCTGCGGAACTTCACGGCTCAGCGTCGGGTGCCCGAACACGATGGCGCGGCGGACGCGCCCGCCGAACTCTGGAGTGCGGAGCAGTTCACGGTATGCGACGACGAGGTTGCGTCCGAAGTGCGCGCCGCTGGATACTTCCGCAATCAGGGGGGCCCCGAGCGCTCGCGCGACCGCTTCCGCCTCCTCGCCCGCGGCGTGCCCTGCGATGACGACGGTGAACGGCTCTGGCGCGATCTTGATCGGTTCGACCGGGCGCGCGACGCGGGCGGGGTCCGCCCCACCCACGCCGTCGAGGACGGCGGAGTCGAACGGGCCGGAGAGGGGCTCGCGGAACGCCATGTTCACGTGCACTGGTCCGGGGGTTCCCGAGTTTCCGACCGCTGCGGAGACCGCCGCTCTGGCCAGTTGCGCGGGGAATCCTTTGTCGAATCCGCCAACGCTCGGTGCCTCGACCTCTCGGGCGAACCGGACGAATTCGCCGAACATCCCGCGTTGGTTCGTGGTCTGGTTCGATCCGATCCCGCGTAATTCCTCCGGGCGATCCGCCGTCAGCAGGATGAGCGGGACTCCCGAGTGGTGCGCCTCCAGTACGGAGGGGAGCAGGTTGCCGACTGCTGTCCCCGAGGTCGTGATGACGATGGCCGGCGTTCCGGTCTCGACCGCGAGTCCGAGCGCGAGGAATCCGGCCCCGCGTTCATCGATGCGAACGGTGAGCGTGATGAGCCCTGCCTTTTCGAATCGCGCGGCCGCGAGCGCGAGCGCCTGCGATCTCGATCCGGGGCACACGACGACATGGCGAACGCCTTGCCGCACGAATTCGGCTAGCACTGCCGCCGAGAATTCGGTGGCGGTGGCGCCGTGGGTCATGTGTGTTTGGAGTCGTCGTCGAGGTCGGCTATTTCCTTCTCGAGCTGGCGGATGCGTTCCTCCTGCTCGGCGTCGGTGGCGATCCGGCGCAGGAATGACGGGTCATCGTCCGGGGCTGTGCCGATCCGGCTTCGCCCTTTACCCTGGCTGCGATCCTTGCCGACGATGAACCAGAGCGCGCCGCCAATGACGTTGAGCACGAGGATCACGACGATCCAAACACCCTTGGGAACCCCTCGAGCACGGCGGGCGTCGGTCAGTGAGCAGTCGACGACGGCATAAACCCAGAATCCGACGGCGAGTGCACCAACGGCTAGTGTCAGAAAGGCTCGCATGTGCTGATTCTAGGCCAGCAGGCCGAGAACTGCCGGGGAGCGCCCGGGCGCAACGTTCGTTGCCGGGCCCGATCGCCGACGTGTTTGCGGTTGGTTACTGCCGGTCGCCGACCAGAATGGGGACTTTGTCGACGGCATCCATTTGTCGGATGCGGGATCCGGTGGTTGGTCGCCATTTTTGGGTGGTGTCGAGCCACGGTGGTGCCTTCACGTGGGGTGCACCGTTGATCATCCGGAACTGCCAACCGGATGTGTCGAGGGTTCGGTGATGGAACCAGCACAGCAAAATGCCATTGTCTGTATGAGTTGGGCCACCATTTTCGGCCGGGTCGACGTGATGAATTTCGCTCCACGCGGCGGGGATGTGGCAGCCGGGGACGCTGCATTCCCCATCCCGCAGGGCGATCGCTCGACGCTGTTGAGGGGTGAAGCAGCGTTCGGTCGAACCCATGTTGATGATGCGGCCGTAGTCGTCGAACACGACCCGTTGGATACCGCCATTGCAGGTGTACTGCTTGACCACCCGCATGGAAACCGGGGTATCCAGCCCGTCGATGTGCCCGACTCCCCTGTTGTTGTCGATGCCGGCGTCAAGGTCGGACAGCCGAACACTGACCATGACGGCCGGTGCCGCGCCACCCATCGAGGGTGTTTGGGCGCTGCGTGCGGCTGTGTCGACAATGCCCGCGAAAATGTCATGGCACTGCTGTTCCCGCGTGCGCGGGTCCCGTTCCAGATCGTGTGCAGCCAGTTCTTCCGCGTCGAGAAACGCGGGCGCCGTGCGCGGCGACGTGTATGCATTCACGAGGGCGGTGAACTTCGCGGCGACATCCGGGATGAGCGCACCACGAACCGGCACGAGCCCGTTCTGCTCCCTCCCGATCGTGAACGAGCGCATCCGCAGGGCACGCTCCTCGATGGGGAGGCGGCCATCCTGGTCCAGCCGCGCCTTCCACACCTCGGTGTGAATCTTCGTGTCATCGGCGGTGCAGGGGTACGGCGATTCGGGTGCAGTGCAGGTGGCCGCGGCGACGAGTTCAAACTCCGCGGTCTCAATGGAGAGCGCATCCACCACGGGCGCAACCGAGGCGAGCCCTCGAACGATGAGGTAGGCACTGTCGAGTCCGAGGCTGCCCGATGCGAGCGCCTCCGCCACATGGGGAAACGACGCGGGCATCTGCTCCCCCACGAGCGAACACCGAGTACGTGTATTGCGCCCGACCTTCAGCCGCTTCGATAACGTTTCGCTGGAAGCGAGCGTGATCCGCTCAAGCAGTTCCGTCGACGTACGACACCCCTTCGTCGCCGCCAAACCATCAGTGCCGAGTTCATGGCGCGAACGGTGATCCACCTCGGCAGCCACCGCAACCTGCAGTGCACCAACCCATCGAGCCAACCGCTCCAGCGCCCCCGTGGACATCAACAGCTCGTCATCGGCCAGGCCGGAAACCTCGTCTGGCGCGCCCAGCCGACCGAGTTGTTCGACGATCGAGTCGAGTTCAGGGGCGAGGTTTCGCATAGCTCAGTTTACCACAATTTGACCCGAGTATCGAACATATGTTCGAGCATTTTGGTTGGCTTTTCACGCCCGCCTGAACGATCCGCCCGACCTCATCGCTTCCGGCGTGCCGGCGGCGCAAGCCCGACGAGAAGCGCGGCAACGAGCGCAAACTGGCCGACGATCGCGATGATCGGGCCGCTGGCCGCGGCGTCGCCACCGCTCGTCATGAACGTGTCCGCGAGCGACATGCCCATGTTGAATCCTGCAAACCAAAAAAGCGTGGCTGTCGCCCAGTGGAGGAGCAGCCCGGTCACGATAATGCGCCGAGCCGAAGAAAGCGGACTGTAGCGCGGGGTTCCGGCGAGAACCAGGAATGTCAACGATGCACCGCCCCACACGACCGCCCACGCCACGATGGAGGCCACAAGCGGCGACTCGTTGGCTGCCGCCATCCTTCCGTAAATTTCATCCAGTGTGAGTCCGGGAACCCTCGCCATCGGATTCCACACCGTGATGTGCAGAACCCCCACACCCACCGTCGCGAGAACGAGTGCAGCGAAAGGGACAGCCAGCCCGAGGCGCTCGGGGCCGGACAGTTGCCGAGAACGGAATGCTCCTTTCCGGGCAGCGCTTTTCCCAGCAACACCGTTCCCTGCAGCGCTTTCCCCGGCAGTGATTCGGACATCCCCCACAGCAGTTGACGCGCAAGCGCGCCCCCTGAAAGCCATGAGCGCTGCGATGCCGGAAAGAATCCCGAGCGCGGCAAAAATCAGGGCAAGCACCTGAATCGCCACTCCAACCCCTGCACTGCCCAGCAGTTCGTAACCGCTCCACAAGTACGAGCCGGAACCCAGAACGGCTGCGCTGCCTAAAAACGCGCCGGCCCAACGCCCCCGGTCTGCGGCAGGATGCGCGTTTGCCATGGCGGCGACAGAGGTTGATTCAGCTGACCCCGCAAGATCCGACTGCTCCATGTGGCCAACCTATCCTCAACCGCCCGCCGCCAACGAAACGGGGCCGGGCGAACCCTCCCCACCGCGCCGACCTAGACTGGAACCGTGAGTTCAACACGCCGGATCGTCCTCTACTCGATACTGCGAGTCGCCCTGTTCGCGATCCCCTTCATCGTGCTCATGCTCCTGAACATCTGGTGGTGGGTATCCGCGATCGCCGCCGCCGTGATCGCCGCGTGCATCTCCTACATCTTCCTGGACCGTCAGCGCAACGATGTCGCCGAAGCCGTGGCCGCCTGGCGGTCGCACTCGAAAACCGACACCGATAACGACGTCGAGAACGCGGCGTTGGACCGCCACGCGGGAGACTGAGCCTAGAACGCGATCGTGATCGCGAGCCACACGCCGTACACGAGCGCGGTCAGGCTTGACAGCTTCAATACGAGCAGGAACTCGCGGGAGGTCTTCGCCGTCAGGGCGATGACGACCGCGGGCACCGCCAGCAGGAGCGTGAAGTAGACGAAGTACGCGTTCAGGTAGAACAGCACGTAGAAATACAGAATCGCGAACGGCACGAGAGTGAAGATCGCGAACAGGATTCGCGACGGCCGATCCCCGATGAGAACGGACAACGTGCGCTTGCCGGCGACTTTGTCCTGCGGCAGATCCCGCAGGTTGTTCGCCAGTAGAACGGCGCAGGCCAGGAACCCCGCCGCGACTCCGCCGAGCCAGCTCTCCAGATTGACCGTTCCGACCTGGACGTAGGTCGTCCCCGCCGTCGCCACGACGCCGAAGAACACGAACACGAACAGTTCGCCGAAACCGTAGTAGCCGTACGGATGCTTTCCGCCCGTGTAGAACCACGCGGCGAGCACGCACGCCGCACCGACCGCGAGCAACCAGTACTGCTCGCTGAGCACGACGACGGCAACACCGGCAACCGCGGCAACCGCGAAGAAGAACAGGGCGACCGCGAGCACAGTGCGCGGCTTCGCGGCACCGGACCCGGTGAGCCGCGACGGGCCGATCCGATGGTTGTCCGTGCCGCGGATCCCGTCCGAATAATCGTTCGCGAAGTTCACCCCGATCTGAAGCCCGAGGGCCACCGCGAGGCACAGCAGCGCCCGCACCCAGTGCCAGTCCTGAAATCCAGATGCCGCATAGGCGGCGGCAGTGCCGAGGGCCACAGGGGAAATGGCCAGCGAGAGCGTGCGAACCCGCGCTCCGGCGATCCAGTCTTTCGCCGTCGCGCGCGGCGTCACGGGAATGGGCGAGCGGCCCCCGGGGCGACCGCCCTTGCGCTTCTTGCGTTTGGCCGGCGCCTTCTTCTCGTACGTGGGAGTCTCCGCGACCTTCTGCTTCGCAGACTGCTTCACCGGTTCGCGAACCGCACCCTTCACGGGAGTCTTCGCCGGGTCGACGCGCTGCTGTTTGGGTCTGCTGTTCTTGGCCACGACAGAATCCTATCGACGCCGCAACGCGACCCGATCCGGCTTGCCGCTCGAAAGGACCGGAATGGAGTCCACGACGACGACCTCCGCCGGCCGCGCCGCTGCGCCGAGCGCCGAACCGACTGCGTTGCGCACGAGTTCGAGGTCCACGGAGGTTGTCGAGAACACGATGGGCACTTCTCCCCAGGTGTCGTCGGCTCGCCCGACTACCACAGCACCCTCAAGGCCCGGCAGAGAGGTCACGACTTTCTCAACCGCGGTCAGCGAAACCTTGAGACCTCCGGACACGATCACGTCGTCTAGGCGGCCCGTCACCCGCAGAATCCCGTCGGTGATCAGCCCGGAGTCCGACGTGCGGTACCAGCGGCCGGCATCATCCGCATGGAACGCGAGCGCCGTTCGTTCGTCGTCGCCGAGATAGCCCTCCGCGAGCGTTGGTCCGCCGAGCTCGATCTCGCCGTCGACCACTCGCATCCGCGTGTCCCCGATCGGAACGCCGTCGTACACGCAGCCGCCGCTCGTCTCGCTCGAACCGTATGTGCGCGTCACGTTGAGCCCGAGCTCGAGCGCCTGCGCGAGTAGCGCGGCCGGCGTGGACTGACCGCCCACCAGAACTCGGTCGAATCGCCTCAACGCCTCGATCGCGGGGAGGGACTCCAGGAGGCGGGCGAGCTGGGCTGGCACGAGCGAGGTGTACCGAACGGGATTGTCGAGCGAGGCCGCGGCCGCGACGAATGAGGATGGTTCGAAGTGTGCGGAGTTCAGGACCACCGGTTCGGTGTCGGACGTGATCGAGCGAACGAGCACGTTGATCCCCGCGATGTAGTGCGCGGGCAGGGCCAGGAGCCACTGCCCCCGCGACCCGAGAGCCTGTTCGGCCGCCGCGGCGCTCGCGAGGAGCGCCCCGGCGCTCAGCGCGACCCGCTTCGACACCCCGGTGGAGCCGCTCGTTTGCACGACGAGCGCCACCGACCGTTCCACGTGGGTGGGGACAGTTCGACGCTCCGCAGCGCTGTCCAAAGGGAGGATGGCGTCGCCGCCGGCGAGCGCATCCCGCAGCGCCGGCAGCACCGTGCGCACATCGTCGGGCACGACCCGAAGCGGCCTGGTCATGGGAGTGGGCTGGTCATTTCGGCGTGCTGAACATCAGAACTGCCAGGGGAACGGCGACCAATCCGGTTCGCGCTTCTCAAGGAACGCATCCCTGCCCTCGACGGCTTCGTCGGCGCCGTACGCGAGGCGCGTCGCTTCCCCTGCAAAGACCTGCTGCCCCACAAGACCGTCGTCGACCGCGTTGAACGCGAACTTGAGCATGCGGATGGACGTGGGCGATTTCCTCAGGATCTCCTGCCCCCACGCCCAGGCCGTGCGCTCCAGTTCGGCATGCGGTACGGCGGCATTGATGGCCCCGGCCTCGAGCGCCCGCTGCGCAGAGTATTCCTGCCCGAGGAAGAACACTTCGCGCGCGAACTTCTGCCCCACCTGACGTGCGAAATACGCGCTGCCGTAACCGGCATCGAACGAGCCGACATCCGCATCCGTCTGCTTGAAGCGGGCGTGCTCCGCGCTCGCGATCGTGAGGTCGCACACGACATGCAGAGAGTGCCCACCGCCGGCCGCCCAGCCCGGGACCACTGCGATGACCACCTTCGGCATGAAACGGATGAGCCGCTGCACTTCGAGGATGTGGAGCCGGCCGGCCCTACCGGCATCCGGATGCCCGCGCGTGCCCGAGTCCCCCGAGTACTCGTACCCGCTGCGCCCGCGCACGCGCTGGTCGCCACCCGAACAGAACGCCCAGCCGCCATCTTTCGCGCTCGGCCCGTTGCCGGTGAGCAGGACGACGCCGATGCGCGGATTCTGCCGCGCATCATCCAGCGCCCGGTACAGTTCGTCCACGGTGCCCGGACGGAACGCATTGCGCACTTCGGGTCGGTTGAACGCGACCCGCGCCATCCGGCCCGCCGCGTCGTGGTGGTACGTGATGTCCTCGAGTTCGCCGAATCCGTCGACGGGCTTCCACAGCGCAGCGTCGAAAAGCTCCGAAACCGCGGCCATCAGAGTGTTCCGAAGAAGGAGAGCACGTTGAGCAGGATGAGCGGGTTCGCAATGACCGCGACGACCATGGCCGCAATGCCCCACTCGCGCCTGGGGCCGCGCAGGGCGACGAACAATCCGAGGGCGAGCGGCACGGCGGTGAGGACCACGAGGGTCTGCCCGATGGCCGTCGCGGCGAGCGGCTGCCCGCTCGTCGCGAGATTGATCGCTATCGCCTCCGCGATCACGAGGATCACGGCGATCGCGAACGCGATCAACCCCCACGGCAGAGGGCGCTTGGCGCTAGGTGCAGAGTCTCCTGGCGTCTCCTCGCGGGTTTCCCCGGCAACGTAATCGTCGAGCACGTGTGGTTCCTTTGCCTCGTGGTGGCGCTTCGCCTCCATCCTTTCAGGAAATTGCGCTCGGGAACGAGGCAGACTGGACGGGTGTATCCCAACGCCTCCGAATTGCTCGGGGCGGCACGCGTCGTGTCGCTTCCTCTCGCGCAGCGGTTTCGCGGAATCGACGTGCGCGAAGCGATGCTTCTGGAAGGGCCGGAGGGCTGGACCGAATTTTCGCCCTTCGTCGAGTACGACGACGCCGAGTCGGCGTCCTGGCTCGCCGCCGCAATCGACTTCGGGTGGAACCGGCAGCCCGAGCCTCTGCGCGACTCCGTGCGCGTGAACGCGACGCTTCCGGCGGTGGACTCCGCGGCGGTCGCCGAAGTTCTCGACCGGTTCCCGGGATGCCGAACGGTCAAAGTGAAAGTCGCCGAGCGGGGGCAGACGCTGGACGATGACCTCGACCGGGTCGCGGCAGTGCGAAGCCGGCTCGGTGCGGGCGGCCGCATCCGCCTCGACGCGAACGGCGGATGGGGGCTCGATGAAGCCGAGCGCGCGATTCGCGCCCTCGTCGAATTCGATCTCGAGTATGTGGAGCAGCCGTGCGCGAGCGTGCCGGAACTGGCGAACCTGAGAGCGAGAATCGCGGACCTGGCAGTTCTGATCGCGGCGGACGAGAGTGTGCGCAAGGCCTTCGACCCGCTCGCGGTCGCGAGAGCCGGTGCCGCGGACATTCTCGTCGTGAAAGCGCAGCCGCTCGGCGGGATCACGGCGGCCCTGCGCATAGTGGCGGACGCCGGCCTTCCCGTGGTCGTCTCGAGCGCGCTCGACACCTCCGTCGGGCTTTCGATGGGCGCCTGGCTCGCTGCCGCGATTCCCGAACTCGACTACGACTGCGGCCTCGGCACCGCGGCCCTGCTCTCGGGGGACGTGAGCGATCAGCCGCTGCTCCCCGTGGACGGCGCTATCCCGGTGCGCAGAGTTGAGGTAAGCGACGAGCTTCTGGAGCATCACGCGGCGGCGCCGGATCGCACCGCGTGGTGGCTCGAACGCCTCGAACGCTGCCGCCGGCTGCTCGACTAGTCCGTGTTCCGACCTGGCACCGGCTGGATGTGCCCGCGATAGATCTCGGCCCGGCGTTCGAACTCGGCCCGATCCGCCTCCCGCAGCATGAAGTCGCCGTGATACGCGATCGACATGTACTCCGGCTCCCAGCCGAACGCGGCGACTGCCTGGGCGGATTCGGCGGCCAGGACACCCGTCCTGTCCTGGCTGAGATCGAGGATCGTGAACTGCAGGCTCCCCCTGCTCACCTGCGGCGGCGCACCGGACAGCACCCAGCGGCCCTGATCGGCGAGCGTGAATCCTCCGAACTCCGGCACGCCTTCCGGCCCCTGGATGTTCTCGAGTTCAGGATTGCCAAACCCGTGTTCCGCCATGATTTTCGTGACGATCGCGATGGCGTTCTTCTTGTCCGCCTCGGATCTCAAGGTTTGCGTGGTCTGCCACGTTGCGCTGTCGTACGTGTTGAGCAGCGAGGTCCCCCGGAAACGGTTCGATTCGCGAACAACGTCGTCCTCGCCCTTGCGGACCCAATCGAAACCGAACTCGTCGGCGAGGGCGGCGCGGATGTCGGCCATGGCGGCATCCACGCGCGCCGACAATTGCTCGACGGTCTCGTTCCGCAGGATCTGATCCGTCGAGACCTGCGGAACGCCGGGGAACCGACTCCAGGGCTCTGCGGGCGGCGAGAACGCTCGGGCGAGCGCGATTCCGCCCGCCGTGCACGCGACGATCGCGACGACGGCGAACACGACCCAGCCGCGCCAGCCGCGCCAGCCGCGCCACCATCGCCACGCGAGGAATCGTCGCATGGCCGAAGGTTGTTGCAAATCAGAGTCCGGAGTAAGCGTGGAGCCCCTTAAAGAAGAGATTCACGATGGTGTAATTAAACACGACGGAACCGAACCCGATGAGCGCAAGCCACGCCGAACGCGTGCCGCGCCAGCCGCGAGTGGCCCGCGCATGGATGTACCCGGCGAACAGCACCCAGATGATGAACGTCCAGACTTCCTTCGTGTCCCAGCCCCAGTAGCGGCCCCACGCGCGCTCAGCCCAAATCGATCCCGCGATGAGCGTGAACGTCCAGAACACGAACCCCACAACGATCACGCGGTATGCGAGGTTCTCGAGCTTCTCCGCGGCCGGCATGGTGCCGAGGAAGCTGAGGCGGGCCAGGCGGTCCGCTTCGCGGCGCGACTGGAGCAGCTGGAAGATGGAAAGTCCGGCGCCCACGGCGAAGAACGCGGTCCCGAGGGTTGCGACGAACACGTGGATGACGAGCCAGTAGGACTGCAACGCCGGCGGAAGGGGCGAGATCGGCACGTAAAAATTGACGGTGCCGACGCCGAGCACGACGAGCGCGGCCCCGGAAATGTAGGTCCCGAGGAACCTCAGGTTCTGCCAGAACTGGAGCAGCAGGAACACCCCCACGATGACGCCGGAGGACACGAGCGAGAACTCGAACATGTTCGACCACGGCACGTGGCCGATCGCGAGTCCCCGCAGCACGGCCCCCGCCACGTGCAGCACCCAGGCGAGCACGGTCAGCGAAAACGCGATGCGCTCCATCCTGCGGGCGCCGGAGCCGGCAGCGAGACCACCCTCCGCTTCGCGCGGAACTTCGGCCGCTTTCTGGTTCTCCGCTGAGCGCTTGGCGAGGTCGAGCGTGAAGAACACGAAGGCCAGGAGGTAGACGGCCATGGCCGAGTAGATGGCGACAAGCGCGTAGGACGCGAGGGTTTCGGACACGGCTTCCAGCCTAAGCCTTCAGCCCGGCGGCATGGCGCTGCGCGATTGCCGCGACCGCGGCATCGAGCCCCGGGTCCTCACCGCGGGCGAGCCCCGCGTACTCGACTCTCACGGAACCGTCCTTCTCGTCGAGCGCCTTGACCCACACGCGCCGGCGCGGAATGAACAGCGAACTGAGTAACCCGAGCACGGCGAGAACCGCGAACAGCAGAACCCATGCCTGTGCGGGGTCGTGGTGGATGTCGAAAGAGGCGAACCGCGGAACGCTGCCCGACCAGTCCCCCTCGGCGGCATCCGGCGATGCGCTCTCGAACGTCACCGAGCCGAGCCCGTCCGGCAGATCGACCGTTTGGCCCGGCCGCAACTCGAGCGCGTCGATGCCGCTGTCGCCGCCGGCGATCTGGGTGAGGTCTTTCGGGTCGAGAGCGTACACGTTCTGGGGGATGCCGCTGTCGAGGCCAAGGTCGCCCTTGTAGGCGAACAGCGTGAGCACGGGGTTGCGCAAGTCGGCGTGAATCGACGTGAGCGCGCCCGTGGACAATTGCGCAGCCGTCGGGTAGAAGAATCCGAGGAACGCGAGCTGCTCCGGCAGCGCATCCGGGACCCGGATGACCCCCGTGGATGTGAGGTTGGAGTCCTGCGGAAGGAACGGAACGGATGCCGTGAAGGCGATGTTCCCCATGCCGTCCCGCACCGTGATCGTGGGGGCGTAGCCGTTGCCGAGGAGGTAGAGGTGGGTACCCGAGAACTCGAGCGGTTCGTTGACTTTGATGATCGATTCGGCGCTGTGGCCGCTGGGCAACCACGTGGTCACGTCGGCGACATAATCGATCGGTTGCCCGTACGCTCGGATGCTTTCCTCTTCGTACGTTGCGGAGAACTTGTCGAGCGTGAGGCGGTACGGCTGCAGGGACGAGTCGGTGAAGAACCGCCCGGGCGTGAACGAGTCGTAGGCCCCCTTGATGTTCACGAACGACTGCCCCTCGACGAGAACCTTCTGGCCCGTGTAGCCGAATCCGCCTCCGAGACCCACCGCGACGAGAATCCCGATGAGGGCGGTATGGAACACGAGGTTTCCGGTCTCGCGCAGGTAGCCGCGCTCCGCCGAGACCGACAGGTCCTTTGCGCCGTGAAACTGCGCCACCCGGTACCCGCTCGCGCGAAGCTGGACGCGGGCGGCCTCGACCGCCGCGGCCGCATCCACGCCCTCGGCGGGTTCGAGCGTTGCCGTCTCAAAGGACGCGAGGCGCTCGAGGCGTGCGGGCGTGCGCGGCGGCTTCGCGCGAAGAGCGCGAAAGTGATGCAGCGTTCGCGGGAGCACGCAACCGATGAGCGAAATGAACAGTAGAAGGTAGATGGCCGAGAACCAGACGGATGTGTACACGTCGAACAATTGGATGCGGTCGAGCACGGGTGCGAGCTGCGGGTTGTTCGCATAGAACTGGATCACGCCGTTCGGGTCGGAACTGCGTTGCGGCCACATCGACCCAGGGACCGCGGCGACCGCGAGCAGAAGCAGGAGCACGATCGCGGTGCGCATGCTCGTGAGCTGGCGCCAGAAGAACCGCACGTACCCGGAAAAATTCAGTCGCGGCTGCGTGATGTTGGGGTTGGGGCGCACGGGCGGTCCCGAACCCTCGACGTGGTCAAAGGGGCGTGACAAAAGCTCCAATCACCGCCCCGAACGCCGAAACCATCGCCTGCCAGAGTCCTGTCACCATGAGCAGTCCGACGAGGACGAGCACCGCGCCGCCCACGACATTGACGACGCGGATGTTGCGCTTCAACCACGTGACGGATCCGCTCACCCAGCCGAACCCGAGCGCGACGAGCAGGAACGGGATTCCGAGGCCGAGGCAGTACACGGCGCCGAGCAGCGCACCGCGCGCCGGGGAACCGCCGTCGAGGCTCAGGGCGAGAACCGCCGTGAGCGTCGGCCCGATGCAGGGCGCCCAGCCGAGGCCGAACACGAGGCCGAGGAACGGGGCGCCGGCGAGGCCGGTGGCGACGCGCCAGCCTGGCCTGGCCGTGCGTTGCAGGAACGTGAACTGGCCGATGAACACGAGGCCCATGAGGATGACGATGACGCCCGCTACGCGCGTGATGATGTCCATCCACTGTTTGAGCAGGAGCCCCGCCACCCCGAACACGAGGCCGAACGTGACGAACACGAGACTGAATCCGAGCACGAACAGCGCGACACCCAGCAGGAGGCGCCTCCGGTTTTGCGACAGGGTTGCCCCCTCGCCGTCCCCACCGGCGAATCCGCCCACGAACCCGAGGTATCCGGGAACGAGGGGCAGGATGCAGGGTGAGGCAAAGGAGATGATCCCGGCCAGGAGGGCAATCGGCAGTGCGATGACCAGGCTCCCGCTCAGAACGAGTTCGCCGACGGGATTCATGGACCGCTTTCCTCTTCGACGACGGTCTTGATGATGGCGTCCAGAATCGACGCGGACTGGATCTCGCCGAGAATGCGCGCGGCGACTCGCCCTTCACGGTCGAGCACGATCGTCGTGGGGAGGGCGCTCGGCGCCACGGTTCCGGCGAACGCGAGCTGAACTGCGCCGGAGTTCGCGTCGATGATGGACGGGTAGGTGACGCCGTAGTTGCGTGCGAACGCCTGCGCGGTCTGCGGCTCATCGTACGTGTTCACTCCCAGGAAGTTCGCCCCCTGGCCCGCCCACTTCTGCGACGACTTCTCCAGGAGCGGCGCCTCGGCCCTGCACGGCGCGCAGTAGCCTGCCCAAAAATTCACGACGAGGACCTTGCCCTCGTAGTCGACACGGGAAACCTCCATCCCCGAATCTGTCGTTCCCGTGAACACGATGGGGTCCTTCCGGTTCTCGGGCGCGATCTCGAGGACGCTGCCGTCCCCTGCCACATAGTTCTTGTTGCCGCCGGAACCGTAGTCGATGGCGAGCTGGTCGGGTGCCGAGCAGCCGACGAGCAGGAGCGATGTGATGGCCGCGACGACTCCGAAACGTACGGCGCCGAGGCGGGTGGGTGGCCGCGTCACACGGCCCCCGAGTCCACAGCCTGAGCGAGAAGGTCGGATGCCGGATCTCGGTAGGCGACCTCCACGAACTCGTCTCCGCGACGCTCGAACGTCGTGATGCTGGAGAGACTGCAACGGCGCTTTCGCGGATCGTGCCAGAGGCGCCTGCCGGCGAGCGCGTTCGTGAGCGTCCAAATCGGCAACTGGTGGCTCACGAGCACGGCGTCGCCACTGTCAGTGCCGTTCCACGCGTCCTCGAGCGCCGCGAGCATCCGGCTCGCAATGGAGTCGTATGCCTCGCCCCAACTCGGCCGGAACGGGTTCACGACCCACGGCCATGACCGCGGACGCAGGATCACCTGCGGCCCGAACTCGAACGTTCTGCCCTCGAATCGGTTGGTCGGTTCGATGAGGCGTTCATCCGTCTCGATGGGGAGCCCGAACACGCGGGAGAAGGGTTCAGCCGACTCCTGGGCGCGCTGAAGCGGCGAGGAGACGAGTTTCGCGACCGGCCGCCCTTCCGCCTTCACGGATTCGGCAGCAGCAGCAGCCATCCGCACGCCGAGCTCGGAAAGGTGGTAGCCGGGCAACCGTCCGTAGAGCACGCCGTCGGGGTTGTGAACCTCCCCGTGGCGGACCAGGTGGATGAGCGATGCGGGCACCCGTCCAGTCTAAGCAAGTCTGTCTGGACTCTAGACTTGAGCGGTGACCGAACGCACCCTCATCAGAAATCTTGCCGCCAGAACCGACGGACCCGTGACTGTCTCCGGGTGGGTGGATACGGTTCGCGACCAGAAGAAGGTGCAGTTCGTCGTACTGCGCGACGAGTCCGGTGCCCTCCAGCTCGTCCACCCGCGCGCGGCGCTCCCTGAGGAGGTTGCCGAAGGCAACCGTCTCGAAGGGAGCCAACAGGCAGCGTCCGACCCCATCGCCGACACCATCTCCGCGCTCGGCACGGGCACGTTCATCACGGTCACGGGCACCCTCAAGCACGACGAGCGCGTGAAGCTCGGCGGTATCGAGGTGCTCATCGGTTCGATCGACGTCGTGTCGGAGGCACTCGAGTCGCCGATCGCGGAGGACACGGGCGTCGACAAGCGCATGGACTGGCGTTTCCTCGACCTGCGCGTGCCGAAGCACCACCTCGTGTTCCGAATCCAGACCACGCTCGAGCACGCCTGGCGCACGTATTGGGTCGAGCACGACTTCGTCGAGATCCACACCCCCAAACTCATGGCGAGCGCGAGCGAGTCGAAGGCCGAGCTGTTCGAAGTGAAGTACTTCGAGGGCACGGCGTACCTCGCCCAGAGCCCGCAATTCTTCAAGCAGATGGCGCAGCCTGCCGGATTCGGCCGCGTGTTCGAGATCGGCCCCGCGTTCCGCGCCGACCCGAGCTTCACGAGCCGCCACGCGACGGAGTTCACGAGCGTCGACTCGGAGATCAGCTGGATCGACAGTCACGAAGACGTCATGCGGTTGCACGAAGACCTCATGGTGGCCGGGTACACCGCGGTGAAGGAGAAACACGGCGCCGAGATTCTGGAGGCGTTCGGCATCGAACTCGCCGTGCCGTCGACGCCGTTCCCGCGCATCCCGCTCGCCGAAGCGAAGAAGATTGTGGCGGAGCGCGGTTACGAGGTCCCCCGCCACGACGACGACATGGACCCGGAGGGCGAACGCCAGATTTCGGCATACGTGAAGGAGAAGTTCGGGCACGACTTCGTGTTCCTCACCGACTACGCCTCGAGCATCCGCCCGTTTTATCACATGCGGCACGACGGGGATGCCGGCCTCACGAAGAGCTACGACCTGATTCTGAACGGCGTCGAGATCTCCACGGGAGCCCAGCGCGAACACCGCGTCGAGGTGCTCGAAGCTCAGGCGCGCCAGAAGGGCGTCGACCCGGAAGAGCTCTCCTTCTACCTCGACTTCTTCCGCTACGGAGTACCTCCGCACGGCGGATTCGGGATGGGGCTCGCGCGCGTGCTCATGCTCATGCTGGGCCTTACGAACCTGCGCGAAGCCACGTACCTGTTCCGCGGTCCGACGCGCCTCCTGCCCTGATCCGCGTTCCGGCGGCCACGTAAACTGGCACCGCGCGACATTCTGGAGGTCGAGATGACGGACACACTGACCGACGTCATGGCCGAGCTCGCCGGGCTTGAGGACCCGAAGGTCCGCGCCGTGAACGAGAGGCACGGGGACGACCACGGCGTCAATCTCGGCAAACTCCGCGCGTTTGCCAAGCGGCTGAAAACGCAGGAAGACCTGGCGCAGAACCTATGGGCCACGGGCGACACCGTTGCGCGACTGCTGTCGATTCTGATCTGCCGCCCGAAATCGTTCACGCGGGACGAACTGGATGCGATGCTGCGCGAGGCGCGCATTCCGAAGGTGCATGACTGGTTGCTGAGCTACGTCGTGAAGAAGAGTGCCCACGCGGAGGATCTCCGCGAGTTGTGGTTCGCGGACCCGGACCCGGTGGTCGCGAGTGCCGGCTGGGCGCTGACCGCCGACCGCGTCGTCAAGGACCCGACTGGTCTCGACCTGGCGGCCCTGCTCGACACCATCGAAGCGCACATGAAGGACGCCCCCGACCGCCTGCAGTGGGCGATGAACACATGCCTCGGCCACATCGGGATCGAACACCCGGAGTTTCGGGCGCGCGCCATCGACATCGGCGAGCGCCTCGAAGTGCTCAAGGACTACCCGACACCGCCGAACTGCACGTCGCCGTTCGTTCCGCTGTGGATTGCGGAAATGGTCTCTAGACAGTGAAGTCGACAGCGCACCGCTCTGCGGCCAACTCGTCGACGAGCGCGAGCACCTTTTTGTGCTCCGGGTGCAGGCGGTAAACCTCGAGCGCGTCGAGGTCGTCCACGTCGACCGTGAGGGCGAGATCCCAGTTTCCCGGCCGCTCGAGAATGTTCGCGCCCACCGAGAGCGCGCGGATCTCTCCAATGTGCGCGGGAAGCGCCAGAAGCGCCCCGGAGAGGCGCTCGACGCTGCTCGCGCGCTCCGCATCCGCGGTCGCTTTCATGCGGAACAGGACAATGTGGCGCAGCATGCTCAGCCTTCCAGAATGGCTGTGCGCAGCTTCTGGGCGTCCACGTGCCAGTGCGCGTGCTCTGAGCCGTTCACCAGGATCACGGGAATCTTCTCCCAGTAGCGCTCATGCAGCTCAGGGTCGTCGAGGATCGAGCGCTTCACGATTGTGGTCGGGACGTCAGCTTCGAGTTCGGTCACGACGGCGTCGATGACGGACTGGGCGACATCGCACAAGTGACAATCGGGTTTGCCGATAATCGTGAGCTCGACGGCAGCCACGGCGGTCGAGCGAGACTACTTCTTGTTGCGGCGCTGGTGACGCGTCTTGCGCAGCAACTTGCGGTGCTTCTTCTTTGCCATGCGCTTGCGACGCTTCTTGATTACCGAACCCATACACACCTCACTGATTGTGGCCCCGCGAAAAGTGGGGGCCGTGACGATCGGGTCCGATTCGAACCGCGAAAAATGCCTCGGACAAGTCTAGCGGATCGTCCATCCCGCTCGATGAGCGCCCGCGTCAGCCGACGGCGCTGACTACCCGACAGCGCTGTCCCGCCCCGTGATGTGGGTGTCGATAGCGGATTGCACCGCGGACTCGGGAACGCGAAAGGAGCGCCCGAACCGGATGGCAGGCAGTTCACCGGAGTGGACGAGCCGATACACCGTCATTTTCGACACGCGCATCATTTCGGCCACTTCCGCAACCGTGAGAAACCTCACGTCGGAAAGATCGCTGGACATCGTTCCCCTTGGCTAAGAGCACCCGCTCGGGTGTTACCAGAGTGCTCATTCGATACCTTAGGGGCCAGAGTGACACTTTGTCCATGCCCTCTAATGGTCACGCATGCCGCTAATCGTTCGATTTGCGGCCGAGCCTCTCGCGGACAGGGTCGATGACCTTCTTTTCCACCTTCGCTGTCGCTTCCTCGATTTTGCGGGTTGCGCCCTCGATGACGGAACGGACCTGGTGGGACGCTTCCGCAACCGTGCGCCCCACGGCAAGACCGGCATCCGACGGGTGTTCCATCGTTTCTGCGACCCTGCGCAGCGGTTTCGGCAGACCCGACCCGGCCCACGCGGCAAAAGCGGTCGACCCGGCGTCGTCGCTCAGGAATTCGATATCGGCGCTCAGGAAGGGAATGAGCCAGTCTTCTATCACCTCCAGGGGTGCCGGTTCGAGCCGGTAATACCGATGCTGGCCCTCTTCGCGAACGGTAACGAGTCCGTTGTCGCGCAGCACCTTCAAGTGCTTGGAAACGGTGGGCTGGCTCAGCTCGAGCGCCTCCACAAGGCCACCGACGCTCACCTCGCCGGCATCCTGCTGGTGCTCGAGACGATTCTCCAGGAGCACCCGCAGCAATTCCCGCCGGGTGGGATCCGCAATAACGTCAAAGATGTCTGCCATCTCAGTAGGCTACCGATCTAGCCTGAGTAGTACCATGTCAAGCTCCTGCATTGCTGTGCAGGAAGTCCAGCAGACCGAAGGGTCAGGATGCGCGCGAGGTCCGCACAACGCGGTTCCGTCTTCCAGGGAATCCGCGAATTCGGCGACTTCTTCGTGTCTGCCTCCCCCGCGCGGTTCGCGCTCGTCATTTTCACGGGTCTCGTTCTCATCCTGACCGCGATCCTGTCCCTGCCGATCGCCACCGCCGAACGCAACGTCACGCCCCTCGCGGATGCTTTCTTCACCGCGATGTCCGCCATTTGCGTTACGGGTCTCACGACCGTGAACATGGCGACCCACTGGTCCACGTTCGGGAACGTCGCCATCCTCATCGGACTTCAGGTCGGCGGAATCGGCGTGCTCACCCTTGCGAGCATTCTCGGCCTGGTGGTTTCGCGCAGGCTCGGTCTCAGGGCGAAACTCATCGCGGCGAGCGACAGCAACCCGTTGCGAATCCACTCGGGACCGGTTGCCGAAGGCCAGGCCATTCGACTGGGAGAGATCGGCGGACTCCTCGCAACCGTCGCCGTGAGCGTTTTCGCGATCGAAGCCGTGCTCATGACCTTCATCGTCCCCCGGTTGCTCGTGGCCGGCGAAGACGTCTGGACTTCGATCTGGCAAGGCTTCTACTTCGCCACCTCCGCCTTCACGAATACCGGTTTCGTGCCCCACGTCGACGGAATGACCCAATTCGCGTCAGACCCGTGGATGCTCTCCGTCATCGGCCTGGGAGTATTCGTGGGCAGCCTCGGCTTTCCTGTCATCTACGCGCTCACGAAAGGGTGGCGCGGAAAGCACCGGCTCTCCATCCACGTGAAGCTCACGCTCGCGACAACGACCGCCCTCATCGTGCTCGGCGCGATCGCCATCTACGCGCTCGAGTGGAACAACGCCCAAACTCTCGGCGCGCAGGACTCCGCCGTGCGCCCCATGACCGCGACGTTCCTGTCCGTCATGACGAGGTCGGGCGGATTCTCGACCGTCGACGTCGGCCAAATGCACGATTCGACGCTTCTCGTCATGGACATGCTCATGTTCGTGGGCGGAGGTTCGGCGTCCACGGCAGGCGGAATCAAAGTGACAACGCTCGCCGTGCTGTTCCTCGCGGCGCTCGCGGAAGCAAAGGGCGACAACGACATTCAGGTGTTCAATCGCCGTATTCCGCCGGACGTGCTGCGCGTCTCGGTCAGCGTCGTGCTGTGGGGTGCGACGATCGTCGCGGTATCGACGATCGCGCTCCTTCAGGTGTCGAATCTCCCCCTCAATCGCGTGCTGTTCGACGTGATCTCAGCGTTCGGCACGTGCGGGCTCAGCACGGGGGCCACCGAGGAGATGCCGGATGCCGGGAAGTACATTCTCGCCGCCACCATGTGGGCAGGTCGAGTTGGTACAGTAACCCTTGCCGCAGCGCTGGCGGCCAGCCAACGCCGACAACTGTTTGTGCGAGCCGAAGAGAGGCCGATCGTTGGTTGAGAAAATTGCGCACAATGCGCCAGTACTCGTCGTCGGCCTGGGTCGATTCGGCGCCGGGGCGGCCGGCCAGCTCGATCGGCTCGGCCGCGAGGTCCTCGCGGTCGACGAAAACCAGGCGCTCGTGCAAAAGTGGTCGGAGCGCGTCACCCACGCCGTGCAGGCCGATGCACGCAACATCGAAGCGCTCCGGCAGATCGGCGCACAGGACTTTTCCGTCGCCGTCGTCGCCGTCGGCTCCTCGATCGAGGCGAGCGTGCTCATCACCGCGAACCTCGTGGACCTCGGCATCCAGCAGATTTGGGCAAAAGCGATCAGCCAGTCGCACGGCAAGATTCTCGCCCGCATCGGCGCGAACCACGTGATCTACCCGGAGGCGGAAGCCGGCGAGCGCGTCGCTCACCTCGTCTCCGGCCGAATGCTCGACTTCATCGAGTTCGACGACGACTTCGCCATGGTGAAAATGTATCCGCCGAAGTCGATTCGCGGGGTGCCGCTATCGGAGACAGACATCCGCAAGAAGTTCGGGGTCACGGTGGTCGGAGTGAAGTCGCCGGGCGCGGAGTTCACGTACGCGACCGCGGAGACCGTGATCTCGAACCACGACCTCATCATTGTGAGCGGAAACTCGAGCGCGATCGAAAAGTTCTCTGCGCTGCAGAGTTAGCTGTCGCTCGCTTCGAGACACCGACTTCGTCGGTTCCTCAGGGAGCGAAACTGACAGCCGCTCCCTGAGGAGCGCGAAGCGCGTCTCGAAGGCTTGCCCTGAGGAGCGCGAAGCGCGTCTCGAAGGCTTGCCCTGAGGAGCGCGAAGCGCGTCTCGAAGGCTTGCCCTGAGGAGCGCGAAGCGCGTCTCGAAGGGAGCCGCGCGTCACCCTGAGGAGAGTTCGCGGGCGCGAGCGAGCGCAGCGGCGGTTGCGCGGTCGAAGATCGCCTTCAGATCGGCTTTCTCCAGTTCCGCGACCGCGCGCTCGGTCGTCCCTTTCGGGCTCGTGACCTGGCGGCGAAGTTCGCCCGGGGAGCTGCCGGATGCCGCGAGCAACTCGCTCGCGCCGAGAAACGTCGTGTTCACGAGCGTCGTGGCATCCGCATCGCTGAACCCCATCGACACGGCCGTGGCCGTCAGCTGCTCGATGAGATAGAACACGTATGCGGGTCCGGACCCCGAGATCGTGCTGAGCGCGTCGATCTTCGACTCCGGCACCACCACGACCGTTCCCACGGTTTCGAACAGGTGCCGCACAAGATCCAGTTCGTCGGGCGTCGACCTCGTGCCCGCGCTCAGGCCGGTGACAGCCCGGCCGACGATCGCCGGAGTGTTCGGCATGGCCCTCAGCACGGCAGCCGACGTAGGCAGGGCCGCCTCCATGGTTGCGATCGTGACGCCGGCCGCGACACTCACGACGATCGTGCCCGGTTCGAGCGCATCCGCGATTTCGTGCAGGAGATCCGGAACCATCGCGGGTTTGACACCGAGGATGACGATGCGGGCACCGCTCACTGCCGCAACGTTCGCCCGTGGGTCCGACTCCGTGGCGAAACTTGTCACACCCGCACCGCGGAGAGGGGCAGCTTTGGCTTCCGTGCGGTTCGTCACGCGAATTCCACCGTCCACGACTTTGCCGGGCGCGCGCAGCCCGGAAAGGATCGCACCGCCCATCGCACCGGCGCCGAGGATCGCAACGGCAGGGAAAGTATCCATGGAACCATCCTAGGATTGACGCGTGAGAGCTAATCGAGGTGACAAGTGAGCGCGAGCGGCGGCAAACGGGCGATCATCGCCGCTCTTCTCGCCAATCTGGGAATTGCGATCGCCAAGTTCATCGCCTGGGCGATTTCCGGTTCCGCGTCGATGCTCGCCGAGGCAGTGCACTCCGTCGCCGACTCCGGCAATCAGGGGCTGCTTCTGCTCGGCGCGCGTCAGGCCAAACGTAAAGCGGATGCCGAGCATCCGTTCGGATACGGACGCGAACGGTTCGTGTACGCGTTCGTCGTCTCCATCATCCTGTTCAGCATCGGCGGCGTGTTCTCCATCTACGAGGGAGTGAACAAGCTCTCCCACCCTCACGAACTGACCAACGCTTTGGTGCCGCTGACCGTCCTCGTCGTGGCCATCGTGCTTGAATCCTTCTCTCTGCGCACCGCCGTGAAGGAGTCGAACAAGGTTCGCGGCAAAGAGACCTGGATCCAGTTCATCCGCCACGCGAAAGCGCCGGAACTTCCCGTCGTGCTGTTGGAGGATATTGCGGCCCTCACCGGACTCGTGTTCGCATTCCTCGGCGTCGGCCTCACCGTCATCACCGGCGACACCATGTGGGATGCGATCGGCACCCTCGCCATCGGGGCGCTCCTCGTTCTGGTGGCCGTCATCCTCGGCATCGAAACGAAAAGCCTGCTCGTCGGCGAAGGTGCGCGGCCGGCAGACACGGAAGCCATCCGCGACGCCATCAATGCCGACCCGCAAGTGGAGGCGCTCATTCACCTGAGGACGTTGTATCTCGGCCCCGAAGAGCTTCTCGTCGCCGCGAAGGTCGCGTTTTCTCCGAAGAAGAAACTCAGCGAGGTTGCCGCGGCGATCAATGCGCTCGAAGTCAGGGTACGGAAGGCGGTGCCGGTCGCTCGCGTGATCTACATCGAACCCGACATTTATCACAGCCCGAACAAGGGCAACCCGCCCACCGATCTGTTCGTGATCAAGGGGTCGGATTGACGGCGGACGTTGCGCGCAAGCGCGCCATAGTGTTCCAGCACGACGACGACATCACCCTCGGCAACCTTGAGCCCGTGCTCGAGGAGCACGGATACGACATTCACACTGTCGACGTCGCGACAGCCGATGTGTCGGCGCTCGACCCGGAGGACGGCGAGCTCGTCATCGTGCTCGGCGGCGAGAAGGGTGCCTACCAGGTCGAGGAGTATCCGCATCTGGCCGACGAAATGCGGTTCATCCGGGCGCGCGTTGAGGCGAACAAGCCGACATTCGGGGTGTGCCTCGGCGCGCAGCTCATGGCCGGCGCATTCGGCGCCCGCAACTACAAAGGCGACAAGCCGGATCTCGGCTACCAGGACATCCAGTTGACGGAAGCGGGACTCGCCTCCCCCCTGCGGCACATCCAGGGGGTTGGGATGCTCGTGTGGCACAGCGACCACTACACGCTGCCGGAGGAGGCTACGCTGCTCGGCACGTCGACGGCGTACCCGAATGAGGCATATTCGATCGGGGACTACGCGCTCGCCGTGCAGTTCCACCCCGAGGTCACCGACGAGATGCACGAAGCGTGGACGCTGGGCTCCCGCGAACTTTTCGAGACGAACAATGTCGATGCCGACGAGTGGCGCGAGCTCGGCCGAATCCACAACCCGCCCATGGAGGCCGCGTCCCGGCTCATGTTCGGCGAGTGGCTCGCCACCCTCCCCCGCTGACTTTCATTATTCAGGAGGTTGTGTGACTCGGACAGCCTGACTTTCATTATTCAGGAGGTCTAGTCACACAACCTCCTGAATAATGAAAGCGAGCTAGCGGCGGGCAGCGAAGAAGGATTTGAGAAGTTCGGCGCTCTCCGCCTCGCGGATGCCCGCATGCACCTCGACGCGGTGCGGTAGCCGGCGGTCACGCAGCAGGTCGTTCACGCTGCCGGCCGCCCCCGCCTTCTCATCCCACGCGCCGAACGCGACGACGGGGATGCGCGCCTGCAGAATCGCGCCAGCGCACATCGCGCACGGCTCGAGAGTGACGACGAGCGTGGTTCCGGCGAGCTGCCAGGTGCCCATTGCGTCTGCGGCTGCACGGATCGCGAGCACCTCAGCGTGCGCGGTCGGATCCCCCGTGAGCTCGCGCTCATTGCGGCCCCGCCCGATCACGTCGCCCTCGGCCGAGATCACGAGAGCGCCTACCGGCACGTCGCCCGTCTCAAGGCACGCGGCGGCCTCGATGAGCGCCTCCGCCATCCACTCGTCGAAATTCGCCACCGTCACCACCTCCGCCGTCAAGTAGATTGAGCCTATGCGAGTCCACGTTGCCGATCACCCGCTCATCACCCACAAACTCACGGTTCTTCGCGACGAGAAGACGCCGTCGCCGGTGTTCCGGGCGCTCACCGAAGAACTTGTCACCCTGCTCGCCTACGAAGCGACGCGCAATGTTCACGTGGAGAAAGTGACCGTGCGCACGCCCGTCGCCGATGCGCAAGGTCTCGCGATCAGCAAACCGCGTCCCCTCGTCGTCCCCATTCTGCGCGCGGGGCTCGGGATGCTCGAAGGCATGGTCAAGCTCGTCCCCACCGCCGAAGTGGGGTTCCTGGGGATGGTGCGCAACGAAGAGACGCTGCAGCCCACGACGTACGCCGAGCGGCTCCCGGAGGATCTCTCCGACCGGCAGTGCTTCGTGCTCGACCCCATGCTCGCGACGGGCGGATCGCTGCTCGCCGCCATCACCTACCTGTTCGACCGCGGTGCCGTCGACGTGACCGCGATCTGCATCCTCGGCGCCCCGGAAGGACTTGCGGCGATCGAGAAAGCCACCGAGGGTCGGGATGTCACGATCGTTCTCGGGGCTCTGGACGAGAAACTCAACGACGTCGGGTACATCGTGCCGGGCCTCGGGGATGCGGGCGACCGGCTCTACGGCACCGTCGGCTGAGGGACTTCGCGATCCCTTCGAGACGGCCAGCGGCCTCCTCAGGGAGCGGGTCGGTTACGTTTTCGCCACGAGTTTGACAAATCTTGCGTCCGTGCAAGATAGTTGCACTATGACTGCGAACGAGCACACCCCGACCTCCTTTGAGGCTCCAGGGGCTGCTGGCATGATGATGCCAGCCAGTGCTGCCGTTCATCCCGCCGCCGCGCCCCGCGCCGCTGCGTGTTGTCGAATGTGTGCCTAATCGGCCAACCTCTCGCCGAACCGCCCGCCGCAAGGCGCACGGTTCCCGGATGCCGATCCTCATCGCGATCGAACATTCGCCACGCTAAGAAGTTACCGAAGGCGGATCCTCCCCATTAGAGGGCCTTCACCCGATCCACTGGGATTAGACACCATGTCACTCGCCACTCTTGAACTCGACCGTACCCACCTTCCTGATCCGAGGCCGCTGCACGCGGTGACCGAACAGGACGACAAACCGACACTTAGCCGCATCCGCGCTGTGCCCGATGGCCCCGAGGCCAGAGGGTTCGTGCTCTATGTCGGCCTAGACGAAGCGAAAGCCGCAGCGGCAGGAACCGACCTTGGTTCGATCGTCGCGGCACTTCGCACTCTCACCGCCGAACTCGCCCCTGCCGCAGAAACCTATGCTGCCGTCGCTCTCGCGCCCCGCGCGTCCGGCGGCAGGGACGTGGACGTCGTGCGCCTTGCGCTCCAGGATCCCGCCGCGCTGGCCCGCCACCGCCAGGACGAACAATCCGAAGAGAGCCCGCTTGACGGCGTCGTCGTCGACTTGTCGCGCAAACGCGTCACGATCGACGAGGCCACCGCACCGCTCACGTACACCGAGTTCGAGTTGCTGCACTTCCTCGTGGCCCGCGAAGGCCGCACGGTCGCGCGCACGGAACTCATTCACGGCATCTGGGGCGAAAGCGACGCCGACATCCCGAACGAGCGCACGATCGACGTGCATGTGCGGCGGCTCCGCTCGAAGCTCGGCGCATATGAAGACATCGTGCGGACGGTGCGCGGCGTGGGGTACCGCTACGATTCCCACGCCGATGTCTCGGTGCGCCGCGCGACCACTCCATCCCCCGACTTCTAGGCTGTCGGCAACGGATGGAGGCCCATGGCCGTGCAGCTCTCGCCTGCCGAGACGGAGTCGCTCGTCGCCCAACTGCGGGCTGCGGGCTGCGTCTTCGCCGAGGATGAGGCGCGCCTCCTCGCCGCTGCCACGGATTCGCCAGGCGAACTGGCGGAGCTGAGCGCGCGCCGCATCGACGGCACGCCGCTCGAATACCTTCTCGGTTGGGTCGAGTTCTTCGGGCTGCGCATCGCCATAGAGCCCGGCGTGTTTGTTCCCCGAAAGCGCACCGAGTTCCTGGTCCGCGAGGCGATCGCGCACGCCGTCTCGGGCGCGACCGTGCTCGACTTGTGCTGCGGATGCGGGGCGGTGGGCATCGCGATCAGTTCGGCCATCGACGGCGCCGACCTGTCCGCCGCGGACATCGACCCTGTCGCCGTGCGCAATGCGACGCAGAACTTCGCCGTGTTCGGCGGGCGCGCGTACGAGGGCGACCTGTTCGATCCGCTCCCGGATGCGCTGCGCGGCCGCGTGGACATCCTCACCGCGAACGTGCCGTACGTCCCCACGGAGGCGCTTTCGCTTCTGCCGCCGGAAGCGCGAGACTTCGAGCCGCTCGTCACGCTGGATGGCGGCGCCGACGGGCTCGACGTGCTGCGCCGCGTCGCCGCAGAGGCGCCCCTGTGGCTCGCGCACGGCGGCCACTTGTTCTTCGAAACCGGGGACGATCAGGCGTTGGCGGCATCCGAGATCATCACGGCGGCGGGGCTCGCCTCTCGCATCGTGACGTCCGTCCAGTTTCACACCACTGTCGTCGTGGGCACCCGTCGCGGTTGACGATTTCGCCACTGTTCGGCGATTCTGTGCGTTGCGTGCGAAAACTCGCAAAAAGATAACGGAAGTATAACTAGCGCCCGTTACCTAACCGTTATATAGTTCTAGTGCAGAGGTTGTTTGCTGTGGCAGTCTCTGCGGAATGTGATTGCAGGACACTCTTGGTGCAAGGGAAGAGGGCCCGTCGCTAGCCTCTGCGACGGGCCCTCTGTCGTGCCGAGGCTGCGAAAAGGAAAGCGCTAAAGTTTCGGCGGTCGGCCCCCGACGGTGGCGACGGCACGCGCAGCGACTTTCACTCCGGCCTTCGCCGACGCGACGGCATCCGCTCCCGTGATCCAGGACGCGAGAAAGCCCGCGGTGAACGAGTCCCCCGCGCCCGTCGGGTCGACAATCGCAGACTCCTGCGCCGCCACCCGCACCGGCTCCTGTCCGCGCTGCGCGACCACCACGCCGTCCGTGCCGAGTGTGAGCGCCACGAGCGGCACTCGCGCGGCGAGCGCGGCGGCGATCTCCTCCGGGCCGTCGAGGCCGGTCAGCACGCGCCCTTCCTCGAAGTTGGGGAACAGGATGCCCGCACCGGCGATGACCTCGAAGAACTCTTCGCTGCCGAAATCGTCGAGGTTTCCCGCGGATGCCGGATCCACACTCACGGCAACTCCCCGAGCCGCAGCGCGTTCGATGAGTCTGCGCACCGGCAAGTGGTCCGCGCTGTCGAAGACGCTATAGCCCGTGAAGTGGACGACCGACGCATGGTCCAGGAGCTCGTCTCCCACGTCATCCGCGGACAGCCACGCGTTCGCGCCGCGCTCGGTGAGCATGCTGCGATTGTTGCCGTCCACGAGCACGACGATCGTCCCGGTCGGGTGCTCGGTGTCGCCGATGAGGTGCGGAGTGACACCGAAAGCTTCCAGGATCGCGCTGTGGCGGGGCACGTCTTCGGCCGCGACGCGCCCGACGAAATCCACCTCGGCACCCAGGTCGGCCAGCCAGGATGCCGCGTTGGCCGCCGAACCGCCTGCCCGGTTGCGGATCGAACTCGGCGTGTCGGTGTCCCGACGAATTGGCCCATCGGGAACAACGACGATGTCGTCGATGACGTCGCCGAAAACGACGACGCGGTTGCGTGCAGGGTCCTTCTTGCGAGCAGAGTCCCGACCGCCCGCTGCGCTGCTCGCGTGTTCGACCGATCCGGAGATTGCGCTCACCCAGCCAGTTTCGACCACGCCGTCGCGATTTCGGCGGCAAGCCGAACGTTGTTGCGCGCGAGGTCGAGGTTCACTTCGAGGCTGCGTCCGCCGGATGCGTCGACGATGAAGCCGAGCAGGAACGGCGTGACCGCTTTGCCGTGCACGCCGGCGGCATCCGCGGCGGCGAAAGCCTCGTCGAGCACGCGGTTGTGCTCCTCCGGATCCCACTGCTGTTCGCGCGGGATCGGGTTCGCCACGACGATTCCCTGGCCGTGGCCGAGTTCATCCTGAGCCTTCATGACGAGGGCGATCTCTTCCGCGGACTGCACCGACCAGTCGATCTCGAACTCGGATTCGGTGAGCCAGAAGCTGGGGAAAATTTTGGTGCGGTACCCGACGACGGGAACGCTCAAGGTTTCCAGACGTTCGAGGGTTGCCGCAATGTCGAGAACCGACTTGACGCCCGCTGCGACAACCGTGATCGGCGTGACCGCGAGGGTGGAGATGTCGGCGGATTCGTCGAAGCTCGACGAGGCCCCGCGGTGCGCACCGCCGAGGCCCCCTGTCGCGAACACGCGCACGCCGGCGAGCGCGGCGAGGTGCGCCGTTGCGGCGACGGTCGTCGCCCCGGATGCCTTCGCGGCGGCGAGGATCGGCAGGTCGCGGACGCTCGCCTTCGCCATGTCCTCGTCCGCGATGCGGCGAACGCCGTCCGCGTCGAGTCCGACGTGCGGGATGCCGTCCAGGACGGCGACGGTTGCGGGGGTCACTCCGGCGTCGAGCAGGATCTGCTCGAACTCCTGCGCGGCGTCGAAGTTGCGGGGGCGCGGCAGCCCGTGGGAGATGATTGTGGACTCCAGCGCGACGACAGGCCGGTTCTCGGCGAGGGCTTCGGCGACGGCGGCAGAGACACTAATGGGAGTTGACATGGTCTCTCAAGCTTACGCGTCCAACCTCCGGTTCCTCGAGGGAGCAAGGCAGCCGTTCCCTGGGGTACCCGAAGGGAACCAGCCTGGTGACGCCCCTTCGAGAGCCTCAGGGGGCGAGCCGGATCCGCACTACGTGAGGCACTCGGCGGGGAGGTCGAACCAGCGCAGGCTCTCAAACCGCTCGCCGAGTTGCTCGGCGACGCCGACGCTTGCGGCAGGGGCGGCCGCCGCTTTCTCGAACAGTTCGCGCGCCGCCGCGAGCGCATCCGCGTACACGGTCGCCGGGGCGCGATCGTCGTGGCGGGGGAACGTGAGTTCGCCATCCGGGTCATAGCTCAATTGCGAGAACCGCAGCGGGGGTTCCACCGGCCCCGATCGGTGCTTCCACAGCCCGGATGCCGGATCGAATCGGTAGTCGGGAAGCAGTTTCGCACCGTGCTCCGCGATCATCGTGACGGCGGAGACGATGTAGCGGAACACTTCGTCGCTGATGAAGTAGTTGAAGTTCACGCGAACCCAACCCGGTTTGATGCCCTCGCAGCCCTGCTTGATCTGTTCGTCGTATTCGCGCGACAACTCGTCGTCGATGCCCAGCAGCCGGTGTCCATAGGGGCCGGCGCACGAGCATCCACCGCGGCTTTGGATCCCGAACACGTCGTTGAGCATGGCCACGACAGCGTTGTGGTGAAGGTACATGCCGTCCGGCCGTTTCACGACGAACGAGACGATGGAGAGCCGCTCGGCTTCGGGGTTTCCGAGCACTTCGATCGAGGAATGCGCGTTCCAGGCGGTGATCGCCCGGCGCAGGAAGTCTCGCTCGAGCGCCTGAATCGTCTCGACCCCGACCGCTTCCTTCAACTGGAACACGAGCCCCGCCCGGATGGACTCGATGATGGCGGGGGTGCCCGCCTCTTCGCGGTGCTCCGGGTTCGCCAGATAGCGGTGCGTGCTCGCATTCACGTAGCTCACGGTGCCGCCGCCGACGACGTGGGGAATGGGATTCGTCATGAGCGCTCGGTCCACAATGAGCACGCCCGGCGTGCCGGGTCCGCCGATGAATTTGTGCGGGGAGATGAAAATCGCGTCCTTGCGCTCGATCGGGTCGCCGCCGACCCGGTTCATTTCGACGTCGATGTACGGGGCTGCTGCCGCGAAGTCCCAGAACGCGAGCGCCCCGTGCTCGTGCAGCAACCGCGTGATGGTGTGCGTGTCGCTCAGGATGCCGGTGACGTTGCTTGCCGCGCTGAACGAACCGATGCGCAGGGGCCGGTCCGCGTGCAACCGCAATTCGTCCGCGAGCTGGGCCTGGTCGATGTGGCCGTCGGAGTCCTCGTGGATGGTCACGACGTCGGCGATGGATTCCCGCCAGGGGAGTTCGTTGCTGTGGTGCTCGTACGGGCCGATGAACACGACGGGCCGCTCCGACTTGGGAATCAGTTCGTCGAGGTTGTATTTGTCGTCGAGCTGGCGCGGGAGGCGTAGGCCGAGGATGCCGACGAGTTTGTCGATGGCGCCCGTCGAGCCGCTCCCGGTGAAAATGACCATGGTGTCGTCGTCGCCGTTGACGGCGCGGCGGATGGTGTCGCGGGCATCCTCGCGCAACCGCGTGGTCTGCAGCCCTGTGCCGCTCGATTCCGTGTGGGTGTTTGCGTAGCGGGGCAGCACTTCGTCGCGAAGAAAGTCTTCGATGAAGCTCAGGGATCGGCCGCTCGCGGTGTAATCCGCGTAGGTGACGGGCTTCTGGCCGTACGGGCCGTCCATGAGCCGATCGTCGCCGATGACGCAGTCCCGGATGCGCGCAACGATGGGCGGTTCGGGGAGCGTTTCCGAACGCGCCGGGATGAGGCTGTCCGCAACCTGCTGCATGCGCAGAGACTATCGGATGCCGCTGGAGGCCACCACTGCGCTCGTATCATGGCAGGGTGCCTCCCCTCACTCCCGCTCCGTCCCCGCCGGACCAGTCCGCACCGCGGGTTTCGGCGACCGTTTTGGTGCTGCGCGACGACCCGTTCGAGGTGCTCATGGTCAGCAGGGCCGCGAGGGGCGCTTTCGCTTCCGCCCTCGTGTTCCCGGGCGGCGCTATCGACTCCGACGACCGCGAGGACGGTTGGCGCGAACACGTCGATGATTTCGACGACTTCGCCGGGGACGAGCGGGCGCTGCGCATTGGCGCGATCCGCGAAGTGTGGGAGGAAACGGGTCTTCTTCTCGGTGGCCCCAGCGGACCGGCACGAAGCGGCGAGCCGTTTCGCGAAGCGCTCGAACAAACATCGTCACGCATCCGCCTGGACGCGCTTACCCATTTCGGCCACTGGATCACGCCGGCTTCCGAGCCGCGGCGGTTCGACACGCATTTCTTTCTCGCCGCCGTCGAGCGTGACGCCGTCGCGATCCCGGATGGTGTTGAGACGCTCGACACGGAATGGCTCCCGCCGGCACGCGCGGCGGAGCTTGCGAAGTCCGGGGAGCGGCCCATCATTTTCCCCACGATGCTCAACCTTTTGCGCGTCGCAGAGAGCGAAAACACCGCTGACGCGATCTCCGCCGCCCGCGCGCGACCCCGCGTGACGGTCGCCCCCGTGTGGGAGACGCGTGACGACGGTACGCGCTGGGTGTCGATCCCTGTTGAGGCCGGATACCCGGTGCTCGAATGGAGGGATACCCGCTAGCGCGCTCGAGTCGCTTGCGGGGAAAGAAGCCTCTCGCCGATTGATCCTCGCAACGCCCTCTCCGACCCCTACGATGGGCGAATGGAGCCACCGTCGCCCCCGCCGCCAGAGGAGCGCATAGCCCCCGCGCGGCCCCGTCGGTTCTCCGCGTTCGCGTCTGGAACTCTGGCCGCCGTCGTCCTCGTCACCGGCGCCTCGATTGCTACCGCGAGCAGTCAGGCCACCGACGTTCTCGGCGGCGCCGCAGCCGACTATGTGCCGTCGGATGGCCACCACGAGTGGCTTCTCGACAACTTCGATGCCGTTCGCTTGTCCGAATCGGCGCGCTCGATCGGCTTCGAGGACATCCTGAAACTCCCGATCGACGCAGGGTCCGCGATCATCAACCAGCTCGGCGACGGCGCGGAAGTGGCGCAATTGTGGCGAGAATCCAGCCTCACGGTCCGCGGCAGCGAACTCGATGAGGCGGGCACCCAGACCGTGGATCTTCACCAGCTTTCCGCCGATGGGCTTGTGCTTCTCGCCGGTTATGGCGGCAATATCGGGTTCGCGTATTCACCGCCGCTTCTGGAGTTGCCCGCCGCTGTCGCGCCCGGCTCGACCTGGTCGAGCGCGGGCGATGCCCTCCCCAACGGCGTGATGACCTACCGTTCGCAGTTTCAGGCGTCGCTGCCATCAAACAGCGAACTCATCGCCGCCGCGGGACTGCTCGGTCCCGAGCTTGTCGAATGCCTGCAAACCGACGGTACTGCGCTCTACCTCGACAGCGCAGGCGAGACCGTGCTCGACATTGCGGAGTCCGACTTGTGGTGCGAGGGCCGCGGCCGAGTCGCCATCGTGGCCACCGTGAACGGCACTCCCATCGTGCAGGGCCCGTTGTCCTCGGCGCCCGCACCAACTGCCGCAACAGCGTCCACAGCGCGGTTCGATTGGAGCAACAGTCGGGACTGGTCCGCGAACGACGTGGCGCCGATCTCTGTCGACAACTTCTTCGGCGAGCAGCAACTGTCCATCTCCCTCGCAAACCCTCCCCGCCGCACCGCATCCGGGCTCATCGTCGCGGTCAACCAGTTCGGTGACGACGTCGTCGCGCTGCGCCTCGAGTCCGGTTCTCTCGTCCGGGAGTGGTTTGCGCACCCGGGGGGCGAAGTCATCTCTCTGGAAACCGCCGGCGATGTGACGATCGTGACGACCAGCCTGAGGCAGATCGTCGCGTACGCGGAATCCGGCCAGCGGTTGTGGGGGAAGAGTTCCGCGGAACTCGTGTTCGCGACGCCGACGGATGCAGGAGACGGCACGGTGATCGTCGTCGCCCTCGACGGCGCCGTGTCCAGCTTCGACCGTTACACCGGCGACGTCGTGTGGGAGAGCAAGCTCGCGGCGGACGTACGACTTCCCGCGTCGGTGGCCGGCGACAGTGTAGTGATCATCGACCGAGCCGGGGCAATGACCGCGTTCGACCGTGCAACGGGCGAGACGGTGTGGGAGAACGACAGCCATGGCGTGCCGACTCTTGCGGCCGCGGCTAGCGGTGCGATCATCGTCGCCGACGAGGACGGATTCCTGCGCGCCTACGATGCCGCGAACGGAGCGCGCGGGTGGGTGCTGCGCTACGTCGGGGTGCTGCGTTCGATAGTCAACCTCGACGGTACGGCGGTCGTCGTGACCACCGAGGCGACGACGGCAATTGATGTCGCAACGGGTGCGATCCGATGGATTCGGGCCGGTGCTCAGGATGCCGTGACGGACGGGTCGCACGCGGTGCTTTTCGACGAGGACTCCGCCAGTCTCGTGGACGGTGCCGGATCGACGCTCGCGCAGTGGCGCATCCCTTCGCTCGCACTGTCGATTTACCGCTACGCGCTCGCGGGCGAGGACGGGTTCTGGGTGCTCCGAAGCACGCAGCCCGCGGTCAAAGTGGGGCGGCCTTGATGGGGAAGGGCGCCACGGGCGAGAAGCCGAAGCATTCGCGGTTCGTGCGCGGGCTTCTGCTTGCCTGGTCGATGCTCGTGGAGGTCGTGGACCACGTGCTGGCGGACCCGTATCGCGACGGCCGGCTTCGCGCGAAAGCATGGCCGACAGGTCTTCGCACGATCGCCGTCATCGCGATCGGCGGGTACGCGCTCGCGGTGCTCGGCATCGTGTTCTCCGGTGCGCTGCGCGAGTCGCTCGAGCTCTCGGTCACGGTGGGGTCGGCGACGCTTTCGTTCCCGCGGCCCGTGCTGTGGGTCGTGTTGTTTCTCGTTGTGCTCGCCATGGCGCTGCTTCAGACCGCCGCTATTCACGTGCCGTGGTGGCTGGCAACGGCCGTCACGACGCTGACCGTGCTTTCGCTGCTGTTCGCGGGCGGGCTCGACAATGAGGGCCTGCTCTCGCCTGGCCGCCTCGCGACGATCCTCGCCGGGCTGGGAATCATCGTGTTCACCATCGTGCGCCGCGGCCGTCGTTTCGCGTGGTGGGAGTTCGCAGTCTTGCTGCCGACGATCGGGGTCGCCCTTGCCATTGCGACGGGTCGCGCGGCAGCGCAAAGTGCGCCGAGCGGCTTCGACTTCGGGCCGATCGTGTTGTCGCTCACAATGTCGACTCTCGGTCAGCTCGCCGTTCCTGCAGCGATTGCGGCGGGTGCAGCGGTCGCGGAGCTTTCGGCATCCACTGCGTTGTGGGTGGTCGGCGTCGTGAGGAGGCGACTTCCGGCGATCGCGATCATCATCGGACTGGGCCTCGTGATCGTCTGGCGGGTGTGGGCCATTGTCGCTGTGTTCATGTCCGAGGACGGGATCGGAGTTGTGCAACTCGCCAGTTCCGCGCTGCTCGTGGCCGCAATTGCGGGCCTTTGGGTTCTGCTCGCTGGAGTTCGCAACCGGCGGCGGATCGTGCCGAGCGCGCTTCGGCTCGTCGCTCGGATGGGATCCGTCGCGACGCCGATCGGCGCGGGGCTCGCGGTGACGCTCGGGCCGTTGGTGATCTTTCTCCTCGCGACCCAGATTCTGTTTTCGTACGGTGTCCCGCTGGAGTCCGTCGTCCTGCTCCAGTCGGCTATCGCCGTGCTGACGACGTCGAGCGCGATCACGTTCGTGCGGTTCGCCGTGGGTGTCGCGCTCGTGATCCTCGCATTCGTGCTGGCCCGTAGAGGTTCCCGCACGGTTCCGGAGCTCATCGGCGGAATCGGCATCGTCACGATCACGGTCGCGCTTGCGGGCTTCTTCGGACTCGGTGACTGGCTGTGGACGAGCAGCGGGCTCACGGCCGTTGCGACGGTCGGATGCTTCGGGCTGCTCGTCTGGTTCGCAGTCCGCAGATCGTTGACGGTGACGCGCGTGACAGGACTCGCTGTTGCGCTGCTGCTGGCAGCATTTTTCGATCAACGCGACTTCGTCTCCGACCCGCTCGGCGCGATCCTCGGATTCACCGGCGTCGCGTTCGTCCTCTTCGGATTCGTGTGGTCCTTCCTCACCGGGGGTGCGAGCGCGAACTCGACCTCGACGGCGTACCCGCGCCCCGCGCGCGTGCTCCTGTTCCTGGCAAACAGCGTGTTCGGTGTCACGGTGCTCGCGTTCAACGCTCTCGCGAGGGACCCGAATGCCTCGATCAACCTGGGTGGCTTCGCCAAGATCGGCGACCAATTGTTCGGAACGGGATTGCTCGTCGGCGCCCTGCTCGCGGTGGTGGCGGCCGTGAGTTCCGACACGATGCCGGCGCTCGAGTCCCCCCGCCGCAAACCTGCAGAGAAGGCGGATGCCGTCTAGCCTGTGGTGCGCCCGGAGGTGTGTGAGTTCAGGACATAGTTGACAGATGAGTCGTGACATCGTTTACAACTAGGTAACGCAACGATGGGGCATGTCCAAAGCCCGAGTCATTGTGTTGTCCGTTGCCCAGCA